>ERZ827088.1802-NODE-1802-length-24686-cov-5.867768_pt1 | contig 24686 bp, 20 predicted proteins | sample MGYA00519922_ERZ827088 | MGnify/ENA primary metagenome ERZ827088 (study PRJEB31778, sample SAMEA3449254) | human gut metagenome | biome: human gut; feature: human-associated habitat; material: faeces | place: United Kingdom | collected 2010/2012 ...
CTTAACACCTCATCAGGCACTACTTGATTCTTTTCTTTCATAATCTTCTTCATTTTGCAAATGTATAAAATAAAAAATACGAAACTCTTTTCTGAATCCCGTATTTCCATTTACACAAAATATTTTATAGTGCCGGTAAATGTCATAGGCGGTCTTCTTCTAATGTCATGATAAAACAAAATCTGAGTGTAAAGTTAAGAAATCCGCACCGCCCGACGAAACAACGGATACGAAAATTCGACGCCGCCCCGCACGCAAGGCCTTTCCACGAAAGTCTCCGCACCGCGCCGTCGCATATAAAACAAAAAAGGAACGAAAAAAGTTTCGTTCCCTTCCTTTTCTGAAAATCCGCTTAAAATCTAAGACTACAAAATATATACATTGATTGTAAATGCTTATTTCCTCATTTTTTCTCCCTACAAACTTCTTTTTCTCCCCCTCTATCAAATTCTTCTTTTTGCATTCACTCATTTTCCTCCGCTTCTCCATATATCTTTCTTTTTCCCTCTCCTTCTCCTTTTTCTCCGTCCACACATAAACCATTGCACATTTAAAGAACTTCCAGAAAGGAAGGGAACTTAGAAAATGTTTGTTAATGCTTTACAAAAGTATGTTATTAAATCCATACCGCCAAACTTTTCTTCCTTTTTTATTGTTTATACAGCAAAAAAGTCGGAAAAAGGGTTTTACTTACACTTTTTCACCCCTTATACGCAATCCGATTCACCGTGTCCGGACAAAAAAGGGTTATAACGACACTTGTTTACCACTCATTTTGTCCTTTAGACAATATATAGTCTAAAAAATGGTTTCATGCGTAAGCTGCGGCCGGAAACCCGTTCGCACATGAAGTCCCCATAAACCGGACTCAGACCGGGCCTATAAGGCGGCCGACCACGGAGTAAAGGGTAGCCGGGAGCGGAAAGGAGGGTAAGGAAGAGCGGAAAGGAAGGCGTGGTCGGGCGGAAAGGAGGGTAAGGCTGGAGGCCTTGGACAAGGAAGGGAACAGATTGATATTCAACGGGAAATCCGGAAGGACGAAAAACGGCAGAGTCAGACGGGCCGCTTCACCCCGCTGCGTGCCTCAACCACGCGCACCACACAGTTGCCAAACGCCTCGCACTCAGAGATAAGACTCGTGTAGAGTTCGCCCAAGTCACTGTCGTAGGCCGGGTCACGACGGTCCATTGCGTCCTGCGCCAGGAGCTGGTCGCGAAAGTTGTCCATCTCCTGCTCGATGCCAAATGACAAAGTCGCATCGGCGTCGGCCCCCTCTTCACCCAACACGACACGCATACGCAACAATGCTTCACCGGCAAACTGGAACATCACGGCGAGGTGTTCGCGCTGCTTGGAGGTAAGACTGCGTTTCGTGTGCAGGCGGGCCAGGAGGTCAGCCATCCGCCCACAACAGCCGAGCGCATCGCCCAGCGCGTCCACCTCGCGGCGTGCCTCCTGTACGGCATCCGTGTCCATGTCCGGCCGTCCTCCGGACTCTGCCACGTCCAGTCCCCGAAGTATCAGGGCGTGTATGTGCGAACCGTCACGCAACTTTCTCCGTAAGCGGTTCTTGAAACCTGACGACTTGGGTTCGCCGAGGTTGGCCAGCCAGGCCTTCAACTCGTCGAACAACTCGCAGACACTGTCGGCCACGCTCCGCACACCTTCGCATGTTGTCTGAAGAGAGTCCGACGGGGAATCTGCCGAAAGCACATCCGAAACGTGTGCCGCGGCATCGGCCTTGTCAAGCTTCGCCTGTAACCAGCGTTGATACACACGGGCCAATGGCAAAATCAGCACTTGCAACAACACGACGTTGCACAGACGGTGGCAAGTGAGAAAGACGGCAAGGGTGTAGACAGAGCTCATGCCTGCCGGCACACCGGGAAACAACCACCCGGTCAACATCTCGCATCCATAGACGAAAGGACGGAAGACAAAAAGCAGCCAGACCAGTCCCATCGCGCGGCGAACCAACCTTATCTGCGTCAGTTTGCCCAACACTTTTTCATGGGAGAGCGGCGACATGTAGGCGGGAATCAAGGCTCCCACACCGCTTCCCGCCAGCAGCGCAGCACCGGCATAAACGTCAGACAGTCCGGCAGCACAAAGTCCCAGGGCGATCACCGAGACCAGGGTCATGGAACGTATGAATGCGGACAAAGCAAGCCCCGCGGCAGTCCAGAGCAGAATGCCCCATACACTGGATGCAGCCCACGGCATGTCCGGAAGCCGGGGCAACTCTTGCAAACCATGATGAAAGACCGAAAGGGACAGAAACAAAAAAGCAAGTCCGAAAAGGAATCGGCCGAACTCTTCGCGTAAAACGTTTTCCGAGTGATAAAGAGGATAAGCCAGAATGAAAAGCGGAAAGATGTAGAGACCGGCATCCAGCCCAAAACCGAGCACAGCCAGCAACCAAAGGGACATCGTGGCCCCGATTTCTACAATCTTCGACAGGAATGAGACGTGAGAAGGGTGAAACTTCCGTCCCCTCCGGGACATCCACAAGTTCACAGCAACATAGCTTTCAGCAAAACACGAACGCGCACCCTTGTTCAGAATGTTCACGCCATAGAGGAAAAGCGCGAGAGAACCCAGAAGCTTTAAAAATATGAAAATCAACATGCAGTTTTTCCTTATTTAATAGAGTTTCTTGCATCCCCTCGTCCGATTATGCCTATCTTACCCACGCCTTTTGGCCAATGAAAACAAGATTCATGTCTCACCCTAATGTAACAGAAATGAAACAGGAGATACAAATCTATTGCAAAAATAATCAAAAAACCAAAAGCTTCCCTATAGGCAGCTCACTTTTCGAGATTTATAAGGGTTTTGACCTGCAAATGCCCTACGGCGTAGTGAGTGCCAAGGTGAACAATCACGTGGAAGGACTTAACTTCAGAGTATATCACAACAAGGACGTGGAGTATCTCGACATCTCGTCCGAGTCAGGACTGCGCACCTATGTGCGTTCGCTCTGCTTCGTGCTGTGCAAGGCCGTCGCCGACGTATTCCCCGAGGGAAAAATCCTGCTGGAACACCCCGTGTCGAAGGGATTCTATTGCGACCTGCGCATCGGGCACGAACCGACGCTCGACGACGTCGCACGCATCAAGCAGCGCATGAGCGAAATCATCAGTGCCGACCTCCCCTTCCACCGCATCGAGGAACACTCGACCGATGCCATCCGCCTGTTTGAAGAACGGGGCATGACCGACAAGGTGAAGCTGCTCCGCACGACGGGACGCCTCTACACCAATTATTATACGCTCGACGGCTTCGTGGACTATTACTACGGCAGCTTGCTCCCCAGCACGGGACACTTGCATCTGTTCGACCTCGTGAAATACTACGACGGGCTGCTGCTACGCTTCCCGGACAAGGAAAACCCCGCAGTGCTGGGCGAGATGGTGAAGCAGGAGAAGATGCTCGATGTGTTCAAGGAGAACCACCGGTGGCAGGAAATCATCGGCGTGAGCACCGTGGGCGACATCAATGAAGCCATCCGCGAGGGACATGCCACAGAACTTATCAACGTGGCCGAAGCCTTGCAGGAGAAACGTATAGCCCGGATAGCCGATGACATCTGTTCGCGCCCCGGTGTGAGGGTCGTGCTCATCGCGGGCCCCTCATCGTCAGGCAAGACGACATTCAGCAAACGGTTGTCTGTCCAGCTCATGGCCAATGGCAAGTATCCTTATCCCGTGTCGCTCGACGATTACTTCGTCGACCGCCAACATACTCCGCGCGACGAAAAAGGCGACTATGACTACGAGTCGCTCCATACGCTCGACCTGGAGCTGTTCAACCAGCACATGCAGGCCCTCATCCGCGGCGAACGCATCGAACTGCCCCGCTTCAACTTCAACACCGGCGCACGTGAATACCGGGGGGAATACCTGCAACTGCGCGACAACATGATACTCATCCTCGAAGGCATACACGGACTCAACCCCGAACTGACGCCGCACATCCCCGCAGAAAACAAGTACCGCATCTATGTCTCCGCGCTCACGACCACGCAACTGGACACGCACAACTACATCCCGACGACGGACAACCGCCTCCTGCGCCGCATCATCCGCGACTACAACTACCGCGGATATTCGGCTGAAGAGACCATCTGCCGCTGGCCGAGCGTACGCGCCGGAGAAGCAAAGTGGATTTTCCCTTATCAGGAAAACGCCGACGCCATGTTCAATTCCGCCCTGCTCTTCGAGTTGTCCGTACTGAAGGCCCATGTAGAGCCTGTCCTATGGGAAGTGCCCGAGTCGTCGCCCGCCTACTCCGAAGCCTACCGCCTGCGACACTTCCTGGAATATTTCGTACCCGTACCCGACCGCGACTTGCCGCCCACCTCGCTCTTGCGCGAATTCCTGGGAGGAAGCAGCTTCACTTATTAGAACAAAAACAGCACGGTTTGTCCGGCCACATCGCCCGTAGAAACCGTGCTGTTCCAATTTCCTTATGCTATGAACATCGAAACCACTGCCGACGGCAGTCCGACACTCTACGTCCCCGAGCTGGACGAACACTACCACTCCACCAAGGGAGCACTCACCGAGTCGCGCCACATCTTCATCGAAATGGGCCTTAGGCAGAGCACAGCTCCGTGCTCGCATGTCCTCGAGGTCGGTTTCGGAACAGGGCTGAACGCCTTCCTGACCCTGCTCGACGCTGACAAAAGCCGCCGCCCCGTGTGCTACACAGGCATCGAACTACACCCTGTGCAGACCACCACGCTCCGTGCTTTGGACTATCCTGCCCTCATCTGCCCCGGGCGCACTGACGACTTCTACCGCCTCCACGAAGCTCCTTGGGAAACCGACGTGGCACTCACCCCGCACTTCACGCTCCGCAAAGTGCAGGCCGACTTCACCACCTGGACCCCCGACGAGACCTACGACGTGGTCTACTTCGATGCCTTTGCCCCCGAAAAACAACCTTCCATGTGGGCCGGACCGCTCTTCGACCGCCTGTATGCCAGTCTCTCCGAAGGCGGTATCCTCACGACCTATTGCGCCAAAGGCATCGTGCGCCGCATGCTCCAGGCAGCAGGTTTCCACGTGGAACGCCTGCCCGGCCCTCCGGGCGGCAAACGCGAGATTTTGCGGGCTGTGAAAGTGGGGTGAAGTATCAAAACTTAGCCTCTAATGCGCCCGGAAATAGGCGAAACCTGTTCACAGACACGACGCGGACCGTGCCGTCGCTGTAACCTTCGACAGCGGTATCGAGGCCGGCCGACTCCTTGCGGGCTGTCAGCAACGGCCCTTGCGCAGCAGAATAGTCATCATCAGTTTCGACCCGCTCAGGGATGGGAAAATACACGTTCAATCCCGTAGTATCAGTCACACAAGCCCGCGCACCAACGTCATAGGCCTTATAAACGTTTTCATAGGAGAAATAAGTAAAAGCATAGCGCCCGTCTGACGTGAAATGGATATAGGCGGACCAATGATGCGGAGCAAAACCATCAGCTCCTCCCTTAACAGAAAACACTTTCTGCGCTTCCAAATCAACTCCCGCCACACCGTTGTAGCCAGTGACAATCCATAGTGCCTTTCCATCAGGCGTAAACTCTAAATCGTCTGGGCTGTCAACTACATGCCCCTGCCAAAGACATTTCCCCGAACCAACATTCCACACACAGACTCTGCCATCGTCACACAAAGCTGCCACCTTCTGCCCGTCAGCAGAAAGAGCCACGTTGCACACCCGACCACGGACATGAAACACAGAGTGAGCTCGACTCTTCACAGCCCACACATAGGTAGAGCTTCCCGAAGTAATACAAAGGTGGCTCTCCTTATCCCAGCAGACCGTATCACACACCTCATAACAAAACTCATGAACGAGCTTATTCGTGCGAGCTGCATAAAGTTCGACGTGCCCATCTTGCTCATAATGTATATAGTAATACGCATCATCTGGACTATATGCTCCCCATACCTTGTAAAGAGGAGTTTGATAAGCTTCCGTGCTTCTCCACGATTTCAACGACACGCGCGTGCCTTGCCGGAAATCGACACACCAGATATCATCGCGCTCACGCCAACCTTCACGGTAGACCAACCTTAAACCTTCGCGATCAAGGGCTATCGGGTAAGACATCCAAGGATACCAGCCGCCACAACGGACAAAACCCGTCTGCCGCCCATCAGACAAAGAATAGACATGAATGCCTCCTTTATGTGCGGCATAGCTCGTGTCGAATTTCCAACCATCGTCGCAACTGGAAGCATCATAAACCGCCATATGAGTACGGGAGGCATTGACTGCAAAATGCATAAGTTCCGTATCAAAAAGCGTATCGGCTTTCCCATCCGCCGACCTTACAACAAAATCAGACGATACGTCACCGGGCTGCAACCCGAAAAAGCGGCTACCCGACAGTACTTCTGTCACAACGTCCGGATTGTCCCCGAAGCTAGGGATACGTACCCCAATCTGCACGACAGGCAAAACAGACAAACTGTCGTTGATGACAGTCAATACCCGTTCATATGCTACACGCTCCGCAGAATCCAACAGGTGTAGGTTGGCATCTGGTCTCCGAAGCGCTACGATGGCCTTCTCCACACGGCCCTGATAAAGATAACTAGCCGACAAGGCTATGTCCTGCTGCAAGGTAGAGTGGAAAATGATGTCATTTTGCTCGGCAAGTCGGCGGTTTTTCTGCCACATCCAACAAGACACACAGCCAAAAAGCACCAACAAGCCCAACAGCCCTCCGACAAACAAGCGTCGACGACGACGCTGCTCGCGCGCGTAGCGCTGCCATAATACATCGAACTGAATGCCAAACATACGCGCCACTACCTTGACGGCCGCGGCGTCGCGCCCCTGCTCATTGACATCTGCTCCCAACAGTTCCTGCTCCGAGGGCAGAGCGCGGAGTGCAAGGGGAAAACACTCGTCGCCTGCATCATCAGCAAACGGCTTTCCTTCTATAATGAAAGGAATGATTTGTTCGTTCCGTCCCATGCCGATAAAAGCCTCCACCTCGCGGTTTACCCACTCCGATGCAGCCGAACGGGGTGAGCAAATTACGATTAAGTATCTAGACATCTCCAACGCCTCTCGTATTTGTCGGGGCAAATTGCCGGGAATCAACTCCGAAGTATCCTTAAACACTGGGCGTATCTCCCGCGGCAAATCCGTCCACCCGTTCAGATTGGCCGGCAGGCGATAATGTTCCAATTTATGTTGCAACCATTCAGCCCATTGTTCGTCTTCTCGCTTGTAACTGATAAACGCATAATATGACTTCGGGGTATCCATAACTTTCAATTCATAAAAGTAGTGTAAACAACAGCATAATCGAGCTTACGCGTATCTTCGGGCAAAGAATTCCAATCGACCAGGTACTTATGTTTTTTCACTTTCTCGTCACACGACGTGTTCGGTGGGAGAACACGCACTTCGTCGACCGTCATGCCCATGTAACCCAACATCTGGTGCGAGGCGTTCCAGCGCAAATGTTCGCCAATGGAAAGGTTGGTCAGGCAGCGGCGGCGCATCGCATCAGCCTCATCAACGTCTGTGGCGGAAACAAACGTGAAATCTTCCGGCACGGGCAAAGGTTCTTGCAGATACGACGCATCCATCAGCATCCGCTTCGTATAGCAATGCAGGCTATTCTCCATGTCTTGAAACTCTTTCCGATGCAAACTCTGCTTACGCAACATAAGGATGTCCGCTTCGGTTGACTGGCGGCACTGTTCGCGCCGTTCGTCCCATGTTGGCCCGTCAAAGCCCATCACTCGATTATAGTTTCCATAAAACTTACGGGCCAACTGTGTCAACCCATTGTCTACAATCATCTGCTTGGAATAAATGTCCTCCATCGTCCCGAAAACGACAATCGTATCACGGCAGAACGCCGCTATGCGTTTCAAACGCATCTCGTTCTCCGCGCTATAAGAACGAACAAAAATACCAAAGCGGTCCAACCCACCTTTACGGTGGCGGACAACATACTGATAGATGTCGACAGCAAGTGTGATGTCGGTATCATCGTCGCCCAAAGCGATGACCACATAGTTGAGCGAATCCACCAAGCCTGCCAGACGCTCCCAAAAAAACTGTGTATGCACGTCATCACGGACAAGCTCCACCTCGCTGTTATCTGTACGCAACACAGGCATCCGACGAAAAAGGTTTGCCTTCAGTTCGTCCATACGATGGTCGATGACAACATGGCGTACGGGCATTTTCCGCCCATCTGTACCAACAAACGCACTAAATTCATAGACGAAACGAAACACATCCTGCCCCGTATCGCCGAAACCAAGAGTCAAGGAAGTGAAGACCGATGTCACACCACCCTGCCGCACGTCACGTTCCACATAGCGGATAGGGTGAGCACGGTATCCTCCATCATCGCCTGTCATCATCTTCAAGGCTTCAGCCGAAAGATGAGCATCGTCGACAAGATGAATCTCCGCATTGCGAATGCTGTGGACCGCCTCATTGACCGTATTAATACGGGCACGGCAATAAGCATCTGGAAAAATGTCGTTGAAGACTTTGTCTTGCAGCAGATTGAGCATGGACTTGATGTTATCATGTTCTGACTTTGAAAGGAAAAATAGACGCACCTGCGAGGCGTGTTTCAAAATCTGTCGGAGGTCCTGAAGCTCAAGTACGTCCAACATATTATGGCCGGTGTCCCGCGTCTCGACTTTGTGAAGGAGCACAGCACTATGCATCAACACCGGATGCAAACCAGCCATGCGGCGCACCTGCTCCGTCTTGTAAGAAAACAAGCCAAAAATATGACTGAAGCTCAACCGCTGTGCCGAATGGTTATCGCTGTCGGGCATATCTATAAAAAGCATACGCTCACCTACCGAAGCCGCCTTTGCATGCAAGTTTTTGGCCAACATCAGGCTGCGGTCGTCAATGCCGAAAAAGACATTGACCGTCTTGCCAGAAGGGAACAACATCCACCATTTCCGACGCACCCAAAAGACGATGCGCCGCCAGAAACAGTTGATGGCAAACGAAGCACTGACGGCTACGGCCGAAAAATGGGTCAGGGAAAAAGCGGCCATGTAGAAAGGATTGTCCTTACAATTCGCATCCACCTCAATGAGGTCGGAGTGGGAGACAAACATCTCCAGTGAAGAAAGAATTGGCCTAAACACTAGAGCGAGAAGCGACGTCTTCGTCCCTTCCCAATAGAACCCCACGAAGTAGAGCAAGAAACCGGAAAGAAACGTCGCGACAGCCCAACACTTGAATGCTTTCTGCCCGAAGGCATGTTTCCGATAGGCTTCACATTGGCAAAGCCATTGCACCGTGTGGACAAGCAGCGTCACCACCGAGACAGCCCACGCGATTACCACTATACCCAAAATGCCCCACGCCACGGCCTGCGACCAGAGCATGCCGTCGACAGTATCAATCGACACTTGCAGGGTGTCTTTCGCCAGGCCACAAATGTCCTGCAATAGTTCGTTATCTTCAGTCGTATGTGCCATAAGTCACAATCTTATCTGTTCGTGTAATCAATCATTCCTTTCACCCGACTTCCTTCTTACGGATGTCGTAACCCATCTTAATTACCAACTTCAGCGTGTTGACAGCCGTATGGCGATCATAATCCTTTTCTGATTCGGGCAGTTCTTCATAGGGCACCAAGCAAGGATGCGTCTTGGCCACGTCGTCACGCTCCGGGCCGTATGACCAACCTTCGCTGATGCGCGAACGAGCCCACACATCATGAACATTTTTTGCGATTTGTTCCAGCAATTCGTCAAGCGACTCCGGCAGGACCACATCGTCCAAGTCGATAACTTCAGGTACATATGTACTTCTCCGATTCTTCATAGTCTTAATCTATAATGAATTAAGTGTGATACGCAAAAATACGTATATTTCTTAAAAACGCAACATTTTATCCACCTTTGTGACCTCTATTTTCCCCTTATGAGCGGAAAGGAGGCCGCCCGGCCACGGCCTCCTTTCCGTGCTCGGACGGATTCCTTTCCGTGGTCGGGCGGAGTTAAGGGTCAGTCCGGAGGCTGTCATTTCACGGTCACCAGCTCATACGTGCGGCTTCCTAAGCCGATTTTTTCAGCATGGGCCAGGCAGGTGCGATACTCGGTGTTGGGATTGGTATTGTCGAAGAGGTCGTGACGGTCGCAGAAATGTCCGGAGTCCATCTCGTCCGTCAGTTGAGTCCCGGGCAGAGGGGTCTGCTTGAGACAGGCGTCGACACACGCCTGGTCGAGCGCGAGAGGGTCGAAGGAGGCAAACATGCCCACGTCGGGAATGATGGGGACGTCGTTGCCCGCATGGCAGTCGCACGTGGGCGACACATCGCAGACAAGCGAAATGTGGAAGTTGGGCCGTCCGTAGACCACGGCCTTGGTGTATTCCGCCATGCGGCAGTTGAGTTCCTTGATGGCAGCGTCGTGCGCGAAGCCGATGGCATCAAAATTGCATGCGCCCACACACCGCCCGCAACCTACACAGTGGTCCGCGTCGACGGTCATCACACGGCGTTCGGCATCATAAACGAGTCCGTCGTTGGCACATTCGCGCAGACACCGTTTGCATCCGCGGCATGCGGCAGGGTCGATGACAGCCTTGCCATTGCAGTGCTGGTCCTTCTTTCCGGCCCGTGAACCGCAACCCATACCTATATTCTTGATAGTGCCTCCGAAGCCTGTCATCTCATGCCCCTTGAAATGCGTGAGGGAAATGAACACGTCGGCGTCCATGATGGTGCGCCCGATGCGTGCCTCCTTCACATACTCGCCGCCGGGGACGGGCACAGGGATGTCGTCCGTGCCCTTCAGCCCGTCTCCGATGAGCACAGGACAGCCGACGGTGAGCGGCGTGAAGCCGTTCTCCCAGGCACAGTAAAGATGTTCGATGGCATTCTTGCGGCTGCCGGGATAGAGCGTGTTGCAGTCGGTCAGAAACGGTTTGCCACCGGCTGCTTTCACCATGTCGGCCACGGCACGGGCATAATTGGGACGGAGGAAACTCAGATTGCCCAGCTCGCCGAAGTGCATCTTGATGGCGACAAACTTGCCGTCCATGTCGATGCCGTCCAGTCCGGCAGCCTTCAGGAGACGTTTCAACTTGTCGACAGGTCCTTCGTCGGGTTTGCAGCGAAAAGTGGTGAAAAACACTTTTGATCGTTTGGAGTCAGTCAGTTCATTCATACGTAGAATCGAGTTTATAAATCTTGCATTTTTCTTTATAGGTGCAAAATTAATCCCGACTGTCCAAATCGTCCTTCGCAAGTTTACTTTTTTAAATATTATTCAACCAAGAACGTCGCCGGACTGCTCCGCTTCGTGGCTGCGGTAGGCCTTGGGCGAGAGGCCCAAGTGCTTCTTCACATAACGTCCGAAGAAGGAGAGATTGGGAAATTCCAGTTCGTTGCATATCTCCTTGATGCTCTTGCCGCGCTGCCTGAGCAGGTATTGCACGTCCCTCACCACATAACGGTTGATGATTTCCGAAGCGGTGCTCCCGCAAGTCTCCCGGCAGACGGTGGAAAGATACTTAGGAGTGAGGCAGAGTTTGTCGGCGTAGTAGGCCACGTTGCGCGGCTTGGGATAGGTGGACGAAAGCAGCTCGAGGAAGTCGCGGAAGAGCTTGTTGCCCGACGTGTAGTTCTGCGGACGGAATTTGATGAACCGTTCGAGCATGTCGCGGAAATCGTAGAGAAAAGCCAGCAGCAAGGCATCTATCAGCTCCTTCTGATGGCGGCGGGGTGTGCCGGTGAGCTTGCTGCGTATCAAGTCATAGTATTGGCAAAACACCGTCACTTCCTGCGGCGTGAGCGGCAGCACGGGCGAATCTTCAAGAAACATTTTCGCTTCCCAGGGATTGACACCGTCGACGAGACTGAGCTGGCGCATGTATTCCTTGGACACGCAGATGCCGCGGTAGTCGACGTCAAGGCTTGTGGTGCTCTTCTCCATGATAATGTCAGGATGGCAAATGATGAGGTCGTTGGCAGCAATGTCAAAGTTACATCCGTTGATATAAAGCGAGGCCCTCCCTTTCAGGCAGAGTATGACGAGAAAGGCTTCCATTTTCACAGGGCCGGACACTTCGATGTGGTTCAAGTTCTCGATGAAGGCCATGCGGTCGTCACAATAGACGGCCATGTCCTTCTCTTTGATTTCTTCCAGGTTACCGATAGTTTCATTCATGATGATATAAGGGATTTCAGTTTGTTTCAGGCACAAAGTAACACAATCTCCGGATGCGGCCGGTGGCACGATTGGACATAAAAGTGTCCTGCTTTTCTTTTTTGCCGGACAAATGGAGAAATAGGACACTATGGCGAACAAATGGATAGTCCTTTTGTCGCAAAAAGGACATTCCTTTGCCCTCCGGGAAAACAAAACTAACCATCGATAATAAAAAGATTATGAAGCGACTTTACTATGCAATGCTCATGTGTCCGCTCCTGCTGACCGGGTGTCAGGGCGAGGGAATGCAATCCACCGGCAAAGAGCCGGTGCAGGTGAAAGTGTTCCAAGTGTCGGCTACATCCGTGGACGGGACAGGACATTTCTCAGGCACAGTGGAGGAGAAAAACGGGACAGCCCTCAGCTTCTCCTCAGCCGGAACTTTATCAACGATGAACGTGCGACTGGGTGACCGCGTACACCGGGGACAGACCATCGCCACCCTCGACGAGACCTCGGTACGAAGCAGCCACGAGGCGGCCCAAGCCACCCTGCTCCAGGCCGAAGACGCCTACCGGCGCATGAAGACACTCCACGAGAAGGGCAGCCTGGCCGACATCAAGTGGGTGGAAGTGCAGAGCCAGTTGCAGCAAGCCCGCTCAGCAGAAGCCGTGGCCCGCAAACTGCTGTCCGACTGCCGGCTCGTAGCGCCCTTTGACGGCGTCATCTCGGACAAGAGCGGCGAAGTGGGCCAGACCGTCCTGCCCGGAGCTGCTGTGGCACGCCTGGTGTCGACCGTCGGCCAGCAGGTGCGCATCGCTGTGCCTGAGGGCGAGATAGGCGACATTGCCGTCGGGCAGAAGGCACGCATCGCGGTCCCGGCCTTGGAGGGAAAAGTGTTCCAAGGCACCGTCACCGAACGCGGAGTGACAGCCGACGCATTCTCGCGCTCTTACGAAGTGAAGCTGCGCGTGGACGACGCCGACGCATCCCTGTTGCCCGGCATGGTGGCCGAAGTGTCGCTCACCGGGAAAGAAGGACACACGGCCTACGTCCTGCCTCCCCACATCGTGCAGCTGGACGAAACGAACTGCACCTTTGTCTGGGTGGCTTCCGAGGGGCGTGCCGAGAAGCGCAGGGTCGTCTGTGGTGACTACACGGCCGACGGCGTCATCGTCGACGAAGGCCTGAAGGAAGGTGACCAAGTCATCGTCGAAGGCCAGCAGAAGGTGTGTGAAGGAACTAAAATCAGCCTGTAAGCCCTATGGAAAAGAAGAAACGCAATTTCGTCGAATGGGCCATGCACTACCGGCAAATCGTCATCCTCGTGGTGACCTGCCTCGTGGCCTTCGGCATATACAGCCTGCCCCAGATGCGCAAGAACGAGTTTCCGGACTTCACCGTGCGACAGGGTATTGTCGTGGCGGTGGCACCGGGCAACACGGCGCAGGAGATGGTCGAGCAAGTGACCAAGCCATTGGAGGACTACATCTTCACCTACAAGGAGGTGAAGAAGGAGAAGACCTTCTCGAAAAGCCGCGACGGCATCACATACATCCAAGTGGAACTCAACGACGACCTCACGAACAAAGACGAATTCTGGAGCAAGTTCAAGCACGGCGTGTCGCAGTTCAAGAGCGAACTGCCGAGCAACGTGCTCGCCCTCGTCGTGCAAGATGACTTCGGCGACACGTCAGCCCTGCTCATCACCCTGGAAAGCGAAGACAAGACCTACCGCGAACTGGACGACTACATGGACCGGCTCCAGGACCGCCTGCGCCGCATCCCGTCCGTGGGCCGCATGTCAGTCAGCGGAATGCAGTACGAACAAATATCCGTCTACCTCGACCATGACCGCCTGTCCAAGTACGGCCTTAGCGAACAGACGCTCGCCCTGAACCTCATGCAGAAGGGATTTACCACGAGCGGAGGAAGAGTCAAAGACGGTACGACTGTCGCACCCATCTACGTCAGCCGCTCGCTCAACACGGTGTATGACGTGCAACAACAAATCGTCTACACCGACCCGAAGGGACGCATCGTGCGGCTGAAGGACGTGGCCCGCGTCGTGCGTGAGTATCCCGAACCGGACAGCTACATCACCAACAACGGACGCAAGTGTCTTCTCCTGTCAGTCGAAATGAAGAAGGGACAGAACATCGTGGCGATGGGTGAAGACATCAACCGTGTGCTCGACGCCTTCCAACGCGACGAACTGCCTTCCGAGGTCACCCTGTTCCGCATCACAGACCAGCCGAAAGTGGTCGATGACAGCGTCTCGAATTTCCTGCACGAGCTGCTCATCGCCATCGTGGCTGTCGTCATCGTGGTGATGCTCCTGCTGCCGTTGCGCGTGGCCTTGGTGGCCGCCTCGACCATCCCCATCACCATCTTCATCTCCCTGGGACTGTTCTACGCGTTCGGCATCGAACTGAACACCGTCACCCTGGCGGGACTTATCGTGACACTGGGCATGATTGTCGACAACAGCATCGTCATCATCGACAGCTACCTGGAAAAATTGGGCGAAGGTTGTTCGCGCTGGCGGGCTTCCATCGAGAGCACGACCCACTTCCTGAAATCCATCTTCTCCGCCACACTGGCCATCAGCATCACGTTCTTCCCCTTCCTGGCGACGTGTACAGGCATGATACATGACTTCCTCCTGCACTTCCCTTGGGGCATCACCATCGTGCTGGCGGTGTCGCTCCTGGTGGCCACGATGCTCGTACCGTTCATGCAATTCTGGTTCATACGCAAGCCCATGCAGGCAAAGGGAAACAAAGGCGGCAAGAAAGCATTCAACTTCCTTGACCTCTTGCAGAAGTACTACAACCGGGTGTTCGACGTTTGTTTCCGCCATCCTTATGTGACGGTGGGCATCGGTGCAGCTTCCATCCTAATCGGCGGCTGGATGATGGGACGGCTACCTCAACAGTTGCTGCCGGCAGCTGACCGCGACCAGTTCGCCGTAGAAATCTCGCTCCCGACGGGAACAGACGTGAAAGTGACAGCCGCCGTGGCGGACAGCTTGGAACATATCCTGCGGAAAGACCCGCGCGTTGTCAGTGTGGCCTCCTTCAAGGGATGCTCGTCACCGCGCTTCCAGACTTCATACGCACCCCAAATAGCCGGGACTAATTATGCCCAGTTCATCGTGAACACGACGGGAGTAAAGGAGACGGTCGAATTGCTTGACGAATACGCACCGCGCTACGAAGACTTCTTCCCGAAAGCTCGGGTACGCTTCAAGCAGCTGAGCTATAGCGACGCGGTCTATCCGGTCGAAGTGCGCCTCTCGGGAGAAGACCTGGAAACGCTGAAAGGCGACGCACAGCGGGTCGAAAAGCTGCTGCGGGAAATGCCGGGCCTGGCACTCGTGCAGACCGACTTCAACGAGCCTTTGCCGGCAGTCGATGTCCGCCTGCGGGAGGACGTGGCGACACGGCTGGGCGTGACAAACCTCGGACTGGAATCGACACTGGCGATGCGCTACGGCGAAGGACTGGCCGTCGCCAATGTCTGGGAAGGGGACTACTGCATCCCGGTCAAACTGAAAGGCACGAAAGCCGACCAGGCTCTCCCGTCAGAGCTGGGCGACGAGATGGTGCCCGCCACAGCCGGACTGGCTGATGTGCCCCTGAGACAAGTGGCCGAAGTCAAACCGACATGGAAGGAAGGCCAAATCGTAAGACGGAACGGTGTCTACACCGCAAGCGTCACGGCCGAACTGGAACGGGGCGAGAACGCCATGCGGATGAACGTCCGCGTGCAAGAATTGATGAAAAACATCACTCTCTCGCCCGGAGTCAGCGCCAGCTACGGAGGTGAACAAGAGGCCAACGATGACAAAATGCCAATGATTATGCAAGGCCTTGCATTGGCCGCAGCCATCATCTTCTTCATCCTTCTCGCCCACTTCCGCAAGGTAAGCATCGCCCTGCTGATGTTCGCCAGCCTGCTGCTCTGCCTCTTCGGGACAGCCACGGGTGTGCTGATACAAGGTGTGGACTTCGGCGTGACCTGCGTCCTGGGCATCATTGCCCTGATGGGCATCATCGTGCGCAACGGCATCATCATGTTCGACTATGCTGAAGAACTGCGTACCACGGAGCACATGACCGCCGAACAGGCCATTTACCACTCCGCCCAGCGACGTATGCGCCCCATCTTCCTCACCTCGGCAGCTGCTTCGATGGGCGTCATCCCGATGATACTCGGAGGCTCAGGACTGTGGATGCCGATGGGTACGGTCATCTGCTACGGCACACTCATCACGATGGTGTTCCTGCTCACAGTCCTGCCCTGCGCCTACCTGCTCATCTTCCGCGGCTCCACGCGCCGACGGGCAAAATGGGACGCATTGGAACAAGAATAATACACCCTTAAAACTCATCCTGACAGCCGGAGGAACAGCCCGCGGGAAACGCACCACTCCCGCGGGTCATCCTCCGCCGTCCAACAAAACCTTCAGTTTATGAACCGAATACAACAACACATCTTCTTCTTTCTCCTCTGCTCAGGCGCCGTCTGCACAGGCACAAGCCCTCTCCGGGCACAAACCATGCTCACACTCGACGAATGTGTGGAGAAAGCCTTAGAGAACAATGCCCGCATGAAGAATGCCGACAATGACCTCGGCATAGCCCGCCACGAGCAGAAAGAAGCCCTGACGAAATATTTCCCCAGCATCAGTGCCACGGGCGGCGGTTTTATCCAGAATGCACCCATGATAGAGATGCAACTCTCGCCGGACATGGGATTGTCTATGCTCAAGGATGGCATCGCGGGAGGCGTCACAACCTCGCTACCTCTCTTCACAGGAGGCCAAATCGTGAACGGAAACAAGCTGGCCGAGGTGAACGTGAAGAAATACCAGCTTCTGCGGCGGCAAGCCGAAAACGAAGTGCGCCTGACAGCCGAACGATACTTCTGGCAGGTGGCCATGCTGAAAGAAAAGTTAGTCACCCTGAGCGTCATCGAGAAACAGCTCGCCACCATCTCGACCGACGTGGAGGCTGCCGTCGAGGCCGGCGTAACCAACCGCAACGACCTGCTGCAAGTGCAACTCCGGCAAAACAGCACCCGCAGCACACGCATCGACGTAGAAAATGCCCTCGCCCTCTCACACCGATTGCTGGCACAATACATCGGCTTCCACACCGACAGCATCGACGTAGACTTCCACGCCGACGAGTCACTGCCTCCATCGCCCGAAGCGCTCTACAGCGAGCCGCGCCAATGCCTGGCCCTCATCCCTGAATATGGCCTATTGCAGGCCAAAGTCAAGGCATCGCGCCTCGAACGCCGCCTTTCCATAGGCAAACGTCTCCCGACAGTGGCCATCGGCGGCGGTTATTCCTACAACGACCTCCTCGGCACCGGGCGCACCTCCTGGACAGGCTTTGCCACCATCAGCATTCCCCTCTCGGGATGGTGGGAGGGAGCTCACGACATCAAAAGCAAACGCTTGGCCACCGACACCGATGAAAACAACCTGCGCGACGGGAGCGAGCTGCTCGTCATCCGCATGCAAAGCACATGGGACGACCTCAACGACGCCTACCGCCAAGTGCAGATAGCCCTCCGCTCCATCGAGCAGTCGACCGAAAACCTGCGCCTCAACACCGACTACTACGAAGCCGGCACCGCCACCATGAGCGAACTGCTCGACGCGCAAACCCTCTATCAGCAGAGCCGCGACAAGTATGTCGAAGCCCGTGCACAGTATGAGGTGAAGAAGCGTGAATACCTCCAGGCCACCGGGCGGTAAACCTCGTCCATGCATCCCCTAAAGGGCGTCCGGGAGCGGAAAGGAAGGCGTCCGACCACGGTCTCCTTTCCGCTCTCGGACGCCCTCCTTTCCGTGGTCGGACGGACTTAACAGGGGGTACAAGCCCCGTAGACACATGAAAATAACCCCGCGGCGTGTTGTTTAGTTCTGCATACCTGTTTATCTTTGCCCTGTCGAATCAAACCTGTCACAAACATAAACAGCAATGAAGATTAAAAACTATATGATGCTGGCCTGCGCCGCGATGACCTTGGGATGTCTCTCGTGCGCCAACAGCAAGAAAGCCCAGGCCGACGAGACCGCGGCCACGGAAGCATCCGTACAAGTACCGGCATTCAATGCCGACAGCGCTTACCTCTACGTGAAACAACAAGTGGACTTCGGCCCGCGCACACCGGGCAGCGAGGCACACGACCGCTGCGGCGACTATCTGGCAGCCAAGCTGGAAGCCTTCGGAGCAAAGGTGTATAACCAGCGTGCCGACCTCACGGGCTATGACGGGCGCACACTGAAAGCCCGCAACATCATCGGAGCTTACAATCCCGACTCGAAACGCCGCGTCCTGCTCTGTGCCCACTGGGACACCCGTCCCTGGGCCGACAACGACCCCGACAAAGCCAACCACCGCAAACCCATCCTCGGAGCGAACGACGGCGCGAGCGGCGTGGGCGTCCTGCTCGAAGTGGCCCGCCAGTTGCAACGTCAAGCTCCGGCCATCGGCATCGACATCATCTTCTTCGACATGGAGGACTACGGCACGCCGCAGTTTGCCGAGACTCTGACCGACGACAGCGACACCTGGTGCTTGGGCTCGCAGTACTGGAGCCGTGCACCCCATGTGAAGGACTACAACGCACGCTTCGGCATCCTGCTCGACATGGTGGGAGGACGCGGAGCCACGTTCCTGAAAGAAGGTGTCTCCCTGCAATACGCCGAACCGGTGGTGAAGAAGGTGTGGCGTGCAGCCAAAAAGCTGGGGTTGGAAAACTACTTCGTCGATGAACACGGAGGTTATGTCAACGACGACCATGTCCCTGTCAACGAAATCGCCCGCATCCCCTGCATCGACATTGTCAACTGTGACCTGAACGGAGAACTCTCCAGCTTCGGCGACTTCTGGCACACGCTCGACGACAACATGGACGTCATCGACCGCAACACCCTGCAAGCCGTTGGACAGACTGTCCTTCAGGTAATCTATAACGAAAAATAAGAACCAACTCAAAACAACTCCCTACTATGGCTACCATAAACGAACTGCAAGACGAAGTCATCGCCGAATTCAGCGACTTCGACGACTGGATGGACAAATACCAGCTCCTCATCGACCTGGGCAACGAACAAACCCCGCTCGACGCAGCCTACAAGACCGACTCGAACCTCATCGAGGGTTGCCAGAGCCGCGTGTGGCTACAAGCCGACCTCGAGGACGGCAAAGTGCACTTCCAGGCCGAAAGCGACGCGCTCATCGTCAAGGGCATCGTCGCCCTGCTCATCCGCGTGCTCTCCGACCACACGCCCGACGAAATCCTCGAAGCCGACCTCTACTTCATCGACCGCATCGGACTGAAGGAACACCTCTCGCCCACACGCAGCAACGGTCTGCTCGCAATGGTGAAACAGATGCGCATGTACGCGCTGGCATTCAAACAGCTCGAAGAAAAGAAGGCATGACAGACAGTCGTGACGGACAACGCCCGGGAAAAGTGCTCCTGGGCATGAGCGGCGGCACCGACAGTTCGGCGGCCGCCTTTCTTTTGCAGGACGCCGGCTACGAAGTGACGGGGGTCACCTTCCTCTTCCACGGAAGCGACGACGACCGCTCCCACATCGACGACGCGCGCCGCGTGGCCGACCGCCTGGGCATCCGCCATTTCGTCCATGACGCACGCGAGGCATTCCGCCACGCCGTGGTGGACTACTTCGTCCATGAATACATGGCGGGCCGCACGCCCGTCCCCTGCACCGTGTGCAACAACCTGCTGAAATGGCCCTTGCTCTGCCGTCTGGCTGACCGCGAAGGCATCCCCCTCGTCGCCACGGGACACTATGTGCGCATTTGCGCCGAAGGCGGACGACACTACGTGACGCAGGGCGTCGACCCGGACAAAGACCAGTCGTTTTTCCTCTGGGGACTGCCGCAGGAGACATTGGCACGCGCCCTGTTTCCCCTGGGCACGCTGACCAAGGCTGAAGTGCGCCGTCTGGCTGCCGGGCGGGGTTTCCGGCGCGTGGCGGAGAAACGCGACAGCCTGGGCGTGTGCTTCTGTCCGGGTGACTACCGCCCGTTCCTGCGCAGGCAGGCCGAAGCCGGTGCCATCCGCCCGGGCATGTTTGTCGACGAGGAAGGAAATGCGTTGGGAATGCACGAGGGATACCCCTTCTACACCGTCGGCCAACGCCGCGGACTGGGCATCCACCTCAACCGCGCCGTCTACGTGAAGGCCATCGACCCGCAGGCCAACCGTGTCACACTGGCCCCGCTCTCGTCGCTCGAACGCACGGAGATGTCACTCGGCGGCTGGCGGCTGGTGTGCCCTGAAGAAGTGCTGGATGGCAGCGAAGTGGAAGTCAAGATACGCTACCGCAAACAGTTGAACCACGCCACGGTCAGCCTCCGTGCCGACGGCCGCCTGCACGTGTCGCTCCGCGAGCCGCTCACGGGCATCGCGCCCGGCCAGGCAGCCGTGTTCTATCGCGGCGGACGTGTGCTGGGCGGGGGAATCATTGAGGGAAATGAAGGATGAAGAGTGAAGGATGAAGAATGCGGCATATCCGTTGGCCGTTCCGACGCATATCCGTTGATGAGGTCAACACATATCCGTTGATGAGGTCAACACATATCCGTCGATGAGGTCAACGCATATCCGTCGTTTCCGGCACCGGATGACAGCTCTTTCAAGCCTCATCCTTCATTATGTAAAAGCAGGAAGTGGTGAAGAAATCACGCACGTAGGGGATAGCGCCGATAAGAGGGGAAAGCCGGCGCGGACGAAGGCCGAACTTCGTCTCATAGTGCGGATTGATGAAATAGAGCCGGCGGTCGGCAATGTGCATGCCCGTCTGGCGTGCCAGCCGCTCGAAACGTTCGATGGTGCAGCGCGTGCGCTTGATGTCGAGCATACCGTCGATGCATCGCCGGTCGGCCCCTCCGGCACGCATGATGGCCGAATAGAGAAAGTTCGGGAGGAGGTGGATGAAGGGAAGGCGCGACGTCCAGCGGTTGCGCAGCGTCTGTTGATGACCGCCGAACGGCATTTGCCAAGCCGGGAACGACATGAACACCACGCCTCCGGGCTTCACATAGCGTCGCAAGTTGAGCAGGAACGTGCGCTTGTCGCCGATGTGTTCCAGCACATCGTGGCAGATGATGATGTCGAAGCTCGCCTCCAAGTCTTTCAATAGAAAAATATCTGAAGCGATAAACGTGCCCTCAGCTCCGGCCTCGGCAAAAAAACGGCGTGCATCGTCAATGCGTGTGGCCGCCATGTCGACGCCCGTGACGACACATCCCCTTCGTGCGAAAGGAAGCAGGTTGCCCCCATCTCCACAGCCGATTTCCAGCACATGCATCCCGGGTGCAAGGGGTTTGAAGTGAGCTACGTAAGGCAGGAAATAGCGTTCGCTCGTGGTAGCTAATTCCCGAAAATAAAGTGCACGGTTTTGTTGTCGTTCTTGCATAGTATGATATAGGTGAGTTTTCTGTTTCGGTGACAAATATACGGATTTTCCGATAAAGGCCTCCCTTCCATGCAGAAAAGTGGACAAGGAAAAGAAAAGGAGTCGTCCACGCCTCTTGACGCGGACAGCCCCTTGTCTCTTATCTGAGTATCATCCGGACTTTTATCCGTTCACTCGCTTGTAGTCAGCCAGGAAAGTGGCCAGGCCGGAGTCAGTCAACGGGTGCTTGAGAAGTCCCTTGATGGCAGCCAGCGGGCAAGTCACTACGTCAGCTCCCACTTCGGCACAAGCGATGATGTGGCGTGTGTGGCGGATGGATGCAGCCAGCACTTGCGTCTTGAATCCGTATGTACGGTAGATGTCCACGATTTGGGCGATGAGAGCCACACCGTCTTCGCAGATGTCGTCCAGACGTCCGACAAACGGAGAGACATACGTTGCTCCGGCCTTGGCAGCAAGGAGAGCTTGTCCGGCGGAGAACACCAGCGTGCAGTTGGTGCGTATGCCTTTCTCTGTAAAGTATTTGATAGCCTTGATGCCGTCGGCAATGCAAGGAATCTTCACCACGATGTGGGGATTGAGAGCGGCCAGCTCTTCGCCTTCCTTGATCATGCCCTCATAGTCTGTGGCAATCACTTCGGCGCTCACGTCGCCGTTGACGATGTTGCAGATGTCAATGTAGTGTTGACGCTGATTTTCTACACCCTTGATGCCTTCCTTGGCCATCAACGAGGGGTTAGTTGTCACACCGTCGAGCACGCCCATAGCGTTGGCTTCGCGGATCTGGTCCAAATTAGCTGTGTCAATAAAGAATTTCATACGTAATAGACTTTATAAGAGTGTTAAACAATAATAGGCAAACACAACTTAGGCACGGAATTGCCCTATGTACGTCATTCCGTGCCCAAGCGTTATGTAAAACATAAAAGAAGCATCTGTATTGATTCATTCATCATTGTACAGCACCTTCCAGTTCGTTGCCGGCTTTGAACTTCACCACTTTCTTTGCCGGAATAGTGATGGTTTGCTTAGTGGCCGGATTGATGCCGGTTCTTTCACCACGCTCTGAGACAGAGAATGTGCCGAAACCAACCAGGGCTACTTTATCGCCGTCCTTGAGCGCTGCTGAGACAGCAGAAACAAATGCATCCAGCGCTTTCTTCGAATCGGCTTTGCTCAATCCCGATTCGGCTGCCATTGCATTGATAAGATCTGACTTATTCATAATAGATAGATATTAAATAAAATACAATATGGAAGTTCAACGATGTCAAACGCATCACAAAGATAGAGCTTACACCATTAGAAACAAATATTATAGCCTAAAAATCGCACTCGAAGTGCAAAAAAATCAAAGATGGAGGGCTTTAGCTTATGGAAACGGAATATTTTCGTACTTTTGCAGACACTATTAACCCATATAACAGCCCCCTGAGGGATTTTTCACAGAACTATGAACCAGATACCCCCTATCACCAAGAATCTGCTTATCATCAACGTCCTGTTCTTCCTGGCTTCAATCGTTGCCCCAAAATACGGAGTCGACTTGACCACGCTGCTGGGACTGCACTATTTCATGGCTTCCGACTTCCACATCTACCAGTTTGTCACCTACATGTTCATGCACGGAGGCTTCGCGCACCTGTTCTTCAACATGTTTGCCCTATGGATGTTCGGCTGCACGCTCGAACGTGTCTTCGGACCGAAGCGTTACCTTATATATTATATGGTGTGCGGACTGGGCGCGGGGCTCATCCAGGAGGTGGTGCAATACATCGAATACCTCACCGTCCTTTCCAATTTCGACAGCGTGAACACCGGCATCTCCATCATCCCCATGAGCGAATACCTCAACCTGATGACCACCGTGGGCGCTTCGGGAGCCGTCTATGGCATCCTGCTGGCCTTCGGACTGCTCTTCCCCAACCAGCCCATGTTCATCTTCCCCCTGCCTTTCCCCATCAAAGCCAAGTGGTTCGTCATCGGCTACGTGGTCATCGAACTGCTGCTCGGACTGCAAGGGTCTGACGGCGTGGCCCACTTTGCCCACTTAGGCGGCATGCTCTTCGGCTTCCTCCTGATTACTTACTGGCGCAAAAAATACCGCAATGGCCAATATAATTACTGACCTCCGCAACCGCTTCCTGCGGGCGGACATCGCCCTGCGCTTCATCTATGTCAACATCGCCGTGTTCCTGCTCACGGCGTTGGCCGACATCGTCATGCTGCTCACGGGGCACGGACACTTCATCTACTTGCGATGGGCGGAATGCCCGGCCGACTTCGGCACGCTGCTGCGGCAACCCTGGTCGCTCGTGACCTACATGTTCCTGCATGCCGACGTGTGGCATATCTTGTTCAACATGCTGTGGCTCTACTGGTTCGGGCGGCTCTTCCTCTACCTCTTCTCCGACCGTCATTTCCGCGGGCTCTACTTCCTGGGCGGACTGTGCGGCGGCGTGCTCTACATGGTGGCCTACAACGTGTTCCCCTATTTCCAACCCTATATCCATTCGTCCTACCTGCTGGGAGCGTCGGCCTCCGTGCTTGCCATCGCCGTGGCCACGGCTGTGCGTGAGCCTGACTACCGGGTGAACCTCCTCTTCCTGGGGGCCATACGCCTGAAATACCTGGCACTTATCCTCGTCGTGACCGACTTGCTTTTCATCACCTCGGGCAACAGCGGCGGCCACATCGCCCACCTGGGCGGAGCGTTGGCCGGATGGTGGTTTGCCGCCTCCTTCCAAAAAGGGCATGACCCCACGGCATGGATTAACCGCACGATAGACTTCCTGACAGGCCTCTTCTCGCGCCGGCAACGCACACACCGGCGTCCGAAAATGAAAGTACACTACGGCAAACACGCCGCCGACTACGACTACAACGCCCGCAAGCGGGAACGCGAGGAGGAAATCGGCCGCATACTCGACAAGCTCAAGAAGTCGGGCTACGACAGCCTGACGAACGAAGAGAAAAAGAAACTCTTCGACGAGAGCAAACGATGAGAATTCATAAATCACACCCAACATACACTTAACGACATG
>ERZ827088.1821-NODE-1821-length-24526-cov-41.551020_pt1 | contig 24526 bp, 17 predicted proteins | sample MGYA00519922_ERZ827088 | MGnify/ENA primary metagenome ERZ827088 (study PRJEB31778, sample SAMEA3449254) | human gut metagenome | biome: human gut; feature: human-associated habitat; material: faeces | place: United Kingdom | collected 2010/2012 ...
AAAGAAAACTTCAACGAACTGCAAATCTTTCTTGTGGTGGCAAGAGAGCGAAGTTTTACCAAAGCAGCGGGCAAACTCGGCGTCTCTCAGTCTGCACTTAGCCATGCAATGAAGGCTCTGGAGGAAAGGCTCAATATCCGCCTCCTGACACGGACTACCCGCAGTGTGGCTCCCACAGAAGCGGGGGAGAGAATCATTGCCTGCCTTGAACCGCGTATTGACGAGCTTGAACAGGAACTGGAATCACTTATTCAATTGAACGGCACGCCCTCCGGGAATATTCGGTTATCTGCCGGGGAACATGCCGCGCGAAGTCTGGTCTGGCCGAAGCTAAAACCTTTTCTCAGAGAGTATCCCGAAATCAATGTCGAACTGGTGGTGGATAACGGTTTTGTCGATATTGTTGAAGGCCGTTTTGATGCCGGGATACGACTGGGTGAAAATGTTGATAAAGATATGGTTGCAGTCAGGATTGGACCAGATATGCGGATGGCTGTGGTGGGAGCTCCGGCGTATTTTGCTGCAAACCCTGCGCCTGAAACGCCTCATGAGCTACAAAATCATCGCTGCATCAACATGCGTTTGCCAACTGCCGGTGGGCTTTACCACTGGGAGTTCGAGCGAGAAGGGAAACCGCTTCGCGTTAAGGTTGATGGGCAACTGACGTGTAGTCCATTGCCAGAAAGAATTGATGCCGCGTTATCAGGGTTTGGGATCGCTTGTGTCCCTGAAGACATGGTTCAGGAGTATATAAAGTCAGGCAAGCTTATTCAGGTGTTACAGGAGTGGTGTCCAACTTTTCCTGGGTATTATCTTTACTACCCCAGCCGCAAGCAGCATCCGCCAGCTTTTGCGCTGTTGATCGATGCGCTTCGCTACACCGAATAACGGGTCCTTTATCCTGGACCCGTTTGGGTATTAGCGGCCTACGCGTGCCTGATGTTCAGGCGAGTAACGTTCACCGACGATTTTAATTGTTTCCAGCGCCTCGGTTATCTGCTGCGTATCTTTCTGCGAAAGAACAATGTCAGCAGCGGCCAGGTTTTCTTCCAGCCGGTTCAGTTTAGTGGTGCCAGGGATGGGAACAATCCACGGCTTTTGTGCTAATAGCCATGCCAGTGCGATTTGTGCAGACGTTACCCCTTTATCTGCAGCCAGTTCACCTAACAAGGTGACCAGTTTTTCATTGGCTTCAATGGCTTGTGCTGCGAAACGCGGTACGGTGCTGCGGTAATCATCTTTGCCGAAAGTGGTTCCCGGCTTAATCGCCCCTGTCAGGAAACCTTTACCTAGTGGGCTGAAGGGGACAAAACCAATTCCCAGTTCCTCCAGCAACGGCAGAATTTCCTGTTCAGGCTCACGCCACCACATGGAATATTCGCTTTGCAGGGCGGTGACAGGTTGTACCGCATGTGCACGACGAATGGTTTGTGCTCCTGCTTCAGACAGGCCGAAATGTTTGACCTTACCTTCTGCGATGAGGTCTTTCACCGTTCCTGCAACATCTTCAATAGGAACATCTGGATCAACACGGTGTTGATACAGCAGGTCAATAACATCTGTTTTCAGACGACGTAATGATCCTTCAACGGCTTCACGGATATGTTCCGGACGGCTGTTTAAAATCTGCTGCTTATTATCATCGCCGAAGGTAAAACCGAATTTAGTGGCAATTACCACGCGGTCACGAAACGGTTTTAAGGCTTCGCCGACCACTTCTTCATTCAGATACGGACCATACACTTCGGCGGTATCGAAGAAGGTGACACCACGTTCAACCGCAGCACGAATAAGTTCGATAGCCTGACGGGTATCGGTCGCCGGGCCGTAGCCGTGGCTTAAGCCCATGCAACCGAGCCCAAGGGCGGAGACTTCGAGTCCGGATTTACCCAGATAACGTTTTTGCATTGAATGAATACCTCTTTTATCGCGGCTTAAACATCAAGTTTGCGGCCAGTCAGCCATTCCACCATTGCGGGATCGCGGTGAGAGAAGAACGCGCTGGTTGCGGTATCCAGGGCGGTAATTTGCAGCATATCTTCAGGGCTGAGTTCAAAATCGAGAATGTTGATGTTCTCTTCCATGCGTTCTTTTCGCACTGATTTTGCCAGTGAAACAATGCCTCGTTGGTAGATCCAGCGCAGAACAACCTGGCCCACGCTTTTGCCATACTTCTCGCCAATTGCCGTGAGAACAGGATGCTGGAACAGACCATTTTTCCCTTCCGCAAACGGTGCCCAGGCTTCTGGCTGAATGCCACGACTTTGCATCCAGGGAACGGCCTGTAGCTGCTGATTGAAAGGGTTAACTTCAACCTGGTTTACCGCCGGAACGACGTTATTAAAAGCGATAAGGTCTGCCAGTCGGTCAGGATGGAAGTTACTGACGCCAATAGCGCGAATTTTACCGGCCTGTTGCAGCTCTTCCATGGCACGCCAGGCTCCGTGGACATCGCCATATGGCTGGTGAATCAAGTACAGGTCAACGTAATCAAGTTGCAGTCGATTCAGAGAGCGTTCGAACTGGGCTTTGGCCCCTTCGTAACTGGTATCCTGCAACCAGAGTTTCGTGGTGACAAAGAGTTCGTTACGGGCGATACCGCTTTGTTTCAGTGCGTTCCCGACCTGGATTTCATTTTGATAAGAGGCGGCGGTGTCAATCAGTCGATAACCGCTGTTAATAGCGTCAATGACCGCTCTTTCGCATTCGGCGGCATCGGTCATCTGAAATACACCAAAGCCCAACAGGGGCATTTCAATACCGTTGTTCAGTTTTACTTTTTGCATGGTGTTATCCTTCCGTTATCGTTCATGAGAAGCATAACGTAAAGGGAAGAGCTCGATTAGACGGCAGGATTTGTCAGGGGTTATGAACAAAATTCATAAATCTGTTTGAGGGTTGAGATTAGTCGTGCAAGTTCGATATCCCCGGAATTTACAGTCCGATGAATAAAAATGAATGTCCATAAAAAATATATTGGTTTATCCCGGCGTATATACTTACTTCGACGTACTCCCAATAGCAGTTAATTAAAGACGGGTCATTATTATTCACTCTGGATAATGAATTATTCACTGCCCGCAGAGTAAGAAATATAACTTAAGTATCTATTTAATGACTTGCACAAAAAGCTAAATTTTTACCCATAAATAAAAATATAATCCCGCGCCCAACCACCTGATGAGTGGCTACAGACACTGGATATATTAGGTGGCGGTGTACTTTCTTACATAAAGGTATTTCCTTTTCTGTGGAAAAGGAAACCGGGAAATCCCCGGTTTTTCTGACAAGCAGACGCCATTATTTGTGTCTGCCTATGTTCGTTAATTCGTTCATCAGGAAATTATCTCAATGTCACGTTATAAAACAGACAATAAACAGCCACGATTTCGTTATTCAGTTCTGGCCCGCTGCGTGGCGTGGGCAAATATCTCTGTTCAGGTTCTTTTTCCACTCGCAGTCACCTTTACGCCAGTAATGGCAGCACGTGCGCAGCATGCGGTTCAGCCACGGTTGAGCATGGAAAATACTACGGTAACTGCTAATAATAACGTGGAGAAAAATGTCGCGTCGCTTGCCGCTAATGCCGGGACATTTTTAAGCAGTCAGCCAGATAGCGATGCGACACGTAACTTTATTACCGGAATGGCCACCGCTAAAGCTAACCAGGAAATTCAGGAGTGGCTCGGGAAATACGGTACTGCGCGCGTCAAACTGAATGTCGATAAAAATTTCTCGCTGAAGGACTCTTCGCTGGAAATGCTTTATCCGATTTATGATACACCGACAAATATGTTGTTCACTCAGGGGGCAATACATCGTACCGACGATCGTACTCAGTCAAATATTGGTTTTGGCTGGCGTCATTTTTCAGAAAATGACTGGATGGCGGGGGTGAATACTTTTATCGATCATGATTTATCCCGTAGTCATACCCGCATTGGTGTTGGTGCGGAATACTGGCGTGATTATTTGAAACTGAGCGCCAATGGTTATATCCGGGCTTCTGGCTGGAAAAAATCGCCGGATGTTGAGGATTATCAGGAACGCCCGGCGAATGGCTGGGATATTCGTGCTGAGGGCTATTTACCTGCCTGGCCGCAGCTTGGCGCAAGCCTCATGTATGAACAGTATTATGGCGATGAAGTCGGGCTGTTTGGTAAAGATAAACGCCAGAAAGATCCACATGCGATTACCGCTGAAGTGAATTACACGCCAGTGCCTCTTCTGACCCTGAGTGCCGGGCATAAGCAGGGCAAGAGTGGTGAGAATGACACTCGCTTTGGCCTGGAAGTTAATTATCGGATTGGCGAACCTCTGGAAAAACAACTCGATACAGACAGCATTCGCGAGCGTCGAATGCTGGCAGGCAGCCGCTATGACCTGGTTGAGCGTAATAACAATATCGTTCTTGAGTATCGCAAATCTGAAGTGATCCGTATTGCTCTGCCTGAGCGTATTGAAGGCAAGGGCGGCCAGACGGTTTCCCTGGGGCTTGTGGTCAGCAAAGCAACTCACGGTCTGAAAAATGTGCAATGGGAAGCGCCGTCTTTGCTGGCCGCAGGCGGAAAAATTACGGGGCAGGGCAATCAGTGGCAAGTGACGCTCCCGGCTTATCAGGCAGGCAAAGACAATTATTATGCGATTTCAGCGATTGCCTACGATAACAAAGGCAATGCCTCGAAACGTGTGCAGACAGAAGTGGTTATTAGCGGAGCTGGTATGAGCGCCGATCGTACGGCGTTAACGCTTGACGGTCAGAGCCGTATTCAAATGCTTGCTAACGGTAATGAGCAAAAGCCGCTGGTGCTGTCTCTGCGCGACGCCGAGGGTCAGCCAGTCACGGGCATGAAAGATCAGATCAAGACTGAACTAACCTTCAAACCGGCTGGAAATATTGTGACTCGTACCCTGAAGGCCACTAAATCACAGGCAAAGCCAACACTGGGTGAGTTCACCGAAACTGAATCAGGGGTGTATCAGTCTGTCTTTACTACCGGAACGCAGTCAGGTGAGGCAACGATTACTGTTAGCGTTGATGACATGAGCAAAACTGTCACTGCAGAACTGCGGGCCACGATGATGGATGTGGCAAACTCCACCCTGAGCGCTAACGAGCCGTCAGGTGATGTGGTTGCTGATGGTCAGCAAGCCTACACGCTGACACTGACAGCGGTGGACTCCGAGGGTAATCCGGTGACGGGAGAAGCCAGCCGCCTGCGACTTGTTCCGCAAGACACTAATGGTGTAACCGTTGGTGCCATTTCGGAAATAAAACCAGGGGTTTACAGCGCCACGGTTTCTTCGACCCGTGCCGGGAACGTTGTTGTGCGTGCCTTCAGCGAGCAGTATCAGCTGGGCACGTTACAACAAACGCTGAAGTTTGTTGCCGGGCCGCTTGATGCAGCACATTCGTCCATCACCCTGAATCCTGATAAACCGGTGGTTGGCGGTACAGTTACGGCAATCTGGACGGCAAAAGATGCTAATGACAACCCTGTAACTGGCCTCAATCCGGATGCACCGTCATTATCGGGCGCAGCTGCTGCTGGTTCTACGGCATCAGGCTGGACGGATAATGGCGACGGGACCTGGATTGCGCAGATTTCTCTCGGCACTACGGCGGGTGAATTAGACGTTATGCCGAAGCTCAATGGGCAGGACGCGGCAGCGAATGCGGCAAAAGTAACCGTGGTGGCTGATGCATTATCTTCAAACCAGTCGAAAGTCTCTGTCGCAGAAGATCACGTAAAAGCCGGTGAAAGCACAACCGTAACGCTGGTGGCGAAAGATGCGCATGGCAACGCTATCAGTGGTCTTTCGTTGTCGGCAAGTTTGACGGGGACCGCCTCTGAAGGGGCGACCGTTTCCAGTTGGACCGAAAAAGGTGACGGTTCCTATGTTGCTACGTTAACTACAGGCGGAAAGACGGGCGAGCTTCGTGTCATGCCGCTCTTCAACGGCCAGCCTGCAGCCACCGAAGCCGCGCAGCTGACTGTTATTGCCGGAGAGATGTCATCAGCGAACTCTACGCTTGTTGCGGACAATAAAACTCCAACGGTTAAAACGACGACGGAACTCACCTTCACCGTGAAGGATGCGTACGGGAATCCGGTCACCGGGCTGAAGCCAGATGCACCAGTGTTTAGTGGTGCCGCCAGCACGGGGAGTGAGCGTCCTTCAGCAGGAAACTGGACAGAGAAAGGTAATGGGGTCTACGTGTCGACCTTAACGCTGGGATCTGCCGCGGGTCAGTTGTCTGTGATGCCGCGAGTGAACGGCCAAAATGCCGTTGCTCAGCCACTGGTGCTGAATGTTGCAGGTGACGCATCTAAGGCTGAGATTCGTGATATGACAGTGAAGGTTAATAACCAACTGGCTAATGGACAGTCTGCTAACCAGATAACCCTGACCGTCGTGGACAGCTATGGTAACCCGTTGCAGGGGCAAGAAGTTACGCTGACTTTACCGCAGGGTGTGACCAGCAAGACGGGGAATACAGTAACAACCAATGCGGCAGGGAAAGTGGACATTGAGCTTATGTCAACGGTTGCGGGAGAACACAATATTTCCGCTTCGGTGAATGGTGCTCAGAAGACGGTCACGGTGAAATTCAACGCGGATGCCAGCACCGGTCAGGCAAACCTGCAGGTAGACACCGCCGTTCAAAAAGTGGCAAACGGCAAAGATGCCTTTACGCTGACGGCGAACGTTGAGGATAAAAATGGTAACCCTGTTCCAGGGAGCCTGGTGACCTTTAATCTGCCCCGGGGTGTCAAGCCGCTTACAGGCGATAATGTGTGGGTGAAAGCCAACGATGAGGGGAAAGCGGAGTTGCAGGTGGTTTCCGTGACTGCCGGAACCTATGAGATCACGGCGTCAGCAGGAAATGACCAGCCTTCGAATGCGCAGTCTGTAACGTTTGTGGCCGATAAGACTACGGCGACCATCTCCAGTATTGAGGTGATTGGCAACCGTGCAGTGGCGGACGGCAAAACCAAACAGACGTATAAAGTTACGGTGACTGATGCCAATAACAACCTGCTGAAAGATAGCGAAGTGACGCTGACTGCCAGCCCGGAAAATTTAGTTCTGACTCCCAATGGGACGGCGACAACGAATGAGCAAGGGCAGGCTATTTTCACCGCCACGACCACTGTCGCAGCGACATATACACTCACGGCGAAAGTGGAACAGGCCGACGGTCAGGAATCGACGAAAACTGCCGAATCTAAATTCGTCGCGGATGATAAAAACGCGGAGCTCGCCGCAACATCTGATGTGCATTCTCTGGTGGCGGATGGGGTAACGACAGCAACACTGACGGTAACCCTGTTCTCGGCAAACAACCCGGTAGGAGGAACCATGTGGGTCGACATTGAGGCTCCGGAAGGGGTGACAGAGGCGGATTATCAGTTCCTGCCGTCGAAAAATGACCATTTCGCGAGCGGGAAAATCACGCGTACATTTAGTACCAACAAGCCAGGTACATACACATTCACATTCAACTCTTTGACATATGGAGGGTATGAAATGAAACCCGTGACTGTGACAATTAACGCCGTTCCTGCAGATACTGAAGGTGCTGAGGAGAAATAAAAACGACGATGTAATAAATAATAATGGCGTTGACATGCGCAGCGCCATTATTTACTGAATACCTACCCTGGCACCGATTAGACGGTGGCAGGGTAGGGTAAATCTTATGTGATGGAGTTACAGGCTAAACCGGGCGAACGGGGATAAAAATTTCGCAAACAATGTTATTGCTATCAATTTCGACGAAGTTTTCATTGTAATAAAATCGCTCAATATCACTGCCGTTCACTCTGGCTAACCCCCTGGCAGGTAATTCCATCAGATAGAGGTTTCGCGCCCATTCAGGGTAGTGCTCCCACTCACCTTCATAGCGGAAAGAGGCATACAGTCCTCGGTTAATTGTCCACTCTTTCGGCATCTCTGAATCGGTTTGTTTGCATACCGTACCGGCAAAAGTTTCAACTGTGAGCAAATCGACCGATTTTGTTGATGGTTCGAACGTGGAGACGAAATAGATATCCGTCTTAAAATTCTTCATACATCTGACTAAATGATGACGTCGCAGTTTGACTTCTTCATCCGGTAATTTATTCGACACTTCAATATCATATTTAAATGAATTGCCAAAAATAGGTGTCTCAGGAAAGTTGACTAATCTACACTCCGTCTTTTGCTGTTGACGTATTAAAAAAGAAGGGAAGATATTTGCGAGATCCCAATAATCACGGTGGCGGTATTCACGGGGAGAGCAGCCGAATAACTTTTTAAATTCGCGGCTGAATGACTGCTGTGAATCAAAATGCAAAGAGAGTGCAATATCAAGCATAGATTTCGCGGAGAGCCGGACAAGAATGGCGGCACGACAAAGCCTTCGTTTGCGAATGTATTCTCCCAAAGGCACATGCATGAAATTTCGGAACAGAAGCTGGATGTTGCGTCTGCTGTAGCCAGATTTCTGTGCGATATCTTCGATTGAAATAGGGTGCTCAAGATTGCACTCAATCCACTCCAGGAGCTGCTGTAGAATCTTCTGCCTGATCATCACATACTCCGTTAATTCTTTGTCATATCGCACATTTTCGTTATGTCCTGGGCCCTAAGTGTATCAAAAACAGCAAGTCCCAAGGCAAAAGCACTGATAGCGTCTGCTTCATTGCCCCAAAAATAGAGAGGTTTCAGTCCTACATTATTAATGAATTTTTTGCATAAGTGATATCAAAATCCACATACTAATTTGAGGTTACGTTTTAACGTAGACTCATTGTTCATACCTAATGGAGGGACTGACAGTGGAATTTTCCGTATTAAGTAACAATCTGAAAATGCCGATGATGGGATTTGGTGTTTTTCAGGTTACCGATAAAGACGTGTGCAAACAGTCAGTGTTGAATGCTATCCGCACGGGTTATCGACTCATCGACACTGCAGCGGTATACGGTAATGAAGATGCCGTCGGTGAAGCCGTTCGTGAAGCCATATCTGAAGGTTTATGTACCCGAGAAGAGTTATTTATAACGTCTAAATTGTGGGTGCAGGATATGTTGAATCAGGATATTGCAGCAGCAGGTATTGAAGCATCATTAAAAAAATCGGGGCTAGAATACTTCGATCTCTATTTATTGCACCAGGCCATGCGCGATTATTTTAGTGCGTGGCGTGCACTCGAAGATGCCTATGAAGAGGGCAAATTAAAAGCGATTGGGGTTTCCAATTTCTACCCTCATGTTCTGGCGAACTTTTGTGAAACGGTAAGAGTTAAACCGATGGTCAACCAGGTCGAGTTGCATCCCTATTTTGCCCAACCAGAGGCGCTGGCAACCATGAAGTATTATAACGTGCAGCCTGAAGCATGGGCTCCGTTAGGTGGTGGACGACATAAACCCTTTGAAAATAATCTGCTTCAGAGTATTGCAGATGCCCATCAAAAATCGATTTCTCAGGTCATTCTGCGTTGGAATATTCAACGGGGAGTGGTCGTTATTCCGAAATCGACACATCAACAGCGTATCGAAGAAAATTTTGCTATCTGGGATTTCTCACTGACAGAGAAAGAAATGGCGCAAATTAGTTCGCTAGATTTGGGTTATGTTGGGGAATCGGTAAAACATTTTAATCCTGAGTTTGTTCGTGGTTGTCTTGCTGTAAAAATACATGATTGATATTAATCACTTATTTTACCTGAGACGACAAAAATTTTTTAACAGGGGAGTGATATTGATCGTCACTCTGTCATATCTCCGGTAATATGGCGTCAGGCTTCATCAACAGAAAGGGGGCCTGACGCCTGAAAAAGTGAACAACAGACAGTGTTCGGATTATCAATATTCAGTTTTTAACGTTGAACTGGATTCATTACTGCGTTGTTTAAGAATATCCCGTGCCGAATCTGCCATTATCATGACAGCACCTGCCAGCATCAGAGTATCTTTCAATACCAGACGACCAGCACCGGATAAATAAGGGAAACCATGATGAGCATCACCCAATGCGGGTACCCATGCCTCCGGAGTGGTGATTAAAAATGAGAGTGTTACCAGCGGCGTGGTAAATGCCATCAGCCCACCCAATAAACCTAACCAGCGATTGACAGGATTAGCCAAAACCAGCAGAGCAATAATCACCTCCACGACGCCAAGACCGTTGGAAAAACCATAGGTATTATTAGCCGTTTGCCATGCTCTTGCTTCTGGTTTGTATTCGCCTTCGTGAGTCAGATACTGTTTATAGTCTTCCGGGTGTTCATAAAAGAACGACATTAGTGGACTGTTTGCGACGAATGGTGTAATGCTGTCTGCCTCGTAAGGGACAAACTTTAATAACCCAATCCACATAAAAACAATCGCAATGCTCAGACGAATCAATGTCAGGCCAATTTTATCTCCCCGACTTAACAGGTGCAGGTATCTTTCCATTGTAAACATCCTTATTTATACAATACTGCTGTTGCGGTTGAATTATTATCAATTCGCATCGATGTAACTTTCCAGGATGAAGCATTATATTTTCTGGCCATATCAGCAATGGCATTCTCAAGAACTGTCGGTGATGCTGATACTGATGAGACGCTGATATGTTTCAGAATTATTTTATCATCTGCATTGGTGGAAAATGCCATAACGCCAGATAATAGTGTTGCAAATAAAACAGATTTTTTAAACATATAAAATACCATCAATGAAGTGATTAAGAATTTATAAAGTAACAGGGAATTAATAAGATTCTTTTCTCTGAGACGCCAGAATATTTGTTCTGGCGTCTGATTTTGAGTTTATTTGACTAATGAAAATAGATCATTGAGTGATTCGCTCATCGACGGATGAGTAAATATCTGATCGCGTAATATGCTATAAGGCAGCCCGGCATCCATCACCATTTTCACTATATTGATCATCTCGTGGGAGTCAACACACAGCAGTGATGCCCCTAATATACGTTGGGTTTTATTATCAACAATCGCTTTTAATACCCCACGAGTATCATTCATCACTCTGGCACGCGGAATTGCAGCTACAGGCAATGTCACCACCTGAATATCAGCACCACTCTCTCTGGCCTGTTCTTCTGTCATACCAACCCTGGACAGTGGCGGTGTCATGAATACGGAATAAGGCACATTTTTCCGATCATCAGTACTACGTCTGCCTTCTCCCAGCAACTCATCACGCACAATGCGGTAATCATCCAGTGAAATATAAGTAAATTGCAGCCCGCCGGTAACATCTCCCATCGCCCAAATATTGTCTGCGGTGGTATGTAATTGCTTGTCAACGACAATTGCCCCGCGTTCGTTTACTGCGATACCTGCATTTTCTGGATGTAACGAAGCGGTAGCCGGTTGACGACCGGAAGCTATTAACAGTGCATCCACCGCCAGTTGGGCGTGTTCGCTATGCACTTGCACTTGATTTTCATGGTGACTGATTCGCTCCACATGGGCATTGAGGATTATATCGACGCCCTGATCGCGTAAAATCGTCGCGATATTATCAGCAATATCCCGATCTTCCCGAGGCAAAAACAGCGAAGCTGCCTCTAAAATGGTTACTTTGCTGCCAAAATTAGCGAACATAGAGGCGAACTCAACGCCAATATATCCGCCGCCCAAAATACCTAAATGCCCAGGCAATTCTTTTAGATTAAGTAATCCGGTGCTGTCATATACTCCTGGCGTGGTGGTAATTCCAGGAATTGGCGGAACCACGGTTTGTGCACCGGTATTAATAAAAATTTTCTCGCCATGAATTTCCAGATTTCCCTCAGGCCGATGAACACGCAGGCTATGATTATTGATAAACTCCGCCTGGCCGTCGATCACGTCGATATTGGGCATATCCGCAAGATTATGAAAATTCTTATTACGTAAAAAATTAACCACTTCATTTTTACGCTGTATGGCACGGACAAAATCTGTGTGCTGCTGTGCGTCATGAACCAATGTTTTGGTTGGGATACAGCCGATATTAATACAGGTCCCGCCATACATTGCATTTGATTGTTCGATGAGAGCCACACGCCAACCTGCTTTTGCCAGCGTGACGGCTAATGTTTTTCCAGCCTTGCCAAAACCAATAATAACTGCCTGATATTTATTCATGATGATTTCCTGTCGAAACGCGTTCATTTGACATCATGACTATAGACGCAAAAGAGCAAATAACATTTCTTCACAACGCTTGATATTTTGTCTTATCGTCTGGTATTTTCTTTTTCTTAATCAGAATCACAAAACAAAAATCATGATTAACTATTTGATGGTATTAGATTAATTATTGACTAAGATTGTTGGTGTTTGTAATCCAAAAACCACTCAGGAGTCTGATATGGATGCTCTTAGCCGTTTGTTGATGCTTAACGCTCCACAAGGAACGATCGATAAGAATTGCGTGTTAGGAAGTGACTGGCAACTTCCACATGGTGCCGGGGAGTTGTCGGTTATTCGTTGGCATGCGTTAACGCAAGGAGCGGCGAAGCTGGAAATGCCGACGGGAGAGATTTTTACATTACGCCCGGGAAATGTGGTCCTGCTACCACAAAATTCAGCTCATCGCCTGAGTCATGTCGATAATGAATCGACCTGTATTGTCTGTGGAACTCTTCGGCTGCAACATTCGGCGCGTTATTTTTTAACGTCTTTGCCGGAAACGCTGTTTGTAGCACCAGTGAACCATAGCGTGGAATATAACTGGCTGAGGGAGGCGATCCCGTTTTTACAACAGGAATCCAGATCGGCAATGCCGGGAGTGGATGCTCTGTGTAGCCAGATCTGCGCTACATTCTTTACCCTCGCGGTGCGTGAGTGGATTGCACAGGTTAATACAGAGAAAAACATTCTCAGTTTGCTTCTGCATCCACGTCTTGGTGCGGTAATACAGCAAATGATGGAAATGCCTGGACACGCCTGGACCGTCGAATCGCTGGCCAGCATCGCCCACATGTCCCGGGCAAGTTTTGCCCAGCTTTTCCGTGATGTTTCCGGAACCACGCCGCTGGCTGTATTAACAAAGTTGCGTCTACAAATAGCGGCCCAGATGTTTTCCCGGGAAATGCTCCCTGTTGTGGTGATCGCTGAGTCAGTAGGCTATGCCAGTGAATCATCTTTTCACAAGGCGTTTGTCCGCGAGTTTGGTTGTACTCCGGGAGAATATCGGGAAAGGGTGAGACAGCTTGCACCCTGAATAAAACCGCCAGAAATCAGGGCAAAGATAATCCGCATTCCGGGAGTTGTGAGCCTTTCAACTATTTCTATTTCTAACGGTGGTTTTGGGTTTTATATATTTTTTTGATGGACTCTAGCTCAGTTTTTAAATAAAAATGCAAACTAAATTGCTTCAATTAAATAAAATCCCGACTATTACTTGATGCGTGATTATTGTCGGTGATTTTTTTGTACACCATCAGTGTATATCTCAATAACCCCTGAATAAGTAGCTCTGAATAGGTATAAGGGATGTAGCCTTTTTAAATGGATTTCTTATGCCAAAAATGATCGTCGATTTCCCTATAAAATGTGAGCGATGCCGAAAGAAATAAAATTAGTTATTGCATTTGAAGTTTAGATGAAAGATTATCATTTGTCATACAAATGAGAGGTGGTATGTTGCTAGCCAATTAAAAAAGAACGCCATATTTATTGATGATTGATCCCCCGGAAGGAGGGAACCATCGGGCATAAATGGGCATGAAGTAATGGAGTATTAGTTGTGAATGTCAATTTCTTTGTCACCTGTATTGGTGACGCCCTGAAATCAAGAATGGCACGAGACTCCGTGCTGCTACTGGAAAAACTCGGCTGTCGCGTAAATTTCCCGGAGAAACAGGGATGCTGCGGTCAGCCTGCGATCAATAGTGGTTATATCAAAGAAGCGATTCCAGGGATGAAAAATCTGATCGCCGCACTGGAGGATAACGACGATCCCATTATTTCACCGGCTGGCTCTTGCACCTATGCCGTAAAAAGTTACCCGACGTATCTGGCGGATGAACCTGAATGGGCATCACGTGCCGAAAAGGTTGCCGCGCGTATGCAGGATCTCACCTCTTTTATTGTTAATACATTAGGGGTAGTCGATGTAGGTGCCAGTTTGCAAGGGAGAGCGGTGTATCACCCATCTTGTAGCCTGGCCCGTAAGCTGGGGGTGAAGGACGAACCACTTACGCTGCTGAAAAATGTGCGTGGACTGGAGCTGTTGACCTTTGCTGAACAGGATACCTGCTGCGGATTTGGCGGCACGTTCTCGGTCAAAATGGCCGAAATATCCGGCGAGATGGTGAAAGAAAAGGTTGCGCACCTGATGGAAGTCCGCCCTGAGTATTTAATTGGTGCTGACGTGAGTTGCCTGCTGAACATCAGTGGACGATTACAACGGGAAGGGCAGAAAGTCAAAGTGATGCATATTGCTGAAGTGCTGATGAGCCGCTGAGGATATAAAGATGTCGATCAAAACCAGTAATACAGATTTTAAGACACGCATCCGTCAGCAAATTGAAGATCCGATCATGCGCAAAGCGGTGGCAAACGCGCAGCAGCGTATTGGGGCAAATCGGCAAAAAATGGTCGATGAATTGGGGCACTGGGAGGAGTGGCGCGATCGGGCCGCCCAGATACGTGATCATGTTCTGAGTAATCTCGACGCTTATCTGTACCAGCTCTCAGAAAAAGTGACACAAAACGGCGGTCACGTCTATTTTGCAAAAACCAAAGAAGACGCCACCCGCTACATTTTACAGGTTGCCCAACGCAAAAATGCCCGGAAGGTAGTGAAATCTAAATCGATGGTGACCGAAGAGATTGGTGTCAATCATGTGTTGCAGGATGCCGGGATTCAGGTGATTGAAACCGATCTGGGTGAATATATTCTCCAGCTGGATCAAGATCCGCCCTCTCATGTTGTGGTCCCGGCAATTCATAAAGATCGCCATCAGATCCGTCGAGTGCTACACGAACGTCTGGGCTATGAGGGGCCGGAAACGCCTGAAGCGATGACCTTATTCATTCGGCAAAAAATCCGCGAAGATTTCCTCAGTGCTGAAATAGGTATTACCGGCTGTAATTTCGCGGTGGCAGAGACCGGTTCGGTATGCCTGGTGACCAATGAAGGTAATGCGCGAATGTGTACCACGCTGCCTAAAACGCATATTGCAGTGATGGGAATGGAGCGTATTGCTCCCACGTTTGCAGAGGTAGATGTATTGATCACCATGCTGGCGCGCAGTGCCGTTGGTGCACGTTTGACGGGATACAACACCTGGCTGACAGGACCACGCGAAGCGGGGCACGTTGATGGTCCTGAAGAGTTTCATCTGGTTATTGTCGATAACGGGCGTTCTGAGGTGCTGGCCTCTGAATTTCGGGATGTGCTGCGCTGTATTCGTTGCGGGGCTTGTATGAATACTTGTCCGGCATATCGCCATATTGGCGGTCATGGATATGGCTCTATTTATCCAGGGCCAATTGGTGCGGTGATTTCCCCGTTACTTGGCGGCTATAAAGATTTTAAAGATTTACCCTACGCCTGCTCTTTATGCACCGCTTGTGACAGCGTGTGTCCGGTGCGTATTCCGCTGTCAAAACTGATTTTGCGTCATCGTCGGGTGATGGCTGAAAAAGGGATCACCGCAAAAGCAGAGCAACGGGCGATAAAAATGTTCGCTTATGCCAATAGTCATCCAGGATTGTGGAAAGTTGGGATGATGGCTGGTGCTCATGCGGCAAGCTGGTTTATCAATGGCGGCAAAACACCACTCAAATTTGGCGCGATTAGCGACTGGATGGAAGCACGCGATCTTCCTGAAGCTGACGGAGAGAGTTTCCGTAGTTGGTTTAAGAAACATCAGGCGCAGGAGAATAAGAATGGATAATCGGAGCGAATTTTTGAATAACGTTGCTCAGGCACTGGGTCGCCCGCTGCGACTTGAACCGCAAGCAGAAGATGCGCCGCTTAACAACTATGCTAACGAGCGGCTTACCCAACTTACCCAACAACAGCGCTGTGACGCGTTTATCCAGTTTGCCAGCGATGTTATGTTGACGCGCTGTGAACTGACCAGCGAGGCGAAGGCGGCAGAAGCTGCAATACGTCTGTGTAAAGAGCTGGGAGATCAGTCGGTCGTGATTAGCGGTGACACGAGGCTGGAGGAATTGGGGATTAGCGAACGTTTGCAGCAGGAATGCAATGCCGTTGTTTGGGATCCGGCGAAAGGTATTGAGAACATATCACAAGCAGAGCAGGCTATAGTGGGCGTCGTATATGCTGAATATGGTTTAACCGAATCGGGAGGCGTGGTTCTTTTTTCCGCCGCCGGGCGCGGGCGTTCATTGAGCCTGCTCCCGGAATCTTCTCTTTTTATCCTGCGTAAAAGCACAATCCTGCCGCGTGTAGCGCAACTTGCAGAAAAATTGCATCAGAAAGCGCAGGCCGGTGAACGAATGCCGTCATGTATTAACATCATCAGTGGTCCCAGTTCAACGGCGGACATTGAGCTTATCAAAGTCGTCGGGGTTCATGGTCCGGTGAAAGCGGTGTATCTGATTATTGAGGATTGCTGAGAGAGATATGTAGTCTGGACATAAACCTGAAGGCGGTATACGAGGTTGTGAATAGCGTTAAGGACAACCTGACTTAACCCCGTTCCGTCATGGTTATGCTGCTCTTCTGTAAATATCCTGACATTAATAATGCCAGGATATTTACAGTTAAAAAGACAGGAATCCATTCCTGAAGACGGGCTCCCTTCCCGGTCACTGTCACTATAGTTTTATACAGGCACTCTCTGTCAGAATGCTGTTTATTACTGCCCAGAGTTTTGTTGGTATTCATCTACCATTTTTTTGACAAGGCAAAACATTACAGAAATCACAATACTTAGAAAAAATCCCAGAGCCAGGCAAATGGCAGCAGGGTATTTATTTTTTATTTCTGGTGAGCTTATAGTGACACAGCCATCACCGTTCGGATACAGTGACCAGTTCCTGGTCAGATATATCATTTTTGTATAAAGCTCACTGTTAATTGCTGAAGGCGTTTGTATCTCATCGAGAACTTGCCTGCCATTATGGTATTCTGACGTATACCATTTAATGATAGACGCCTGCACGCGAGATATTTCCGCTTCAGCAGTTGGTAAATCTCTCTTATCTCCTGACCATTCCAGCTTTATTTCTCTGTTCTTGACATCTGGGCTGGTCTGAAAAAATGTAGTAATTCGCTGAATAACATCTTCAGTCATTGTGGTCTGACAGGCAAAGTTATTATTGCTATCACAGCTAACAAGTATGCCTGGTGTTGTCTGATTTATTTTTAGGCTGTAACTCACTTTTATATTATCTTTATTGATATACAGAAACAACAGCACCATTGCCATACAGATAGCTATAATAAAAAGGATAACACGAATCTTTTTCTTCAGATAAAATAAAATCTCAATCAGATCGATATCCTGTTTGATTTGTTCATTCATAATATATCCAGAAAATGAAATCTGTCGCAGATAAGGTTGTATTAATAGTCTGTATCAGGAATGTTCAGGGTAAATATCAGCAAAAAGCCAGCATCATGAGTACTGGATATTTATAGCCTGCAGGCAGCATACTGCTGCCTGCAGGGGGTATAACAGTCGACAGGGGAACCGACTGCTTTATTCTTACCAGGTCACATTGATACCAACTACACCCTGTAGCGGGTTCTCAATGTCGTCACCTTTGGTGTAGTCAAGGCTTGCATATGCTCCCATGTTTTTGGTGATATCAGCCTGTACACCTGCACCCACGCGGAATGCTGCACCGTCAATGCTGGCATTGACAGACTCATCACCCAGACGGACTTTGTTGCCATCAGAGAATTCGTTCAGTGCGGCCAGATTCAGATAAGGTTTAACGGTCGCGTTGCCCACAGCGAAGTCATAACCCACGCGCGTACCGGCCTCACCCAGCACAGAGTTATAGCTGTCAGAATGAACGTCCACGCCGTTGAGTTGATAATCCACACCTTCCAGAGTCAGAGCAGACAGTTTGGCATATGGCTGAATAAACAGGCCATTACCGTCTTTCCATGTGTAACCGCCTTTAACCATCGCACCAAAACCATTGGTGTTAAAGTCAGCTTTGATGGTACCGCCACCATTCATCAGGCGAACATCTGCCGTGTTGCTGTAGTGACCAAACTGTGCAGCAGTATCAATGAAGATACCGTTGTTATACTGGCGGCTCAGGTAAGCGTGGAAGCTGTAACCTTCAGTGTCACCTTTGCTCTGCATGGTAGTCATGTCACCTTTCGCAGAAGACATCGCCACACCGGCCAGCCAGCTACCATCTTCAGTCATGAAGCGGGTATCACCACCCAGCATTACACCATTTACATCCAGGTCATAGGATGCATTTCCCGCGGTGGTATGTTTCTGTTTACCGCCAAAGTACTGAATCCATACGCCACCCTTGTCATTTTCGCTCAGACGGACAGCATCCTGACGGGCGGAGAGCGTGTCAGCCTGCAGATTAGCGACGTTAGCCGGAGCAGCTGCCATTGCCTGAATCACGGAGCTGGCGTTGGATGCTTTATGCGTGTTTTTTACGAAATAAAAGTTACCATCAGCTCCCTGTGTCAGGTCATATTGATACAGACCACCTTCCGTTGTGCCTGTGGCTTTTAGAGTGCTGTCTTTGCCGGTAGAAATAAATGCCGTTTGTTCATTGATAAGATCCAATGAACCCGCACTGTAAACACTCAAGTCACCGCTCGCTTTTCCGCTGATATCCAGAGTGTTTTCAGAAGAGGCATCAACAATCAGAGTGCCGTTTTGAGAAGCAAACGTGCCAGTATTGACTGTAGCCTTCGTGATATTAACCGTACTGTCTTTTACTGCCAGAGCATCAACAGTTGAGGAACCCGTAACATTCCAGACAGACCCGTTTTGCAGAGATACACTGGCATCTCCTGCCCCTGAAACTTTGCCTTTCCAGACTGAACTATCGGAAAGATTTATATCCAGATCACTACCCGCTTTATCGCCGCTATTGAGCGTATAAGCATTACCTTCCCAGTAAGAGCGGGCAACGTTCATATTTACATTTGTTGTGGTACCGGCTGAATTCTCGCTTTCAGAAAGGGCCAGGACATCAGAGTAGATGGTTGAATCAGCAACAGACAAATTTAAATTTTGCGTTGCTGAACCTGCGCCTTGTGCCGAAGCAGAGGCATAAATTGTTTGTTTATTATTAGCCGCCCCAATTATTGAGCCATCCTTAATATTCAGGTTGACTGTATGAATTCCCTTATTCTCCTTGGCAATAACTATTGTTTCAATCCCACCATTAATAATATTTGAGTCAGCAAGGGTGATGTTGTCGGTTGCATCACCGTCAAAACCCTGCAACAAATTACCCTTTTGAGCAAAAATTGCCGTAGAGCCGTTGCTGGAACTCTTATTACCTTGAGCATTTATGGTTGTGCCATTGAGCGTTAAATTATTTCCCGTGGTCGCTTCCAGAGATATACCTGTCGCACTACTTTTTTCATTTTTTGCAACAAAGTTACCGCCATTAACAACAACATCGCCAGTTGAATCAATGACCATTGCAGTTCGGACATAGGTACCTTCACCTTGAGCTGTGATGGTGGAGCCTGTAGCATTAATCACAACATTTTTGTCACCGCTAACTTTTACACCTTCAACGAAACCTTGGTCTACCGTTGATGTGGCGGTAATATCATGACCACCCAAAGTAACATTAAGGTCTTTATCTTTCGCATTAATTGTTGCGGCTGTAATCTGTGTAGTACCACTAATAACAACATCTTGTTCCAGAGTTGTCTTATCTTTATCCAATGTAACCGGTGTAGTTGATACCGCGTTATCAGCAGCGAATGCTGGTGCAGAAAGAGCCATAACAATAGCTGTCGCTAATGCGCTGCGGTAAAATGCCTTACTGTTTTTCATGAAGAAATTCTCCATTCTGGTAACTAATTTCAATTTCCCACTTATTTATATTTATGCAGAGATAAAGCCTGCGTCCCTGCATTTACCACCACGGAATACCTGTTGGTATTTCCGTTTTCACGCAATGTCATGGCATTCGTTGTTTCCAATGCATTTCCATCACCGTGAAAATTATTGCTGCTCAGCAGCAGGGCTTCCCGCAATGACATGCTGTCCGGTATCCCCCAACGCTTTTTTAGCGACTGCTCGGCAAGCCATATCTGTCTTATCCCCGTTTTGAGAAACTGCGCACTGTATTCCCAGCTGTGTCCGGCAAGAAGCAACGACAACACCTTCTTTTGCTTTTCCGGGAAGCGTTCTGACATGACGATTGTCTTTGTGCGGTTATTCACCTCTTTCATAAAGACAGAGTAACAGTCCATAACTGGCAAATTTTCTGCATGTTTCAGTCCTGAAAACCCACCAGAGGCATTTGCAATACTGATGACACGCTCTACTGACATTCCTGGTTTCAGTAACCTCAGGTTTTTGAGAACGCCAGAAATACTCACATCCGGTGGCAGAAAAAAGGGCGCGACGCACAACACCACCACGAATGAGTGATCCAGATAAAATCGGAACCACATTTCAGCGCATTCGGCAGGTCGCCCTGCCGATATCACGACACTCTGTGGCCTGTGCCGCAATTTATTGCGTAACTCCTCTTCTGTTCTTATGCAGGTAACATTGCCGACAGAACCGGTTGATAGAGCTGCGAACTGCGCTGGTACAATTCCTGAGGGACAGAAAAGAACGAAACGCATCCTTCCCTCACAGATGTCAGTACGCCAGCACGCTGTACAGGCTGTACAGCATGCCTCCCAATCCTGCAGCCCAGAACAGTAGAAATATTTTGGCTCCTACACTGTAGCGAGTCCGTGTGCGCCGCAGTGGGTGGTAGTAACAACGCTGCTGTGTCATAACAATCCTGGTCTTTTTTTAGATATATTTTTTCTTTGTCCGGAAAGTACTTTTCCGGAAATGGCGTCAGAATTTATTGATTCACCAACGGCAACTTTCTCTGGATAAAGGATTCCGGATACCATGTTCTGCACATACTGAGTGAGTCGATGAGCGGAATGTTGTCCGATATATTTTGCATGTAGCCGTATATTCCGTTTCACTCTGCTGTCACCGCATCCCGTATAGAGCAGCCTGAAATCGCTCAGTGTTCTCAGTCCAAGTTTCATTAAAGCCCGTGTGGCAATCGCATGCAGGGTCTTTGAACTGCGTTGTTCATAACGGGCAATCTCACTGAAACTCATGCCCTGCATCAGAATCTTAAGCACGCTCAACTCCCGTGCAGTCAGGAGCCAGAAATCGCTCATATCGCCGGGCAAAGGACGCAGTAACCAGCGGATAATTTGATTCTGATAACGACTCGCTGTCAGCATGGTGCCGATGCGTGGGAAGCCGTTATACAGACTTGCAGCAGGAGCATTATCGAACCAGTCGGAGTCACCGGTCAGGCAGACCTGCCATTGCCCGGCATCACTCCGCAAACGGGCGAGACAAGCCAGAAGAACCAACTCCCCCGAAGGAAGCGAAGGGATATCAGCTAACAGGTAGCCACAGGAGGTCTTTAAAACGAATTCAACCTCTGTAGTGACGTTGCTGTACACCCGCACGATATACCTGTCCGTTGGGATGAGAGACTCCAGTGCCAGCCTGGTGAACTGACAGGCACTGATAATAACCAGAGGCTTCTTCATTCAGACTCGTCCACGCCATTGCTACAAAACCTGACATTTTGATTCAAAATGTCAGGTTTGGTTTAATAGCCTGAATATTTAATTTTCTTGGAATATAAATCTAATTTGTTTGATTTTTATTGTTTTTAATTTTGTGTTATTTAACGATATGGGCGAAAGTTAATCACTGGTATGACCTTTGTGATTAATCATTTCAAATCATAGGGTTATTTTACTTTAGCTAGAAATATCAACATGTTATGTGTTTTATTTAATTGAATGGGCTGTTTTTTTATGGAAGAATTGAGGAAAACGTAGGAATCTGACATTTTGAATCAGAAGGTACTGTTTTAACGAGGCTTTTTTTTCCACACCCCTTTAAAACGAGCAGCATTACTGGCTGTGTATCTGACAGTATGCTGAATATTTCGATGACCCAGATAATCCTGAAGTAGTCGGGTATCGACACCATTGTCAGCCAGAGCAAAACCACAGGCATGACGTAACATATGAGGATGTGCTTTTACAGCTAATCCTGCACGTTTTCCAGCCTCACGAATGATAGAAAAAAAATGTTGTCTGCTGATAGGGCGGCGTTTCCGGGAGAGAAAAAGCCAGTCTCCTTCAACTCCGTTTTCAATTAACTTCCTCTGCTTAAGCCACAACTTGATCAAATTATATTCATCAGGAAGAAGAGGATGTGTTGTCGAGAAACCATTTTTAATACGCCGAATATTAAGTTGTTTTCCAGATGCATCAATATCGGATAAACGTAAATCAAGAAGTTCACTGGCCCTAAAACCGTGAATGAAAGCCATCATAATTAGACAGCGATTTCTTTCAGGAAAGGACATGCTCTGGGCTGCATCCATCAGCCTGTAGACTTCATCCTGTGTGAGATATTTTCTCGTCATACGCCACCGTGTACAGTTGTAAAAAAAAGAGAGGCACACCCAGATAAGTATGCCTGCAATCAGAACGTTATCGATGTAATCTCATTATCTCATTAATAAGATTTTTTGAATAGTAGTTCTACGCAACAGATTAAATATGAACTATTTATTGTGCAGCTTTTCTACAAGTCATTTTTAATGCGTATTTTTATCTACTATGATGTGAAAAAATAAATATTAAAACTATGAGTGACAGGTCGTGTGGGATGTGTATTACGTCTAATGTTTTAGTGATTTTTATTAGTTTTGAGATATTTAACATCATTTCCTGTGAGATCGTCTTGTTGTGTATCTAATTGATTTTACTTTTGTTTTTTTTGATGCATAAATTTGGAGGGTAGAAAGTAAGATTAGTTTAATATCAATGATATGAATTTATAAATACATATTATTGCAAGGTGTTCTTTACTTTTCTGGTCGTGAGTAAATCATTGTTAATGGGTTCTGCTCATAAATTTAAAATATTCATTTAAATGATTTTTACTTTTTGTATATCTCAATTTGTTTATTTTGCATTCATTTGATGGAGAGTATTCCAACACTTTTTATTTTCCGCAAAAAACTTATTAACAACTTTTTATTATCAATTGAAAATTAATGTAAACTAAAATGTTAGCGAAGCGATAATCTTGTGCTAAAAAATATTTAAGCATGATGATTAATTAAAGAAGAGTAAAAATAAATCACTGCTAATAAATTATACGAATCGTGTTTAAAGCTCCATGTGGTTTTGGTCTGACTTATTTTTGTACTCGTTACAAGAACCCTTTTCGTATATGCTAACCGTGAGCGGGAATGAACAGGTAACCATAGCCAGGAACATTAGCGGCGTAATTCTTAAGCTGAGTGGTATTTCATCTGTAGTTTATCTGTGTATGCATAGCACATTCATCAGCCAGATTGAGCAAGTCAGCTTAGAATTTGCTGGCGAGATTGTCACGATGAAGCATGAGAGTTACCTCAGTGTTTTATATAAGGATTCGGTCCTCATAGTAGAACGGTAACTCTCAATCTGATAGGTTCCTGAGTCAGTTCACATCACGACTCATTTTTTCGCTCTCACCGGCATCCCATTTGCCACAAAATATCCCGCCGTGCTCCTCGGCAACGCTTCCTTCCCACGAATCATATCCGCTATTTTCTCGCCAATCATAATCGTCGTGGCGTTCAAATTGCCGGTGATAATTTGCGGCATAATTGACGCATCCACCACGCGCAGGCCTTCCAGCCCGTGTACGCGGCCTTCGCCGTCAACCACAGCCATCTCGTCATAACCCATTTTGCAGGTACCGCACGGATGAAACGCGGTTTCGGCGTGGTTACGCACGAACTCATCGAGCTGCTCATCCGTCTGGCATTCGACACCAGGGCTGATTTCGCGGCCACGGTATTGATCCAGCGCGGGTTGATGCATGATCTCGCGTGTGATGCGAATTGCGTCGCGGAACTCCTGCCAGTCCTGCTCGTGCGACATGTAGTTAAACAGAATTCCCGGATGCTGGTGCGGGTCGCGGGATTTAATCCGCACATGCCCACGGCTTGGCGAGCGCATCGATCCGACATGGCATTGGAAGCCGTGCTCTTTCACTGCGTTCGAGCCGTTATAGTTAATCGCCACTGGCAGGAAATGGTACTGAATATTCGGCCACGCAAATTCCTCACGGCTGCGAATAAATCCGCCTGCTTCAAAGTGGTTGCTGGCACCAACGCCGGTGCCGCCAAACAGCCACTCCGCACCGATTCTCGGCTGATTCCACCACTGCAGGGCAGGGTAGAGGGAAACCGGTTCTTTGCACTCGTATTGCAGATACATCTCCAGGTGATCCTGAAGATTTTCGCCGACGCCGGGTAATTCATGCACCAGCGGAATAT
>ERZ827088.1826-NODE-1826-length-24475-cov-51.386937_pt1 | contig 24475 bp, 20 predicted proteins | sample MGYA00519922_ERZ827088 | MGnify/ENA primary metagenome ERZ827088 (study PRJEB31778, sample SAMEA3449254) | human gut metagenome | biome: human gut; feature: human-associated habitat; material: faeces | place: United Kingdom | collected 2010/2012 ...
CCCGTTAGATGAATATTCAATACTATTCTTCTGCGCATTGATCCGCAGAAACTCGTTTCCGCAGGTTACCAGTTGTGGCATAACAGCTTGATTTCATCTATATTCGCAAAAGGCCCGTCACATAACGTTAGTCTAGTGGAGTTGTGTCTGCCTCCAAACATAATACGTATTCTGCATCTAAACAAACTTTCATCCGCTAATGATATGTATTCAAAGGCTCGCCTTTTATGTGAATCTAGTCATTCTCTCTTGGTATCATCATACAATTAAACATAAATATCATTGATTCTCAAACTTATCGATCTATCCAATGCGCACGTTGTTATTATTGAATCGAAATCACGGCTCGCCTGTACTCGGCCATCGAATCGTATCTGATTGAATTATTCTTTCGTTTTCCGTACGATGCGGTAACTATTTTTTCTGAAGGCACCCCCATATCCACTAACAACACCTTCACAGCGTTTGCCCTCTCTGCTGATATACAGTCATTTACTTCATCAGAGCCTATATTACATGCAAACCCCTCTATTTTGATGATTGAAGACTTGTCTGTTTGCAAGTATGCTTTTGCATATTCTTTAATCAAAAAGGCTGCTTGATCGTTTAACACGGAAGAATTGAATGCAAACAAAGTGACAATATTTGGGATAACCACTACGACATTTCCGGAAGATAGGCTATCCAATGAAGAATATTCAACTTCTGAATTTCGTTTCGCTTGATCAAATGCACGCCGGAAAGATTCCACATTATCAATGGGAGTTCCATTCAAATCAGGATTGTTAGCCGCTTTTATGTTTGATAAAGAAAACTCCGGTTTATTTACCTTAACTACAATAGCTTCTTGAACATTACCAACACCATTGAAACCGGTTATCTTTTGGTGCTGTTGAATCACGAAATAAATCAAGCCAATAGTCACAAGTGTAACGAAAAGTAAACCGCAAATAACAAGTCTTTTTGTTCTACGCATTTTCACGCAATTTGTGCATAAGAACCCTTTTGAAGTTTTTTTCGCAACAGAAGCAGGTATCTGACTTTTGCATTTCGCACAAGATACAATTTGATTTTCCATAATGTTATGATATTATATTATTTCGCGATAGAAAATACATCCCAGAATATACGCCTGAATTCTTCATAAGATCCTTTATCTAATGTTTCCTTTGCATATTTCTTTACAGCTAGGAACAACTCTTCTTTTGATGAACAATTTGCTATTCGTCTTGCTAATTCATTATGCCACGCTACGCTAGCAGACGTATTCGGCCTACCAGCCGCAGGATGGCCAAAACCATTCTTAAAATTAATCGCCTTGGTTTTTTGAATCAGCTTTGTCAACGCCATTGCCAGATATGGACCATCATCACCCCATTTTGGATTAAGTAAATAATCCTGAAAATTACTGGTTAATAGCCACTCATGCATCCCCCCCCCGCCCGAATAATGGCGGATTGAATTATCTACATACTTTCTTATTTCCTGAATATCCAACAATTGCTTCACTTGTGCTTTATCTCCCATGGCAAGACGAATGAAAAACTCTTGAAAATTCTTCTTATCTCCTGTTTTGGCCAGAATAAAATGCCTAATATACTCCTTGGGATTCTCTGACAGTTGCATTAATTCAGTTGCAGTCAGTTTAATTGCTCCTTTCTTTTTTATAGCATCCAGTTCCTTTTGGAGAAGAGTTTTGGCTAGACGTTGAGACAAAAACCAAGACTTGTATTTTTTTACCGGACCAGAAGATCGCTTCAGAGAGTGTCCCGACGTTTTCACTATTCTTTTTGTTATTCTCCCAGTCTGTTCTCTTGTTATCTGTACAATTTTCCTGAAAGGTTTAGTTTTGCCAATAACCACAAGCCCATTCTTAATCGCTCGTCCAGTTTTCTTTGCAATAGGGCTTAAAACAGCGGCAGCTTTACGAGCAGGCTTTTTCAAAACCGCAGGAGCAGCAATAAACGCAACATTAAGAGCGACTTCTCCAACCGCAGCAGAATAATTACCATTATACGCTTCGTTGGCGATACTTGAAGCAGCGTCCAAGACGTTAATTGTGGTGTTAATCGCCACGGCTGCAGTGGCCACCCAACCTCCCGGAGTTGCGACAACGGCGACCACAGTCAGACCTACACTCACTCCCATTACAACGTTATTAATAGTTTTTTCGTGAGTACTATAGAAATCACTTGCCTTTGCCGCAAAATCCTTAAGTTTTGATTTTTCTCCAGCCATCCATATTCCGTCACTTGACGGAATCCCATTAATAATACGTCCCTCGAAAATATCACCATTGGGAAACAGAATACTTGCCGTTTCAGGGAAAGAGTCACTCCCATCCCAATTTGCGGTTACTGCAATAAATCCATCATCATCTTTATAATAATATGTTCCATCCCCGCATATTTTTCCGGCAACAAATTCGCCTTCATATCTGCTTCCATTGTTAAAATGGAAGATTCCCAAACCGTTAAACGTATCATCAACGAACTCCCCTTCGTATGAGTTACCATTAGCATAGAAATAAACACCTTGACCATATCGTTCATTTTCGACGAAATTGCCCTCGTAGATATCTCCATTTATATACTCTGCACGACCTTTTCCATTAGCCCATCCTTCCTCCCAATCGCCCTCATATTCTATCTTTGAAGACCTATAACAACCTTGTCCGTGCTGTAAACCATCCTCCCAAGTACCATAATACTCGCTTCCATCCGCATAATAATACGTACCTTCTCCATTTGGAAGGTCTTCACTCCATTCTCCTGAATAATAATCCTTATTCACGAACAGACAATCACCATAGCCATCACGCCTTCCATCAGTCCAATTACCCTCAAAGTATGTGCTATCTGCAAATTGAATCAATCCTATTCCATCTGGCAGGCCATTACTCCATTCTCCTGAATACTTAAAAAAGGGCGTTGTCAAAACGCCATCTCCTTCCCACTTGGAATTCTTCCACTCACCTTCATAATTTGCCCCGGAGGAATAATCCATTATTCCGTATCCATTAGGCATATCATCAACAAGTTGGCCCGAATAACGACCGACATTTGTCTCAATTGTCGCATTTGTCTCAACGAGTTTTCCTTCCTCCCATCTTCCTATCATGATTTCACTACTGCCAGGATATAAAGTGCCAAAACCAGTAATTACACCATCTTTCCACTCACCAGAATAATATAGTTTTCCATTTTTGTACAAATCCAACTTTCCATTTGGGCGGCTTTTCGAGAAGTTTCCTATATAAACTTCTTTTCCATTAATCAAAACCGCAAAGCCAGACAGAACACCATCTTCTGTTCTGCCTATATATGATTGCCCTTCAGTCGTTGTTTTTATGTCTGACAATTTTGCTCCGTATTGCAAACATATTCTTTTCTGTTCTTCTTCAGTTCCATATTTTGAAATAGTCAATAGTCCCATTCCATGAGCAACGTTACTGATTGTCTCACCATCCCATGAATAGGTTAATAAAGAATCTTTTTCGTCCGCCCACACATAGTATCCTTCTGCAGTCCTATGCCATTGAAACACAGGCTCTCGATTGCAAGATAACAAGAGCAATATCAAAGACACAAAGAGAGAGAAATAACGCATAATGCCTACGTATGTATTATTCCAACGATAGCTGCGAAACGGCAAAAAGATCCACCTGTTTTCTAAAAATCTATACACTGCAATAATAAACGGCAGATTATAATTATATAAGGGTAACTATATAAGTATCATTGCTACTTTAGAACAAATTAGCGTCAACAATAGATAAGCATCAGCGGATGATTCAAAATAATTTTTATCTGGAGAACCGTTCTTATCTGTAATTATGTCCTGTTTACAATGGATTGTTTTAAGATGCCCCTTTTCATCCACAGTCACCCACCAATACTTCTTATCTTTTTCAAAAGGCTTTCTATCTTTTGAATCCCAAAAATCATCTATGGTCTTTCTCAATTCTTGAACTAAGTAAAGAAGTTTATCTTTAGAACAGATATAATTAGAAAGATTGCCACCGCCTTTTTCTTCAGATACTTCCAGATTCCTAAAATTGCAATTATTTGATTGTTTTATATAATACATAGTAAAATCAATTTCGTAAACTAATAAAATATATAAGGGACAGGAAAGTTTAACCTTAGTTTTTTAATGTTTCTTTCTGTTCCAAAGCATACAAAAACTGTCTAAAATACCGACCGGAAAACTCTTAGCGCCGCAGCGGGGGCAGGGCATTGGCATGGAGTAGGCGGTGGCGTTGTCTTCGATGTCGAGGGCTTTGAAGACGTGGCCGCAGTTAGGGCAACGGAATAATGTGGTTCCTCTCAGCATGGTTGTTTTGCTTTTGTTTTTTTAGTTATATTCTCTTTATCAACTTGTTAGAAAATCCGATAATTATTTTTACTCTACAAAATAAGCTCTTTTCAGTGCCATAATCAGGCATCTTGAAAGAGTCGTTTCTTATAACGCTGTAAATATATTCATTAATTTTGTGAATAGTTGGTTGATTTTTGGTCCATATTTGGTCCAAATGAAGGCGGAGGAAGACTTGGTTACGCACGGGAGGGCTGCCTAGGTTGTTTCATGAGGGAAACGGCAAGGTCTGCACACGTGTGGGGTAAGGGCTGGGAAATAGCGCTGGCGGTGCTGCAGGAGGGATCGGAAGAAACACCGAAAACAGAATTGCATCAGATATGCCGCCAGGAGCCTTTCGGCGAGGGTTCCGGCTGCAAATCTGTCTTGGGGCAAGGGGGTGCGTGACCTACTCAGCGGAGATCGGGCGGAATTTGGTTTTCCATTGGCTCCAGCCGGAAGCTGTGCGGTATTTTTCCAATGAAGCTGCCGGAACTCGGATCACATCAGCATATTCACCCAGATAAATATCATCCATAACAGGGGGATCCTCCGCCAAGATATTGACTGCTTTCATCGACTCACAACCCTTGAAAGCATCCTCCTCTATCCGGACAACTCCCGCAGGGAGGGTCAACTGCCTGAACGCACAGTTCATAAAGGCCATTTTACCAATCTCCGTCAAAGCTTCTGGAAGCGAGGTGAACTCCAAAGAGACACAGCCCGCAAACGCCTCTTTGTCAATTTTTGTAATCCCCGCCGGAAGGCTCTTCAGCTTCAGATTCCCGCAGCGTTTGAACGCTCTGAGCTCAATAGTGGTCAACCCTGACGGAAGTTCAGTCAAGGCAAGTGTCTCACACTCCTCAAAAGCCTGGAGGCCAATAAACGTCAAACCGTCAGGAAGCTTCTTGAGATTCAATTTAGTTATACATCTGAACGCGCTCGGGCCTATAGAGACCAAACCGGACGGCAACTCTTCAGGAAGCACCCCATTGCTTCCCTCAAAGGTTCCTATCTCAATAGAAGTCAAAAGAGGAGGAAGTTTGGTCAAGTTCACGTTATCACAAGAAGAAAAAGCATAAGCGCCTATCGACCTCAACGTCTCTGGAAGCGAATTCAATCTTATGTTTCCACAACCGGCAAACGCTCTATACCCTATGTCTTCGAGACCATCAGGCAGCTGTGTCAGACACAAGTTGGGACAGCCTGAGAACGCACTGTTTCCTATTCGGATCACCTTGGCAGGCAATTTAAAATCAATCAGGTACTTACAGCCAGAGAATCCATCGTTCGGGACAGCTGTGAGTCCTGTGAAATACTCAAACTCTTTGAATGAACGGATGTCTGTACTGCGAGAGAAAACACTTCCGATTGTCCTGACATCCGCAGCCTCCTCATATGACAATTCGCCATCGCCATCCTTGTCCCAATTAGAAACGCAAATCGCCTTGACAGCGGAATCCTCAAACTGAATATTCTTTCCGTCAGGGGTCGGTGGTTCCGGTGAGTCGCCATCAGACAAGGCCTTGTATTTGCCTTTCCATTTACTCCAATTTGCGGCGGATTCATATTTCGGGATAGATTGTTCCGGCACATAAATAGCCTCTGCCCTATTTCCAAGATAGGTGTCCAACATTTTCGGTGGCTCTGATGCGTAAATCTTGACGACGGAAGGATAACAGCCATAAAAGGCATCGGTACCAATATGATCGACACTTGCCGGAATCGAGAGGCTCTTTATTCCGCAATTTTTAAACGCACCATCACCGATTGTAAAAAGGCCATCCGGCAACTCTGTAATATTCAGAAGATAGCAATTCTCGAACGCATTATTGCCGATTTCCCTAAGGCCGGAAGGCAACTCAGTCGCAGCCAGATGCCAGCAATTCCGGAACGTGTTCTCACCGATCCTAACCAGATAATCAGGCAGTTTTGTCCAAGACAAAGCCTCGCAACCGTCGAAAGCTCCGTCTCCTATCTCTGATACTCCTGACGGTATGCTCTTCGGATTGAAATTCTTTATCCCACCAAACGTACTTGCACCTATTATCTTTAACGAAGCGGGAAGATCCTCGGGAAGGACACCTTGCTTACCCGCAAAAACAGCCGAGCCTATTGATATGAGGTTGGACGGCAACTCAGTCAATTCAATGTTGTCCGCTCCGGCAAAGGCATACCACCCAATAGTCTCAAGACCATCAGGCAAAGATGTAAATCTCACATTCTTACACTGATGGAACGCCCATTCGCCCATTTGAGTCAGATTCTTAGGAAGACCGGTCAGTTTCAACTCCCAGCATTCACTGAAGCCGCTGGCTGAAATCTTAAGAATACTGTCCGGCAATTTGATTTCGGACAACTTATGGCACAAGGCAAAAGAACAGACACGCAGGTTGGTGAAATATGCCAACTCGTTGAACGACACAATGTCTGAGCTTTCAAAAACGCGACCTAAATCCATCACATCAGCCGCCTCAGCCACAGACAACTCGCCATCACCATTCCGATCCCAATTGGCGACACAAAGAGCCTTCACGGCAGGATCCTTGAACTGAATGATCCCTTCTGCCGGAGGGTCAGGATCAACAGGCGGATCAGGATCAACAGGCGGGTCAGGTTCAATTTGCTTGTCTCCCGTCTGAACCGTCAGCAAAGAGGAGACCTGCTCGTCGCGTCCGTTACCTACCCAAACCTTATAAAAATAGGAGGTGGAATATTCAAGATTCTCTATTGTCAAGGAATATCCCAACCCGTCTGGCCGGCTCACTTTGTGCCTTTCCATCATAGACTCATCAGTCCCGAAATAAAATCCATATTCAATGGCGGCGGCCATGTCTTCCTCGGTCTTGAACTTCGCCGTGAGTGTGACCCGGAGATCCTGCACCTGCGCGGTTGCCGATGGCAGGACAGGTGCCCTCAATCCTGCCGGCACACTTCTCTCCTCGCAGCCGGCCAAAAGAACAGCCGCAACGAGAATCACTTTATTGAATATTCGAAACAAGTTCATCCTTAATTGGTCACGTTTCCGCACAAACTTACAAAAATTCCTCGGTTTTTAACACCGGACAGACAAGAAATGTTCTCATCGAAACAAAACGCCGCCCCTTTGGGCCACGAATGCGACCGGAATTGCCGTCCAAGGGTGTCGCCCGGCACTCACAGGCAACAGAAAGGGGCGAAAACGTCGCCCAAGGGTGCCGCCCGGCACTCACAGGCGACAGAAAGGGGCATAAACGTCGTCCAAGGGTGCCGCCCGGCACTCACAGGCAACGAAAAGGGGCGAAAACGTCACCCAAGGGTGCCGCCCGGCACTCACAGGCAACAGAAAGGGGCATAAACGTCGTCCAAGGGTGTCGCCCGGCACTCACAGGCAACAGAAAGGGGCGAAAACGTCGCCCAAGGGTGCCACCCGGCACTCATAGGCGACAGAAAGGGGCGAAAACGTCGCCCAAGGGTGCCGCCCGGCACTCACAGGCAACGAAAAGGGGCGAAAACGTCGCCCAAGGGTGTCGCCCGGCACTCACAGGCGACAGAAAGAGCCTGAAACGCTGCCCAAGGGTGTCGCCCAGCACTCACAGGCAACGGAAAGGGGCATAAACGTCGCCCAAGGGCGCAGCCCTCTCCGCAGGTGACGACTGTGGCCGGAAGCACCGCCGATGAGGCTCCGGATGCGCCACCGACTCTGGTGAAAATATGCCTTCTTGAAAAAACCTATTGTCCGAGCATCCGGCGGAAGGTCTCCATGCCTTTGGTGGCGACTTGGTGGATCTGGGTGATGCGAGGGTCGGCGATGGCCACATCCTCGGGGTCGATCAGGTAGATCGGAATGCCGTTCGGGGCATAGCGGTAAAGGCCTGCGGCGGGATAGACGTTCAGGGATGTGCCGACTATCAGCATGATGTCAGCGGCGGAGACGATGTCGATGGCCTTGTTGATGTTCGGGACGGCCTCGCCGAAGAAGACGATGTGAGGGCGCAGCTGGCTGCCGTTCGGAGCCTTGTCGCCAAAATGAACCTCATCATAACCGATGTCGATCACCTCCTCCTCTGAATATGTCCAGTCATAGATCCCGTCCTCCGGGCGGATCTTGGTGGCCTCGCCGTGAAGGTGCAGAACCTTCGTGCTGCCAGCCCTTTCATGCAGATTGTCAACATTCTGCGTGATGACCGTCACTGAATATTCCTTCTCCAGATCAGCGATGGCGTAATGCGCGGCGTTCGGTTTCACCTCGCTGAGCCTCTTGCGCAGACCGTTGTAGAAATTCAGGACCAGTTCCCGGTTGCGGTACCAGCCCTGGATTGAAGCGACCTCTTCGGGATCATATTCACCCCACAGGCCGTTGTTGCCCCTGAATGTGCTGAGTCCGCTCTCGGCGCTCACTCCGGCGCCCGTCAGAACGGCGATTTTCTTTTTCGCTGAGTTCATATATTCATCCTCCTTTGAAAGGTTGCGCGCGGCCGCTACCGCATATTCGTAAATTATTGATTCTTTTTGAAATAGTAGTTCCTGAGCCAGTACTCGAACAAGGGGTCGAGAATCACCGGTTTCGCATCCTCGCCGACAAAAGTCAGAATCTCCTTCTTCATCAGAGCGTCCTTCAGGCGGCGCACATTGGCGGACGAGTTGAGGGAATATTTCCGGATCACCTCAGCCGTGCTGAACTTCGAATAGCCGTCGATGATCGCCTTCAGCAGGCTCACCTGGAAGGTGGTGAGGTCGTTCATCATCGAGATGAAGCGGCCTCTGTTTATCGCCATCACGGTCGCAAGCGCCTCAAGCAGGACAGGCTCCATGATGTAGCCCTTCGACAGCGAGTCGCAGATGGACGTGAAATGATTGACATAGAAAAGGTTGCACTTGAACAGACGACACGCCCCGCTGATGAGGTCCCTGTCGATCACCTTCCCGCTCGCGAGGAACCCCTTGATGATGTGTTCCACGATCTCCCGCTCGTCCACCTTGCCCAGTTTCAGACGGGTGGCGCGGCGGTAGAAGAAATGCCTCTTAATGAATATGTCTTCCATCGCATTGACCTGGGAGCCAATGAATATGTAGGAGAAGATCCGCAGGCCTTCAGCCTTGACCTCATCCATCACCTGCTCCATCAGCTTGAAGATCCGCTCGCCGTCGCCGGCAAGGTCAAGGTTCTGGAACTCGTCGATGATCATGAATGTCTTCTCTCCCCTCTCCGCCGCAAGCGCGTAAGGAAGTCTCAGGACAGCCTTCAGGTCATTGTCGTCCAGATCCCAATTCGTGGAGAGGATCACGTCCAAATCCGAGAAAGCCTTGCGGTCGAACACGAAATGCGTTCCCTCAAGGTACTTGGTGACAATGCCCTCATACTCATCGGGTGTGGACGCGACAAGCCTGATGACGGCCGCGCCAAGCCTTTTGACGAAAGCCTCACCCTCCCTGATGTCCAGGGCGGTCATCTCGCCGACACTGAATCTGTCGCCGTCCACCTTCATCTTTGTGAACACCTGGTGAACCAGCGACTTCTTGCCGGTTCCGAAAGGCTCCCAGATCACCACGTTCTCGCTCTGACTCAAGAGGTTGCCGAGAATGGCGCGCTCATCCTTCCGGCCTATGAAATGCTGTCCGGTCACATATCTGTTGTACAAAAACGGGCTATCCATCGAAATAACATTTTTGTTTTCACAAAATTAATATTTTTTTCCTATCTTTGCACCCGCTTTGGAAAGCGAGCGGAAAAATTCGGCATAACTTGCCGCGATGATTCCGAAAAAGAGAAAAAGGAGGTGGTAACAGCATTATGATCATAGTTCCTATCAAGGAAGGCGAGAACATCGAAAGGGCTCTGAAGAAATTCAAGAGAAAATTCGAGAAGACCGGTGCCATCCGTGAGCTTCGCGCCCGCAAGAACTTCGAGAAGCCTTCTGTAAAGAGAAGAGCCGCGAAGATGAAGGCCATCTACGTTCAGCACCTCCAGCTGCTCGACGAGCAGTAATCAAGACTGACACAGACAATCATGACCGGATCGCGCCCAGCGGTCCGGTTTTCGTATTTAGTAACCCTAAATCATTAATTGGTAAAGATTTGGCGGTATTTTCGAGGATAGATGTCTTTTGGAAGAAGGAGTGTGCCGATGGCACATGGCCGATGAGAAAAAACCGCCAGACCGAAAAGACAATCAAAGATTACCAACTAATTTATTAACGCTTACTTATCAGCAGTACTGAATCCGGCTAATTATAGCTATATTTGTAGATTATGGGAAAGGATGTCGTCAAAAAAGGGGCGCGGCGCTGGCTCCGCCCGGCACTCTGGACAATCTTCGGCGTCTGGGCGGTGATTATCATCGTCCTGCAGATCGCGTTGAACTCCAAGGTACTGACGAGAGTCGTCAACGATGTGGCCAAGGAATATGTCGACGGGGATGTCACGTTCACCGGCATCAAGGCTTCCATGTTCAAGAGCTTCCCTAACCTCAACGTCACGATCGACAACTTCTCCATCACCTACCCCCACGACAGGTTCGCCGCATTCGACTCACTGGACGTTCCGGGAGGCTACCTCCTGAAATCAGGGCGCGGAGAGGGAGCCGACACCCTGGCACATTTCAGAAAGTTCTCCGTCTCGGTCAACTACCTTGCCGCTGCGACAGGCAGGTTCAGGATCCGCCACGCCATTCTTGATCATCCAAGAATATTCGCCCACCAGTACGACTCCACCACGGCGAACTGGAACATGTTCGGCGACGGTTCCGTGAAAGAGGACGGCGACACCATCGCCTCCACGCTGCCGCCGGTCTCGGTGGGCAAGGTCAGCCTCGGAGGACGGCCATTCATAGTCTACACGAATCCCTCCGACACCATATTCGGATGCATATTCCTAAAGCAGCTCACCGCGAAGGGGCGTTATGACGCGAAGAGGAACAAGATCGAGGGGGTGAGCCTTGAGATGGACTCGCTGTTCGTGGCGGGGCGGCTTCCTGCGGACACGGTAGCCCTTGGGGTAGAGCGGCTCGGGATCAAGGAACGCGCCGGCCACTTCGATGTCAACCTCTCTTCGAGGCTGTTCCTCGGCATGGAATCATCCGGCAGGATGTCGATTCCGGTCGAGATCGAAGGCGACATATTCCCGGAACTTGGGAAAAAGTGCGTGACGGTCGGGAATATGACCGCGCGGGTAGCCACCGTCGGGCTTTCGGCCAACGGGAAGGCGGACTTCTCAGGTAAGGATATTCACATCAAGGGATCTGTGGCGACGGAGAACGCCTCCATCAATGAGATAGCCGGGTATTTCGGAGACAACTTCCCTATTCTTAAGAAGTTGCGCACCGATGCAACGCTCTCCGTCAATGCATTCTGCGACGGCAGTTATGACAAGAGTACCGGCAGCCTCCCTCCTCTTTCGGTGAGGATCCAGGTTCCGGATTCCAGGATCGGCTGGGAGGGCATTTCCGGCGACGGACGTTTCGACCTTGACATCACGGCCACGAGCCAAGACGGAAAACTCACCGCCGAGGTGCCGGATTTCTGCTTCAGCGTCAACGGGATGAAGGTGATGATGAGCGGGACAGCCGACGACCTTCTTGGCGCGGATCCGAAGTTCGACATCAGCAGCGACATCCACATCGTCCTGGACTCGCTGGCCTGCTACCTTCCTGACAGCCTCGGGGTTTCTGTCCACGGCGACCTTGAGGGGATAATCGAAGGTGACTTCCGCCTGTCCCAACTGGATGCGTTCAATTTCTCCGAGATCGGGCTTGAGGGGCTTCTGGAGAGCAACGGCATCCGGATCAGCATTCCGAAAGACACCCTGTTCGCCTACTTAGGCCACACGGACATCAGCCTCGGAGCCTTCAACCACGAGGATGACCACGACGGACACGGCGGTAGCGGCCACAGGCACTCGGGACTTTCCGTGGCGATCGACAGCATGCTGACTGAATATGGCGCCTCGACGTTCATACGGGGTACCGGTCTGACTCTTTCGGCACACAACACCAAGGAGAGGATGTCCGCTGATCCGAAGCGCCACCCGATCCACGGCCATCTTGACATCGCTTCCATCGGAATGATGGACATAGACTCCTGTTTCGTAGGAGCCACCGGCTCTGTCAACACATTCAAACTGAGCCTTAAGCAGACAGGAACGCATAGCGTGCCGTTCATCAGCCTGTCCAGCAGGAACAAGAATATAACTCTCCGCGAAGGAGTCACCAGGTTCTCCGGACAGGATGCGAGGCTGTCGGTCGAGGCGCATCCGAACTCCGCGGAGAGACAGCTTCGCAGGAAACACCTGCTGGACTCCCTGCAAAGGATCTACCCTGGAGTGAAACGCGACTCCCTGCTCAGGAAAGTGTTCGGGAAATATGCGTCCGGAACCACCTTGCCGGACTATCTTTCCGAAAAGGATTTCGAGAAGAGCGACATCAAGATCCAACTTGGTGAATCCTTTGCGAACTACATCAGAGACTGGGACATCACAGGGAACATCGACCTCGCCGAAGGTCTTGTCATCACCCCGTACTATCCACTCGACAACAGGATAACAGGATTCAGCGGGAAGTTCTCCAACAACACGATCGACCTCAACAGACTATCGTTCAAATCCGGGGTGTCGGACATCTCCGCCACCGGCCATCTTACCGGTCTCAAGAGGTTTCTTGTCTCCGGCAAGGGCAGGCTCAACCTGGATCTGGGCATAACCTCCGACGAGATCGACATGAACGAGATCCTCATCGCGCTCAACGCCGGAAAGAAATTCACGCCTATAGGCCACAACGCGGCTCTCTCCGGAATTGATGACAACGCCTACCTCAACACCGTCAAAGAGATGACAGCCGCGGACACGACCGCCTCCACCTCGCTGGTCGTGCTGCCGTCCAACCTCAACGCCAAGATCTCGCTGAGCGCCAACAAGATAAGATACTCAAACCTGGAGACATCCTGGGTGGCCTCGGACATCGTGATGAAAGAGCGCTGCCTTCAGGCGACGAACACCCTCGCGACGACGAACATGGGCGACGTGTACCTCGAAGGTTTCTATTCGACCCGCACCAAGAAAGACCTCAAGGCCGGCTTCGACCTCACCTTGTCCGGCATCACAGCCGAGAAGGTTATCCAGCTGTTCCCGGCAGTGGACAGCATCGTGCCTATGCTCAAGGCTTTCAGGGGACTGCTCGACTGCGAGATCGCCGCGACAAGCTCGATCGACACATCCATGAACATTGTGCTGCCGACCCTGAGCGGCATAGTGAAAATTGACGGCAAGAACCTGTCCCTGACCGACAGTGACGAACTCAACAAGCTCCGCAGATCCCTGATGTTCAAGGACAAGGACTCCAGCTTCATAAAATCCCTGTCAATCCGCGGCATCATCAAGGAGAACCACATGGAGATCTTCCCGTTCCTGCTGAACATCGACCGCTACTCGATCGCGGCCAGCGGCCTTCAGGGTTTCGACCAGCGGTTCAAGTACCACCTTTCCGCCCTGAAGTCGCCGATTCCGTTCAAGTTCGGCATCAACGTGAACGGCACCTTCGACAATTGGAAGTGGAAACTCGGCAAGACAAAGTACAAGAGCCGCAACATCCCTCTTTTCGATGATCAGGTCAACAGCCTGACGCTAAACCTGACCTCCGCCATCCACAACATATTCGAGAAGGGCGTGGAGCAGGCTCTGAAGCAGAACGAGCTGTCGCAGAAGGCGATAGAGAACAAAAAGAAGGAACTTGACTATTCCGCCTCCCTGACGGAAGACCTCTCCGCCGACGAAAAGAAAACCCTCAAAGCCCTTGAGACCGTCACCGGCGCCGGTAACATCGGTGACAACGGTGCCGGCTCACATCTTCCGCACGCTGAACCAGCCGGAACGAACGATGCGGCAGAGCGCGACGGGCAGAAAAATAATATTTGAATATTAACAGATTTCAACTATCTTTGCAAACCTTTCGGACTCGGAGCAAAGGCAGCTTCCAATCGCCCAAACTCCCTGCGGAATCCCTATCATCATCTAGATTCCCCTGCCGGAAGGCTTTGCGGGTGTGTTGAAACTGGTAGACAAGCCAGACTTAGGATCTGGTGCGCAAGCGTATGGGTTCGAGTCCCTTCACCCGCACAAGGGGACAGCTTCGTTTGAGGCTGTCCTTTTTTCATTCCCATAACCCCTGAAAATCCATCCAATCCCCCAAAAAACGAAAGTCACAGAATATAGAATCCATAAGAAACTGACAATGACTACATTCGTAATTCCTGCCAGTCAAAAATGGAGGGCAAGATCTCGTATGTCTCTATGGGTCAAGAGGTGGAGGGTCATCAACTGATATTCAATCAATTACCGATCGCTGTCAGGGTTAGCCTTAAATATAAGACTAAAAAAGGCGAGCCATTGGGATTTCCACGGCTCGCCTGCATATTCTTTGGATCAATGCTTAGAAATTCAGTTTGAGAGAAAGACCTGCTGTAGGTTGAGAATATCCTTGCACACTTGTAGGAGTGTATGCGAAATAAGGTTCAACCTTAAGATCGAAGGCTGCCCTTTGCGTCCTAAGATCCTGATAGTACATATTTTTCACTTTCGCGATGTGGACAGCATCGCAAATACTCCATATATTCAAAGCCAGACGAGCCGCAAACGCTCCCCAAGCCAAACCGCCCATCTCAGTTGTACCATCATCGTAAATGTACGTATCGGATAATTGCAAGGCCAATAAACCAACATTGGTACCGATAATAGCAAATCCACGTCCCCATTGCCCAACTATTCCTTGCCCCAAACCAGGAATGATAAATGAAGCGATTCCCGCCCAGGCACGGCTGTAAGGGTCATCACGCTGTGGCACATATTCCTTAGTATTATACAGATTTTTGTATTCACGATACCTCATACCAACAACAACTTCGGCGGTTGTATTGTATTTCTTGTCCACAGAGTTGTTATGTTCTTGAAACACCTCGTTTTCGCCATTCTCATATCTGACGATAAGTATTTCCGACTTCGATAATGTGAATGTCGGACCGTCAAGGTTATTATATTTCTTGTACTTGACTTCATTTGCATTGACTTCAAGAATCTTTGACTGAATATCTTTGCCATCCTTTGTGGTTATGATATCTTGCGCCTGCACAAAAGGAATACAACAGAGCGTGGTCAGAATCAATAAGATAACTCTTCTCATAAGATTAAATAAGATTTTTAAATAACCGGTATAACTTGTTTTTACCCGCACAAAGGTAATATATTTTCCTAACTATCAAAAGAGCTTCCATATAGCGGAGTCAAAATCAGGACAAGGAACCGCATTTATCCGTGAATCTTATGACTTTGCGACTGACATATATAGTTTCTTAATATGTTTGTGAATTCCACCATAGGCGTTTCCTACAACTATCTGAAAAACTACGGTCTCTCTGAAAGCCACCCCTACAACGGCAAAAAGTGTATCATACGTAAAGGCACACTTATCACTTCTCCCCAAAAAAATGATTGGATTATCGTGAAAATGACAGTAATTGGAGTAATAATACTTGCGATAATCATATCCATAGGTGATGGCAAAGATTCTGCATCGGAGAACTACAACGACAATTCCACCACTCATCAAATACTAGCAAAAAACTATTTCAAAGATTACCTCAAAGATAATCTAAAGAATGCAAAATCTTACGAAGAAGTAAACTATACATCAAGTTACAACTATTCGAAAGGATGCTATGAAGTAACACTCAAATATCGAGCTACTAATTCTTTCGGGGCGTTGGTTCTCGAACAAGCTTCTGGTGATGTATATTTTTCAGACAACACAGTCTCCATCAAGAATGTTAAGACAGAATGAAGATTTTAATACAAAAAGATAAGGTGATACGTTTTCAATACATATCACCATCTTTTTTTGGACATAAATTCAGATATGATTTAATACATCAAGATAGATTGGACAGCAAATCCTGCAAAATGATAGCAAAACGGTATTTTGTATGTTAAGGACATATAAAAACCGAGGGGTGAAGCAGAGAGCCTTACGGCTCAGAGTGGCAGCCGGGTACAGACATTACCCTAATAACGTCTGTAGTGGCTGCGGACTCTCTCAACCTTGCCGAAACGTACTCGCTTGTAGGCTCGCACCCGGACAAGTCTGATAACATCCACCTCAATGGCGACTATCACAAGATGTTGGCTTGTTCTCATTCTGCATACTTATTGTTAGGAAATTGAGAGAACAACCGTCCTTGTTGTAGTACCCCCTCGGTATGGGACAATAAAAAAAGCAAGCATCCCTTTTAGGGAAAAGATGCTTGCTTTTACTTGTCTTCCTAACTCGTATGAGAACAATGCAAAGATAGCCATTCTTTTCAGATTATCAAGTAATATCGTAGACTTTTTTCATCATGACTCTTCCTTCCAACCATTCCACGAACTCCAGTTCTCTCTTGAAGTCCTCGATAAAAGTTCGATAATCTCCCACGATTCAGCATAAGGGGACAACATCATCCGAGGCCGTCCTTTTTTCCATTCTTATAACCCACTGAAAATCCATCCAATAAATCAAAACCTAAATGAAAAAAAATCAAGAATCCATAAGAAACTAAAAATGAATATATTCGTAATTCCCGCTAGTCAAAAATGACGGGCAGAATCCTGTATATCCCTATGAATCAAGGAGTGGCGTTTCACTTGCTGACATTCAAGCTATTACGGATCAGTGCTAAAGCCGCTCTTGAAAAAAGGGCTAGACATTGTCGTTTTCAATGGATCTGCTTACATATATTAGGGAGACGTTTCAGGCGAGTGGGAGATAATATATTGTTAATGAGAGATATAGAGGTTTATCTTCAGCGGGAATCCGCTAAAGGCGGATACCGAATCAACTGACTTACAAGTAATTATAAAAGCACGTCATTTTCTCGTTGCAATTCTACCGAGGGGAATATCACGGCGACTCTTGCCAAAACTTGTATGGCGACAAAATCAAACTAAGTCAAAGCCCTTGCCTCCCAACCGGACAAACTAATGTAAAAGCTGATGGGATGAACTTCTATGGCAAAGCCTTTGAATATGCCCTTGCCACCTAACCGGGCAAATTAACGCAAAAGCTCCCACCCGAGCAGACTGGCGGGAAGTTTAGCATTGTCACACCTATATACAACAAGGGAGCACACGCATTCAACAAGGAAAGCAGACGCAACAGTGTAGTGCGGCTACGCGAAGAGGCGGAGGTTGTCGAAGGTGGGTGCAAGGGAGCCGGACTCGATGCGGTGGATGATCTCCACGACCTTGTCGTTCATCGGGGTGGGGCAACCGACTTTGCGGCCGTAGGCGCTGACGGCACCGTTGATGGAATCGACCTCGGTTTTCTTGCCGCGCTCAAGATCCTGAAGCATACTGGCTTTCAGACGGGCGTGCTTGCGGATGGCTATCGGGATGATCATAAAGGAGATGAACTTCTTCACGGGATTGTTGTAATCCAGAAGCTTGACTACATCCTTGCCTTGGATCGGCTCGATGGTTATGCCGCCCTTACGGCAGACATCAATGCATTCCTTGATCAAGGCCTGCACGACCTTCCTTGAGGAACGGTCCGAGGCGGCCTCTCCGAAAGTGCAGCCCAGGACAGCGCTCATTCCGGAGAACGCGGCGTTGATCAGGAGCTTGCTCCAGCGGGTTCCGAGGAAATTCTCCTCTACCTCGACCGGGCCCATCTTCTCAAGGAGGGCCTTGACCTCAGCGAAATGCTTGTTGACATTCTCGGAAACCGCGCCCAACGAAAAAGTGAGGCTGTCCGGCGAACTGGTCAACTCACAGACTCCCGGGCCAAGCATCGTGGCTCCCCAGGCGACAGTGCAGCCAAGCACACGGGACGGACCGACGATCTCGGAAATCAGCAGCTCCGGCAACCCGTTCTGGAGAGTGACGATCACACCATCCTCAGCGAGGGAACCTTTGAGCATATTCACAACCTCGGCATTATGCAACTGCTTGGTCATAAGGAATATGACATCATATTCACCAGTCATTTCCTCATCTGTCAGGACGGTCACCGGCTGAGTGAAATTCACGGTGCCTACCACTCTCGCACCTTCGGCACGCAAGGCGGCGACGTGAGCCTTGTTATGGTTGATGAGGTCAATCTGACCTCCGTTCTTCGTAATATACGCGCCCAGAATGGTTCCCAACGAACCGGCGCCATAGATGGCACTTCTCATATTCCTTGAATATTCAAATTCCGCAAGCAGGCAATCACTTGCCGAATACAATCCGTTCGAGGGTGATTGCCCACCCTTGTCAATGAATATCTCCGCGGCAAAAATAGTGATTCCCTTCCGGATGTCAAAGCCGTTCAGCAGAAATCAGCGCGGCCAAATTGGATTTCTGATCAGTAAGGGTTAACTTTGCATTGGGGAAATATTCCCGGAAAACAAATAAGTTTGAAATGTTCTTTGAGGTGAACAAATTTTCAAACCAACGAGTCAAAACAGCTTCTAAAAAACATTAGAATAATGAACAGAATTGTAAGAATCATCGCGGCTTCGACGCTGACATTCGGACTCTTGCTCTGCGGAACTTTCGCTTTCGCGCAGAAGAGCCCAGCGTTCGAGGCTAAGTTCAAGATCGCGGAAGGCGCTGACCTTCGCATCCTTGACGACAACATCTGGGACTACAGCAAGGACACCATTCCTCCGAAATGGAAGGAAATCGGAGAGGATCCGCGTGACTGCAACAGGGCCCCGCAATTTGCCAGGCTCGTAAACGACTACCTTCCTGATGTCTTCGCGCTTCAGGAATATTCCAGCCATATGCACAAGGAATTCTACCCTCTGGTGCAGAAAGACGGCTATGTCATCGCCTGGGAATCGAAGAAGGACTGGAACAACACTCCGATCTTCTACAACAGCAAGACGCTTGAGCCTCTGTACGTCAACTACAACAAGTACACTCCCGAGCAGTGGTGCAACCACGGATCCAAGTCCTTCACCTCGGCTGTGCTGAAAAGGAAGGCCGACGGGAAGATATTCGCGATAATCGGCACCCACCTTTGGTGGAAGAGCGAAAAGTCCAAGCCGGGCAGCACGATGGCGAGAGCCTCACAGCTCCGTCTGGTGATGGCGGAGACCGACATCATCAGAGCCAAATACGGGGATATTCCTGTTTTTGTGACGGGGGATATGAACTGCGAGGAGGACACCGTTCCGATCCAGCAGCTTATCCAGGGCGGTTATGTGCCTTGCTACAAGGCCGCTACCGTCTATGGCGACAACCACAACGGACATCACATATGCAGCCCTGGGGACGGATATTCGGTCGAGAGCCGCAGACGTGGACCTGACCGCGCCACTGGAGCGATCGATCACTGCCTGATCTTCGACCCGAGCGGAAAGGCCGAGGTCAAGGTCTTCGACTGCATTATGGAGAAATACACCATCAAACTCACGGATCATTACCCGAATCTTATTGATGTGAGATTATAACCGTTTCGGTGGGATATTATTCAACAGCTTACATTGCCCGGAATCTGAATACCGGACGCTGATGTAGGCTGTGATTGTGTATTTTCATTTGCCGCTGCGGAATAGATTTCGTACCTTTGTTATCCGTTATGAAGTACGGATTCGACAACGAAAAGTATCTGCGGATACAATCAGAGCACATCAAGGAACGCATAGCCCAGTTCGGGGACAAGCTCTATCTTGAGCTTGGAGGCAAATTGTTTGACGACTACCACGCCAGCAGGGTCCTGCCGGGATTCCAGCCGGACAGCAAGCTGAGGATGCTCCAGCAGCTCAGCGACTGCGCGGAGATCGTCATTGTCATCAGTGCCAATGACATAGAGAAGAACAAGGTGAGGGCCGACTACGGCATCACCTATGACATGGATGTCCTGAGGCTCCGCACGGAGTTCCAGAACAGGGGCTTCCTTGTCAGCAGCGTGGTGATCACCCATTTCAACGGTCAGGCCAGCGCCAAAGCTTACAAGGCCAAGCTCAAGAAGATGGGCATCAAGGCCTACTACCACTACACGATCGAGGGTTACCCGAACAATGTAGCCCTGATTGACTCCGAAGAGGGCTACGGTAAGAATGATTACGTGCAGACATCCCGTCCGCTCGTGATCGTGACGGCTCCGGGGCCGGGCAGCGGAAAGATGGCCGTGTGCCTCAGCCAGCTCTACCACGAGCACAAGAAGGGAATAGCGGCGGGCTACGCCAAATTCGAGACGTTCCCTGTCTGGAACCTTCCTTTGAAGCACCCGGTCAACATCGCCTACGAGGCCGCCACCGCAGACCTCAATGATGTGAATATGATCGATCCGTTCCACTTGGAGGCCTATGGCAAGACTGCCATCAACTACAACAGGGACATCGAGATATTCCCGGTGCTGAACGCCCTGTTCGAGGGAATTTACGGCGAGAATCCGTACAAGTCGCCTACCGACATGGGCGTGAATATGGTGGGCAACTGCATCAGCGACGACGACATCTGCTGCAAGGCCGCCAACGACGAGATTATCCGCCGCTACTACTCCGCGCTCGACCAAATGGCTGACGGAAAGGACAACGAGAGCGAGGTCGGAAAGATCGCGCTTCTCCTCAAACAAGCGAGGATCACCACTGAATATCGCCGTGTGACTGTCGCGGCGAAACAGCGTGAGGCCACGGCAGGCAATCCGTCAGCGGCCATCGAGCTGTCCGACGGGACGATCCTGAGCGCGGAGACCTCCGACCTTCTCGGACCTTGCGCCGCGCTTCTTCTGAAGGCCACCAAGCATCTTGCCGGAATCGACCACAGTGTCAAGCTCATTCCGGGAAGGCTCATAGAGCCGATCCAGAAGACGAAGGTCACCTACCTGCACGGCAAGAACCCGCGTCTGCACACGGATGAGGTGCTGATCGCCCTTTCGGTCCTGAGTCCGGATGACGAGAACTGCCGCAAGGCTCTGGACACGCTTCCTTTGTTGAAAGGCTGTCAGGTCCACTCCACAGTGCTGCTGAGCGACATCGACAAGAAAGTCTTCAAGAAGCTCGGTGTGGACCTCACCTGCGAGCCTGTCCACGAAAGGCACTGACACCTTGGATTTTCCAACGATAATGATTAACTTTAGGCTTTGAAAGCCAGAAGACTATTCTGACTATAGAACCTATAATATTTATTACCATATTCAGAGATGAACTATTGTCCTCATTGCGGATCGCCGGTCCAGCCGGATTCCTCCTTTTGTCCAAGTTGCGGGAAACCGCTTCAGTCCCAGCCTGACTCCGCCGGGCAGACCTTCAACACCCCTCAGACCACCAAAGAGAAGGAGGACAGATGGCTTATCGCCCTGATCCTTTGCATCGTGCTTGGCGGACTGGGTGTACACAGATTCTACACCGGGAACACGACCACCGGCATCATAATGCTCCTCACTTTGGGTGGATGCGGAATCTGGGCACTCATAGACCTGATCATGATCGCCTGCAACACTTACGTTGACGGGAACGGACAGACCTTGAAATAACAAACAGCAAACATTATGAAATATTGTCCTAAATGCGGAACAGCCGTTCGTGAAGAAGCGTCTTTCTGCCCTAAGTGCGGAACCAACTTTCCAGACGCGGCAGCGCCTACTCCCCTGTCTCAGAATTACCAACAGCCATCCGTGCCGCCGTGCCCGCCGACCTACCTGGCGTTGTCCATCATCGTGACCGCGCTCTGCTGCCTTCCTTTCGGAATCGTCGGCATTGTCAAATCCAGCAGTGTCTCCAGAGAATATGCCATCGGCAACTACGCAGCGGCCCAAGATGCCAGCAACCAAGCCAAGAAATGGAGTATCATCGGAATCTGCTGCAGCCTGTTCTGGATAATCCTCTACATCATCCTGCTGGCCTGCGGATTCATGGCCGGCCTCGCTGATCTTTAGAGTCTTCTCTGTCTTTGGCTCTCAGGCCTGTCCCATTTTTAAGATCTCTCCATCCGGAATCATCTCATCAGGCAGATGAACAAAGATTCCTACAAGAAACCAATTCTGTACATTCTGCTCACGGCAGCGTGTGTGGGATTGGTGCTTACATATTCACGTTTCAGCCCCGAAGACAGCACCTGGTTCCCCAAGTGCATATTCCTGCAACTGACAGGATTGAAATGTCCCGGCTGCGGCAGCCAGCGGGTAGTACACAACCTGCTGAACCTCAATATTCACAAAGCCTTTGAGGCCAACGCCTTCCTTGTGCTGTGCCTCCCCTACATCGCCGCCCTTCTGGCCTCAATTCCACTAAAGTCCAGATTTCCAAAGTTCTACAACGCCCTCAACAGCGTCCAGGTCATCATCACCATCGGCATCCTGGTAATCATCTGGTGGATCACCCGCAACATCTTCGGCTGGTGATTGGCTTGAACATTATTCATTGGGAAAAGTGTAACTTTGCCATTGGAAGACAAATAAGTAGTAACCACTCATAATAAGGCAAGGACATGTCAACACAAAGTGAAACATACCTCAGATGACTCCTTAATTCTCGTAGATTTTTGTAAAAATCTAGGAAAGGTGTATATTTGCCGTGACTAAAAATCACGGAAAGGTGTATGAAACCACTCCGTAAAACCTTAGGATTCGTGATTATGAAAAGAAAGATTTACGATAAGCTACTTCAGTGGAAGCGAGAGAAAAACGGCGCTACAGCCCTTATGATTGAGGGTGCACGCCGTGTTGGCAAAAGTTACATCGCTCGAGAATTCGCCCGCAACGAATATGACTCATTTATCCTCATCGATTTCAGCAAGGCCCCACAGCGAGTCAGAGGCTGGTTCGATGAGTATCTGGAAGATATCGATACGCTCCTCCAGAACATCCAGCTCCACTATAAGAAAAAGCTTGCAACTCGAAAATCCCTCATTATCTTTGATGAAGTCCAGAAATGTCCTAAAGCCCGCGAGGCCATCAAAGCGCTGGTGGAAGACGGTCGCTTCGACTATCTGGAGACAGGCTCACTCATATCTATCAAGAAAAATGTTGAGAACATTGTTATTCCATCCGAGGAGGACGGTATAGATATGTACCCCATGGACTTTGAAGAATTCCTTTGGGCTATGGACAACGAAGTCCTGATGCCTTATATTCGGAAGCAGTTTGAGAAATGTAAGCCCATGGGTGACTTCCACAGAGAGGCGCTGCACTATTTTCGCCAATACCTCATTGTTGGTGGAATGCCGCAAGCCGTAGCCGAATACGCTGCCTCTCGGGACTTTACAAAAGTGGATGCCATCAAACGTCAGATTCTACGCCTCTATAAGAACGACATTAAGAAATACGCAGGGGGCATGACGACCCGCGTCAGCGCCATTTACGATGCCATTCCCGGCCAACTCCAGAAGAAAGAAAAACAATTTACACTCACGGCCCTCAAGGATGAGGCTCGTATGCGTGAGTATGACAGCGCTTTCTTCTGGTTGGATGACGCCAAGTTGGTAAATATCTGCTACAACACCACCGCGCCCAACATCGGGCTCCAGCTTAACGAAGACCGAACCACCCTCAAATGCTATTTCTGCGACACTGGTTTGCTCATATCCCTTGCATTCAGCGCCCGTGGTATCGTCACTGATGAAATCTACCAGAAACTCATGTTTGACAAGCTGGAAATCGACGAGGGAATGTTAGTGGAAAATATTGTTGCTCAGATGCTTAAGACCGCTGGAAGTAAACTGTTTTTCTATAACAACTACGACAAGGAAGAGGCGGAGAACCGCATGCAAATAGATTTCCTTATCCAAAAGGAGGTAGTCACTTCCAGGCATAACATTTCCCCCATAGAGGTAAAAAGCAGCACAAACTATACGCTCACATCCATCAAAAAATGTATCAAGAAATATGGCCAGTATCTTTCTACGCCCTATGTCTTGCATACCAATGATGTGGAGCAGAAAGATGGGCTCACCTATCTTCCGCTGTACATGACTCCGCTTTTATAAGACCGATATCCGTCAGATAAACAGGCTCTTAAGCATGAATTCTTTTTGTAAAAGAAGAGACCTCAGAAAGGCTTCTTCCATCGTATGCTTTTGCTTGAATGCTGATAGCCTTCTTGCAGTAGCCTGTTGCTCTTTCAGAGACGGAATAATTTTTTATTGCTGTCCGCTAAAAGTTAGCGAGCAACGAGATATCCATCCGCAGTGCTGT
>ERZ827088.1828-NODE-1828-length-24471-cov-3.605832_pt1 | contig 24471 bp, 18 predicted proteins | sample MGYA00519922_ERZ827088 | MGnify/ENA primary metagenome ERZ827088 (study PRJEB31778, sample SAMEA3449254) | human gut metagenome | biome: human gut; feature: human-associated habitat; material: faeces | place: United Kingdom | collected 2010/2012 ...
TCTTCGTGTAACTTTTTTTATCGTGCTCTCTTTCCACGTCACGAAATCTCCTTCCAATATGTGTTTACGAGCTTCACGTACTAACCACAAATAAAACGACAAATTATGGATCGAGCAAATTTGTAGCCCTAAAATTTCATCCGCTTTAATTAAATGTCGCAAATACGCTTTCGAGTAATCATTATCAACAAAACTCAACCCAGCCGGATCAATACGACTGAAATCCTTCTCCCACTTCTTGTTCTTTATATTGATCACGCCCTCCGTGGTAAACAACATACCATTTCTCCCATTCCGGGTCGGCATCACGCAATCGAACATATCCACGCCTAAAGAGATTGCCTCCAAAATATTCTCCGGAGTTCCGACCCCCATCAAATAACGGGGCTTATCCTGCGGTAAAATCCGGTTTACGACTTGGATCATCTCGTACATGACCTCAGCCTCTTCCCCAACAGCTAATCCCCCGATAGCATATCCTTCTCGATCAAGAGCAACAGCGTGTTCCGCTGCCTTTTCCCGTAAATCCCGGAAAGTACATCCTTGCACGATCGGAAAAAGCGACTGGTGATAACCGTACAATGGCTCCGTAGAATCAAATCGTTTCACGCATCGTTCCAACCAACGCTGGGTTAATTCCAATGAATTTTTCGCGTAACCGTATTCACTCTGCCCCGGGGGACATTCATCAAATGCCATGATAATATCAGCCCCTATCTTACGCTGAATATCCATGACATTTTCAGGAGTAAACAAGTGTTTCGAACCATCAATATGAGAACGGAACACGACCCCCTCTTCCGTGATTTTCCGACAATCTCCCAAAGAAAAAACTTGAAAACCGCCACTATCCGTAAGGATCGGACGATCCCATGAATTAAATTTGTGTAGTCCACCTGCCTCTTCCAACACCTCTGTACCCGGTCGCAAATACAAATGATACGTGTTGCCCAAAATGATCTGGGCCTTAATATCTTCTTTCAACTCTCTCGCATGCACGGCTTTCACGGTTCCCACCGTACCCACCGGCATAAAGATCGGAGTTTCAATATTCCCATGATCCGTGGTTAACACACCACATCGTGCATCACTGTTTTTGTCTTTCGCTAAAAGGGTATATTTCATCTAATCATGATTTTGAGCGCACAAAGATAGGAATAATTAAATCTAAAATCATAAATCTAAAATTATTTATATCTTTGGTCCAAATTAAAAAAACAAAAAATAATTGTCATGAGGATGTTTTACAAGTTAATTGTATGTATGTTTATCGTGGGGTTTGCCCTACCCGGAAACGCTCAAAACAAGGGCAAAAAATTCACTCTGGAAGATTTTAACTTGACCTACACGTTCAGGACACAAGGTGTTTCAGGTCTTCGTTCGCTAAATGACGGGGAACACTATACAGTGTTGGAAGACAAAGGTAAAAAACTGGTCATGTATAGTTACAAAACCGGAAAAGCCGTAAGCACTTTACTAGACTTGAACGATCCCAAGTACAAAGCTGTTCAGACCATCCAAGATTACGAATTCAGCCCGGAAGAAGACCGGATATTGATCTGCACGAATATAAATCCGATCTACCGTCGTTCATTCACGGCAGACTACTTCGTGTTCGATTTTAAAAACAAGGAATTAAAACCTTTATCAGAAGGAGGTTCTCAACGTTTGGCAACCTTCTCTCCTACCGGAACGAAAGTGGCATTCGTGAGAAATAACAATATCTTTATCGCAGACTTACGTTTCGGTTCCGAAATTCAGATCACCTTTGATGGGAAATTTAATGAAATCATTAACGGAGCCCCCGACTGGGTATATGAAGAGGAATTCGGATTCAACAAAGCCTTCGAGTGGGCCCCCGACGGATCTGCCCTCGCATTCATCAAATTTGACGAATCAGCCGTGAAGACTTACCACATGAATATGTTCAGAGGACAATATCCGGCATACGAACAAAATGCCCTTTATCCCTCAAACTATTCCTATAAATACCCGAAAGCCGGGGAAACCAATTCCATCGTGAGCGTCCACGTTTACGACATTAAAGATCGTGTCACCACCCCAATGAATATTGGTGAAGAGACAGATATTTACATACCCCGTATCAAATGGACAAAAGATCCGAAAAGATTAGCTATCATGAAACTGAACCGTTTCCAGAATCAACTGGAAATCCTGTTGGCCAATGTCCGTGTGGGAAGTACAACCGTGCTTTATCGGGAAGAAAATAAATATTATATCGCAGAAAGCAACCTGGACAACTTAATCTTCATGGAAGACGGGCAACATTTCATCATGAGTAGTGAAAAAAGTGGTTATTCTCACCTTTACTTGTATGCAATGAGCGGTAAAGAAATTCAGCCGATCACTTCCGGTAAATACGACGTGGTTGACTTCTACGGGTACGATCCGGTAAAAAAACTTTACTATTATGCTTCTCATGAAGAATCTCCTCTGGAAAAATACATCTACTCCATTGATTTGAAGGGCAAAAAGAAAAAACTTACCCCAACAAAAGGATGGAATGAAGCAGAATTCAGTAAATCATTCAAATACTATATTAATATAGTATCTAACGCAGATATGCCTCACGTGTACACCTTGTACGCGGCAAACGGTAAAGCCGTCCGCACGCTGGAAGACAATGCTGCATTGAAAACCAAACTGGCAGATTACGCTGTTGCTAAAAAAGAATTTATCCAAATCCCGGCAGCAGATGGAACCACCATGTTAAACGCATGGCTCATGAAACCCGTGGATTTTGACACATCAAAAGCTTACCCGTTACTAATCATCCAATACAGTGGTCCAAATTCTCAGCAAGTAAGCAATAGCTGGGGTATGGACTGGACACAATACCTCGCACAAGAAGGTTATATTGTGGCTTGTATTGACCCTCGAGGAACTGCAGCCAGAGGGGAAGAATTCCGTAAATGTACCTATATGCAACTCGGCAAAATCGAGAGTGACGATATGATCGCCGCGGCCAAATGGCTTGCCGGACAATCTTACATCGATGCTAAAAAAGTAGGTATCTGGGGTTGGAGTTTTGGCGGATTCATGTCATCACTTTGCCTTATGAAAGGAAATGACGTGTTCTCCACGGCTATCGCTGTTGCTCCCGTTACTCACTGGGGATTCTATGATTCCATTTACACGGAGCGCTTCATGAGACGCCCGCAGGATAATCCTTCCGGCTACAATGACAACTCCCCGATTAATTGGGTAAAACACTTAAAAGGAAATTTGTTGTTATGCCACGGAACCGCAGATGATAACGTACACGTGCAAAACACCTACGAACTATCAGAAGCTCTCGTGCAGGCAAACAAACAATTTGATATGCAGATTTACACCAACCGTAACCATAGCATATATGGCGGTTACACCCGATTACAGCTGTATACCAAATTCGTGAACTATTTAAATCAACACTTGAAATAAAATTTCAAAAGTTGATTCTAGTTTCAGGTTGAAACAAAAAAACAGATAAGTTGTGATTGAGTCACAACTTATCTGTTTTTTTTATATCTTGCAAACGATAGAAATAAACATGATCTCAGTGTAATTATCTTCGGGATAACCAAACTGAAATCTTAAATCATAAATTTAAAAATAAAAACGTTATGAGTAAATGTATCTGTACGTTAGAACCCAAAGCTATCTGGGAAAACTTTTATAAACTAACACAAGTTCCACGCCCGTCAAATCATGAAGAAAAAGCCAGAGAATTCGTTATGAATTGGGCAAAAGAGAACGGAATCCATGCTGAAATGGACGAGGCTAACAATATATTATTGAGCAAACCGGCAACCCCGGGGATGGAAAACCGCAAGGGAGTTATCCTACAAGGTCACCTAGACATGGTTCCTCAAAAAAATGAAGACAAACAACACGACTTCACCAAAGACCCTATTGAAGCATATATCGACGGAGAATGGGTAACAGCAGACGGTACCACTCTTGGAGCAGACAACGGTATTGGTGTTGCCACTGGAATGGCCATTCTATTATCAAAAGATATTCCTCACGGCCCGGTTGAAGTGTTAATCACTGCTACTGAAGAAACCGGAATGGATGGAGCAAACGGTATCCGCCACAACTGGTTAAAAGGAGACATCTTATTGAATCTTGACTCTGAAACAGAAGGCGAATTGTATGTAGGTTGTGCCGGAGGTATTGATGGAGAAATCGCATTCGATTACACACCTGAAGCTGTTCCAGCAGGACATAAAGCATTCCAATTATCACTGAAAGGTTTAAAAGGAGGTCACTCCGGAATGGATATTAACTTAGGTAGAGGAAATGCCAATAAATTATATTTCCGTTTCTTGAAAGCAGTCAGCAAAGAGCTGGATCTTCGTCTTTCTTCCGTATCCGGTGGAAACATGAGAAACGCCATCCCGCGTGAAGCATTCGGCATCGTGACTGTTCCGGCTGCCAATGCTGACAAATTCCTGACTAAAGTAAAAGAATACGAGGGAATATTCAAAGCTGAATTAAGCGCTAAAGAACCGAATCTCACTTTCTTTGCAGAAGAAACAGCTCTTCCACAAAACGTGATGCCGGTAAAAGTACAATACAACCTGATTAACGCCATCAAGGCTTGCCCGAATGGTGCCATGAGAATGATCGATTCCATGCCGGACACGGTTGAAACATCCAACAACTTGGCGATCGTGAAAGGTGGGGAAGGAAAGATCGAAATCTACATGTTAATGCGTTCTTCTGTTGAAACTGCTAAAACATCATTAGCTCAAGTAGTAGCATCTGTATTTGAACTGGCAGAAGCAAGCAAGATTAACTTTACCGGAGAATACCCGGGATGGAAACCGAATCCGGATTCAGCTATCCGCAAAGAAATGGAAGAAGTTTACATGAAATTATACGGTAAGAAACCGGCAATCATGGCTATCCATGCCGGATTAGAATGTGGTATCCTAGGATCTGCCTACCCACATTGGGACATGATCTCTTTCGGACCGACCATCAGTTCTCCTCACTCTCCAGACGAGAAAGTGAACATCGAATCTGTAAGTAAATTCTGGGAATTCTTGAAAGCTACTTTAGCTGCAATTCCTACAAAATAATAATAAAAATAGACTCCGATGACATTATCGGAGTCTATTTTTTTCTTCTTTTCGGGAAAAGAAGAAAAAGCCGGGTCCCTCAAATAAATCAAGTGTTGCCGATACGTAAAACACCAGAAATTGTTTCAATTTTCCCTCACTTTCAAGCCATTTACTCTATTTTTAAATATTTTAACCACATCGTATTGTTTTCTGTATTATCTTTGTATGGAAAATTCATATTATTAAAACATGACTTTAAAGAAATTGACGTTACCGGAACTCTTGAAAAATAGCTGTTCCAAGTTTTCAAAAAATTTATCTTTAAATTTTGTCGCAAGCGGAAAAAAAACTTACCAAGATTTATATAACGAAGTCGTATCTATTGCCAACCATTTACTGCATTTAGGTGTAAAGAAAGGAGACAAAGTTGCCATTTTAAGTGCTAATATGCCAAACTGGGGTATTACCCAATTTGCTATCGCCAACATTGGAGCTATTGCCGTACCTGTCTTACCGGGCTTCTGTTCTACTGAACTCCAGAATATACTGGAACACGCGGAGGTTAAAGTGATCTTTGTTTCTCGCTTACTGGCAAAATGTTTGGAAGGAGTAAAAACACCGTTCCTTGAGCATAAAATCTTGATCAATAACTTTTCAACTATCCCGGAAGGATGTTACCAACCGGAAGAATTGGATAAATTGGTTCCGGATATTAGTTTGAATAACACAACTCCTCTTCCTGAAGTTTCAATTGAAGAAGAGGACATTGCATCAATCATTTATACCTCCGGTACGACAGGATTTTCAAAAGGAGTGGTCTTAACACACAAAAATTTGGTATGGGATGCACGTCAGTGTCATACCATCCACCCCGTGGATGAAACCTATCGTTTCTTGAGTATTCTACCGATGGCACATACTTACGAGAATACGCTGGGATTATTGTTACCCTTGATGTTCGGAGCACAGGTGTATTACTTGGATCGGGTGCCGACCCCGAAACTACTTGTTCCGGCGATGCAGAAAATCCGTCCTACTGTAGTTTTATCCGTGCCATTGATTATCGAGAAAATCTACAAGTCGCAAGTGCTACCTAAATTCACCAGCTCGAAATTGATGAGCAAGCTCTACCAATTCGCCCCTGCTCGTAAATTATTCAACCGATTGGCAGGAAAGAAACTAATGGAAACCTTTGGTGGGGAATTAAAATTTTTCGGAATCGGAGGTTCTAAACTGGATGGAACCGTGGAGCAATTCCTTCGGGAAGCTAAATTCCCTTATGCTATCGGTTACGGGCTTACCGAAACAGCACCCATGGCTGCGGGTTCCAACCCATCACAGACCTTCCTTCAAGGAGTAGGTCCCGTCATGGAAGGCGTACAAATTAAAATCAACGATCCCGACAAGAGCGGACAAGGTGAAATCTGGATCAAAGGTCCTAACGTGATGAAAGGATACTACAAACGTCCGGAACTCACGGCAGAAACCTTCACAGAAGACGGTTGGTTCAAAACCGGAGACTTGGGTTCTTTTGACAAGAAGAACAGATTAGCTATCCGCGGAAGAATCAAAACCATGATTCTCGGTGCATCCGGAGAAAACATCTACCCGGAAGAAATCGAATCTATCATCAATAACTTCCGTTTCGTGAACGAATCCTTGGTAGTGGAAAATAGCGGTAAACTGGTTGCCATGGTCCATTTCAACATGGAAGAACTTGAAAAACAGTACCAGAAATTGAAAGACCAAGCGGGAAACTACAAAGAAAAAATCAACGATTATATTGAAGAACAAAAACAAGAATTACGGGATTACGTGAATGCCCGGGTGAATAACTTCTCAAAACTACAACTTGTACTCGTACAACACGAACCTTTTGAAAAGACACCTACTCATAAGATCAAACGTTTCTTGTATTGCAAATAATAAAAAATCGGGTTCTTAAAAACCCGATTTTTTATTTCTATCATTTTATTTGAAAGTCCAGTAAACATTCCCCGTCTAAAAGACCCCGAAGGCGATCCCCGATAGACAAGTTCCTTTGTCGAAAAACTCCCCCACAAAACAAGAAATCTCCTATTTTCAACATATAATACTCAGACATTACGGCAAGTGTCTTCTCCGGTTTTTGCGAAATCTCACCAACTTTACCTGTGAGAACACTTTCCCCATTCAATTCAAATGAAAAAATCATATCTTCCAGCGAGACACCCGCCAATGATTTCATCGAAGAAATTGCAGCCGAAGAATCAAAAGCCATCGCAGCCGAGGGAGATAACGAAGTCGCCAGCAATTCTCTTTCCAGATTATCCGCATAAAAACGAATTCCAACCCCAACCTCCTCGTAATACCGCTCGGCAAAACGTTCGGCCACGTGTTTTCCGATCTTCCCGATCCGTAATACTATTTGCGGCACACAACTCAACTCCGTGGCAAAAGCCGGAATATAGAAATCATCATTGTTTCGCAGGAGGGCATTGTCGCCAATGACATTATAGGCTACCTCACCCGCCTCATTATACTCCGCACAAAGTAATTTCATTTCTACAATCCCAAATTTAGAATCAAACCTTCAATTATCACAGAATCACCAATTCTTCCAAAGCCCGTTTCGGTACATGATGCGATCCGTCCGTCTCCCGCCAATACTTGTAATCACCGTCTTTCATCTCTTCCAACACCACCGTTTCTTTCGGTTTACCCAATGCGATAACATACATGATCTTCAAATGCTCCGGTAATTGCAATACCTCACGCAAAGACTCGTTCTTAAAAGCCTTAATAATACAACCACCATACCCTTTCTCCACGGCTCCCAACAATATAGTCTGTGCTTGAATCCCGTCATCACACAAACAGTTCTCCACGATAGAAGTATCCAACAATTGAATCAGATAAGCTGCCGGACGTTCTCCCTCTTCCGGACCATCCCAATCTTTTAGATAACCTGCCCATGCTAAATTAGGAAACACCTTGTCACACAAATCAACATCTGCCACCACCTTATACTTCAACGCCTGCGCATTTCTTCCCGATGCACAATACCGAGTCAGCCCGACCAATTCCGTCAATTCCTCCCGTGAGATCCGAACATCCTGAACAAAACGACGGTAACTTCTATTTTTTAATAACAGTTCTTTCAGCATAAATCTATATTGAATCTAATGATTAAATTGTAAATTTGTTCCGAAACAAAAATAGTAATAAAATATGAATTCGTTTCTCCATCTCCTAGCAAAAGATCTGATTCAGAAATACAGCTATAATTTTGACAACCTGACCATTCTGTTCCCGAACAAACGAGCCGGCTTATTCTTGGCTCAAGAACTGGCCCAACTGATTGATCGTCCCGTGTGGATGCCGGAGATACTGACGTTGAGCGAATTCATAGAACGCCAAACCGGACTGAAAAAAGCCGAAGAACTGACTCTTATCATCAAACTTTACAAAACCTATCAAGAGTACGCCGGAACGACCGAACGTTTTGACGATTTCTATTTTTGGGGCAATATGTTACTTGGCGATTTTGATGACATTGATAAATATCTCGTGGATGCGAAAGATCTCTTTTCAAATATCACGGCATTAAAAGAAATTGAATCTGCCTTCCCCTACCTTACCCCGGAACAGGTGGAGTTTATTCAAAGTTTCTGGCGAAGTTTCAACTCGGAAAAATACAGCCGGGAACAACAGGAATTCTTGAACGTGTGGGATAAACTCTACCCAACCTACACCCGTTTCAAGGCAAAACTACTCGCTGAAAACCTGTGTTACGAAGGAATGGGACAACGTCTGTTCTGCGAACAACTCTCCAAACATCACACCGATCACCAACTGATATTTGCCGGATTCAATGCCTTGAATCAATGCGAGAAACGGATATTTTCCTATTTTCGGGACAATCGACAAGCCCTCTTTTACTGGGATTACGACTTGTACTATTCGGCAAACGACAACCACGAAGCGGGACTCTACATTCGGGAGAATATGAAACTGTTTCCCAATGCCCTTGGATTGGAACATTTCAATAACTTCCGGTACAACGACAAAGCCATCGAGTACATCTCTGTTCCCTCAACTATCGGACAGGCAAAACTAATCCCGACACTGATCGAACAGATCCATCCGGAACGGCAAAATTCATACACGGACACGGCCATCGTTCTTTGCGACGAAAGCCTACTCACCCCGGTTATTCACTCCATTCCCGACACGATCGACAAAATCAACATCACGATGGGGTACCCGGCACAAAACACATCTGTTGCCGCCTTGATTGCCATGCTGGGAGATTTAAAGCACTATGCCAAGAAAGAGGGAGAAATGACCCATTATTACTACAAACCGGTCATTGCCCTGTTGAACCATAAACTGATAAAAAGTTCCTGTTCGGAAGATATTCCAAAGATCACGAATTACATCAACACGAACAATATCGTGTACGTGGCAGAAAAAAGTCTTCAATTCAGTGACATCACACGGGCCATATTCTCCTCGTCGGAAGAGAACTTACTCGATTACCTGTTGCGCATTTTGAAGCAACTGATTACTTCCATACAACCCGAAGGCCATGAAAGCCTAGCCATCGAAAAGGAATTTCTATTCACGATTTTCACGACGATTCAAGGCATTAAAAACACCTTTATCGAAGAAAATATTATCCCGGACAACAAGTTTTACCTGCAAATTATTCACAAGATATTACAAGGTGAGTCCATCCCATTCTCCGGAGAACCGCTGGAAGGCATGCAGATCATGGGATTGATGGAAACCCGTATGTTGGATTTCAAAAACCTGATTATCCTGTCTGCCAACGAGGGGATTCTGCCCAAAGGCGGACACGCCTCGTCATTTATCCCCTACAACCTGCGACTGGGATTCGGACTACCTACCCCGGAACATATGGATGCCCTTTTCGCCTATTACTTTTACCGTCTCTTGCAACGGGCTAAAAACATCAAACTGTTATACACGGATGTCACGAAAGGCATGAGTAGCGGTGAGATGAGTCGTTTCCTTTACCAGATAAAATACGAATCGGGACTACCCATCCGGGAAGTCCATTTCCAAAACAGAATATCGGTTCAAGACAACCCCACCATTTCCATCCCTAAAAATCCATCGATTCTGGAGCAACTGAAAAGTTACACGGATGAAAACGAGCGGGGAATCTCGCCATCCGCACTCAACACGTACATGGAATGTCACTTGAAATTTTATTTCAAATACATCGCCCGGATCAAAGAGAAAGAAGAGATGGCCGAAGAACTGGATCACCGCCTGTTGGGGACTATTTTCCATCAAAGTACACAATCTCTCTACCAAACTTTCCCCGATGGGCAGATCACAGCAGAAGGCCTCGACGCCTTGATGAAAAACGATTCACTGATTGAACAACATATCCAGGCTGCCTACGAGAAGTTATATGACACAACCGTATCCAAAATGCTGGAAAGCGGGGCTAATGACCTTGTACTATCTGTCGTGAAAAAGTACGTGAAGAAGGTTTTCGAATTTGATAAAACGTTATGCCCTTTCCACATCATTTCCATGGAAAGAAAATATCGTATGCCCGTCACGATTTCTGCTTTTGATCATCCCACCGTGATCTACGTGGAAGGAGACATCGACCGGGTTGACCGGGTAGCCCAAGGAACCCGAGTCATAGACTACAAAACCGGAACCGACAAAACCGATCTTAAAAACCTGCCGTCCATCTTTGATTCAAACAACAAACAACGAAATAAAGCGGCTTTCCAAACCTTGCTCTATTGCATGATGTACGAGTATGAAAATCCCGGTACCGACCCGATTCTTCCGGGAATATACAGCACGAAGTTGCTTTTCACGCCCAATTACAGCTATCTGCTGAAATGTAACAAAGAACCGATTCATCGCTTTAAACCATACGAACCGGAATTTCAAGATCTACTTGTGCAATTATTGGAAAAACTCTTTTCACCCGAAGTACCGTTCACACAAACGGAACTACCGGAAAAGTGCCGTACTTGCTCGTACAACGAAATCTGTAAACGGAAATAAAAGAAAGTTGGGATCATTCCGAAAAGAGTTCAGCGGGAAATAAGTCGGGATGGACGTTTCTCACTCCATTCCCCTTCGTTTCAAAGCCACTTGGGCTGATCGAATATGATGGGTAGGGCACACGTCTTTAGTTGCCACGTGGGGGCTTATTTCCCAATAAACACGCCCCGCACTTTCACGTGACACGGGTACTATACCTGTTCCTTGGCTTTCAAATAAAAAGAAAGTCGGGATTCCAGATGCTCCCGAACAAAAAATTCCAACTCATCATCGGAATACATCGCTAATAAAGGCCGGTCGGCACGTTGCCGTTTCAAGCGATCGACAATAACAAGAGGCGACGTGTTCAAAAAAACAGTCGTTCCCGCTTGGTTCATATAGTCCATATTGTCAAAAAAGCAAGGTGTTCCCCCTCCCGTGGCCAGCACGAACTCATCCGCCTCGTTACATATTTCATGCAAGATCTCCCGTTCCCTCTTCCGAAAATACTCCTCCCCCTCCTTGGCAAAAATCTCCGAAATCGACCGTCCCTCTCTGGACTCGACTCTCTCGTCCAAATCCAGAAAAGGAAGTCCTTTATCCTTGGCCAATTCCTTCCCGAACGTGGACTTACCACTTGCCATATATCCCACGATAAAGTACTTCATACTTATCACTCCCGCCATTTATTCAAAATCCAACTTCATCTGCGCCTCGTCACTCAGCATATCCGGATTCGTGATTTCGAAATCAATATCGGTCGAAGTCGTATCCTCACTTTCCTCCTCCCCACTATCCAAAGGTTCGATCTCGTTAATCTGTTTTACCTCGTAAGTCGTTACCCGCTTTCCGCGAGCCTTGTATGATTTCTCGGCAATGAACTCATCCGCCACGATCACCTCAGCCAGACGACTTTCGTAACGCCCACCAAACACAACCTCGAACCGGGGCCGCTTTTCACCACTCAAAGCTACAAGATACGAACCTTCCGTTTCCCCGATAAACAACGTGTGACGCACCACATTCTCGAAACGGAAACGCTTCAAGTAATAGAATTGCTGTTCCGCATCAAAGAAAACAGCCGACCATACTTTCTCCGGCTCATATTTCTCGATCACCGAGAATCCCTCCTCGTAGTGATTACTCAAATCATAATCCGTCGTGTAGTAAGTACCGTTTTTATTCACCACCAGAATCCGATCTTCTCCCTGGAATTCTCCCAAGTAACGGCCACGCCCATCAGTATTCAACCGTAATACATCCTCGTCAATCCATATCTTCCGACCTCCCAGCGTGGATGCTCCTTTCTGTACCAGCGAAATCTTGTGAATATCATTCTTACTCAACACGTTCCCCTGTGAGTCGCGCCCCTTAATCGCCAAGCCTGCAAAATCATACTCGAACACCAGTTTCTTCATTCCCGGTTTCGGTTTCAGGCATACCTTAATCACTTCAGCCTCCCCGTTCGGGTTAGCACTAAAATACAACACCCGTGATCCCTGCGTACCTTTCGTCAGGTTATATTGCTTATCGCGGGTCGTTCCCGTCACGAAGAAACGTTTCACGTAAGACGGTCCCACCTTACCATCCCGGTAGGCCACGTTATATATCGTACGCTTATCATTCTTCTTGAACACATTCACGTGCAGCACGTCTTTTCCAACGAACAACTTATCTGCCACCTTAGTCACGTAATACGTACCATCCTTCCGGAACACAATCACGTCGTCAATATCCGAACACTCGCAGATAAACTCGTCCTTCTTCAAGGCCGTACCGATAAAACCTTCCTCCCGGTTGATGTACAACTTTTCGTTTGCCACCACGACTTTCGTGGCCTCGATATTCTCGAAATTCCGAATTTCCGTGAGACGTTCCCGACCTTTACCGTACTTTTTCTTGATATTCTCGTAATAATTGATCGAGTAAGGAATAATATGCTCGATGTCAAATTTCACCCGGGCAATCTCCTCTTCCAATCCCTTGATATAATTCTCAGCCTGTTCCGAGTTGAACTTCAAGATACGTTTCATCTTGATCTCCAACAAAAGCTTTATATCGTCATCCGTCACCGGACGAATTAATTCCGGCAGAAACGGTTCCAGTCGTTTCCGCACGTGAACCACTACTTGATCTATCGATTCACTCTCCTCGAATTCTTTATCCTTGTAAATACGTTCTTCAATAAATATTTTTTCCAGAGATGAATATTGCCAATCCGTCTCCAACTCGCCCAACTTAATCTTCAACTCCAACAACAACAAGGCCACCGTCTCGTCCACCGATTTCCGTAAAATATCGGTAATTGGCATAAAAATCGGCTTATCATTCTCGATCACGCAAGAGTTCGGAGAAACCGACAATTCACAATCCGTACAGGCATACAAAGCATCTATCGTCTTATCGGAAGAAACGCCCGCAGCCAGATATACCAAAATCTCGGCCGTTGCTGCCGTGTTATCATCAATCTTCTTGATCTTGATCTTTCCCTTCTCGTTCGCCTTCAATATCGAATCGATCAAGGCAGAAGTTGTCCGCCCGAACGGGATCTCCGTGATCCGTAAGATCTTATTCCCGGCGTCTTTCTCTATCTTGGCCCGAATTTTCACCACTCCCCCGCGTAACCCGTCATTATATTTCGACACGTCGATCATTCCTCCTGTCGGGAAATCCGGATATAAAACAAAATCTTCATTTTTCAAATAAGCGACACAAGCATCCAGCAACTCGTTGAAATTATGCGGCAATATCTTCGAGGCCAACCCCACTGCAATACCTTCCACCCCTTGAGCTAACAATAACGGGAATTTCACGGGTAAGGTCACCGGTTCCCTCTTCCGACCGTCATACGACAACTTCCAGTTCGTCGTCTTCGGGTTAAAAGCCACCTCCAAGGCAAACTTCGAAAGACGCGCCTCGATATAACGTCCGGCTGCCGCATCATCTCCCGTCAGAATATTTCCCCAGTTTCCCTGGCAATCCACCAACAGGTTCTTCTGTCCCAACTGCACCAGGGCATCCTTGATAGAGGCATCTCCATGCGGATGATAAGCCATCGTACTCCCCACGATATTGGCAACCTTGTTAAATCGCCCGTCATCCATCTCCTTCATCGCGTGTAATATACGACGCTGCACAGGTTTCAACCCGTCATTCACGTAAGGCACCGCACGTTCCAGAATCACATAGGAAGCATAATCCAAAAACCACTTCTCAAACATTCCCGACAAATGCTGAATCGACCGCACCCGGCCGTTTTCTTCCTGTTGCTCCGGCTCCACGTTCTCTACTTCATCCACTTCCTCGTTGTTTATCTCGTCACTCATATGAATTGAAAATTGAAAGTTGCAATTTAAAATCTAAAATCATAAAATGGTTAGATTTCATCCTTTTCCACGTACAGATTATCTATAATAAAATCCTGCCGATCGTTCGTATTCTTTCCCATGTAATAGGATAGAATCGTTCCAATCGGGTCCTGCTTTGTCATGCGTACCGGTTCCAAACGGATGTCTTTCCCGATAAATCCACCGAACTCATCCGGGGAAATCTCTCCCAAACCTTTAAATCGTGTAATCTCCGGTTTCGGTCCCAACTGCTTGATCGCCTTCTCCCGTTCCGCATCTGAATAACAATAGCGTGTTTCTTTCTTGTTTCGCACCCGGAACAACGGGGTTTGCAAAATGTACAAGTGCCCCGACCGTACCACATCCGGGAAAAATTGCAAAAAGAATGTCAACAGCAACAAACGGATGTGCATCCCGTCCACATCCGCATCCGTGGCAATAATAATATTATTATAACGTAATTCCTCTATCCCGTTCTCGATATTCAACGCTGCCTGCAAAAGATTAAACTCCTCATTCTCGTACACGATCTTCTTGGTCAACCCGTAGGAATTTAACGGTTTACCTCGCAAGCTGAACACGGCCTGCGTGTTCACGTCCCGTGACTTCGTGATAGACCCACTGGCAGAGTCTCCCTCGGTAATGAATATCGACGATTCCGTCTTCCGTTCATGGTTGGAATTGAAATGTACCCGACAATCCCGCAACTTACGATTGTGCAGGCTAACCTGCTTGGCTCGTTCTCTTGCGATCTTCTGGATACCGGACATCGCTTTCCGTTCCTTTTCCGTCTCGACAATCTTACGCAACAATAACTCTGCCGTGTCCGGATTCCGGTGCAGGTAATTATCCAGCTCCTTCGTCACGAAATCAAAAATAAAATTACGCACCGAAGGACCCTCCGGGGCTATATCTTTGGAACCCAACTTTGTCTTCGTCTGCGACTCGAACATCGGTTCCTGTACTTTTATGCTGATCGCCGCGATAATCGAAGTACGAATATCGGCCAAATCAAAATCTTTCTTGTAAAAATCACGGATTGTTTTCACCACGGCTTCCCGAAAAGCGACCAAGTGCGTTCCCCCTTGCGTCGTGTGCTGACCGTTCACGAAAGAGTAATACTCTTCCCCGTATTGCCGCCCGTGCGTCATCGCCATCTCAATATCATTCCCCCTCAAATGAATGATCGGGTACAACCCCTCTCCACTCATATTCTCCGACAACAAGTCATACAACCCCCTCTTGGAATGCAATTTCTGACCGTTAAAATTGATGGTCAGCCCGGAATTCAGGAACACGTAGTTCTTGAACATGGCCTCCAGGTAATCCATGATATAATGGTAGTTACCAAACAACTCCTTGTCTGCGATAAAAGTCACCAACGTACCATTCGGTTCCGTGGTCGGTGCCACCTCCTGATCTTCCACGATCAACGCTTTATTGAATCGCACCCGCTTCGTCTCCCCGTCCCGGAAGGACTGGATAATGAAACTCTCGGAAAGGGCATTCACGGCTTTTATACCGACACCGTTCAATCCCACGGATTTCTTGAAAGCCTCAGAATCATACTTGGCCCCCGTGTTCATCTTCGAGGCCACGTCAATCAATTTACCCAATGGAATTCCTCGTCCGAAATCCCGAACCGAAACCGTCCGTTCCTCCACGTTGATAATAATCTCGCTTCCCGCTCCCATCGCGAATTCGTCGATACTATTATCCACCACCTCTTTAACCAATATGTATATTCCATCGTCCATTGCCGCTCCGTCCCCCAATTTTCCGATATACATACCGGGGCGCAAGCGTATATGTTCCCTCCAGTCCAGCGTCCGAATAGAATCTTCCGAATAGTTCTCTACCATAAGTTATCCATGTTTTGCACAAAAATAATCAAAACTCCGCAATTTAAAATCTAAAATCTAAAATTTAAAATCATAAATCGTAAATCATAAATCTAAAATTTATAGGAGATTTCCTTAAAGCCATATACCCGCTCATTCCCCTCCACATCCTCCAACACCAGCTGTCCGAACTCGTTCACCCCCCGAATCGACGCCCGGAATATTCCCCGTTCATCCTCCCAATCATACACACCCTCCCGACGATACAACACCTTCAAAAAATCACGTTCCAACCCCTCGTAATCCCGTATCATTTCATATCGCTTTCCAATACAATCCAGCAACTCCTCCAACGCCCGCTCCACAGGAATCTCCTCCCCGATCAATTGAAACAAGGAAACCGGATTCGGTGCATCGGACAAGAAACGTTCTTGATTAATATTCACCCCGATACCGCACAAAGAACCTCCCACGTAACGCCCCATGATGGAATGTTCGATCAATATCCCGGAAATCTTCCGATCCCCCACGTAAATATCATTTGGCCACTTCACGGAACACTCGCCCACGTAACGAGAAATAAAATCATAGGTTCCCAAAGCAATCACCATAGACACCGCAAACTGTTGTCCCGCCGGTAACTCCCTCGGCTTAAACACCACCGTCATGGATATATTTTTCCCCGGCTCGCTCTCCCAATGATTCCCGACTTGTCCCCGACCTTGTGTCTGCCTATACGTCAAAATCACCATCTTATCTTCCAACTCGCTCCACCCCACACGTTCTGCTTCCGTGTTCGTGGACCCCAGCTCCTCGTACTCTCTCACCCGAAAACCGCTAACTTGATATTCTTGTATCATACTTACCACATTTGTTTTTTCAAGCCAAAAGTAACTCTTTCCACCCAATTGCACAACTTTGTGCAACACACATCTGTGCAATTTATATTCTTCGCCCGAACACCCCTATCAATAACGAAAGGGGCCGTTGATCGTGCCCCTTTCTCGTATAACATCACCTTATCTTTCCTCGTTCTTTCCAACGTTGTTGTAACCAAGCCACGATCACCGCACTCACCACCCCTCCAACCAGACTCATGGCGTGCGTGAACAGCATATCCCACCAGTTGACATACATCAAACCGAGATGGATACTAAACGTCGAGCATGAACCCAACATGAATACAATCAACTTATTCATAGCCTATTCCATGCTTATTGCCAATGTTCTCGAAGTTCTCCTTCCCGCAACCGTCGTGGCAAAAGCATACACCAACACTTCGGCAGCCGTCCAGTCTTCCGGTAACGCAAAACTCGTCACTCCGTTCTCTCCTCGCTCTCTCAACTTCACCATTTCTACCTCGTTCAATGCCTTCTCGTACACAACTGCATACACCTGGTCATCCCTATTCGCCCAAGACGATGCTTCCTGACTTTCCTGCGTGAAAGTAATCGATTTATCCGCAAGAGTCGCCGTCACCTTAGGCGTGCGTAACTTCAAATCCGAAGAACACGCCAACTTGGAATAATCCACCGTCGCCACGAAACCCTCGTCAACCGTCACCGCCTGTAAGTTCGCCGATACGAATCCGTTATACCCGGTCTGTCCGGCGGCCATTGCCGGGAAACCGATCTTCGCTATCGGGGCAAACGCCTGAGCCAGCTCAATCGCTGCTTTCATCTTGGCTCGCTGCACCCGCTGCTTATCCGTCCGGGGATTCGTCACGTGTTTGGCTTTATGCCGTACGATACGAAGCTTCCGACACACGCACATGGTAAGGTTATCAACTGATTGAGACATCGCACCCAACAAAACAGAATCATGAATTGCCATAATTACAAATTTTTAAATAAAACAATAAGATTAACTGTAAGGTGGGACTACCTTGAGTTCCCTGAATGCATCCTGCAAGAGAATGGTTGAAACGATGTCGCTGATTTTAAAACATCGTGTAGATTTCTGTCTCCACAAATATATAACCCAAAATATCCGATTTCCAAATATTTTCGCAATTATTTTTCAAATATTTTTAACCCCTATCTCAATTCCCCTCAATATTCAAGCAAACAAATCCAAAAGAACATTATAAATACAACTTTTTCGGAATTACTCTCAAATTTCATCGTATTTATAAATAAAAAAGCCCCGGAATTTCCGAGACCCAATCCTTGTATAACAAAATTTCAAATCACTTCACCGCCAAGTGTAATTTGAAATACTTTCTCATAAACAACACGTACCCTACTCCCAATACGGCAACACTTCCACCCAAACAGGCATAATGCATCCCCGGCATAGCCAGATAAACCGCCACGATCACGGCTTGTACCACCATATACAACAAAGATACCACCACGTGAGAAATCTTCAACTCGTTCGCCATTAACTGGTACATATGCTTCCGATGGGGTAACCCGATATTCTCCTGTAACATCAACCGATGCACTATCGTCAGCACACTATCCACCCCGTAAACCGCCAAAAATATAATATAACTCCAATCCCCCGTCTCCAGAATCAACCGCCCCAGTAAAAACAAAATCACGAAAGCAATACTCACCGCCCCCACATCCCCGGCAAAACACTTCGCCTTCCGCCTGAAATTAAACCCATCAAACACCAACACCGCCACCATCATCGTGTAAATCATCCTCTCGTCAACAAAAGGAACACCCCATCCATTCACGTACGCCAATCCTCCCAACACCACCAGACTATACCCTCCCGTGATCCCGTTAATGCCATCCATGAAATTGTAGGCATTAATAATCCCCGTGCAGACAACCAAAGCCACCACCACGTACCACCAAGGCAACGACACCATTCCCCACTGGTAAAACATCAATAACATCGCCACAAAATGTACCACCAACCTCACCCGCTGCGTCACGGACCGCACATCATCCACAAAACTCACCCCTGCAATCAACGTCAATCCCAGCATAAACCACGGAAAACTAAACCCACTAGCAACAAAATAAACCAAGGCCCCCACGTAAAACACAACCCCTCCTCCCCGCAACGTGATTCTCGTGTGAGAACTCCTCTCGTTCGGCTTATCAATAATATTAAAATGATCTGCCACCCGGAAATAGAGCAACTCCACCCCCAGTAGCACCACAAACACTACTAAATAATACGACATGGAAACTAAAATAATAAAACAGACACCAATTTCAATCTATTAAAGAAACAGAAAAACTTATTTTATAGAAGATAACATCTCATGAATTCTTCGGATATCCTGACGGACATCAAACACCAACACGATATAAACAAACTCTCCTTGAATAAAATAAAAAACTTTGGTTTGTTTATTAATTACAAAGAAACGAAATTCATATTTTAAAAGGTTACTAGATTCATACACCTTTCCTAACAATGGATTTCGCAAAAGATCAGTTGCACGTCTTGTCACTTTTCCAACAATAGAAGCAGCAATATCTTTTCCAAAAGAACTATTTAAATAAAAAGCCAATTCCTTAAAACTCTCTATTGCCTTTTTTGTCCAAATTACCTCCATCCAAGCTGTTCTTCTATATAATTTCTCACGTCTTCGGTTGTGTAAACGTCCCCTCTCTCGTGAGCTTTTAAAGCATACTCAGCGTTAGCCTCCAACATCTCCTCCAACAAAGTCACCTCTGCAGTTTCCTTCTTTTTTGTTAAAGTTAATATATAAGCATATAACTTTTGCAAATTATTTTTATCCAAAGTCATCAACTCCTTGAATATATTCACCCGCATTGAATCCAAATTCATCGTTTCCATCCTGTTGAATATTTATTACTACAAATATAAGATTTTTTTCTATATCACGTATATTTACTCGAACGTTGGGAACAAATAATTTCCAACTAGGTTATTTATAATCGCTCAATTTGAAATTTAAAATCTAAAATTTACAATTAGTAAACGATCTTATCGTCTTCCTCAACCCTTCTATCGCTGTCACCGGCATCCGTTCAATACCCAAAGCTCGCTTGATCTTCTCATTCGAGACCACGTAATTTTCCGTCAGTTTCTTCAACCGTTCCAAATTCAACGGCAAATGCAACAGCGTCCCCAACCCCGCACACTCCTTCATCAACCCCTTGTTCATCCGCCAAATATGCGCCTTCCTCCCCATCACCTCACACATCTCCCGGATCAATTCGTTCGTCGACAACGCCTCATCATCCGCCATGTGATATATCCCCGACGGGACATCCTTTTCGATCAAACCGTTCACCACGTAACAAAGATTATCCACCGACGTAAACGACCTTCTGTTCTCGAAATCCCCCAACGGCCACGGCAACCCCTTCTTCACTACACTATACAGCAAATTCAAATTTCCCTTATTCCCCGGCCCATGAATCATGCAAGGCCGCAAAATATACACCTGCTTTCCGTGCATTTTCAATTCTCCATTTTCAATTTTCAATTGTTCAAGGATGTAATTCTCCGCCGCAATCTTGCTCTCCCCGTAAGGTCCCTTCGGTGTCGGGATCACCTCCTCCGTCAACTTATCCCCCACCACAAAATCTGCAACCGCCTTCACCGAACTAAAGAAAATAAACTTCTTCGCCGAAGACTTCACGAAAAAATCAAACACCTTCCGTGTCAATCCCGTGTTTATCGTAAAATACGTCTCCGCCAAAGCCTCATTTTTCGTGTCATGCGCTTTCCCCGCCAAATGCACAATCGCATCAATCCCTTCCACTCCCTCCAATTCTTCCCACGAATACGTCCTCGCCACCCCCTCTTTTTCAGGAGAAACAATATCCAACCCATAAAGGACATGCCGCTCTTTTAAGGACAACACAAGATTAGAACCCACGAAACCGTGAATCCCTGTAATAAGAATATTCATAAATATACACTAATAAAACTAACGACTCTCAAAAATAGAGCGTGCCATCTCTTTCATTATATTTTTCCGGGCAAACTTGTTAACAAAATCCCCCTGTTCTTGATTTCCCCTGTCAAATTTCAATATTTGTTCCACCATACTCTCAACATCAGTTGGTGCAAACAAGATATAATTACTCAAATTCTCTCGAATAAATTGGCTCGCATAACCACCAACGCCCGCTATAATAGGTTTATCAAATGCCGCATATTCAAACAATTTCGACGGAAGCACTTTTTTAAATGCCTCCAAATCATTCAAATGCAAAAACAGAAAATCAGAATCATTATAATATCCTATCAATTTTTCTCTTGACATCGGATCTAACAACTCCACATTACGAACCCCCAATTCTTTTATTCGATCTCTTAATAATGTCTTCATTCCACCATCCCCAATAATCCTGAAAAAATAGCGATCTCCTAATTTTTTAGCCGCCATGGGGATCACCTTTTCTAACCCTTGTCCACTCCCGATATTCCCAGCATAAGTAATAACTTTCACTTCTGCAGCTTGCCGCTTAGACTTCGGGACATCAAGAAACATATCATCTATTCCATTCGTAAAATACGAATAAACAGGTTTTCTGTATTTTTCGAAATACATTTTAAATCCTTCTGAAACTAAATTAATATGTTTTGCTCCCGAAAATGTATACCGTTCAATCCATTCAAAACAAATCCCAGCCGGAATCCAAATCATCTTCCTCCCCTGAAACACATCTTTAATCGTATCAACAAAAATGTCTCGTATATCCAAATACAAAGGAATACCCTGTTTTCCCGCAATTCTTCTGCCTAAAAAAGCAGTAAACAATCTTGAAGAAGAAGCATACACTAAATCATAACGCTCTTTTCCCGCCAATCGTAACGCCTCTTTATAAAACACCCGAAAAGAACGGGCTTGATCAACAAAGCCACTCTTGTGTTCCGGAATACGAATCCGATCTATCCTATAATTATCACCAATTTCCCTCGCTTGCCCCTCGACATGAAAAGACTGATAACGATTCGGCTGTGTCGTAATCACATGAATCCAATCTTTCTCATTCATCTGGCGTAATAACTCTCGAAATAACGGTGTATTACGAAATGACCCGGCACAAAGATCCGGTTCAAAATAAAAAGTTAAGAATAAAATTTTCATTGTATAATAGTCTCTAGCTTCCTAGCAAAAGAAATACGGAAACTTAGTCGTTCTTCTCTTTTATTAAATTCAGGAGCATACATAGATGTAAATGGTTCAATCTCACGAGCCCCATCGAACTCTATACAATAATCCGATCCGATAAGCCTGTTTCCATCAAAAACGATATTCTCTTTAGGCATGAAATGTAAATAAGCCGTCCCCTCGCAATCAATTTCATCAACAATCCGGATGTGTTCTTCCATCTTTTCCATTTTGCGGGTATGCAAACACCCCAAACGCTTATAGCCATCATGTACGGCAACTATACGTTTTTCTTCATCACAAAGGACTTGAATCCTTGCCCGTCGAGCCACACGATGTCCCGCCCAAACCTGACTGGAATTTTGTCCGAATACAACCACGGTATTGTGAGCTGCCGTACTTCGTTCATAAAAACGAGTATTATTCACCTCGTACGTGGAAGTTCCGGTATCAACAATGACAGGCCGTCCATTGATATATAACTCAAAACTAAATGTATCCGCATGTGCATGCCCCGGCTGATAATCCGGTCCAACTTCCCCAACATCAATAAACAACTCGAACTTTCCCCATCGAAACTTCCGATACCCGGACTTTTTCAGCCTCACTTTTTTACTACAAAATATCCCCAATCGTTGGCCATATTCGATTAATTCCTTGGCAGTCGGAGCTATTCCCACAGCTGCATCATTCAGTAGTGGAATCCTCCCGTCACTATAAACAACTTCCTCCAACCACCCCAACATACCCCCTGCCTTCTCTTTCAGAGTATCTTCCAACTCCTTTCCGAACAAAGCATTATTACGTACCAAATTATAGCAATCTAACACCCGATACAACATGATACAATGATACATTGGACTCCTCTCAAAATGCCCTCCATCACCCAACACTTGTTCCTGCAACTCCGGTATCAGTATCGTTTTTGCCTTCTTATAGAAAACAGGATCATTAAAATAATAAGCCCCGAACAATAATGCAAAACCATTTTCCAACAAATGGTTTCCTAACAAATGATATTCAAGTTTATGGATTAACAAATTCAATTGAGCGTATAAAACAGCATCAATGTCAACATCATTTATACCATTACATGACAAAAAACGAATCCAATTTATAGACCTTAATGACAATGGGTAAGGTTCTATCCCCATGCTGGCCTCTGGAAGATGTTGAATGAAATCTTGAATCAATTTTTTCCCTTCCCTCACGTCCATACCTTTTTGATTCAAAAACTCAAAATAGTTCAAATTATATCCCCACAATCTCCCAAACTCAACAAATTCCCAATCAACTTGTTCACCAAAAGATTTCTGCAAGTTTAAAAATTGAAAAGCATTATCACCGAAATACGTGATTTCATTCGAGATTGACGGTACAAAATTCAAAATTTGCCTATCAGGAGGCGTATCTAATGATTGCAAATATTGTGGAAAAAATCGTTGACACCACAACTTTACACGATAACGCCACTGAATCGGTTTTAAGTACTTAACCGTATTCCATAGTATGCCAATCTTACTGAAAGTTGACATTTATTTCAAAGAACAATCCGACAAAATTATCTAATCTCAACCCACGCCTTCTTCTTTAAGCTTTCGATACAAGCAAAAGAAGCACGAGTCGTATTTACAATACTTTCAAATGGAATTAACGCCTCTCCTCCCTTCTGTACCCGCTCATTCAACAAAGCAAATTGACGTTTGTGCCCTTTATCCATCGTCCCTGTCATTTTTGAAAATCCTTTCACGCCAAACCCTTCCAGTCTCCTCCAATTATCCAACACCAACACCTTTTCTTGCGAGAATACCTCAACACGCTCTTTCGCATAAGATTTCGACCCATTTGCAAAATAATTAATCACGGCGTTCGTACCATTTTCATATTTCAATAAAATCGAAACGTTATCTGTATTCTCTTGTGGGTTCTCTCCCAATGCGTTCACACAAACAGCAATCACCTTACTATCGGCAAGGAAAGAACATAAATCAATAAAATGACAAGCTTCACCTATAATACGTCCTCCCCCCACTTCCATATCTTGCACCCACACTTCTGGCGGAATATATCCGGCATTCATCGTTGCCACGATATTTTTAGGTCCACCCCCAACCAATGCTTTCATTTTC
>ERZ827088.1834-NODE-1834-length-24415-cov-2.644458_pt1 | contig 24415 bp, 24 predicted proteins | sample MGYA00519922_ERZ827088 | MGnify/ENA primary metagenome ERZ827088 (study PRJEB31778, sample SAMEA3449254) | human gut metagenome | biome: human gut; feature: human-associated habitat; material: faeces | place: United Kingdom | collected 2010/2012 ...
CGGACGTGAAGGTCTCGCCCCTGCGCATCAAGGAATGGGATTATTATCTTGTCAACAACGGCAAATTCGCTCTCGCGCTCACCGTGGCGGACAACGGCTACATGGGGCTGGACTCTGTGAGCCTTCTCGATCTCGAAGAGGGCTGGGAGATCACGAAAAGCCCGATGTCCTTCCTGCCGCTCGGCAAAAAGCACCTGCCGGAGACGAGCGTGACCGGCGATGTGCACTCCGCCGCGCGCGGCTACGGTATCCACTTCATCCACGAGGGGGAGAAGCGCGTCCTCATCGCGTATATGAACAAGTTCGGCGAGAGCGCCCTCTCCGCGCGCGTCGAGCTCACCGAATGTCCGGAGGACTCGCTCGTTATCGCCACGCCCTTTGATAAGCCCGGCCATTTCTACTATAACCAGAAGATCGTGGGCTTTCGCGCGAGCGGGTATGTTAATTATAACGGCAAGACGTATACCTTTGAGCCGAGCGACAGCTTCGCCGTGCTCGACTGGGGCCGCGGCGTGTGGACGTATGAAAATACGTGGTACTGGAGCAGCGCGGCGTATGTGCTGCCGAGCGGGACGCCGTTCGGCTGGAATCTCGGCTACGGCTTCGGCGATACGAGCGCGGCGAGCGAAAACATGCTCTTCCACGCCGGTACCGCGCACAAGCTCGGCGGCATCAAATTTGAGATCCCCGGCGAAGCCGAGGGAAAAGAGCGCTATACCGAGCCATGGAAATTCACGTCCGACGACGGACGCTTCGAGGCCGATTTTGTGCCGGTGCTCGACCGCGCGAGCTGCGCGGACGTGAAGCTCATCAAATCCGACCAGCACCAGGTGTTCGGAAGGTTTACCGGCAAGGCCGTTCTCGATAACGGCACTGTGGTGGAGTTTGCGGATTTTCCCGGCTTTGCGGAGAAGGTGAGCAACAAATGGTGAAGGAAACGGGGTTTTATGCCCTTTTGTCGCGCATGCGGTATATCTCCCGCTGGGGGCTCATGCGCAGCAGCATCCCGGAAAACGTGCAGGAGCACAGCCATGAAACGGCGGTGTACGCCCACGCGCTCGGCATCATCCGGCGCGAGATCTTCGGGCAGGAATGCGACGCCGAGCGTCTCGCGGTGCTTGCGGTCTACCACGACGCGAGCGAAATTCTGACCGGCGATCTCCCGACGCCGATCAAGTACCACGACCGCACGCTCCGCGACGCCTATAAAAAGGTCGAGCACGCCGCGGACGAGCGCCTTCTCGCCATGCTGCCGGAGGAGCTGCGCGGGGCATACGAGAGCGCATTCACAGCATCGGAGGACGAGGAAAAGCTCGTCAAGGCAGCCGACAAGCTCTCGGCGCTGCGCCAGTGCATCGAAGAGCGCAAGGCGGGCAACCGCGAATTTCTCTCCGCCGAGGAGCAGACGCGCCGCGCCATTGAGAAGATGCATCTCCCGGAGGCAGACTGGTTTATGGAGCACTGCCTCGGCGCGTTTGAAAAGAATCTGGACGAATTGGGGACAATGTGACCATGACCGAAGAAAAGAAAAACCGTATCAGCGAGCTGACGCGCATTTCGCGTGAGCGCGCGCTCACGCCCGAGGAAACGGCGGAGCGCCTCGCCCTGCGCGAGGAATATCTGGCCGACTGGCGGCGCGGCACGCTCGAAACGCTCGAAAACGTCTACATCATCGGTGAGGACGGCAAGGAGCACAAGCTCCCGAAAAAGAAATTCTGATTTTCAATAGGAGGATCATTCAATGGCAGACAGACCCATCCCGGCGCGCAGCGAAGTGCCGGAGGAATCGACCTGGAATCTCAAGGACGTATTTGAAAGCAACGAGGCGTGGCAGGCGGAGTATGAAGCGTTCAAGGCCGTGCCGGAGCAGATCGAAGCGTTCCGCGGCAGGCTCGGTGAGAGCGCGGAGACGCTTTTGGAGTGGTTCCGCCTGAACGACGCGCTCTCCGTGCGGCTTGAAAAGCTCTACGGCTACGCGAACTGCAAGGGCGACGAGGACACCGGCAACGGCTTTTATCAGGGCATGCGCGCCAAGGCGCTTGCGACGCTCGTCGCCATCGACGCGGCGAGCGCGTTTGAAACGCCGGAGATCATGGCGCTCGACGAGGACACGGTGAATCTCTTCTATGCCGCGCAGCCGGAGCTGGAGACCTACCGCCGCAATATTTATAAAATTCGCCGCCGCAAGGCGCACATCCTCTCCCCGGAGGAGGAAAAGCTCCTCTCCGCCGCCGGAGAGATGGCGAACGGCCCGGAAAATATCGCCAGCGTCTTCCGCGACGCCGATCTCACGTTCCCGGCCGTGACCGACGGCGAAGGAAACGAGCGCGTTCTCACGAGCGGGACGTTCGTCCCCCTGCTCATGGGCAGCGACCGCGTGCTGCGCAAAAACGCCTTTGAAGCTTACTATAACCGCTTCGGCGAATTCAAAAATACCGTCGCCGCGGCGCTCGACGGGCAGTTCCGCTCGCTCAAGTTCTTCTCGGACGCGCGGCACTATCCCTCCACCCGCGCCGCCGCGCTCGACGTGACGGAGGTGCCGGAGGAGGTTTACGACAATCTCATCGAGGCCGTCCACGCGAACATGGACAAGATGTACCGCTATGTTGCGCTGCGCAAGAAGCTGCTCGGCGTGGACGAGCTGCACATGTACGACGTGTACACCCCCATTGTGGCGGATGCCGACAGCGAGATCACCTACGAGGAAGCCAAGGCCACGGTGCTCGAAGCGCTCGCGGTGCTCGGCGAGGATTATACCGATCTTCTGAAAGAAGGCTTCGCCAACCGCTGGATCGACGTTTACGAAAACACCGGCAAGCGCGGCGGCGCGTACTCCTCCGGCAACAGCTACCCGCACCCCTATGTCCTGCTCAACCACAAGGACAATCTCGACAGCATGTTCACGCTCGCCCACGAAATGGGTCACGCGCTGCACAGCTACCACAGCTGCAAGTACCAGCCGGTGAATACCGCCGCGTACGTCATCTTCGTGGCTGAGGTCGCCTCCACCTGCAACGAGGTACTGCTCATGCGCCATCTGCTCGGCAAGACGACCGACAAGAAGCAGCGCGCCTATCTCATCAACCACTTCCTTGACCAGTTCAAGGGCACGGTGTACCGCCAGACGATGTTCGCCGAGTTTGAAAAGATCATGGGCGAGATGAACGGCGCGGGCGAGGCTCTCACGGCAGATGCGCTGAGTGAAAAGTATCTCGCGCTCAACAAGCTGTACTTCGGCCCCGACATGGTCTCCGACGACGGCATCGCGCTCGAGTGGGCGCGCATCCCGCACTTCTTCTATAACTACTATGTGTTCCAGTACGCCACCGGCTTCTCCGCTGCCGTGGCGATCGCGAACCGCATTCTCGCCGAGGGAGAACCGGCTGTCGCCGACTATAAGAAGTTCCTCTCCTCCGGCGGCAGCGCCGACCCGATCAGCCTTCTCAAGATCGCGGGCGTCGATATGAGCACGCCGAAGCCCGTGAACGACGCGCTCGCCCTCTTCGGCGAGCTCATCGACGAGATGGAGCAGCTGGCGGATTAAACTTTCACACCGTCATCTAAAAAAACACCCAAGACTGCGGTCTTGGGTGTTTTTGTATCATTTTATTACCACCGGCAGCCTCGCGCCGAGGCGGCTCAGAAGTTCGTTGGGGATCGTGCCGCAGCGCGCGGCGACTTCCCCGGCGCGCAGCGGCGAAGCATCGCCGATAAGCTCGGCGATGTCCCCGTCGACGACGCCCGGCACGTCCGTTACGTCCACGGCGAGCTGATCCATGCATATCCGTCCTGCGACCGGCGCGAGACATCCGTGGATACGGACGAGCCCGGTATTGGAGAGCGCACGGGGATAGCCGTCGGCGTAGCCGATGGGCAGCACGGCGATGCGGCTCTTTCGACGCGCAGTGAACGCGCGGTCATACCCGACGCTCTCGCCCTTCGCCACATCCCGAACGGAGGCGACGCGCGCCCGGAGCGAGAGAACGGGACGCAGACCGAGCGAGCGCGCTGCGGTTCCCTCCGCCGCGCCATAGAGCGCAAGGCCGACGCGCGCATAATCGCAGCGCAGCTCCGGATAGTTCAGGAGACCATAGCTGCTTTGCAGATGCAGCTTCGGCAGGGAAATGCCCTGCGCGGCAAGCGCCGCCGTCAGCGCATAAAACCGGCGGATCTGCTCGCGTGTGAACGAAACATCGCCCGGCGTGAGACTGTCGGCGCAGCAGAGATGCGAATATATCCCGTCCACCGTGAGATTTTCCATGCGAAACACCGCGCTCGCCGCCTCCGGCGCGTCCCACGCGATGCCGAGGCGGTGCATCCCGGTGTCGATCTTCAAATGTACGCGCAGCGGCACGCCTTGCGCATTCAGCGCTTCAGCGTGCGCAAGGTCGGCCACGGTCTGCGTAAGGCCGAGACGGGCAAGCTCCCCGGTGCGTTGCGGCGATGTGCAGCCGAGAATGAGTACCGTCCCCTCTGCGCCGAGCGCGCGGAGCTGCGAACCCTCGTCGAGCGTTGCCGCGGCGAACGAGCGCACACCGAGCGACAAGAGCTGCGGCACAATGGCGGAAGCGCTGTGGCCGTAGGCGTCCGCCTTTACGACGGCCATCAGCTCACACCCCGGCGGCAGCGCGCCGCGCAAAACCGAAACGTTGTGCGCGAGCGCCGCGGCGCTGAGCTCCCGCCACGCGCGGGAGGTATCCGCGCCCGTCACGGCTCGCGCCTTTCGATGATGCGTGCACCGGGCGACACGACCGTGGCGCCCACCGGTACATCCGTGTGTACGACGGCCCCCGCACCGATCTTCGCGCCGGAACCGACACGGATGCCGCCGACGAGCACCGCGCCAGCGCCGATGAGGCAGCCGTCACCGATCTCCGGCGCTTTTCCGGCAATCTCGCCGATGGTCACGTTTTGGTAAATGCGGCAGTTTGCACCGATAACGGCATAGCGCGAGATGAAAACGCCGTGCAGCCCGTGCGGGAGCGACGGCACGCCCCGGATCACCGCGTCCGGGCCAATGTACCCGCCGTGCCGCGCGGCGCAGCGGCTCATAAGAAATGTCAGCACGTCCCGGCGAAAGCCGGACTTTGCGCGCTGCTGCCGCCGGTAGAGCCGCCAGAAGCGCGAAAGATCGTTCCCGCGCGAATAGTCGATGATCTTCTCCCGGATGCTCATACGTACAACCCCAGCAGCCGGTCGATCATCTGCGGAAACGACAGGCCGATCCCTTTCATCATGTTGGGGAAGCGGCTGTGCGCGGTGAGGCCGGGGATCGTGTTCACCTCGTTGAACACCAACTCGCCGGAGGGCGTGAGGAAGAGATCGACGCGCGCGAAGCCCGAGCAGCCGAGCGCGCGGTAGATCGTTTTGGCCGCTTCCTGAATGCGCAGCTCCGTTGCCGCGTCTACGCGCGCGGGCATGTGGATGCGGGAGGTTTTGAGCGTGTATTTTTCCTCAAAATCGAAAAAGCCGCCGGAGAGCTCAATCTCGTCGGTGCGGCCGACGGTCAGCGTGTCCGTGCCGAGCACGGCGCAGCCGACCTCAAAGCCCGGCACGGCTTCCTCGACGATAACGGAGCTGTCGTACCGGAACGCTGCATCGACGGCGGTGCCAAGCGCATCGCGCGATTCCACGCGCGTCACGCCGAAGGACGAGCCCGCGCGTACGGGCTTTACGAACACCGGGAAGGAGAGTGTATCCAGGATCTTCTGCCGCGCCGCCGTCGTGTTCTCTTCGAGCACGACCGACTTCGGCACCGCGATCCCGGCAAGGGAGACGAGCTTGTGCGCGCGGTCCTTGTCCATGCAGAGCGCCGAGGCGAGCGTGCCGCACCCGACGAGCGGGATACCGGAGAGCTCAAAAAGCCCCTGCACCGTGCCGTCCTCGCCGTTCTTCCCATGCAGCACGGGGAAGGCGAGATCGATTCGCCGCAGCATCCACTTGCCATTGCGGAGTTCCCAAAACCCCGGCGCACCGCGGCTCGGAGAGAAGGCGGCGGGGCGGAGGAGCATGGGATCGTCCACCCACGTTCCGGCGGCGATGGCGCTGTAGGTGCCGAGATAGTGATGCCAGTTTCCGTCTTTCGTGATGCCGATGGGCAGAGGATCAAACCGCTCTGTGTCAACGGCCTCCAACACCGCCGCGGCGGATTGGAGAGAAACTTCGTATTCGCTCGAATGGCCGCCGAAGAGCACGGCGAGCGTTTTCTTTTTGGTGTTCATGGATTATTTATTCCTTTCGTATGGGCGTGCCCTCCGGCAGAGGGTAGGCGATCTCGCATTCGTTCGTGTACAAAAGCCGCCGCTCCATTGTTTTGATCACGGCGTCGGTCTCCTCGCGGAATACCTCGGCGCGCTCGTAGATTTTGCCGCCGCGGTTTATATACATGACCGCGCCGTTGTACACGCGGTATTCCCGCGCCGGGGGACGGTCGGACTCGATTTGCACAAAAAGGTCGGTGTCGGAAAAATCGATGGCGACGCGAAAGAGCGCGTCCGTATCGTTGCGCGCGCGGAGGTCGCACCAGCCCTCACTCACGGTCGCATCCGCGCCGCGCGGGAAGCGCTCGGCTTCCGCAGCGGGGAACTGTTCTACGGCGTGGCCGTGCCGCTCCGTGACCGTGAGGGGCGTGTGCAGAAAGCACCAGTAGAGAAGATCACTCAGCATGCAAAGCCCCCCGCCGTAGGCCGGGCGGACGCTGCCATTTACGAGCACGAGCCCGTCCTTATAGGGAGTATGGCGGTCGGCGCGGCGCGCAAGACGCCAGAAGGAAAACGTCTCGCTCGGGTGGAGGACTACGCCGTTCATTGCTTCGGCGGCAAGACGGAGGTTGTGCACCTTGTTTTGCTGATACTCCATCGGAAAACCGCTGCGCTCATTGCGCATGGCGACGTTGGCGCGGAAAAGCGTGTATTCAAGCGGCGTTTTTGTCCGCACGGCGGCGTACCGGCAGCCGTCAAAGTACATTTTGAGATAAAAGCAGCGCTTTCTCTGCCAGCGCCGCAGCGGAAGCAGAAACGGAAAGCGCTCCGTGAGCCGTTTTCTTGCCATAGGAAATCATTCTCCTTTAGGGAAGCGGAAAAATAAAAAAGCTCCCGTTTCCGATACGGGTATCGTATCGAAAACGGGAGCGAAATGTTTTCCCAAGCCCCGACGGGCGTCTTATGTTTTTCTGCGGAAATTCTTACGATTTTCCAACGGCCGATTTTTCTATGGGCAGCGTAACGGTGAACGTGACGGTATCGTCCCGGCTCTCGCCGGTGAGCGAGCCGCCGTGGAGCTGCGTGATCTGCCGGGCAATGGCAAGGCCCAGCCCCGCGCCGCCGGTAGAGGAGCGCGCCGTGTCCAGCCGGTAGAACTGCTCAAAAATGCGCGAGAGCTTTTCCGGCGGGATCGTGTCGCCGCGATTCCGGAAGCGGACAACGGCGGAATTGCCGACGCGCTCCGCCGTGACGGTGATCTCCGTGCCCGGGTAGCAGTAGAGCACGGCGTTGCGCAGAAGGTTATCAAAGACGCGCTGCAATTTGTTCGCGTCGCACCGAATGGGGAACGTCTCGGGTGTGGAGAGCGCGCAGGTGAGGTTTTTCTCTCGTAGCATCGGCTGAAACTCAAACGTAAGCTGCTCGAGCAGGCGGGAGAGGTCGGCGGCACCGTATTGCAGCTCGATGGCGGAGAGATTGAAGCGCGTGATCTCAAAAAATTCGTTGATGAGATCCTCGAGACGGTTGGCCTTGCCGAGCGCGATGGAGAGGTATTTCTCCCGCAGCGCCGGGGCGATCTCGCCCTCGTCGTGCAGCAGCGTCAGATACACGATCACGGACGAGAGCGGCGTTTTGAGATCGTGCGCAAGATACATGATGAGATCGTTTTTTCGCTGCTCGGCTTCGCGCCGCGCCCGGAGATTTTCCTGCGAGCGTGACCGCGCAAGATTGAGCTCGTTTTCCACGTCCGAAAGCTCTTTCGGCAGCTCAATGGGCGGTGCGGCGGGGTCAGAGAGCGATTTGGCCGCGGCGATCACGTCGTCCAGATAGCCGAGCGGCTGGCGCAGCGCGCGGACCGTGAACCAGACGAAGCCCGCGAGCAGCAGCAGGACAATGAGCACAGGAGAGAGCTGTTCCACAACCTTGAGGAGATAGTAGAGCGGATCGTTCTCGCTCCATGTGAAGCGGTAGCAGACAAAAGCGGCAAAGAAATACCCGCCGACGACCGCGGCGAAGAGCACCGCGAGCGAGAGCAGATAGCGCGTAAAGAGGCGTATGGCAAGCGGGGAGAAGCGGTTCGGGCGTTTATTCGATCTCATACCCTACCCCCCAGACGGTCTTGATGAATTTCGGGTTCCGCGGCGGCTCGTTCATCTTTTCGCGCAGCCGGGCGATGTGCGCCATGACGGTGTTGTTGCTGTTTTGCAGATATTTCTCCTTCCACACGGCCTCGAACAGCTCCTCGGACGGCACGACCCGTCCCTGCCGCGAGCAGAGATACCAGAGGATCGAAAACTCGATCGGCGTGAGCGCAAGCTCCCGACCGTAGAGCGCGCATTTGTGGCTTTCGCGGTTGATGATGAGACCGCGAATGTCGTATTCGGCGGCGTCTTCCGGCGCGGCGGCGCTCTGGTTGTAGTGCCCGGCGCGGCGAAGCTGCGTTTTCACCCGCGCGACGACCTCCAGCGGGTTGAAGGGCTTGGTGATATAGTCGTCCGCGCCGATCGTCAGGCCGAGAATTTTGTCGCTGTCGGCCACGCGCGCGGTCAGCATAAGGATGGGGAAAAAGCGGCTTTCCCGGATCTTCCGGCAGAGCGAAAAGCCGTCGATGTCCGGCAGCATCACGTCAAGCAGGGCGAGGTCGATGTGCTCCGATCCCACGCAGCGCAGCGCCTCTGCGCCGGTGGCGCAGGTATGGACGGTGTATCCGTCGTTTTTGAGATAGATCTCCAGAAGATCGGCGATCTCGCGCTCGTCGTCCACGACGAGAATGGTTTCATTCATAGCTGTTCTCCCAACGGGCAGTTTGGCGTTGAGCCCATTAAACCACAGTTTTTGTTCAAACGCAAGAAACCGCCGGGGAGGAGGAAAATGGCTCCCTCTATGAGGGAGCTGTCGGCGGCAGAGCCGCTGACTGAGGGAGTTGACTCCTTCCGTCTCGCCTTCGGCGAGCCACCTCCCTCAAAGAGGGAGGCAGCAGAAAAAAGGACGCGCAGTCAGAAGCTGCGCGTCCGCTCTATCGTTAAGGAGCCGGTTTATTTTTTTAAAAGCCGGTTGATGAAGCCGAGCAGCATGAGCATGTCGTCCTCGTCGAGCTGCCGCATACCGGCGAGCGCTTTCCGGATCAGCTCCGGGTGCGATTCCTCGCCATTGAAAAACTGCTGCGGCGTGATGCCGAAATAATCGCAGATCGCGAGAAATTCTTTCATCGGCGGCAGCGCCTTGCCGGAGGAAATGTTGTATACATACCCGCGGCTGTGTCCCAGATCGTAGCTCATCTGATATTCCGAAACGCCCCTGCGCAGCCGAAGCTCGGTAATGCGATTTCGGATAAATTCCTCCGTCATTGGTATCACCTCATATAGATAATACCGACAAAGAACAATTCAATAGTAAATAAATATTTGTCATAACATATTGCAATAACTAAAAATATATGTTATCATTTGCAATGAATCCAAGAATCTTGTAAATAATTACTATTCTGACAAAAGGAGGCGAGAAAATGGCGAAAACGATAAAGAGTATTGGGTTCACGCAGAATGATGAAGCGCTGGTAGAGAAGATCACGATTTATCAGAAGAAAAACAACCTATCCTTTATTGCCGCTGTCAGAGAGCTGTGCGAAACGGCGTTGAAAATGGAAACAATCGTAAAAAAGCTGGGGTGAAAGATGGTTTGATCTGAAAGACAATTTTGCTTTATACATCATCTTTTCACGCGAGCTATATTAAGGAGGAAAATATGTTTATAACAGTGTATGGAAAATACGGTCCCCAACCACCTAAAAATCACGTAATCAATACAAACCTTATTCAGAAAATTCAAACTTACCAACCTCTGTTCGGAAAAGAAAAATATTATGACATCTGGGTACAAACCGACGGATACGGCCCCCAATATGTTTACCGGGTATCAAGATCGGAGGCAAAGAAGCTTTGTGACGCAATTGGGATAGACATCGTAGACCTATAATAATTATTTTTTCATGAAAAAACCGCCGGGACAGAGCCTGTCCCGGCGGTTGTGCTTATGAAAATTATCAGCCGTTGACCATCTTGGCGACCTCGGCGGCGAGGTCGTCCTGACGCTTCTCAATGCCTTCGCCCTTCTCAAAGCGGACGTAGCCCTTGACGGTGATGGGGGTGCCGAGCTCCTTGGCGACGGCGGCGACATGCTGCTCGACGCTGACCTTGTCGTCCTTCACGAACGGCATCTGGAGCAGGCAGATCTCCTTGAACCACTTGCCCAGACCGCCGACAACGATCTTCTCGATGATGGCGTCAGGCTTCTTCGCGTTCTTCGGATCCTGCTTCGCGGTGGCGATACGGATCTCCTTTTCCTTCTCCACGTCGGCGGCGGGGACGTTGCTCTCGTCGAGATACTGCGGGTTGAGCGCGCAGATCTGCATGGCGACGTCGCGGCCGAGCTCGGTGACGGCCTCGGCGGAGGCTTCGGTCTCAAGCTCGACGAGCACGGCGACCTTGCCCTTCATGTGGACATAAGGAACGCACTTGCCCTCGATGCGCTCAAAGCGGCGGACCTTCATGTTCTCACGGACGGAGAGGAAGAGCTCGTTCTTCGCATTGTCCACGGTGCCGCTGCCGGTGTACCAGGGGCACGCCATGAGAGCATCGACATCGGCGGGAGCTTCCTTCGCGATGACCTTCGCCACGCCGGAGACGAACTCGGCGAACAGCGGGCCGCCCGCGACGAAGTCGGACTCGCAGTTGACTTCAACGATCACGCCGACACCGTCGATGACCGCGGCGTACGCCATGCCCTCGGCGGCGATGCGGGTCGCCTTCTTGGCCTGGGAAGCCAGACCCTTTTCACGCAGATAAACAACGGCCTTCTCGAAATCGCCCTCGTTCTCGACGAGCGCCTTCTTGCAGTCCATCAGGCCGCAGCCGGTGGCTTGGCGCAGCTCGTTAACAGCAGCAGCGGTAATAGCAGCCATTATTCTTCCTCCTTCGCGGTCTCAGCGGCCTCGACGGTCTCGGCGTCCTCGCCCTGACGGCCTTCGAGCACGGCGTTGGCCATGGTCTGGCTGATGAGGCGGATGGCGCGGATGGCGTCATCGTTGCCGGGGATAACGTAGTCGACCTCGTCGGGATCGCAGTTGGTGTCAACGATCGCAACGATGGGGATGTGCAGCTTGCGGGCCTCGGCGATGGCGTTGTGCTCCTTGCGCGGGTCGATGACGAACAGAGCGCCGGGGAGCTTCTTCATGTCCTTCACGCCGCCGAGATACTTCTCGAGCTTTTCCATGTCGCCCATGAGCTTCATGACTTCCTTCTTGGGAAGCATGTCGAAGGTGCCGTCTTCCTGCATCTTCTTGAGCTGGGCCAGACGCTCGACGCGGGTGCGCATGGTCTTGAAGTTGGTGAGCATGCCGCCGAGCCAGCGGGCGTTCACATAGTACATGCCGACGCGCTCAGCCTCTTCCTTGACGGCTTCCTGCGCCTGCTTCTTCGTGCCGACGAAGAGGATGCTCTGGCCGTTCTCGGAGAGAGTGCGGACAAAGTCATAGGCTTCCTCGAGCTTCTTGACGGTCTTCGCGAGGTCGATGATGTAGATGCCGTTACGCTCCATATAGATGTATTCGGCCATCTTGGGGTTCCAGCGGCGGGTCTGGTGACCGAAGTGGACACCGGCTTCCAGCAGCTGCTTCATGGATACTACTGCCATGTTGGGGGTTCCTCCTTTATTTTGTTATTACCTCCGGGGGCCTCAACCCGGCGCGACCAGGCTTTCGCCACATGGTCGCCGGTCCGCTCCCCGTGCGTAATGCGCGGGTATTATACCAAATGCCCGCGCACTCTGCAAGCCTTTTCGCTCTCTTTTGAAAAAATATTTTGATTTTCCTTGGTTTTTATCCCCAGATACCTCGCCGGGGCTGCCGGTCGCGCCGGATCTCCGCGGCGCCCTCGATGAGAACGATGTCCCCGCCGATGCGGGCAATGGATTCCCACGGGAGAATATAGTCGCTCTCGCGGCCGAACAGCCCGAAAAACCGCGCCGGTCCCGGCACGATGAGCGCCAGCACCCGCCCCGATGTGAGATCGAGGATCGCGTCGCTCACAAAGCCGAGGCGCGTGCCGTCGGAAATGTTGATGACTTCGCGGTAGCGCAGCTCGGTAAGCCGTACCTCCATGATGTACCACCCCCATAGAGCCTATGGGGGCGGGGCGTTGTCCTATGAAACGAAAATGGCCTTTTTGATCTGCCGGATGGCGTTTTTCTCCAGCCGGGAGACCTGCGCCTGCGATATGCCGACCATCGAGGCAACCTCCATCTGCGTTTTGCCGTCGTAAAAGCGCAGCGAGAGGATGCGCTTTTCCCGCCCGGTCAGACTTCGCATGGCGTCGTCGAGCGCCATGCACTCGATCCAGCTCTCGTCCGTGTTGCGCGAATCGCGTACCTGATCCATGACCGTGAGACTCTCACTGCCGTCGGAAAACACCGGGTCGGAGAGACTCACGGGGTCGCTGATCGCGTCGAGCGCGAGAGCGATCTCCTGCCGGGGGATGCCGAGAGCGACGGCGATCTCCTCCTCGGTCGGCTCGCGGCCGGTCTCGGCGGTGAGCTTTTCGCGCGCCTGCAGAATTTTGTACGCGGTATCGCGCACGCTGCGCGATACGCGCAGGGCGCTGTTGTCGCGCAGATACCGGCGGATCTCCCCGGCGATCATCGGCACGCCGTAGGTGGAAAAGCGCACGTCGTGCGCCTCGGCGTCGAAGTTGTCGATGGCCTTGATGAGACCGATGCACCCGACCTGAAAGAGATCGTCGATGTTCTCCCCGCGGGAGGAAAAACGCTGGATGACGGACAGCACCAGCCGCAGATTGCCCGCGATCAGCTCTTCGCGGGCGGACTTGTCGCCCTGCCGGACGCGCAGCAGCAGCCGGCGCGTGGTGGCGCTGTCGAGCACGGCGAGCTTCGAGGTGTTGACGCCGCAAATCTCTACCTTTCCCTGCATATACAGCAAAACCTCCTCTGGCAAACGTTAGTGTTTCCGCAGAGGAGGTCGTTTTATACATTTTTGGCTTTTTGCACCTTCGTGTTACGGCGCGCCGAGGCGGGCGACGGTGAGACCGGGGCGCGCGGTCCCGGCGGTGTATTTCCAGTCGAACGTGTAGCGGCTCTCGTTCCCGGCGGCGTCGGAGGCCGTGACGGAGATCGTCCATACGCCCTCGGTGACGAGGAAGGTGCTGCGCGTTTCCCCTGTATCCGACGTGAGCGTGATGCTCAGCCCCGCGAGCGTGCCGTTATCGGTGACGCGGTGGTGCAGCGAGAAGCCGGTCTCGGTGATGTCGGTGATCGTGAGCGAGCGGATGACGGGGCTCGTCGTATCGATGAACACCGTGCCGACGTCGGCAAGCGGGCTTTCGTTTCCGTCCGTGTCGCACGCGGCGGCGCGCACCGCATAATTGCCCTGCCGCCAGATGTCCACGTCGAGCGTGCCGGAGCCGGAGGCGGGGGCATTGTAGTAGCGCGTGACCCACACGTTGTCGCCCTCGCTGCGCGTATCGACGCGGAAGGCGTTGAGCCCCTTCTCGTCCGTGCCGGAGAGAAAGAGCGAGAAGCCTTTGGAGGTCGCCGCGCCGACGGTCGAGGCCGTCAGCTCGGGCGCGGCCGTGTCGCCGGTGCGCGGCTCTTCGCTGAGCAAGGCATTGACCGTGCCGCTGCCCGCGATGCCGTCCGCCACGAGCCCCTGCTGCGACTGGAAGGCGCGCACGGCCTCGTCGGTTTTGGAGCAGAAGTAGCCGGTGATGTATTTTTCCTCGAGCAGCCCGCGGCGGCAGAGCTCAATCTGCAATACCGTGACGCCCGCGCCGATGTACACTCCGCGCCCGTCCGCCATCGACCAGCCGCGCAGCGACGGGTTATAATAGAGCGCGTACACGATCTCGTAGCCGGAGAGAAGGGCGTTGTCGTAATTGCCGAGCGCGAGCACCTCCTGCGAGGACGTGATGTGCCACGTTTCACCCGCGGTCGTCGCCGAGGGCTGGAGCGGCTTATAAAGCCCATAGTCCGCCATGTGGTACACGACGCCGGTCTTGGGGTTGGCGTAGCTCGTTTTGAAATTCGCCCCGAGCCAGTAGTTCGATATATCCATCGCGTTGCCGGAGTTGTGGCCGCTGCATCCGGGGCGGGCGTAGTAGCCGTTTGCCCAGGTGTTATCCCACAGCCGCAGCGCGGCGCGGTAGTAGTAGCGCAGATCGAGCGTCTGAATATCGTAGGCGGAAAGGTCAATGGCATAGTCCTCCGGCCAGCCGGGGGCGGTCTCGGCGTCCCACCAGAAATTCGTGACGCTCCGCCCGTTCCAGAGCAGCGCGCGGCGGAAGGGGCCGGTGTTGGCGTTGGAGTCGTGCAGGCCGATGACCTCCTGATAGCACGCCGGGCGGAAGGCATTCGTCACGATGAGCTTTTCGTCGCCGTAACCAACGTCGCGCGCGAACGTGGCGAGCCGGATGACGAGCTCGCGGTCCGTGCCGTGGAGAATGGCGGCCTTTGCCTCCTCGAGCGACACGGTGGGATCCATGCCGAAATTTGTGCACCAGTTGCTTGCGGCGGTGTCAAAGTCGAAATACGTCACCGCTTCCTCGTAGGAGAGAAAGTCGATCGTGCTGCTTTCTTCCGCGCCGTCCTCCCCGTCGGCGGCGAGCGCCGGGAGCGCGCCGAGAAGGAGCGCCGCGAGCAGCGCCGCGGCAAGAGTGCGGATGCCTTGCTTTTTCATAGGCAGAGCCTCTCATATAGAAAGAATATATGAGCAATATACCCGATTTTTTCCCGCGCGTCAACGCCGGGGACTTTCGGCGGGGCGCGGCGTGTGGTATACTGCAGAAAAAGGAAAGGAAGGGACCGCAATGAGACTGCCGGAGGACGCCGCTCGCGCGCTGGAAAAACTGGAGAGCGCCGGGTGGGAGAGCTACGCCGTGGGCGGATGCGTGCGCGATTCGCTGCTCGGCATCGAGCCGCACGACTGGGATCTCTGCACCGCCGCGCCGCCGGAGGCAATGAAAAAGGTCTTTGCCGGAGAGCGCGTGATCGAGACCGGGCTGAAGCACGGCACGCTCACGCTGCTCGCACCGTCCGGCCCTCTGGAGATCACGACGTTCCGCACCGAGAGCGGCTACTCCGACTGCCGCCACCCGGACCGCGTTTCGTTCGTGCGCGACATCCACGCCGATCTCGCGCGGCGCGATTTCACGGTGAACGCCATGGCGTACAGCCCCGTGCGCGGTCTGCGGGACGATTTCGGCGGGCGGGAGGATCTCAGGAACGGTGTCCTCCGCTGCGTCGGCGACCCCGGCGAGCGCTTCCGGGAGGACGCGCTGCGCATTTTGCGCGCGCTGCGCTTCGCGGCGCGGTTCGGTCTGACCATCGAGGAGAAAACCGCCGCGGCGCTGCGGGAAAACCGGGAGCTGCTGCGCAATATTTCCCCCGAGCGCATTTTCTCGGAGCTCAAGGGTATCCTCTGCGCGCGCGGCGCGGGGGAGATGCTGCTCGCCTTCCCGGAGGTGTTTTTTGTGATCCTCCCGGAGCTTGCGCCGATGCGGGGCTTTGATACGCGCCGCCCGCAGAACCACTGCTGGGACGTGTGGGGCCACACGGCACACGCCGTGGACGCCATCGCGCCCGAGAGCGTGAAGGTCGTGGTGAAATCGCTCCACGGCGGCATGCCCTACGTCGCGCCGACCGACATGCCGGCCTACAAGGCGGCCGAAAAGGCCGTCGAGGCGACTTTCGGCAAAAAGCCCCTGCCCTTCTACTCGGGCGGTTCGATCCCCATTATCAGCGGATTCGAGTCCATCCTGGGCATCAAGTCGCTGCTGATCGGCTTCGGTCTGGCCGAGGACGCCATCCACTCGCCCAACGAAAGCTACGGACTCGAGCAGTTCGACAAGGGCGTGGAGACCATTCCGCTGTTCTACAAGTATTTCGCCGAATCCGAATAGCATGTACGACGAACTGCTGAAATTCGCCGTGCAGCTGGCGAAGGCCGCGGGCGGAATACAACTCGCCTACTTCCGGGGCGACAGGCTGTCGATCGAGACCAAATCCAACGTCTACGACGTGGTGACGCGCGCCGACAGGGAGAGCGAGGAACTGATTGCCGGCATGATCGCGGAGCGTTATCCCGACCATGCCATTCTGGGCGAGGAGGGCGGCTGCCGGGGCAACGCCGCGAGCGATTGGCGCTGGGTCGTCGACCCGCTCGACGGCACGACCAATTACAGTCAGGGACTTCCGCTGTTCACGGTTTCGATAGCCCTCCAGTACAGGGGCGAAACCATCGTGGGGGTCGTCTATGCACCCTACCTGAACGAGCTGTTCACGGCGACGAAGGGCGGCGGGGCATATCTGCAATACGCTTCGCGGGAGCCGGAACGCCTCCGCGTCGGGGAGAAACAGACGCTCGCCACCTCGGTCATCGCCTCGGGATTCCCCTACGACAAGGACGTGAATCCGGACAACAACAGCGACAACGTCGCACGGATCATCCCCTATGTGCGGGATGTCCGGCGGCTGGGTTCTGCGGCCTACGACATCAGCTGCGTCGCCGCCGGACTGCTGGACGGCTACTGGGAACTGGCGCTGCACGAATGGGACGTCTGCGCCGCCGAACTGATCCTCGCCGAGGCCGGGGGCGTCGTCTGCGACCTGCGCCGCGACCGGGGCATCTCGATCGTCGCGGGCAACGGCGCGATCGTGAAGGAAATCTTGAAGTACGTGCGGTAAATTCACCGAAAACCAAATCGTTGCAAACGTTGCAGCCTATTCTGAATGAGGGCGGGAGTAAATTCCCGCCCTTACACATGTGTGTTTATTAAAATTTTTTCTTATTTTTGACCCGAACAAAAAAACAGAACAACATGTGCGGAATAGTCGGATATGTCGGGCGGCGCGACGCGTGCCCGATTCTGATAAAGGGGCTTCACCGCCTCGAATACAGGGGATACGACAGTGCGGGCGTCGCGCTGGTCAACCCGGACGGGCGTCTCAACGTATTCAAATGCAAGGGCAAGGTCTCCGATCTGGAGCATTTCCTCGACGGAAAGGACCTCGGCGGCAATATCGGCATCGCCCACACCCGCTGGGCCACGCACGGGGTTCCGAACGACGCCAACGCCCATCCCCACTACTCCGAATCGGAGAACATAGCCCTGATACACAACGGCATCATCGAGAACTACCGCGTGCTGAAGGACGCCCTCGAACAGAACGGATACACCTTCCGCAGCAGCACCGACTCCGAAGTGTTGGTGAATCTGATCGAATACGTCCGGGCGACCAGCGGCTGCTCGCTGCCCGAAGCCGTGCGGCAGGCCCTCCGGCAGGTGATCGGCGCCTACGCCATCGCCGTCGTCGAGAAGGGCAACCACGACCGGATCGTCGCCGCGCGGCAGAGCAGCCCGATGGTCGTGGGCGTGGGCGACGGGGAGTTCTTCCTCTCGTCCGACGCCGCGTCGATCATCGAATACACCGAGGATTTCGTCTACGTGGGCGACGGCGAAATCGCCGTGATCGACCGCAACGCCCCGCTGAAAATCGTCACGCTGGACAACCACGACGCGAAGATCGACATCAAGAAACTCCAGCTGTCGATCTCGCAGCTGGAAAAGGGCGGCTATCCCCATTTCATGCTCAAGGAGATTTACGAGCAGTCCCGGACCATCGTCGACTGCATCCGCGGACGCATCAACCCCGACACCTGCGAGGTGAAACTTTCGGGCGTGATCGACCACCGCGACAGGTTCGTGAACGCCCGGCGCATCATTTTCGTGGCGTGCGGCACGTCGTGGCACGCCTCGCTGATCGGCGAACACCTCGTGGAGTCGATCTGCCGCATTCCCGTCGAGGTGGAGTACGCCTCGGAGTTCCGCTACCGCAACCCCATCATCCGCGAGGACGACATCGTCGTGGCCGTGTCGCAGTCGGGCGAGACGGCCGACACGCTGGCCGCCGTCGAACTGGCCCGCAAGGCCGGGGCGTTCGTCTTCGGCATCTGCAACGTCGTCGGCTCGTCGATCGCCCGGGCCACGGATTCGGGGGCCTATATCCACGTGGGGCCCGAGATCGGCGTCGCCTCGACGAAGGCTTTCACCGGGCAGGTGACCGTGATGGCCATGCTGGCGCTGGCCGTGGGCCGCGAGAGAGGAACCGTCACGGAGGCGTATTACAACGAGGTTTCGGCGGCGCTGCTGCACCTGCCCGAGACGATGGAAGAGGTGCTGAAAGTCGCCCCGCAGGTCGCCGACCTGGCGAAGATATTCACCTACGCCCACAATTTCATCTATCTGGGCCGCGGCTACAACTACCCCACGGCGATGGAAGGCGCGCTCAAACTGAAGGAAATCTCCTATATTCACGCCGAGGGCTACCCCGCCGCCGAGATGAAACACGGCGCGATCGCGCTCATCGACAACGAAATGCCGACGGTCGCCATCGCCACGCCGGACAATACCTACGAAAAAACGGCCAGCAACATCGAGGAGATCCGCGCCCGTGGCGGCAAGATCATCGCCGTGATCGCCCGCGACGATACGCACGTGCGCCGCAGCGCCGATTACACGATCGAGGTTCCGGTGATAACCGACTGCCTGATGCCGGTCGTCGTCTCGGTGCCGCTGCAGCTGCTGGCGTACTATATCGCCGTAAACAAGGGCCGCAACGTGGACCAGCCGCGCAATCTGGCCAAGTCCGTGACGGTGGAATAGCCCCGGCACCGGAAAATAGCTGAACATGGAAATCCCCGCAGCCGTACGCGGCTGCGGGGATTTCGCTCACACATTATCATTAACCTAAAACCTCGTGTCAGTCGTCGTAGCCGTTGGGTTTGGCTTTCCATGCGGCGGCGAAGATCGCCGTGCCGACGAGCGCCATGCCCACCAGCGTATAGAGCGCGATGCTCCAGTCGGTGTACTGCACCAGCATGCCGAGTCCCCAGCCCGAAACGATCGTGCTGCCGTAGCCGAACAGCCCGCAGAAACCGCCTGCCGTGGCGGCGGCGCGCTTGGTGGCGATATTGGCCGCGGCGATGCCGACCAGCGCCTGCGGGCCGTAGATGAAGAATCCGGCGGCCATCAGAATCGCAACGGCCACGATCAGCGGCGTATGCTCGTTGAGCGAATAGAGTCCCACCAGACACACGGCGGCCATCAGCATGCAGATGACGCACGTGCGGGGCGCACGGCCGCCGAAGAAACGGTCGGTGGCCCAGCCTGCGGCGAGCATACCCGCGATGCCGGCGATTTCGAATGCCGCGACCGTCCATCCGGCGTGGCTGATGTCCATGTGGAGGTGCTCCTTGAGCATCGTGGGCCCCCAGTCCAGCACGGCGAAGCGCACGATGTAGACGAAGAAATTGCCCACGGCGATGATCCAGATCGTCGGATTCAGGAAGACCTTGCGGCGCAGGAAGGCCTTGTATTCGGCCTTCTCCTCCGCTTTGGACTGCGGTTTTTCGGCCGTTTTGCCGGTCTTGAGTTCGGGAAGGCCCACCGACGAGGGCGTGTCGCGGACGAAGGCCCAGACGACGGCGGCGCCCAGGATGGCGATCGTCGCCGGGAGCAGGAAACACCAGCGCCAGTGCTGCGAGAGGATCGACGAGGCGTCGAACCATGCGCCCCAGTTCAGGCTGACGACATAGCCGCAGAAGATGATGGCCAGTCCGGCGCCGATCGAGTGCGAGGTGTTCCAGACCGACATCTTGGTCGCCAGCCGTTCGGGGACGATCCAGTGGGTCATCAGCCGCGTGCAGGGCGGGACGCCCATGCCTTGGAACCAGCCGTTGAGAATCCAGAAGATGCCCAGCGCCAGCACCGAGGAGCTGAATCCGAAGAGCAGGTTGCAGATGCCGCAGAAAACGAGTCCCGTGACCAGAAAGTAGCGTGCGTTGCTGCGGTCGCCCCAGATGCCGTTGACGAACTTCGAGAGTCCGTAGATCAGTCCGTGGAGCGTGAGGAAGAGGCCGAGGTCGGATTTCGAAATGCCCATCTCCTCGTTGAGATACGGCATGGCGATACTCAGGTTCTTGCGCACGAAATAGAAGAGCGCGTAACCGAAGATGCACATCGCCATGGTGCGGAATTCCCAGTATTTGAAACGTTTGACCTGTTGGTCGGTCATGCCGGCATATGCCGGATTGAGTTGTTTTACAGACATTTATTCAGGTTGGTTCGGGTTTTACTTCAGGTCGGTGGAGCTTCTGTTGCCGCGGATGGCGGCGTCCTGCAGGGCGTGGATCGCGTCGCGCGACCACGGCAGGCCGATGAATTCGGAGGGATAGTCGGTCTCGATGATGTCGGGTTCGGCCAGCAGTTCGCGCATGTAGGCCACGCGGCGGTCGTGGGGATTCTTCACCTTGTCGGACGATCCGGTGATCGAGGTCATCGTCATCACGCCCTCGGCGTGCAGCAGATCGTAGACCTGTTGGAGTTCGGGATTGACCGCCAGACGGATATAGGCCATGATGTATTTCCACGGAATGGGCGAAGCTTCGTACGCCCGGAAGTGCTCCATCGAACTGATTTCGACGCAGAACATGACGTTGCGGATGCCGTGGTTCCAGTAGTAGAGCGCCTCCTCGATCGAGCGGACGCTCAGCATGATGTTGTGGTACATGGACCACTCGCCGCCGGGCCGGAGCTGCCTGATGTAGTAGTCGAGACTCGCGCGGCGCACCTCGTCGCTCACGCCTTTGGTGTTGATGTACTTGTTGTCGAAGTTGAAGACCACCTTGTCCTTGCCCCATTCCAGCACATCCTTCAGGCGCGGAATCCTGTAGGGCGTGACTTTGCCGTCGCGGTCCACGAGGTTCAGGCGGCGCAGTTCGTCGTAGGTGTAGTCGGCGACGAGGCCCTTGCCCGTGGTCGTGCGGTCGATCGTCAGGTCGTGCATGAGCACCATGACGCTGTCCTTGGTGAAGCTGAAGTCGATTTCGAAGAAGGTAGGCATCAGCGACAGCGTCTTTTCGCACGACTCGATGCAGTTTTCGGGATAGCCGGGCATCATGCCGCCGCGGTGGCCGCTGACGATCACGTCGCGCGCGGGATCGTAGGTGAAATAGGCCTGCAGCTCCTCGATCGAATCGATCTTCACGGTGTGCAGCCGGGGGGCTTGGGCGCAGGCGGGCATGATCGCGGCGCAGCATGCGGCCAGCAGTAGCAGTTTCGTGTTTTTCATGTCGCAGGCGGGGATTAGCGGATGATTCGTTCTACTTCGGCGTACGCCTGCGCGGCGAGCGCGGGCAGCGGATCGCCGGCGGGCAGTTCCGCGATTTCGGCTACGGCCGCCGCAGCGCCGAGCCGTGCGGTCATGGCGATCATCTCCACGCTCTGCGGGTCCTCCGGATTGTCGTAGTGCAGGGCCGCGCCGATGCCCAGCAGCAGCACCAAGCCGGAAAGATGCGGTTCCTTATACATCAAAAAGCCGATGACACCAAGGATCGCCGCATAAGGTATGATGCCGTCGCGCAGCGTGGCCATTTTGTCTTTCTTTTTGGAAATACTGTCTGCAAAGTAGAGAATGATGCCGACCTTGGCGAGCTCGGAGGGCTGGAATTGGATGGAGCCGAGACGGATCCATCGCTGCGCGCCGTGCGTCAGCTTGCCCGTGCCGATGCCGGGGATCAGGACGAGGATGAGCAGCACAATGGAGACAAGCAGCGCGAGCTTTGCCACTGCGCGATAGCGCTCGTAGTTGATCTTACCGATGACCGCCATCGCCGTGATGCCGAGCACCGCAAAAACACCCTGACGGATGAGATAGTAGGCCGGGTCGCCCTCTTCATAATAGGCCGAAGGGAAGCTGGCGGAAAACAGCATGATAAGGCCCACGCCCACGAGCGAGAGCACCAGCAGCAGATACGGAAGGTCGATCGGTCCGCGGCCCGCTTCGCGCGCGGCAGCCTCGATGGCTTTCGCCCGCTCGCGCTGCTCCTGCCGCAGCAGGCGCTCCTCCTTGGTCATGTGCTCTCCCCCTTTCATTCGACTCAAAATTGTGCAGCGCGCAATTTTGAGCGCCATTTAAGTGTCACATGCTTTGCCGCCCGCAGGCGGCAAATAATTTTGATCATTTTTCGCCGCGACCTGCGCGTGGCGAAAAATACTTCTCGCAGAGCGAGTGTCGAGCCGCCAAAGGCGGTGAGGCACAGAGCGGCGCGCAAACTCTTTCATTTTTGAGAAACGGCAAGCCGTTTCTCAAAAATGAAATCGGTTCATGACGCCGAATATCGCTGCGATGCAGCCCAGCAGACTCACGCTCGTAAAGATAGCGACGAGCTTCACCTCACTCCAGCCGCAAAGCTCAAAGTGGTGATGAATAGGCGCCATTTTGAACACACGCTTACCGTGAGTGATTTTAAAATAGCCGATTTGAATAATATCACTCATAGTTTCGCAAACATAAACAATACCGATTGGAAGCAGTATAATCGGGCATTTGCACATATAGCCGAGAGCTACAACCATTCCGCCGAGGAAAAGCGAGCCTGTATCGCCCATAAATGTTTTGGCAGGATTCCAATTCCAGCAAAGAAAGCCCAAAACACCGCCTAAAAGAGCGCCTGAGAAAATTGTAAGACCGGCAAAACCCTGAATATAGCCCAAAACTATAAACGCAATTGCAACAGTAGACGTTACGCTTGAGCAAAGGCCGTCAATGCCGTCTGTAAGATTAACGCTGTTTACACAGCCGTAAACGATAAATATTGAAAGAATCCAAAATACAACAGCAGTAAATATGTTTTTTTCAAAATTAACTCTGCCAATAAAAGGAATATACCAACTTGTATTATGAGACATCCAAAGAGTTGCTATATATCCCAATGTGACGATAAGTTGACCGAGTGTTTTTTGCTTAGGTGACAAACCCTCGTTTCTTTTAAGTTTAATTTTCGTAAAGTCATCAATAAAGCCGACTGCGCCGCAACCGAGTGCCAAAATTAAGCCTGCAAGCAAAAGAACAAGTTCACGCCCGTTCATTATTGATGAATATTCGCTTTCAAGATTACCACCCGAAAGGTGATAAATCAATACAGTCAAAGTAAATGAAATAGCGATACCGATAATAAACATAAGACCGCCCATATTAGGTGTGCCTTGCTTTGATTTGTGCCACTTAGGGCCGATGTCAAGAATAGTTTGACCGAATTTTAACTTGCGAAGCCACGGGATAATTACAAAGCCTAAGCCTGCGGTTATGCCAAAAGCAATTACAACGCTGATTATTAATGCTGCTGTACTGTTCATTTATTTTTCCCACCTGTCATACACGTTATTTATTACATCCTCAAGCTTCATACCTCTTGATGCCTTGAATATTACTGCATCACCCTTGTTTGCAAGCTCGAAAAGTTTATTTGAAAGTTCTTCTTTATTATTAAAATAAAATGCGTTTTTCATTCCGTTTTCTTTAGCGCCGTCTACAATATATTTTGCATCATTGCCAAAAGCCAAAAGAAAATCAATTTTATTATCTGCCACGGCTTGACCGACTTCATAATGAGCTTTTTTTGAATAATCGCCGAGTTCCAGCATATCGCCCAAAACCGCTATTTTTTTATTTGCCTTTGTATTGGCAAGAGTTTTGATTGCCGCATTCATTGAATCCGGGCTTGCATTGTAACAATCCTCAATAGAGGTTATGCCGCCGACGGTTACGCTTTTTTGCCTCATTCCGGCAGGAACGTAATTTGAAAGAGCGTCAGCCGATTTTTGAGAGTCAATGCCGAGAGTTATACCGACAGCAAAAGCCGCAAGGGCATTATATACATTATGAATACCGATAGTAGGGATTACGATATGTTGTGAGCACAAGTAAAACTTACCTGTTACACCGCTGATTTCCGGAATTATTTTTGTGATTGTATATTCAACATCAAATGAAGTTGAGCCGTTTTCTTCTTTGATATTTTTTGCTTTATAATTTGCGCCTTCGCTTTCAATACCGAACGTGATTACGTCATATTTTTCCATAATCTCGTCTTTATCAAGAATTGTTTTAAGCATATCGTTATCAACATTAATGATAAACGGTGAGCCTGCTTCTAAGCCGTCAAGAATTTCAAGCTTTGATTTAAGTATGCCCTCACGTGAGCCGAGATTTTCAATATGCGACACACCGATATTTGTAATCATTGCAAGGGTAGGCTTAGTAGCAGTTACAAGTCGGTGAATTTCGCCAAAATGGTTCATTCCCATTTC
>ERZ827088.1846-NODE-1846-length-24227-cov-3.570908_pt1 | contig 24227 bp, 18 predicted proteins | sample MGYA00519922_ERZ827088 | MGnify/ENA primary metagenome ERZ827088 (study PRJEB31778, sample SAMEA3449254) | human gut metagenome | biome: human gut; feature: human-associated habitat; material: faeces | place: United Kingdom | collected 2010/2012 ...
ATTCTGTTTTCTCCTGTCAGATCTACCACATCACAAACAGTCGCGATCGCAAGCATGGATAACAACTCTTCCAATTGGCTTTCATCTTCTTCCATTGCCTGATAAAATGCCCTCATAAACTGAAAAGCCACTCCTGCTCCACAAAGTAACGGATACGGATAATTGCATGCTTCTTGCTTTGGATTGATCACTACATCTGCTGGTGGAAGAACCTCTTTTCTCATTCCTGCTTCATCGGTATCAAATGGCACATCATGATGATCCGTAATGATCATTGTCAGTCCATGTTCTTTGCCGTATGCAACTGCATCTGCTGCTGCAATCCCATTATCACAGGTAAGGATCGTATCAATCTGGTCTTCCACTGCTTTTTCAATGATATTTTCATTAATTCCATAGCCATCTTTCATGCGGTCTGGAATCTGAAAATCAATCTTTCCACCAAGATCATGAATCGCTTTCCACAAAATGTAATTTGAGACAACTCCATCTACATCATAATCTGAAATAATACGGATCGTTTTCCCTTCTTGTACCTTTTGCTTCAAAATCTCAACTCCTTCTTTGACGCCTTTCATCAAAAAAGGATCTGAAATATCTGAAAGTTCTCCATACAGATACTGCTGTATTTGTTCATCCCCAACCACATCCCTGTTGCGGATCAGCCGTGCGATCACTGGATCTATGTTAAATTTTTCTCCAATCTGATTAAAATCAGCCTTTTTCTTATACAGATACCACTGTTCCATCATCTTACTCCATTTTTCATAAAAAAGAGCATCCAGTATTTACTGAATACTCTTTTTGAATGTTTTATTTTCTTTTCTTTTTCTTCTTTTTCTTTCGGTTTGGATTTGCTGTGATCTTCTCTGGCTGTGCTTGACTGGCTGCCTGATTTTCTTTGATCACATCTGATCCAATTCGCGTCTTCATCATATACCAAAGTGGTCCAGTTAAAAATACAGAAGAGAACGCTCCTCCGATCACACCCACCATCAATGCTAATGCAAATTCTCTTAAGGAGGATACTCCGCAGATGAATAACGCTAACACCATAACAAATGTTGTCAAACTTGTATTGATCGTACGAACCAATGTACTTGAAATACTCTGATTCACAAGTGCTTTGATATCATCTCTTGTCCGGATCGTCTGAAGTTTCAGATTCTCACGGATACGGTCAAAGATAACGATCGTTGAGTTGATAGAATATCCAATGATCGTTAACATACATGCGATAAATGTTCCACCAACAGATAATCTTCCAACAGAATATGCTGCAAATACGACCAATACGTCATTGATCAATGCGATGATCGCACTGGATCCAAACTTCACGTCTTTGAATCGAATCGCAATGTAGATCAGCATACAGATTGCTGAGATCACAACGGAAATAAATGCATCTCTTTGCATTTCATTACTGATCGTTGAACTGATATTCTCTGTTGTTACAGATTTTACTTTATAATCTTTCTTTAATGTATTTTCGATCTGTTTTCTCTGACTCAGATTCAATTCTACACTTTTTACAACCATCTGATTGTTTGCTTTTACTTTCTGACTCTGAACAGAGGTTGACTTGCTGACTTTCTCGTAAGCTTTCACAACCTGTTTTTCCAGAGAATCATTGACTTTCTGGTCATCCTTGAATGTGATCGTAGATGCTGTACCACCTGAAAATTCCAGATCATAATTCAAGATTGATCCAATCTTGCTTCGATTCATTGGAAGTGCAGCAAGTCCGATCAAAATGATTACACCTGCAACTGCAACGTATTTCTTACCTGTACGGACAAAATCTCTTGTTTTGATCGTTCTTGGTTTTCCATACCATTTCTTGTCGCGAAGTCCAAAATGATATGCCGCATATACAAGGAATCGGCTGATCACAAGTGCTGTAAACATAGAGATCAATACACTCATTCCAAGTGTCTGAGCAAATCCTTTGACCGTTCCTGATCCTTTAAACCATAAAACTAATACTGCGATCAATGTTGTAACGTTACCATCGATAATCGCTGATGCTGCCTTTCCGAATCCAGATTTGATTGCTGCTCCTGTACTCTTTCCTGCCCCGATCTCTTCCTGAATTCTGGCATAAATGATAACGTTTGCATCAACTGCCATACCGATACCGAGGATGATACCTGCAAGTCCCGGCAATGTCAGTGTCGCATTAAATCCATTCAGTGCTAATAACATCATCAGCATATAGATCGCAAGTGCCACACACGCAATCACACCAGGCACTGCATAAAATGCGATCATGATCAAGCATACCAGTACAAATCCGATGACTCCTGCTTTGACCGTTGTCTGGATCGCATTCACTCCTAATTTCGCAGATACTACGTTAGAGCGTAATTCGTTTAATTTCACTGGTAAGGAACCGATTCGAATTGATGAAGCTAAATTCTCTGCTGCTTCATAACTTTCCATACCATCGATCGTACATTCTCCTTTTGTGATCGCTTCCTGTACATTTGGGGCACTGATCACCTGATTATCATAGATAATATAAATTGGTTTTCCAATATTGGCTTTTGTAGCTTTCGCAAATGCCTTTGTTCCCTTAGCATCAAATTCAAGTGCAACTAAATATTCTTTCTTACCAGTTGTCTGATTCTGATTAGTTACAGCTTTGGCTTTCTTAACATTTTGACCTGTCAATACAGTATCTAATGTTGTCTGAGTCGTTGTTTTTCCATTCTTCTTTACTTTTACCTGTTTCTGGACAGCAAAAGAAAGTGTTCCTGGTTTACCAAGCTCATCTAAAATCTTGTTTGCATCTGTTACTCCAGGAATCTCGATATTGATACGATCTTTTCCTTCCTGATAAACTTCTGCTTCTGTACTGTACCCTTCTACACGCTTCTGAAGTTTGTATACAGTATCTTTCATATCACTATCAGATACATTCTTGCCATCTACTTCATATGTAATACTAACTCCACCTGCAAGGTCTAATCCAAGTTCGATATTGCTTGCTCGACCGATCTTCTTCTTTGTAATTCCCTTGGTTGTGATAAATGCTCCAAATACACACAAAGCGATTAGTAAAATGAGCCCTGCAATATACTTGCCACTGCTATTACGCTTCTTCATTCTCCGTCTCCCCTTCTAATGCCAATGCTGCCTTTACCATTAATGCACATTCTACCCTCTTGCGCTCTAATTTACATCCGATCTCATAAGTTCCATCGATCGTACCGTTAAAGTTATAAGAGTTTGCACTACATCCACCACTGCAATAGAATCTTGCAAAACATTTTTTACATTCTTCTTTGGAGTATACATTACATGCCTTGAATTCTTTGACGATTTCATCTTTCTTGACTCCTTCGTAAACATTACCCATTAAGAAGTCTTCTTCTCCTACAAACTGATGGCATGGATATAAATCTCCCCATGGAGTCACTGCAAGATATTCTGTTCCTGAACCACATCCGGATAAACGTTTTGCAACACATGGCCCTCCTGTTAAGTCGATCATAAAGTGGAAGAAGGTAAATCCTTTTCCTTCCTTCTCTCTTTTGATCATTTCTTTTGCAAGAAGATCATATTCATCCATCAAAATTGGAAGATCCTCTTCTGTGATCGCATAATCTGCTGTATCTGGTGCTACAACAGGTTCTACAGAAATCTGTTCGAATCCTGCATCTGCTAAATGCATAACGTCTTTTGAGAAATCTAAGTTATGATGTGTAAAAGTTCCTCTTACATAATATTTCTGCTGGTTTCTGCTGTCTGCAAATTTCTTGAATTTGTCGATAATAAAATCATAGCTTCCTTTTCCATTACGGAATGGTCTCATGTAATCGTGAACTTCTTTTCTTCCGTCGATACTTAAGGGATGCAGCAAGAAAAGCAAGAGAAGCAGAAAGAAATACTCTTTATTGGCAAATTCCATGATATCATCGTTTAGTAATACACCATTTGTTGTCAATGTAAAACGGAACTTCTTATCATGTGTTTCTTCCAAAGAACGTCCATATGCAACGATCTCTTTCACTACATCAAAGTTCATCAAAGGCTCTCCACCAAAGAAATCAACCTCCAAATTCTCACGTCCGATCGAGTGCTCTAACAAAAAGTCAATTGCCGCAATGCCTACTTCTAACGGCATCAACTTACGTCCTGTACCGAAATCTCCCGTAGAAGCAAAGCAGTACTTACAGCGCAGATTACAGTCGTGTGCAATATGCAGGCACATTGCCTTGATCGGAGACTCTACTGCTGTATTTGCAAAATCTCCGTAAATATCCTCACTAAACAACAGCTTGTCGTGATACAGAGCAACAATATCTGCATAAGACTCTTTAATCTCTTCCTCGGAATAATCTGTCTTCAACGCATCAATATATTTTGTCGGACATTCTTCCTCAAAAGGCGGCTGTGCATAGTCTAACAGATCATATGTCACATCATCGATCAAATGTACTCCACCACTGTTGACATCGAGCAAAATATTCAAGCCTTTCGCTTTAAATTTGTGTATCATATATTTATCCTCATTTCTATACTTCTTTTCGTTTGTGTCAGCAAAATGGCTGTTACAGTGTTTGTAACAGCCATTTATCATTCTTGATCTGAAGAAAATTATTTATTTTCCTCATTTGCACACTTCTGATTTCCTACTGTACAAGAAGTCTTGCATGCAGACTGGCAAGATGCCTGACATTTGCCGCATCCACCCTTTTTCGCAGTAGCACTCAGATTTGCGCGATTCAATGTCTTGATATGCTTCATAATAAGTATCCTCCATTAACATATTCTAAAGTCCATCTCTCAAAATGAACCCATATAAGTTTATTGTACCATAATTCTCAAAAAAAACAATCTTTTTCCTATATCTGCCAACATATTTTTTTTGCATTATCGCATACTAGTACCATGATAAGCGTGAAAAAACACTTATCAAATCCCGGCAGCTATCAATTTGGGCAGGATTTATCTGTTCGAAATCAAAGATGTCGGACAAATATAAAGGAGGGTAAAAACCATGACAAACAATAACAGTTCCAGAATGGAAGTGCCACAGGCTAAGGAAGCAATGGACAAATTCAAAATGGAGGTAGCTAACGAATTAGGCGTACCTTTGAAGAACGGTTACAACGGTGACCTTACTTCTAAGCAGAACGGTTCCGTTGGTGGCGAGATGGTTCGCCAGATGATCAAGCGTCAGGAGCAGGAAATGGCAGGCAAATAATGCCGGCAGTTTCCGGAGATAGACTGCATTAGCAGTGATCTGTCTCCTACAAAGCAAAGAGTGATATCTGTCATCTGTAAAGATAACAAATATCACTCTCTTTTGCTGTTTCCGCTTATCAATACAAAAAGAACCGGCAGGCTGCTCCCAAAATGATACCGATACACATTCCGGCGATCACATCTTTTGGAAAATGTACGCCACCGGCCACACGAGTCACCGCAAGGACGATACCCAAAACCCAGACGACCACTGCTGCCCACATACACTGCCAAGCAATTGTCGTACCGATCACAAAAATAGAAAATACATGTCTGCTCGGAAAGGAATTTCCGCACTTATCCTTCGGGATCAATGGTTGAAACTGATATACCTCATAAGGTCTGCGTGCATTTAATTTGGCACGAAAAACGCTTACAAGTATAAAAGATACTGCCGGCACGGCTATCGTAACACAAGCGTCACAATAGCTTTCCTGCCACACCAGCCAAAATAAAACGCTAAAATACAGCACGGCTGTCACATATGTGATAGCCGTACTTATTCCATTTATGATCTTCACTCCATAACGTGTTTTTTGAATACACGCAAAGATTCGTTCATAAGCTTCTTTTCTCACTCTTCTTCCTCATTTTTCACAACGTCTAAGCATAACTCCTGCAACTGCTTATCATCTACAGCATTTGGCGCATCTGTCATAAGACAAGAAGCATCTTTTACCTTTGGAAAGGCGATGACGTCACGGATGCTGTCCTGCTTCGCCATAAGCATGATCAAACGATCCAGACCATATGCAAGACCTGCATGTGGCGGAACACCATACTTGAATGCATTGATGAGGAAGCCAAACTGTTCGTTCGCTTTTTCTTTGGTAAAGCCAAGTGCCTCAAACATCGTTTCCTGTACATCGTCCTGATGAATACGGATGGAACCACCACCAAGCTCAGTACCGTTCAGCACGATATCGTATGCTCTGGCGCGTACTTTCTCCGGATTTGTCTTTAACAATGGAATATCTTCTTCCATTGGCATCGTGAACGGATGATGCATTGCTACATAACGACCCTGCTCTTCCGAATATTCAAACTCTGGGAACTCAGTAACCCAAAGGAATTTATATACATTTTTATCCAACAGATCAAGATTGCGTGCGATCTCTAAACGCAGATTACCAAGAACATCCCAAACGATCTTGTTCTTGTCTGCTGCAAATAACAACAGATCACCGGCTTCTCCATCCATTGCCTTAACCAGTGCATCTAACTCTTCCTCTGTCATAAACTTTGCAAACGAAGATTTATATGTGCCATCTTCATTAATGCACAGATAAGCCAGTCCCTTTGCGCCAAAATCTTTGGCAAACTTCACTAATGCATCGATCTTCTTACGAGGCATTGCCCCCTGACCTTTTGCATTGATACCGCGAACGGAACCGCCATTTTCCAATGCGCCGGTAAATACGCCGAAACCGCATCCCTTCACGACATCAGAAACATCATGTAACTCCATGCCAAAACGAAGATCCGGCTTGTCTGAACCAAAACGATCCATCGCTTCCTGCCAAGTCATTCTCTGAATTGGGAGCTCTACATCAACATCCAGCACTTCTTTGAAAATCTTCTGAAGAAGTCTCTCATTGACGTCCATCACATCGTCCTCATCCACAAAAGATAACTCCATATCGACCTGTGTAAATTCCGGCTGACGGTCTGCACGCAGATCCTCATCTCGGAAACAGCGGGCGATCTGGAAATAACGATCATAACCGGAGCACATCAAAAGCTGCTTAAACAACTGTGGAGACTGTGGCAGTGCATAAAAATTACCCGGATGCACACGACTTGGCACAAGATAATCTCTGGCACCCTCCGGTGTACTCTTGGTAAGCATCGGTGTCTCGATCTCTAAAAATCCTTCGTCTGCCAAAAATTGACGGATCAACGTTGCCACACGACTGCGCATGATCAAATTGCGCTGCAGATCCGGTCTGCGCAGATCCAAATAACGATATTTTAATCGAATGTCTTCTTTGGTCTTGCTGTCTGCCTCAATCGGGAATGGCGGTGTCTCAGACTCTGATAACACACGAATTGCTTTAGCACGAACCTCGATCTTACCGGTTGCCAGTTTATCATTCACGGCACCGGAACGTGCTGTCACTTCACCGGTCACAGCCACAACAAACTCGCTGCGCAGCTTCTCTGCTTTTGCAAATCCCTCACTGCCGATCTCGCTCTCCTCGAAGATCAACTGCAAAATGCCGGAACGATCTCTCAGATCGACAAATATAATGCCACCTTTATTTCTCTGTTTTTGTACCCATCCCATCACGGTAACGGTATCTCCAATATTCTGTTCACTCAGCTCTGCACAACGGCATGTGCGTTTTAAGCCTTTCATCGACTCAGCCATAGTTCCTCCAATCTCTGCTGCAGGAATCCCTTTCCTGCACGGTAATTCTAATTTTCGTTTCCTATCTTACAACAAATCCCTCTATCTTTCAAGCGCATGCCTTTTGCGCTCGATCATTTCATCCACACGGGAAATATAATCCGTAACACTCTTCACATTTTCAATCCGGCTTACCTGTCCCCGATCACTATGATATTTCTTCGTTGATGCACCTGCTCCTAACGCAACGATCGACTGCATCTCCTCCATGATCAAAATGTTATACAAACATTCGCTCCCTGGTTTTGCATATCCAATATTTTCCTGGCCACCACTTCCGGCATGACCGGCAGAATTCTTTTGGCGGTACATATAATACGGCAGATATCCCTGTTCTCTGGCAAACTGCTCCCCGCGAGCCAACATCTGCTCAATCCGTCTGCCGCGTATCTGCTCCGTCTCCCCCAATGCGCCTTGTTCTTCCAAGACACTCCGCAGTCTCGAAGCTCGCTTGATCACTAAGGAATGGATCGTCAAACTATCCGGTGCCAACTGCCCCACCTGACGCAATGTATCCTCAAAATCGGACAGCTCTTCTCCCGGCAGACCAATGATCAGGTCCATATTAATATTGGTAAATCCAAGCTTTCTTGCCAGCTCAAATGCCTGTATCGTCTGATGGACCGTATGCCTTCTTCCGATCAGATCCAACGTCTTTTGCTGCATTGTCTGCGGATTGACCGAGATCCGGTCTACACCACACTCACGCAGAGCCAACAATTTGTCCTCCGTAATGCTATCCGGTCTTCCCGCTTCCACTGTAAACTCTACAGACGTGTCCATCGGAAAATACTCCTGCATCGTCTTTATCACAGTACGAAGCTGCTCCGGTGATAATGTTGTGGGCGTCCCACCACCCATATATACACTTGTCAGCCGCTTTCCCTGCATCAACTTTGCCGTTCCCTTGATCTCCCGCTGCAGTGCTGCCACATAATCGTCCCGCAAATGACCAAAACGATCGCACGGATACGACGGAAAGGAACAATACAAACAGGTGGTCGGACAAAACGGAATACCAACATACAAACTATATCCATCCTGATATTCATTTTGCTGCAGCAGAGCTGCCTCTCTTGCAGCAATCTCAGTTCCAAGCGCAGCCTTTTGCTCACTGCAGCAATAAACGTTCTGCAGTATTTCCATAACTTCCGTTCGCTCACGTCCCTCTAGCAACATATTCATCGGAATCTTTGTCGGACGTACCCCTGTCATCGTGCCCCAAGCCGGAAGTCGTCGTTCAAAGCCCTCCGGCAGCCATTCTTCCGGGAAATCACGGAGCACTGTAAATACTAATTTTTTAACGATATTTTTGTAATACGTCCGATATGGGTGCGCAAGCTTCCCCTCTTTCTTATGCCAGTCGTCATCTCCGGTTACTGCTGCACTAGACGCTTTACGTCCGGCTTTTGTCTCCACACAAACAGAAATCTCCGTATCACCATAATCAATGGCAATATGGAGGTCTCCTGATTCCCCATTTATTTGTGTGCGTTTTCCCGGGAAAAATCCGGTTGCCAACGCCTGTAGTTCATAGTCAAACTCTTTTTCAGACAATGTAAATCCTATCATCTCAATCCTCCATGTCCGAAAATCATTCTACTGCAAATGGATTAAACATCTTTTCATTTTTGATCGATGTCATAAGTCCATGCCCCGGATACACCTGCACGGCATCCGGAAGAACAAATAATTTTTCACGGATCGACCGCACGATCTCTGACATACTTCCTCCCGGAAAATCAGTCCTGCCGACCGATTCCTGGAAAAGTGTATCTCCGGAAAAAAGCATTCCCGCCTTCGGAAAATAAAAACACATACCGCCCACCGTATGTCCCGGAGTCAAAATGCAGCGTACTTCCTGATCTAATAAAGTGATCGTCTCCCCATCTTTCAACCAGTGATCTGCTTCTACGGACAACATGGCACCGCCCATATTGATGGAAAGATTGATGGACGCATCCTGCATTGTCTCCTTTTCTGCTTCTGCCGCATACACCGGAATATGATATGCCGCACGCACACTACCCACTGCCATAACATGGTCAAAATGTCCGTGTGTCAGCAAGATGGCAACCGGATGTAATTCCTGATCTTCTATAAACTTTTTAATACGTTTTGCTTCATCTCCCGGATCCACGATCACACAGTCTTTTGTATCCTCACGATACAAAAAATAACAGTTTGTCTGTACCGGTCCCACCACTTGAAATTTACAAATCAATCGACTCATAATTACTCCTTTTTATGAATGTGTTCTTTGTATATCCTTAACGCTCTCTACCTGACGCAGTTTTGCGGTTAGCACATGCAGCGCTTCTACACTACGGATTGCAAATCCGATCGTGATCGTTGCAATGCCCTGTTTGCTCGTACGGGAATTGACATTATTGATCGTAATACCGCTTTCCGTAAATACTCTGGTCAAGTCTAACAATACACCAATTCGGTCATATGCATAAATAACCAGTTCGGTATCATACAGCTCATTTTCCTCTTTATCCGGAGTCACCTGCCATTCTGCCTCGATAATTCGCTGACGATCCGCCTCATTCATGTTCATTACATTCACACAATCTGTACGATGAATGGATACGCCACGACCTCTTGTGACAAAACCAATGATCTCGTCTCCCGGCACCGGACTGCAGCAACGTGAAAAACGTACAGAAACATCGTCCAGCCCTGCAACTACAATACCACTCTTGGACTTGATCGCTGCCATTGCTCCCGTCTGACCATTGGATGATGCATTATTTTTTCCTACTGCTTCTAATATATCTTTATCCGTTGCAAACTGCGGATTTTTCTTACGATAAGCGTCCTGCAGCTTATTGATCACCTGTCCCTCTTTCAGACCACCATGACCAAGTGCAGCCAAGACAGAATCCCAATCACGGAAACCATACTTTTTCATGCAAGCCTGCGTATATTCCGGTTTGACCAGATCCGTAAGTACAATTCCTTGCGCTTTACAATAATTCGTTAACAATTCCTTGCCACGCAGTATATTTTCTTCTTTAAACTGCGTTCGAAACCACTGATTGATCTTATTTTTGGCCTGTGTGCTTTTGACAATAGACAGCCAGTCGCGGCTTGGACCTCTGGAATTTTGTGACGTGATGATCTCCACACGGTCACCATTTTGAATATGATAATCAATCGTCACCAGATTGCCATTCACCCTGGCACCTACCATGCGGTTACCAACCGCACTGTGTACTGCATACGCAAAATCGATCGGTGTCGAACCTGCAGGCAGATTCTTGACATCACCATCTTTCGTAAAGCAATATACATAGTCGGAGAACAGATCCAGATCGCTTTTAAGCAGACTTAAAAACTCCTTATTATCCGACATATCACGCTGCCATTCCAAAATACGGCGCAGCCAGGAAAGCTTTTCTTCCTCACTCTTGGAAGTATCCTGTCCATATTGATTTTCTTTGTATTTCCAATGTGCTGCGATACCATATTCCGCGGTACGATGCATCTCGTACGTACGGATCTGTATCTCAAACGGTTGTCCTTCCGAACCGATCAATGTCGTATGAAGCGACTGATAATTGTTCGGCTTTGGCATTGCGATATAATCTTTGAATCGACCAGGTATCGGTTTATAAATCTCATGAATAACACCTAACGCCGTATAACAATCTCTCTCTGTGTCTACAATGATACGCACAGCGAACAGATCATAGATCTGATCCAATTTTTTATTCTGGGTAACCATTTTCTTATAAATACTAAAATAATGCTTTGCGCGTCCATCGATCGTCGCTTTGATCCCGGCCGCTGCAATGTGACTGCGCACCTCTGCCACGATCTTGGCGATAAACTCGTGCCGCTTCACTTTGCCCTGCTCCAGACTTTTTTCGAGCTGTTTGTACATTTCAGGCTCTAAATATTTAAACGACAGATCATCCAACTCGACCTTAACTTTGGAAATACCGAGTCTATCCGCAATCGGTGCGTAAATATCTAATGTCTCTGTTGATTTCTCTTTTTGCTTGATCGGCGTCTGGTACTGCATTGTGCGCATATTGTGCAGGCGATCGGCTAACTTGATCAAGATTACACGAATATCTTTTGCCATCGCAAGAAACATCTTACGCAGATTCTCTGCCTGCATTTCAACTTTATCGGCCACATAGTCGATCTGTGTCAATTTCGTCACACCATCGACCAACAAAGCAACCTCATCTCCAAACTCTGCTGCGATCTCCGGTCCGGTCATAACGGTATCCTCAACAACATCATGAAGCATCCCGGCAACGATCGTCTCCTTATCAAGTTCCAATTCCGCAAGTATCAAACAGACACAGATCGGATGGATGATATATGGTTCCCCCGATTTACGAAGCTGCCCCTCATGCGCCTTTGATGCGATCTGATACGCTTTCTCGATCATCGAAATATCATCTGACGGATGATATTTACGGATCATTGTAATTAACTTTTTATATAACTCCTCCGGTGCTGTAAAATCCTCCGGAATCGTACTTGTTGCCAACTCCCCCGTATCAATCTTAAACCCCAATTGTCCCATTTTGTTGTCTTCCATATGCAGCCTCCTAACCACTCATGTGTCCAACAACCCGTATATATGGGCCGCCAGCCGTGGGAGTATGTAACTTTTGTATTGTCATCATCGAAACACTTTGTATTGTAGTATACGATTTTTTTCATTCAAAATCAAGTAACGAAAAGCCCATCTTTACTCGCATTCAATACCCATTAGCTTTTGCATCAGCATATCAAACTGTTCATCTGTCAGCTCTTCCTCTTCGTAAGCATCTGTAATCAGTTCTTCCAGCTCATCCCATTCGTATTTACCGGTTCCCTCCTGCAGTTTATTCAATTCTTTGTCCCATTTTTTATAGGTCATATTCTGATCCTCCACGATGTTATTTGTATATAGCAGACACTGTACTTTTTGTATCCCATTGTACGGCTCATACTAATTCCGGAGTATATATCATCACTCCCTGTAACCATAATTTTACCAAATTTTGTATATTCATACAATCACCATCCGCAGGAGAAATTCGCTTTGCAAACCATTCCTCTTGCAGCGGTCGTATCATTGTCGTGCAATGCATTCTTTCTGCATCAAAAGAGTACGCCGGCAGATCACAAACAAGACGTATATCCTGCTTGTTCAAACGTTTCCGTACATATTCTGCCAACTGCCTGCACACCAACTTCTGATACTGCTTTGCTGCCAATACATGAGTGATCTCTGCCTCACTTTGATCTTCCTCACACAGATAGGCGGCAATTGCGATCGGTTTTTCCTGATCCCACACTGCAACCAGCTCTCCGTCGTAGCATTTCATCTGCTGATCTGTTTCTGCAAAATATGCCGCCGTCCATGCTGCGTGCATATCCATCGGCAGCTCTGCCGCAAAACTCTCCAGTTGCTTCGTCTGTCCCGCCGTCCAACGATCAAACGGGCATATCTGTAATGTATGATTTCCGACATTTTGTATTGATCCCGCCTGTCCAAGTTCCGGCACAATAGCATCCCATCGTGCCTGTGACAGGGATGGGTCTGCTTCTTCTGCTTCTTCTGCTTCTATCACGAACTTATCACACCATCCCGCTGACACAAAATCATACGGACGATAGATCGCCTCTGCCGCCGGCATCAGATACGTAAACGGCTCCCCGTCCTCTTTGCAGATACGAAGTGCCTCCGTAACCAACTGCCCCATATATCCTTTTCCCTGTTCTGCTTTCTTCGTGCAAACACCCACAATGTAATGCAGATCGAGCCGCTCGCCCTGCACAATGCAAGTGTACGGATTAAGATGCAACATCGATACAATTTCCTCTCCACGCAGCAAAAGCAGCACCCGGTTGTGTTTCCAGCTGCTGCTCATGTAATGATCTACATAACTTTCTTTATCTTCAAACATCTCGATCCACAGTGCCTTAACCGCTGCTGCAAATGGTTTCTTTTCTGCCTCTGTCTGAAGATCTTTCATCTTGATCTGATCCACGGATCCCACATTCCTTTCCGTTCCCGCAGACTGATAACAATTTCATCCTGCCGCAGGTACATCATTGCTTCGCTAGTTAATATATGTCGGCTGATCCGTACCATCTAACATGTCATAGATCAGATCTGTCGTCCGGCGTGTGGAACTGCCATCCAACAGGCCTAAGAAAAATTGACGAAAAGAATCATCCACAGAAGTTTTCGCCGGACTGATAAGCACTTCCTTCATCCTACTTATCAGCGTCTGCAGATCTTCTACGATCTCACCCGGTACAAACTCTGCGAAATCAAAATAAAGATCTCTCTCTCTCAAATACTCCTCAAGATCAAACGCATAAAAGATCATTGGAATATCTATCAATGCTGCCTCAAAAATAGACGAGCTATAGTCTGTCACCAACAAATCGGTGATAAATAACAGATCATTAATATTTTCTTTGCCGGTCAGATCAAAGAGACGATCGGCAAAATCGCATTCCCGGTACATCGAAAGATCGGAATGTACGAAAGGATGCTGCTTTACAAGCAACACGGTATCCGGCGGTAATGCATTCATCACGAGATCGATCGGAAATCGTTCCATCGGATAAAACGCCGTTTTATTACCACTTCCACGAAAAGTCGGTGCAAAGAGCACGATTTTTTTGTCTTTCCACTGCGGATAACGCTCATAAAGAGCCGCAACCGTTTCTTTGCGATAATCCTCATCAAAAAATACATCGGTACGTGGTATGCCTGTCTGACGAATATTATTAATGTTCATACCAAAGGCTTCACTGTAAAACGGTGCCATTGCAGATCCACTGACGATCGCCCGTGTATATGTTCTATGATTTCTCGTATTCTGCGCCAGATCCGTAAGCCCAAGCTCTGACAATCCAAACAGCTTAAATGCGCCACAGGCATGCCACAATTGCAGCACCTCAGTCTCCTGTCTGACGTTGAGTGCCCCAAACTGCGGCACAAAATCTTCTAAAACGATCACCTTTGCCCCCGCTGCGAGATATGCACTTTTTTTCAGTTCCCTAAAAGTCAGTTTATCTACTGTCTTCGTTGTCAAAAACTCTTTTAACTCTGTCTTTCCCTCTTTCTGCAAAAGACTCCGAACCCGGTCCAGATTACCGCCTGCATCCACCTGTCTTTCCGACAGAAATAACACACCCTCCGGCGTGGTGATCTGTTTTACGGCACGAGCATACTGTCTGGCAAAATATCTGGTTTTGTGATCGCGAACACTATAATCATATCCCGTCCACGCCTTTACCATATCATTTGCATGATAAAAAATTGCCTTTTTACCGGATGCTTTCTGTGCTCTCGGGCTAAGCTTACCAATTCCTTTCGAGGCAAGCCAACCGGAACACAACCATACCGGCAGCAGCACTGTGCACAGACCAAACAACGCGCGCTTAACTATTCTGATCAAAACACGTGGTTGCTGATATAGGTCAAAAAACTGCTCTCCCCGCAGATTTCTTGAAACTTCTATTTCCTGCCACTGCATATTCTGATCCACATAACAAAGTGAAACCGACACATTCCGATCAGACTGCAATCCTTTTTTATCCGCAAACACGTACGCCAACTCCACTTTGGAGGTGCCTATAAACTTGCAATCTCCCTCCTTAGTCATTGTGCATTCTACAAACATTGGATAATACCGTTGCTTTTTCTTTTGTCCGCCGATGTCCTGTACAAAACTAAGCAGCATATGCATCCTCGCCGCAGTCGTTTTGTATCCTTTTAACTTTCCGGATACCGTCAGTTCATAGACAACCGATCGGTCTGTTTTGGTCACATCAGCAACAGCCTGCAGATTCTTTATCACGCTATCTCTCCATTCCTTTCTCAGCCTGTCAGCCCATCAATATTTTTTCACGCGCTGCTACAGGTGTCCTCCATATTACTTCTTCGTTCTTTTCTTCGTACTTTTCTTTGCCTTTTCCTTTTTTGTCACAGCAGCCACCTTAAAAGCACAGATCCGGTCAACCCGCTTCGTAGCTGAAGTAAACTGTACCGATTCAAAATTTACATATAAATACTTACCACTTACCGCAATCTCCTCATTCATCGACGGCATATTGATCACTTTATTGCGTTTGCCAAGTGTGATCTTACCGGCTCCTGCTTTTTTCAGATTCGGTTTGTACACATCCATCTGATGCAGATAGCCTCGTTTCGTCGAATTGGTCTGACAAGATCTCGACAGGATCAATCGTCCATTCGAAGTAAACGTTAATCCCTGTACACGGTTAGGAAGCTTAATACGCCCACATACGGTAAGCACCGGCTTACCGGTCTTGTCTGCGATCCGATAGGAGCCCAAATAGCCGGAATTACTTTCGCTATACGAAGCCACCCACAAAAGTCCCTTATAATACGTTACCGCAGCCGCCTGCTGCCCTAACGCATTCTTGGTCCCATACGCCTTAATCTCTAAATATTTCTTTTTAGCAATCGCCGCTTTTTTGATCTGAGCAAACGATATGCTGCGCAGATATGTCGACTGGCATATCCAAAGATTACGCCCGTCATAAGCAAGACCACCCGCATGTGTCTTATTTGGCAATACAACTGTCGTCAACAGTTTTTTACTGGATCTGCTCATAACATATACCACGGAATTATCGATTCTCTTGCTGTCATAAGCACTGACGAGTAAATACGAGCCGGCAAACGTCATTCCCTGCGGTACCATTGTTTTACTTCCAAATTCCAAAACATTAGTATTTGTCATTCCCGGCAAAACGATACTCTTTGCATAGTTTAACTGTTTCTTTACAAAACTGCACGCCTTAACTGCTGCCGATCTCAAAAAAGCCTTTTTCGATTTATACAGCTTGGCACCGGTACTCGTCTTTGCTACAGCAATCGGTTTGACGCCGCTCTTCGTCGCCTTGCTGCTCTCATAATCTTTCTCTTTATAGGTGCGGTACGCTACCATCGAATAGTAATATTTCGTGCCATTTTTGAGCCCGGTGCGAAGATAGCTAACCGTAGACTTGCCTTTCAGATCAGCTATAAGAATCGCCTGCGAACCATTATACTGATAAATGCGGTATCCTGTCGCACCATTTACCGCTGTCCACGTGAGCTTTACCCGGCCATTTCCGGCACGAAGCTTCATGGACGGCTTGGCAGGATTCGTCGTGGTCGAAATCTGCTCCGAGTATTCTCCGGTGTTTTCCTCGTCTGCAAAATAGGTTCGAATGCGATAACGGTATGTGACACCCGATTTCAAGCCGGTATCCTTATATTCTAATGTCGTTGTGCTTCCTACTTTTGTTTCTACGCCATTTGCCTCTGTGCGGTAGATCAAATATCCGGTCGCACTCTCCACTTTCTCCCAGCCAAGTGTGATCGATGTGGAAGCATTTTTTATGATTGAAAATGTCGTAAGTGCTTCCGGCCGGGTAAACGTGTGAACCGGTTCTGCAAAGTGGCTCTGTTCTCCGCTTGACTGACGATAGGCACACACTGTGATATAAAATTCATCACCGGCTTTTCGGTTTTTCCACGTATATTTCTGCTCTTTCGTCTCATCTAAAAAAACATAAGCAGACTTCTCAAAATCATAATAATACACAAGATACGATGTCATTCCGGGCATTTCATCCCATGCTACCGTGATCGAGTCCGTGGTCGTTTCTGTTACTTCCAACCCGGTCAGCACATCTTTCTCTTCCAAAAATACAGCACCCTCCACCGGTGCGATCAAATCTACTCTATCCGGTGTATAGATTTCCTCGCCGGTCTCCTCTGCCTTTGCCATTGGGGCAGCCGTAAACCCTCCCAAAAGACTGCAGACAAGTGCAGCAACGATCATAACCGCTATTCTGGCTTTCCGTTTTCTGATGCTGTCAAACAACTGTAACATAATGCTTCATCCTCCATGCTCTACTCTTTCTGTAATATTGCAAATACTCTGTCAAGAGATCCGCCTTCTATATAATCATACTGTAATTTGGCAAAATCTTGGCGTTTTTGAGCATTATCCACATTTTTTTGCAAAAGCTGCAAAAGTTCTTCTGTCGAATATGCAATATCACCCGGAACCGTCGAACGATAGTCACGATAAAAACCGCGGTCATATTTGTCAAGGTCATAGGCAAATAATATAATCGGCTTATCTAAAAGCACATATTCCACAACGGTTGAAGAATAATCTGTGACCAAACAATCTGCGACCATATAAAGATCTGTTATATCACTATAGTCTGTCATATTCAGGCAATGTTCATGCAAGGTAATATTTTCTGACGGAAATTTCGGATGAAGTTTAACAAGAACATACCAATCATCTCCAAGTGTCTGACAGATTTTTGCAATGTCAAATTTTTCCAACAATTGCGCATTTTCCTCTGCCGTTGCTCGAAACGTCGGTGCATACAATAATACCTTTTTATCACGAAGGACCGGATACTGACGATATACATTCTCTGCTCGTCTTTTCTTGTCCTCTTCATCAAAATACGCATCCAAAACCGGAATGCCCGTTGCATAAATGCGATCTGTCGGAATGGCAAAAGCCTCACTATAATACGGTATGATCTGCGTCGAAGTGACAAACAGATGTGTCACATGCTTATTAGCCTCAGCAACCTGTTTACGAACATTCGGATCTTCTTCTGTAGAAAGACCAAATCGCTTAAACGCACCGGCACCATGCCACAACTGAATAATCTGCTGCCCCTCCGTATGCATATAGGCAAGCGGAAGCAGATTGTCATTGAGAAAGATCTTCCCGGCATCTGCCATATTCCACGGTACTTTTACAAAAAAACACAGTATTCCCTTAATCTTAGAACATATCCCTCCGTTTGGATGAAAGAGATCCTGCTTGCTAAATGCCACGATCTGACAGCCCTGATCACGTTTTGTAATCTCCTCAGACACCAACTCCAAATTACCATTCAGCCCATGGTTATGTCCATTAAAAAGTACAACTTTATTATGCATCTTCGCAAATTTTCGATGCAAATTATATATTCCCGCAAATACATAGTAACCTAACTGTTTCATACGACTTTTTTATTCCTTTCCAAACTCGCCAACTTTCATTGTCGGCAACTAACTTTATATTTTAACAGAATATCACTTTACTTGTAAATCCCCACTTCCGTACCACCTCTCGTATGCATACAATAATAGAAAACAAATTACCACTCGAAAGGAGGGCTCTATGAACCGAGTCTCTTCTATCATTCATTTAGATTATGCCAGACAACACGGTCTGACCGGGCAGGGGATCGGTGTTGCTATATTGGATACAGGCATTGATTTTCATCCGGATTTTTATTCTAAAGAAGGCGGATATCGTCTTGCCGGTTTTCTGGATCTGGTCAATCATAAAACACACTATTACGATGACAATGGACATGGAACACACACTACCGGCATTTTGACCGGTAACGGCTCCGTCTCAAACGGACTCTACTGTGGTGTTGCACCGGAATGTCATTTTTATTCCATCAAAGTGCTTGGCAAAAACGGCGAAGGGCATATTGAACACGTCTTAGAAGCCATTCACTGGCTGTTACAGCACTACAAAGAATATAATATCCGCATCGTTAATATTTCCATCGGCAGTACCCGCGGCCGACAGTTTGACGAAAACTCTCCTCTCGTAAAAAGTGTCAACTCTCTGTGGGAACACGGTCTTGTTGTCCTCACAGCTGCCGGAAATCATGGCCCGGCTCCCGGAAGTATTGGAGCACCGGGCAACAGCCGTAAGATCATTACCGTTGGCTCTTCCGACCCGTTACAGTATCGTTTTGACTCCGACTATTCCAGCCGCGGTCCAACCAATAGCTGTATAAAAAAACCGGATATTGTAGCACCTGGATCGCGCATTGTCAGTCTCGCTGCAGGCTCCTCCTATCAGGCCAAAAGCGGCACATCTATGTCAACACCGATCGTAGCCGGATGCATCGCTCTCCTGTTAGAAAAATATCCGGATCTGACGAATCGCGAAATAAAGCTGCACCTTCGCAACACCGCACTCGATCTTGGATACAGCCATACGAGACAGGGCTGGGGACTGATTCAATGCGACCGCATGCTTTCCACTCCGCCAACAAGACTATAAAAAAGCAAAGCCAGCGCTTTGCATAACACCACATTGTGAGCAGTTTCCTATAAAGATTAATGTAAAAAGAGCCTTCGTGCATCGGAAACGTCATCATGCTCGAATGACATTCCCGATACACGGAAGGCTCTTATCTGATATCTTTTATGCCAAAACACGATCCAGCTCTTTGACAAATTCAGCCATCTCATGCTTGGAAAGCTGTGCATCCGCACCTAGCTGCTCTCCTTTGCGGCGCATGTCTTCATTGATCAATGAAGAGAAAATAATGACCGGAATATCTTTGTACGCCGGCGTCTCTTTGATCAGCTTGAGCAGACGGTGTCCATCCATCTGCGGCATCTCAATATCCGTCACGACACACGCAACTTTCTCTTTTAAGGTTCCCTCTTGACGGTACTGCTCCAACAGCTCCCACAACTCCAATCCATTATTTAACGGCATCAGATTCGTAAATCCCGCTGCCGTAAGTCCATCATAGATCATTAAACTCAAAAACTGAGAATCCTCTGCATACAAAATCGGTTTGTTATTCTTTGGACGCGACCCTAACCGCTCAATATCCGACAACTGAATGCCTGCCTCCGGTGAGATCTGTGCCACAATATTTTCAAAATCCAACAATATCACAAGATGCTTATCAATGTTAATAATACCTGTGATCATGCTTGTTCGCGAATTACTGATCAAACGATCCGGCTTCACGATCTGTGACCAATTCACACGATGGATCCCCACTACGCTATGTACATGAAAAGCGGCATTCGTTCCATTAAAGGATGTCACCAAAAACATATCTGTCTTCTTCTCTTCGCACTCATTCATTCCCAGACACTTCGCCAGATTGACAACAGTAATTGTCTCTCCGCGCGTACTAAATGCTCCCTCCACAAAAGGATGTGCATTCGGGATTGGCGTTAATTCTGTATAACTGATGATCTCGCGGATCTTTGCCACATTGATTCCATAGTTATGTCCGTCCACGACAAACTCCAAAATCTCCAATTCATTTGTTCCACTCTCTAATAAAATATTTGTATCCATAGTAATGCAAACCTCCGATCTGACTCCACTATTCCCCATTCACATATTTCGTAACGAGCAAAATATGATTCTATGTATACGTATATTTTACATGACTACACACTGTTTTGCAAGCGGACACTCAAATATCCCACAATTTTCTCACCGGCAGCCCTGTCATCTTCTCCAATCTTTCTACACTTGGCTTATAGAAAGCATCCATCTTACGTTTCTGTTCATCTGTCATCTTGTCGTGATTTTCGATCGTTGTATAACGCTGTACCCATCTCGCAAATCGAAAAAATAATTTTTGCTTTTTACTGCGTGTCGTATTTTCCTTTCGCCCACGGATCGACGCATAATACCGATAATTGATATATGCCCCCAGCCAGTTGGCAGAAACAGCACTGCCCTCATTGCTGTTTGGCATTTGTTCCACACAGATCGGATGTTTCACACCGATAAACTCTTGAATCTCCTTCATCTGCTCTTCGGGGTTCCGCATCAGTTCTTCCATCACAACAACCTTGATCTGTTCCGGTCGAAAGTATTGCAAATACTCATTGATCCATTTGTCATACTGAAAACGATCTTTCCGCTCCGTATAAATCTCCTCATTTGCAAACTTGGTAAATAATTTGACCGAATAACGGTGAAATCCCTGATAATAGCGAACATATCGATAATGTCTCGGTCTGCGCATTAACATTTTATAATAAGAAAACGTCGCAAGCGACGGCTGTCGTACCAAAAAAAGCAGCTTGACCTCCGGTCCAAAACACTCATACACATTGCGTGCCGATCCATGATAGGACGGCTCGATATCCCCATATAATTTATCTGGATCCTGCTCTGGAAAATATTTGTGGCGGAACCGTTCCGGTGCATCATCATATTTGTTACGCCAATGCATATAGAACGTCTCCTTCCCCTTGGGAAGTACGATCTCCGGACATTCACGTAATGCATTGCTAAGCGATGTCGTACCGCACTTCGTGAAGCCCACACATAAGAAATCCATATGCGGATTTTCCTGCTGAGAAATCTCTGCAAACACTTCATAATCCACCAGCAAAATACGTACTGCACCAAACTGCTTAGCTGCTTCCACAGCCTCTTCATGCGCCTCTTCATGTAAACGGACGATCACATACAATGCCTTTTCCCGTGCCGTGGTCATTGTCGTGTCCACGCAAGGTGTTCCAAGAATTTCTTTCGGTGCCGTCAACGGAATAAACGTAAGCACTTCCTTGATCTGTGGTTGAAACGGCAGATGTCCGGCAAACCTTAGCAATACACGGGCTACCCTTTTGTGCTGCACGATCACAAGGTCTTCTTCCTCTTCAAATACTTTTGTCAGCTCCTCTTTCGTATGGATTTCTTTCATTTCGCATTTTTCCATCACAATTGTTTCCTTTCTTCCTCGTTCCCCATATATTTCTTCTCTATCCTTTAACCTCTTCCCTCACATATTACTTCTTCACTATGTCATACTTCCGTCATATTTGTAATATTTTTTTGACATTTTAGCCGAAATCTACTACAATACATACTGCATATTACGAACAGGTACATAACAAACAAATTCGTATTGTACCAAATCACCCTGACCGGGTGGTCGTGGGAGTATGGAGGATGATTATGAATAACATTATTTTAATTGGTATGCCGGGCGTTGGCAAAAGCACTGTCGGCGTTGTATTGGCAAAAACACTCGGATACGCATTTCTTGATTCTGATCTGTTGATCCAGGAACGGGAGGGACTCCTGCTTCATGAAATCATTGAAAAATACGGACTGGAGCGTTTTAATCAGATCGAGTCTGAGGTAAATGCATCTATCGAAGCAGAAGACACTGTCATTGCCACCGGCGGCAGCGTTGTATATGGCACCGAAGCGATGATGCACCTAAAAGCCCTCGGAACGGTCGTCTATCTTAAACTATCCTATGAAGAATTGACCGAACGTCTTGGTGATCTCAATAAACGTGGCGTTTCCATCCGTCCCGGAGAGACTTTGGAAACCCTGTACGAAGAACGTATTCCTATTTATGAGCGCTATGCAGATGTGACTGTAGACTGCGAAGATCTGTCGATCCGCGATATCGTCAAAAAGATCACTTATCTTTTCTAAACCATCGGCAGCCATATCTGGTTCAAAAGCGCAACTATAACATTGAGCAGCAAGCCGCCAATGATCGGATGAAGCCATCGCTTGATCAGTTCAAACAACGGCAACTGCTCAAAATTTTTGCAAAGGTAATCTCCTATCGAATATACGATCCCAGACGCACATATACTGCATACAAATCCTGAGAAAGCAATCAAAATCCCATCTATGATATTCTGATGAATCCCATAGCCGATCAAATAGCCAACACCGGTAAGTATCTTACACAGGATCGACCCCGGCAATACATTCGCAATGGCAACCAATTGTTGATAAAATACCCCTTCCTTTACCATCCCGGTGTCTACAAATACACCATCTGCAACAGTCAGATAAGCATCGCCTCCTCCGTAAGACAAAAAAGACGAATACATTCCCTTAAGCAGATAATCCGCAGCAGGTGAAAATAAAATGATCATCGGCAGCGTACATGCAGCAAGAAAACACAGCCATACAACAATGTCTCCGATAGTCTCCTTACCAATTCCAAACAAAGTCGTTCCAATCGACCCTACCGCATGCATTCCTTTCATTCGCTGAATATACGTAACATATAGTTTTCCTATGGTAACCATGATCATGAGTATCACTAAAATGCCCTTTACCGGTGCCACCTCATAATGCCGTTCTAAGCAAACACAGGCGAGATACGCACCGATCAATATTCCCGGCACCAAAACACGCTTTACCGAATACCGCCCCTGTGTCCACAAAATAAAAAACAGCGCCAGCCCCAGAATACTAACTGTAGAAAGTACAAATAACGGCCTGCCATGAATTCCCATCAGACGGTACAGATTTTTGCCACCACAGAGCAAAAATACTGATACAAATATCAGAAGCACCTTTCCAAATCGTTTTCGGCTCTCCTGCATCGCCTCGTGGGCAATACCGCAAATGTAGCGAAACAACAGATAGATCAAAAATAAACTGACTGCTTTGGTAAACACAGATAACCAACGTATTGTCTGCTCATCAATATGTTCCATCATCGCTAACAGTGCAACGGTAGCCACAGCTCCCGGAAGTGCGACCAGACTGGCAGCAAGCAGCATACAAGCTCTTCCATACTTGCGGCCAATACCGCAGGCAATCTCCACAGGAAGTGCCCCGGGCGTAATACTTGCCGCCAAAACCGCCTCGTCATATTCTTCTTTCGTGACGTACAGTTTCTTCGTCACAAACTCCTTTTCCATAACCGGGATCAACGCATTGCCACCTCCAAAGCCGATCACACCGACTCGCAGCATAGCCTGCATCAATCCCCTGATCCTTGTACC
>ERZ827088.1859-NODE-1859-length-24104-cov-3.821822_pt1 | contig 24104 bp, 16 predicted proteins | sample MGYA00519922_ERZ827088 | MGnify/ENA primary metagenome ERZ827088 (study PRJEB31778, sample SAMEA3449254) | human gut metagenome | biome: human gut; feature: human-associated habitat; material: faeces | place: United Kingdom | collected 2010/2012 ...
TGTCGGGGGACACGGTGCCGAACAGGCGGGCCGCCTGCAACTTGTCGGCCGTGGCGGCCCTGGCTTCGGAGACGTTGAGGAAATAGACGGTATTCTCCGACAGGCCGGAAAAGACCAGATAGCCCAGACCACCCAGGAACAGCAGGGCGGCCACGAGATACATACAGGTGTTTTTCTTGCGGGGCATGGGGTCTCCTTGCATGAAAGAACGTGCCTTTCCCGGCACGAAGCTGCTGCATACCCTAGCACAACCCTGCCTTTTTGACAAGTAAGAATCGCTCCTGATAGGACAGCAAAGCCGCATGAATCCAGTGTGCGCGCACGCACACTCCGGCCGGTATCACCGGGCTAGCCTGCCGTATTGGCGAGAGCCGTCAGGGAATCGTCGGGCAGGGAATCCAGGCAGTGGCGGCGGGCATATTCCTGCGTGAAGCTGACGAAGAGCTCCGCCGGGGACGAGAGCTCCTGCTGTGCCGGCCGGTACAGGAGCATGGCACGCCGGAGCACCGGGTAGACAGGGGTGGCCACAAGGCCGAAGCCCCGGGCCAGCAGGATGGAAAAACGCCCGGCCAGCGCGATGCCCGCGCCGGTGGCCGCCAGAGCGAACGCCGTTGCCATGTGGTGCACCGTATGCGCCACATGGAAGTCTTCCTCACCGCCCACATCCGCCGAGATGTAGTGGATGGACTCCCGGCCGACGGCGATGACGTCCGCCTTGCGCACCTGCTCCCAGGAGACGGCCTCCCCTGCCAGCGGGTGCTGGGGCAGCGAGAGCATGTGGACCGACGTTTCAAAAAACAGCTCGCCCGTTACGCCCGCTTCCAGATCACGGGCAGGGCCGTAGCCGAGGTCGGCGCTGCCGTCCACCACGGCCTGCTGGACCCTGGACATGGGCAGATCCACGAGCTCGACCCGCATCTCCGGATACCGGCGCATGAAGCGGTAGGCCAGCAGCGGGATCAGCGTACAGCCCAAAAGCGGCGCCGCCGCGATGCGTACCCGGTGGATGCGGGCATCGTGCAGTTCCGTGGCGCATTGCTCCATGCTGCGGAACACGTCCTGGGCCCTGCTGGCCTTTTCGAAAAATATCTTGCCCGCCGCCGTCAATTTGACGACTCGCCTCCCTCTGTCAAAAAGCTGGACGCCTATCTGGTCTTCCAGATCCTTGACCAGGTTGCTGACCGCGCTTTGCGTGATGTGCAGCGCCGCACCGGCCGCCGTGAAGCTGCGGAGCTCTGCGACCATCAAAAAGGCATCTACCTGACGAATGGTGATATTCATAGTTCATCCCGGGCTGCTGGCGGATTCGTGACGGATGCATAAGCAGAAGTGATGCATCGATCAACAAAAAAAATTGTACATCCCCTGTTTTTTCATGGATACTCCCAAATAAGATCTGATGAATCGTATTTGCTCTAGAGCGTACAGGAAAATCAAAATCATAACAATTGGAGATGCATATGGAAAATGTAAATTCTATACAGCAAAATCCAACAAAGAAGCGTTTTATAATCGTTATATGCCTTTTTATAGGTATTTTTATAGCCTATCTCGACAGAGTGAACGTATCTGTACTTGCGGCTAACGATCCTTTCCTCCTTGAAATGGGCATCAAGGATACGCCCGTACGCATAGGCATGATGATGTCCGTCTTCCTTGCGGCATACGGGATATCCAATGTCGTCCTTTCGCCTATCGGGGATTATCTTGGACCGCGTAAAAGCATGATGCTCTGCATCGTACTGTGGACGATATCCCTCTTCATTGGTGGTATCGCCACATCCTTCATGCTGATCATCGTCAGTAGAATCATACTGGGCATCGGTGAGGGCTTTTACTATCCCCTGCAAAGTGTCTTTATCAAAAACTGGTTCCCCAAACAGGAACGGGGACGGGCCAATGCAGCCTGGGTCGTGGGGCAGTCCGTTGCGCCTGCCATCGCCATGCCCTTCTTTGCCTGGCTCATCGGGACCCACGGCTGGCGCATGAACTTCCATGTCTGCCTCGTGCTGGGCCTCATCCCCCTGTACCTGCTCTGGCGCCATGTGGCGGACACCCCCCGTCAGGCCAAGGGCATCAACGCCGCGGAACTGGCCCACATCGAAGCCGGTCAGGAGCAGGCCCCTGCCTCCGCCGAAGAAAAGATCCCCGTCGCCGTGCGCTTCAAGGCCTTTGCGGGCAACTACCGCTACTGGCTGCTGGTGTTCTGGTACCTGTGCCTGCAGTGCATGTACTGGGGCCTCATCACCTGGCTGCCCAGCTATCTGAAGACCGCCCGCGGCTTCTCCTGGAGCGAGATGGGCTGGCTGGCCTCCCTGCCCTTCGTCCTTTCCATCTTCTGCAAGGCTTCCAGCGGCATCCTGGCCGACAAGGTCGGCCGCAGTGCGCCCATCCTCATGTGCGCCATGCTGTTCGCCGGCCTGTGCGTCTACTTCGGCGCCTCGGTGGACAACAAGTACGCTTCCGCCGTCCTGCTCTCCTGCTCCGTGGCTTTCTGCACCATGGGCACCCCTGTCGCCTGGACCCTCCTGCAGAGCCTCGTGCCCGGTTCGTCCATGTCCACGGCCTCCGGCATCATGAACGGTTTCGCCAATGGTCTGGCGGCTCTGGCTCCGGCCCTGATCGGCCTGTTCATCACCCTGACGGGCCAGTTCAGCGGCGGTCTGCTGTGCCTGGTCTTCACCGGTGCGGCCGCGACGCTGGCGGCTGCCATCCTCGTTATCCAGAAATATTAAATAAAATCAAATCAATCCAGACTTCAAGGAGCCTGTAATGAAAATCACCAGTATCGATATCATCGATGTCGCCAACGATTTTTCTTCCGCCACCAGCAAATGGCGCCCCACCGTCGTCCGGGTCAACACGGATGAAGGCATCAGCGGCTTCGGTGAAGTGGGCCTCGCCTACGGCGTCGGCGCCTCCGGCGGCATCGGCGTGGCCAAGGATCTGTCCGCCCTGCTGATCGGCATGAACCCCATGGATACGGAAGCCATCTGGGAAAAGATGCTGCGCAAGACCTTCTGGGGCCAGGGCGGCGGCGGTATCTTCTCCGCAGCCATGAGCGGCCTCGACATCGCCATGTGGGACATCAAGGGCAAGGCCCTCAACGTGCCCCTGTATGTCCTGCTGGGCGGCAAGAGCCGTGACAGCATCCGGGCCTACGCCAGCCAGCTCCAGTTCGGCTGGGGCGGCGGTACCGACAAGGCCATGCTCGTGTCGCCGGAACAGTACGCCGACGTGGCGCGTGTCGCCGTCAGCGAAGGCTATGACGCCATCAAGGTGGACGTGCTGGCCATGGACGAACACGGCAACTGGAACCAGCGTGACCTCAAGGGCCTGCTGCCGGACAACATCCTGCGCCTGGGCTATGACCGCCTGAAAGCCATGCGCGACGCCATCGGTCCCGATGTGGACATCATCGTGGAGATGCACTCCTTCACCTCGGCGGCACCGGCCATCCAGTTCGGCCGCATGATCGAGGAGCTGGGCGTCCTGTACTACGAAGAACCCGTCATGCCCCTGAACCCCAAGATGATGAAGCAGGTGGCCGACCATGTGAACATCCCGCTGGCCTCCGGTGAACGCATCTACTGGCGCTGGGGCTACCGCCCCTTCCTGGAAGACGGCAGCCTGAGCGTCATCCAGCCGGACATCTGCACCTGCGGCGGTATCTCCGAAGTCAAGAAAATCTGCGACATGGCCCACGTCTATGACGTCACCGTCCAGATCCATGTCTGCGGCGGCCCCATCTCCACCGCAGCCGCCCTGCACATGGAAGCGGCCATCCCCAACTTCATGATCCACGAACTGCACCGCTATGCCCTGCTGGAACCCAACACCAGGACCTGCATCCACAACTACATGCCCAGCAAGGGCCGCTACACCGTTCCCGAACTGCCCGGCCTTGGCCAGGAACTGACGCCCGAGACCATCGCCGCCTCGGACATCATCACCGTCAAGTAAGGCTGCCGCAGGGCGGGGACACGGCCCGCCTCCAGCCGGATACAAAAAAGCCGGGGCTCATCAGAGCCCCGGCTTTTTGCTGTCTGTGTTTCTGTGGCCAGAAACGAAAAAAGGGTCTGCGTTTCCGCAAACCCTGATTTCCTTTTTGGTGGAGCTGAGGAGAATTGAACTCCTGACCTCTTGAATGCCATTCAAGCGCTCTCCCAACTGAGCTACAGCCCCTCGACAAGAAGGTACATTGCCAAAAAGCAGCCCCTCTGTCAACAAAAAAATCAAAAAAGTTTTTCCATCTCCCCACCACGGCAAAGGGCCGCCCCTCCTTCCCCGCCCGCACGGCTCCCGGCCGGGCCTTTCCTTCCCCGGCCAAAAGCGTATGCTGCGGCCATGAACCTCCTCTATCTCACCGACGTATTTTGTCCCTGGTGCTACGGCTTCGCGCCGGTCATGCGCCGCCTGGCTGCGGAACATCCCGAACTGCCCGTGCGCGTGCTGGGCGGCAACCTTATGGACGAGCCCCAGACCCTCACCGGCATGCTGGAAGAGTACCCCACCATCCGGGAATTCTTCGCCCGCCTGCAGGAGACCACCGGCCAGTCCACGGAACATTTCCGCCAGGCCCTGGAACAGGCCGTGGCCGGTACGGGCCCGGACCTGCTCATGCATTCCCCGGCCATGAACCTGCCCCTGGCCGCCCTGCGCCATCTGGCCCCCGGTCACGAGCTGGAACAGATGGAGGCCTTCCAGATGGCCTTCTATGCCCAGGGCCGTGATGTCATGGCCGCCGGGGAACAGGCTGCCATCGCGGCCGCCTGGCTACCTGCGGGGACGCCCGCCGACGCCCTGGCCGCCGCCATGGCGGACCCCGCCATCCGGAGCGCCGCCCGGCATGACGCCGCCGAAGCCGAGGAGGTCATGGGCGAATTCCTCCTTTATCCGACCCTGTATCTGGAGCACGACGGCCAGCGCACCCTGCTGGCTCGCGGTTACAGCGACTACGCCAGCGTCCGGGCCAAGCTGGACGATGCCCTGCGCGGTGTCCGCGAAAGCCCCGTCGCCCAGGGCGCGGCCTGCGGCCTGAACGGCAAATGCTGTTTTTAGGGCAATGATGCTTCGTTGCGAGGGAGAAAGGCGTTTTTTGGACAAAAACTGCCCCTCCCCCTCTCAAACTCTCCCCCGCCCCGAAAAAACCTTTCTCCGGCCTGACCGGCCGGTCCCCGTCATTGGCCGGAGGAGCCGCCATCCGGGCATGGACCGGGACGATCCGGCATGACGGACAGGTGTGGGAAGCGGGCAGCTCCCCGTCTCCGGGATTTTCTGTTTCAGGATATATGATGCAGCCAGGCCGCTGCCAAACAAAAAGCCCTCCGCGAACGGAGGGCTTTTTGTTTGCTGGTGTACCGGCCGGCTAGCAGCCGTACTTGGCTTCGATCTCGGTGGCGGCTTCTTCCACACCGGCCTGCATCTTGGCGCGGGCGGCGCGGATCTTTTCATCCAGCGCGGGATCGGCCACGGCCAGGATCTGGGCGGCCAGCCAGGCGGCGTTGCGGGCACCGGCCTTGTCCATGGCCACGGTGGCCACGGGGAATCCGGGAGGCATCTGCACAGTGGCGAGCATGGCGTCCATGCCGCCCATCAGGCCGCCGGAGACCGGGATGCCGATGACGGGACGGGTGGTGCGGGCGGCCACGGCACCGGCCAGGTGCGCGGCCATGCCGGCGGCGCAGATGAAGACCTTGGCGCCGGCGGCTTCCTGTTCGCGCAGGATCTTTTCCGTGCGCTCGGGGGTACGGTGGGCGGAGCTGACCGTGAAGAGATAGGAGATGCCCAGCGAACGCAGCACGTCCACGCAGGGGCTGACCTTTTCTTCATCGGACTTGGAGCCCATCATGATGACGACTTGAGCCATAGATGTTCCTTTATGGCGGCATGAGGCCGCGGTTGCTTACTTTTCTTCCTGCACCAGCTGTTCCAGACGGCGGATGCCCTTCTGGCCGATATCGCTGCGGTGGAAGCTCTTGTCCATGCGGATGGCCTTCACGCCCTCATAGGCACGGGCCTGGGCGTCGGCCAGGGTATCGCCCAGCGCGGTCACGCAAAGCACGCGGCCGCCGCTGGAAAGGGTCTTGTCGCCGTCCATGCTGGTGCCGCTGTGGAAGACCTTGACGCCGGGCAGGGCGTCGGCTTCGTCCAGACCTTCGATGACCATGCCCTTGGGATAGGCGTGCGGATAGCCTTCGGCGGCCACCACCACGCCCAGAGCGGTCTGGGAGGTATGGGTGAGGCTTTCGGGACGGAGCTTGCCCTCGATGCAGTCCAGCATGATCTGCACCAGATCGCCTTCCAGGCGCATCAGCAGGGGCTGGCATTCGGGGTCACCGAAACGGGTGTTGTATTCCAGTACCTTGGGACCGTTCTCGGTCATCATCAGGCCGGCATAGAGCACGCCCACGAAGGGATGGCCGTCCTTGGCCAGTGCGGCCAGGATGGGACGGATGACCGTATCGGCCATGGCTTCGGCCTCGTTGTAGGGCAGGATGGGGGCGGGGCTGTAGGCGCCCATGCCGCCGGTATTGGGGCCCTGGTCGCCGTCATAGGCGGCCTTGTGGTCCTGGGCGGAAGGCAGGGGCACGGCGGTCTTGCCGTCGCACAGGCAAAGGAAGGAAGCTTCCTCGCCCACGAGGAATTCCTCGATGACGAGCTTGGCGCCGGCGGCACCGTGCGCACGCTTGCACATGATGTCGTCCACGGCATCCAGGGCTTCCTGGGTGGTCATGGCCACCACCACGCCCTTGCCAGCAGCCAGGCCGTCGGCCTTGACCACCAGGGGAGCGCCCAGTTTGACCACGGCGTTCTTGGCTTTATCGGGATCGGTGAAGACCTGGCTGTGGGCCGTGGGCACACCGGCGCGGTTCATGACGTCCTTGGCGAAGGCCTTGCTGCCTTCCAGACGGGCACAGTAGGCATCCGGGCCGAAGCAGGGGATGCCGGCCTCACGCATGCGGTCGGTGATGCCCTTGGTCAGGGGCAGTTCGGGACCGGGCACCACCAGGTCGATCTTTTCCTTGCGGGCCAGTTCCACCAGACCGTCCAGGTCTCCGGCGTCCACGGCCACGTTGATGGCGCCCTCACGGGCCGTACCGCCGTTGCCGGGGGCCACAAAAACTTCACTTACCCGAGGGCTCTGCTTGAGCTTCCACACCAGGGCGTGCTCACGCCCGCCAGAACCGATAACCAGGATGCGCACAACCTCTCCTCCCTGAAAAATAGACATACGGAAAACTTTCCGGCAGCCGGAGCTGCTGAAAAAGCCCCGTCCCGCGCCGCTGCGACACGGAACGGGGCTGCACCCTCTTACATGTTAGTAGTTGGGGGTCACTTCAAAGTCGCTGAGGTCGGCAGGAGCGTTGGGGTTCATCTGCGACACGTCCAGCGGATAGGCGGTGACGAGGCACTGACGGCTGCCCACACCCAGGTCGGGCGAGGTGTTCAGGCCCACCACCAGGTCCAGGATACCGTCGTTGTTGAAGTCGGCCAGGTCCACGGCCGCCACGGAACCGCGGATGCGGCGGGTCTTCCACTTCAGGCCCAGGCCCACGCCATCCCAGAACAGAGCGTGCACTTCGCCCTGGGGGAAATAGCGGTAGCGGTCGAAGATCTGGGCCGCCGTGGAAATGGGCTTGTTGACCAGCAGGGTGTATTCGCCGGTATGGCCGATGTCGGCCACGATGAGACGCATGGGAGCAAAGTACTTGCTGGGCATCTGGTAGTTGCGGTCCACGCCCAGGCCCGGCATGCCCTTGTAATGTTCCATGCCGGTGGCGGAACCGGAGAAGCGTTCCATGGTGGTGTGGATCAGGGTCTGGTTGGCGCCCTGGAAGATCTTCAGGCGTTCGTCGTCGGTCAGCATGACCAGCTGGTCACCGTTCTTGCCGGGGATCCAGGCCACGTTGAAGACGTTGGCCCCACTGGGCAGGTTGACGCGCTGGCCCAGCACATAGGTGCCGTTCTGCTTGACCATGACATGCACGCCGGGGGCAAACAGCTTGATGGAGTCCCAGCCCTGGCCCACCAGCGTGGGCTGGTAGGAAGGCGGCAGGTTGACGACGCTGGCGAAGTAGGAGCAGCGCTTGGCCACTTCCGTGAACTTGTTGCCGCGGAAGCCGTAGAAGTAGGTGTAGGGGCGGTTGCTCTCTTCTTCGAAGGTGGCCACCACCAGATCCTTGGCGCCGTCGCGGTTGAGGTCGATGGCACGCATGGAGAAGTTCAGGTTGCTGCGGGAAACGGTGATCTCACCCAGCTTGCCCAGGCGGCCGTCGTTGCCCCACTTGTAGATGACCAGACGGTGGTCGTGCAGGATGGCGATCTCGTTGCGACCGTCACCGTTGAAGTCGGCCACGGCCATGTCCACCATCTCGTCCTTGAGGCGCTGGCTGCGGATGCGGGAACCGTCAGCGGAGTTGCCCTGATAGCGGAACTGGGGGTTCAGGTAGGATTCCGTCTGGCCGGTCTCGTTGCGGATGATGTCCGAACGGCCGCCACGGCTGGCAGCGGCGGCACCGGCGACGCCCAGCACCTCGGAAGAGAAGGCACCCGCAAGACGCTGCACGGTGGCGTTCAGGGCGCTCATGGGGCCCTGGGCCGTATTGGTCCAGGTGGCGCCCTTCTTGTCCACGCTGTTGAGGACGATGGTGCAGTCATTGCCCATGACGCTCACCGTGCCCCACAGGGCATAGTCGGCACCGCCGATGAACTTGCGGGCTTCGGCGGCAGAGCCGGCCGCACGGGGGCCCATGGTGCCCGTAGCGCCCGTGGCACTGAGACGACCCATCAGCGTGGAAGGCACAGCCTTGGACAGGTAGCTGTAGTTCTGGGGCGCATGCACCTCAAAAGGCAGCAGCACGAAAGACTTTGCCTGGGCAGCCTGGGCCTGGAGGCCCATCACCAGCATCAGGCAGGCGGCAAACGCCAGCTTCATGGCAAATTTCATTCAAAATCTCCTTGCAGTTCTCTGCGTACGTCGACCGCCCTCACAAAGGAGGGCCTGCCCCGGCCGGAGGATCTGCCGCTGTCGCGGCGGGGACCGTACAGCCTGCGGCACCGGAACTATAGCGACACTTGGCCTGCCGCGCAACTTGAAAGCCGTATCCGCTGTTACGGCGCGGGCCTGCGCTTCCCTTACGCGGACGCTCTTGCCCCCTCCAGACGGAACAGATAAGAAAGGCCCATGAGTACCGCCAATCCTTCCCGCCCCACGGGGCGTTCTTTTCGTCTGGTCTGCCCGCCGGAGCAGATGCCGCAGGTGGAGAGCCTGCTGCGCGCCCAGGGCTATGAGTTCGAACCCGAGCCGTTTTCGCCCTTCTGCCGCCGCCTGCTGTGCGAACCGCGGCCGCTGGGCTCCTCGCTGGCCGCCTTTTTCGGCTACATCTATATCCAGGACAGGTCTTCCATGCTGCCGCCCCTGGCCCTCGCTCCGCGGCAGGGCGAGGCCGTGCTGGACATGTGCGCGAGCCCGGGCAGCAAGACGGGCTTCCTGGGCCAGCTCACCGGCCCCGACGGCTTCGTGCTGGGCAACGAGCTTTCCCGCGCCCGTCTGGCCACCCTGCGGGCCAACCTGCACGCCTGCAACCTGCCGCATGTGGGCACCTGCTCCTTCGAGGGCCAGGCCCTGCCCCTGACGCCCGGCACCTGGGACGCCATCCAGCTGGATCCCCCCTGCTCCGGCTGGGGCACGGTGGAAAAGAACCCCCAGGTCCTCAAGCTCTGGCAGGGCGACAAGCTCAAGGGCTTAGTGGGCCTGCAACAGCTGCTGCTGGCCCATGCCGCGCGCCTGCTGCGCCCCGGCGGCCGCGTCGTCTTCTCCACCTGCACCACCAACGATGACGAGAACGAAGCGCAAGTGCGCTTTGCCGAAGAAGAACTGGGACTGGTGCGCGAGCACCTGACTCCCTTCGAGGGCTTCGTCTGGGAACAGCGCCCCGGCGGCGAGGGCACCCTGCGCGTGGACGGCGAACGCTCGGCGGCCCAGGGTTTCTATGTGGCCCTGCTGCGCAAGCCAGCGGACGCGCCCCTGCCCGAACTGCCAACCCTCTCCGCCGAGCCCGATGCCCGCACGGCCGCCCGCAACGCGGCCCGCGGCCGCAACCGTCGCGATGCCCGTCCGGCCCTGCCCCAGGGCCAGGTGGTGCCCCGCAGCGCCCTGGCCGGGCCCTGCTGCGATCCCGACCGTCTGCCCGCCGGTGAGGCACGCATCTACGGCGAGCAGGTGCGCTTCATCCCGGCCCATGCCGACCTGCTGCTGCCGCAGGGCTTTACCTGGCAGGGCGCCCTGCTGGGCCGCATGGCAGGCGGCCGCCTGCATATGGCGCCCCGTCTGCGCTGCCTGCTGCCCGCCGTCCCCGACCCGGCGCACAGCCTGGTACTGGACGACATCAGCGACATCACGGCCCTGCTCAGCGGCCAGAGCCGCCAGACCGGCCTTGCGGGCAACGAGGCCGCCCTGTGGTGGCGCGACCTGCCGCTGGCCCGGATGATGCTCAAACAGGGCCGGGCGACCCTCAGTTTCAACTAGGCCCGGCACAAATGCCGGACAGGGCCGCAGGCAGGGCAGACTTGCCTCTTTATCTGCCTGCGGCTACTCTTGCCCCCACTTTCACAGCGCAAGGAACAGCGCACAGGACGAAGCCGCCGTGACGGCGGCACTTTCATGCACGCAGAGGAGCGATCATGGCCAAGAAGAAGACTTCCCAGCAGCCCGCGCCGGTCAAGGACAAGCCCCAGGCCCCCGCACAGGATCAGGCCCAGACGGCGGCCCCGGCCCGAGTCACCACCGTTTCCCTCACCACCTGTCTGGTCAGCGTGGTGGTGGCCCTTGCCCTGGGCCTGTGCATCGGCAGCATGCTGCCCGGCTTCATGGACAGCCGTCAGGCCCCCGCTCCCCGGCCCCAGGCTGCCGCTCCGGCCCAGCAGCCCGCACCGCAACAGCAGGCGGCGCCCCGGCAGCAGGCCAAGGCCAGCCTTTCCCCCGAACTGAACAGCGCCCTGCTCAAACTGCAGGAAGCCGTGGTCAAGGAACCCAACAAAGCGGAGAACTGGATCAAGCTGGGCAACTTCCAGTTCGACAACCAGAACCCCTCCGCGGCCGTCACGGCCTATGAGAACGCCCTGCGCCTGAAGCCCGGCAATGCCAACGTCCTGACCGACCTGGGCATCATGTACCGCGAGCTCCACCGCTTCGAGGATGCCCTCAAGGCCTTCCGCGAGGCGGAGCGCGTCCAGCCCGGGCACAGGAACGCCCTGTTCAATCAGGGCATCGTCCTTTATTACGACCTCAAGCGCAAAGACGAGGCCGAAGCCGCCTGGCGCAAGCTGCTGGCCGCCGATCCCAACGCCCACGCCCCTGACGGGACGCCCGTCTCGGAGCTGATCAAGCATCTGCACTGATCCGGTTCCGGCTGCCCCGCCCCCGGGCCGGGGCAGCCCACCGGCCCCTGTGCCTTCCGTGGTCCGCAGACCACCGGTCCGCTCTTCCCGTCCCCGCTGCTGTCCCGGTATTTTCCGGGCCGTCTCCCCCGTAGCGGAGATGTCCCTCAAGGTAAAAAAGCATGACGTACCCCCTTCTTCCCCTACAGGCCGGCTCCCGCAGGCTGGCCCTGATCGTCATCCCGCTCCTGCTCGTCCTGTGCCTGGCCGCCACTTGTCCGGCGGTCCCGACACCGCCCCCGGCCCCCGCGCCCACGCCCGCCCTGCCCGTGAGCCTGTCCGCGACGCCCCAGGGCACCGCAGCGGGACAGCTGGGCATCCTGCCCTACCTTTCGGCTTTTCTGGATACGGACGGCGACATGAGCGTGGAAGAAGTGGCCACGCAGGGCATGATGCCCTCTTTCCAGCCGCTGCATCCCAGGACCCTGCCCCGCAGCAGCGGCGTGACCTGGCTGCGTCTGGAGATCCCCGCCGCCGGGACGGAGCGCGCCGAATCCCTGATGCTCGACCTCGGCCAGGGTGTCCCGGCCGGAGCCGTCCTCTATACGCCCGACATCGACCCGCTTTCCCGCCAGACCACCTGGCGGGAGAGCCAGGCCAACTGGCGCAACCTGCTGCCGCTGCCCCTGCCCGCGGAAACACCGCAGGTCTGTTTCATCCGTCTGGACGGACAGCCGCCCCTCTGGTTCGCGCCCACCCTGCGCAGCCTGGACAATCTGGCGAGCGCGCCGGAAAGCCTGCTCGGCCCCGGCGTCATGCTGGCCCTGGCCGTGGTCATGCTGCTGGCCCTGCTGCGCGGCATCACCGAACGCGGCCAGTGGCGCTTCTGGACGGCCCTGTATGTGGGCGCCGCCCTGACCCATGCCGTGCTGGGCGGGCCTGACCTAGGTGCCGGCAACATCACGCCCGCCGATGCCGTCAGCGCCATGGCCCCCGGCCTGGCCCTCATGTTCCTGGCCCATCTGGCCCGGCACCTGATGCAGACCGCCAGCCATTCCCGCCTGCTGGACATCCAGTACCTGCTGCTTTCCCTGCCCGGCGCAGTCCTGGCCCTGCTGCCCCTCTGGCCCGACTTCAGCTGGCTGGGGCGCTTCCTGCCGCTCTGGCCCATGCTGGCCCTGATCTTCGTGCCCACCACGCTCGGCGCCTGGCTCATGGGCGTGCCGGGAGCCCGCCGTTTCCTGCTGGGCTGCCTCGTGGCCGCACTGGGGGCCGGGCTGGCCGTCCTTGATCTCGGGACGCTGCTCCCGCCCTTCGTCCAGGGCACCCTGCCTCTGTGGGGGACGGCCCTCAGCGCCCTGATCATCGCGGGCATGAGCGCCCCCGGCCGTGAAGCGGGCACCTCCGCCGAACCTGCCGATCCTCTGGCACCGGGCCGCCCCGCCCGGAACCAGACCATCACGGACCCCAACCTGCGCCTGCTGGATACCGACGGCAACACCCTGCCGCTCATGACCGGCCTCAGCCAGCCTGCCCCCGCTCCGGCAACCGTGGAAGCCGAAAGCGCCTCCGCCACGGCCATCCGGCGTCTGGAGCAGGCCCTTGCCGCGCCCCTGCGCGAGATCGTGGAACAGGACCGCCAGCTCGAACAATGCGCCCTGCCCCATGATGTCCGTTCCCGTGTGGAGAACATGGGCCGCCGTGCCCGGCAGGCCCTGAGCCTGCTGCACGACCCGGCCGGGGATGCTGCCGCACCCGCGGCACCGGCTCCCGCGGATACGGCCCGCGCTGAAAAGCGTGTCTTCGATCTGCGCAAGACGCTGCGGCAGGCCCATGACACCTGCCGCCCGCTGGCGGAAAAATCCGGCATCGCCCTGGGCTGGCATGTCCCGGCCGACCTCGAACAGCTTTACGAAGGCCCCGCCGGGGAACTGGAAGACGTCCTCCGCCTGTTGCTGGAAGATGCCCTGCGGGCCACCAAGGGGGGCAAGATCCATTTTGCCGTGCGTCGTGTGCCGGACAGCAAGCACCCCGGACATCTGCTCTTCCAGGTGCGCGACACGGGCACGGGCCTGCCCCCGGAGCAGCGTTCCGCATCGCTCCTGGCCCGTATCTGGGAACTCTCTTCGTCCCACGGCGGTTTCCTGGGCGTGGAGAGCGGCCCCCGCGGCACGTCCGTCATCTTCACCCTGCAGCTGCATCTCCCGGAAGCTTCTGACGGCGAGGACCTGCCCACGGTCCTGGTCTGCGCTCCCGATGCCGCCACCCGTCACGAGCTGGGCGCCATGCTGCGCGACCTGCCCTGCACCTGCCACGAGACAGGCACCCTGGCCCACGGTCTGGCAACCGGGGCCCGCAAGGGCCGGACACCGGCTGCCGTGCTGCTGGTCTGCGGCCCCGAGGCTTCCGTGGACGCCGCGCCGCTGCTGCGCCGCTACCACAGCCTTGCCGAAAGGACCGGCCCCTTCGGCGCCGTGGCCCTGACGCCCGACCAGAGCCAGTGGGATGCGCTGGCCCATGCCGGTTTCAGCCATGCCCTGACCCTGCCCGTCTCGGAAGATGCCCTGCGCGAGACCGTGCTCGAGATCCTGGGCAGCCATGACGATGTGGCCGACCTGGGTGCGCCCCTGCCCGAGACCAGACAGGCCGATGCCCCCCTGCCCGACCTGTTCGGCCCCGCCGCGGCCCCCCAGGCAGACCAGGGCATGCCCGATCTGCTCCTGTCCACCGATGATATCCCGCAGCAGACGGCCCCGGCCGCTCCTGCCGCGGCAAGCGCGGATCTGCCGGACCTGTTCGCCGCTCCGGCGGCCGCTGCAGCGGATACGGCCCAGGCGGAACCCCTTCCCCTGACGGACGACATGCGCCTCGATATGCCCGCAGCACAGACCGCCCGGCCTGTGGCCGATGCTGTGCAGCCGGAGGAAGCCGCGCCCGCGGAGAGCCCTGTACAGGAAAACGAAAACGCTCCCGATGCGGCCGAAGACATCGCCCCGGCCCCCGCGCCTGCGGCGCCGGACTTCCCGTCCGTACCGATGCCGGAAACGGCGGAAACGAACGAGGCTGCCATGCCGGAAGCCCCGGTGAAGGAAGAAGAACCCGCCGCACCGGCGGCCGATATGACGCGGGAAGAGCCCCTGCCCCAGCAGGAGACGGCGGCCGCTGCCGCTGCGGCCCCGGCCGATGTCGCTGCTGAAGCTCTGTCCGATGAAATGGACAGCGCGGAAGAAGCTGGTACGAAAGCGGTGGCCGGCGCTGACGTGACGCCCCCCGCACGGGACGAAGCCGCCGCGGTGTCCCCGAGCGCTCCGGCGTTCCCGGCTCCGGCCCGGGAAGCTGCGGCCGAACAGGCCACACCCGCTGACGACGTACAGACCGGCGACGCGCCTACGGATGCTACCGAAGCGCCTGTGTCCGATGCCGTACAGCCGGAGGAAGCCGCGTCTGCGGACAGCCCTGTGCAGGAAAACGAAAACGCTCCCGAGGCGGCCGAAGACGTCGCCCCGACCCCCGCACCTGCGGCGCCGGACTTCCCGTCCGTGCCGGTGGCGGAAATGGCGGAAACGAACGAGGCTGCCATGCCGGAAGCCCCGGCGAAGGAAGCAGGACCCGCCGCACCGGCGGCCGATATGACGCGGGAAGAGCCCCTGCCCCAGCAGGAGACGGCGGATGCTGCCGCTGCGGCCCCGGCCGATGACGCGACGGGAGCCACGGTCGACGAAAAGGAGCGCGCGGAAGCTCCGGTCGCCGATGCACAGGCCGCCTCTGCCACGAGGGCCCCTGCCTTCCCGTCTGTCGAGGCGGCCGCCAGTCCCCTTGCCGGTGGCTATGTGAGCCCCAGCCTGCGCCATGCCGGTGAATGGGTCGGCGAGCCCATGCCCATCGGCACCCCGGTCGACCGTCCTGCCCCCCGGCAGGAGGAAACGGTATCCGCTCCGGTGGAGACCGTCGTCACGGTCCGCCCCCTGCGCCGGGACGTCAGCCCGGACGAGATCGCCCGCAAGCTGGGCAAGCCCAGTCTGGTGCCCACGGACAAATCGGCCCTCATCACGCCGCAGCCCCGCAAGAGCAGCAGTACCGGCCCGGCCGCCGGGACGCAGCCTGCCTTCCCCGGCGTACCTGTGGAAGAGGCGCCCCAGGCCGTGCCCGGCAGCAAGGACGTTTCCAGCCTGCCGGACATGACGCCGGACAGCACCACCCTTCTTGCCAGCGGCCGGGAAGAGACCAGCCGGACCAGGGCTGCGGCCAACACCCTGATGCGCTTCCTTTCCCGTTTCCACACGGGCAACGGCCAGCCCCAGGACAAGGAAGAAGCCAGGAGCCCGCAGGCTCCGGCCGCGACCGCGCAGGAACGGCAGGGCACACCGCGCCCCATGCCCAGGAAGGATGCTCCGCGGGAAGAGACGCCGGGAACCACGGCGGACATCCCCGCCACGACCAATCCCTGGATCGAACGCCGCACGGCGTCCCGGCCCGTGGCCCCCACGCCGCGCATGCCCGTGCCGCCCATGCCCCAGCGGCCCCAGCCGCCGGACGACCCCGAGGATCCGTTGCCCGCTCTCATGTGGCGTATGGACAAATATCTGGCGGAGGCCGGTTATGCCCTGGAACAGCGCCGTCTGCATCTGGTGGCCGACGCCGCCGGACGCCTGGCCGCCGAGGCCGAAAGCTACGGTTTCCGGGTACTGGGCCGCATGGCCCGCTGTGTGGAGAGCGCCGGACGCGCCAAGGATCTGCAGGCCGTGACCGACCTGCTGCCCGAGCTGGCCACGGCGGTGGAACGCCACCGCATCTCCATGGGTTCCTGATACGCATACCGGGGCCGGTCCTGCTGACCGGCCCTTTTTCGCTCCCGGCCCCGGCGCGGAGGCCGCGACAGGCCCTCTTGCACAAAGGGGCAAGTCGTGCCAGACTAAATCTTCAATGCCCACAAGGGCCATCTCTTATTTTATGCAAGGAGTCCACATGAGTTACGAACGTGTCCTTCTGCCCGTGAGCGGCAAGCATTCCGGAGAACGCGCCCTCAAGGCCCTGAGCCAGGCCAGGAAGCTTGATCCCAAGGAGATCATCCTGCTGCACGCCGTGGCGCCCAGCGTGGGATCCCCCATGCCCAACATCATGCGCGACCAGCAGGACATCGCCGTCAAGGCCGAAGCCCTCCTGGCTCCTCTCGCCGCCGAACTGGACAATGCCGGCATCCCCTATCAGACCGTCATCCGCCACGGTCTGCCCGTGGAGACCATCGTCAAGGCCGCCAAGGAAATGGACGCCGAAGCCATCGTCATGTTCTCGGACGGTCGTGACGACCTGACCGACAGACTGTTCGGTTCCATCACCGAGCATGTGCTGCGCAACACCCCGCTGCCCGTGCTGGTCGTCCGTCAGTAGGCCTTGCCGCGCTATCGTCATCAAAAAGCCTGTTCCCCGGAACGGGCTTTTTTTGATGACGGCGTCCCGGCCCCGGCAGGCTTGCACAAATCGGCCTGTCGTGCGACAATGCCTAGTTGAAATGCCCTCTGGGGCAATGCCATCCCAATCCAAGGAGCCCACATGATCTACCAACGTGTCCTCGTGCCCGTGAGCGGCAAAAATTCCGGCGAACGCGCTGCCAAGGCTCTGCGCCATGCCAAGACCCTGTGCTCCGGCGAGATCATCCTGCTGCATGTGACCGAAGCCCTGCCCAACCTGGTGGGCGGCGCTGCCCATACCGAACTGGAACGTTCCAATACCGCCAAGGCCGAGACCCTGCTGGCGCCGCTGGCCGATGCCCTGAAAAAGGAAGGCGTGGCCTGCCGCTATATCGTGCGTGAAGGCCTGGCCGCCGACACCATCGTCACCGTGGGCCATGAGGAAGGCGTGGACATGATCGTCATGTACACCGACGGCCGTGACGGCCTGGCCGACATGCTCATCGGTTCCATCACCGAGCGCGTGCTGCGCAATACCGACATTCCGCTGCTGGCTGTCCGCCGCTAGCGATCCGCCGTGCTGACACTGGGAACTTTAGGCCTTGTGGCAGCGCACCTTCTGTCCTGGGGGGCCGTCTGCCATGCCCTGCTCCACAAGCGCGATCCGCGCTCGGCGCTGGGCTGGATCGTGACGGTCCTTTTTTTGCCCGGCGTCGGCATCGTGCTGTACTGCCTGTTCGGCATCAGCCGTGCCGAAAGCCTGGCGGCCCGCCTTATGCGCAAGATGGCCGCCATCGAACCTGACTACGCCCACCATCCCGAAGTCGTCTGCCACCGGACGGCCATCGCGCCGCCGCAGGAATGGCCCCTGGAGATCCTGGGCCGCCGCCTGACAGGCCAGACCCTGTGCAGCGGCAACGGCATCCTGCCCCTGCGCAACGGCAACGAGGCCTATCCGGCCATGCTGCACGCCATCAACCGGGCCAGCAAGCAGGTCTTCCTCTCCACCTACATCTTTCGCGGCGGCAGCGTGGGCGAGAGCTTCACCGAGGCCCTGTGCCATGCCGCCCGGCGCGGCGTGGATGTGCGCCTGCTGGTGGACGGCTTCGGCGGCGCCGTCTATTCGCTGCGCAAACCCTGGAAGCGCATCCCCCAGGCCGGCGGCCAGCTGGCCCGCTTTTTGCCGCCCCGCCTTTTCCCGCCCAGCCTCAGCCTGAACCTGCGCAACCACCGCAAGCTGCTCATCTGCGATGATACGGCCTTTACCGGCGGCATGAACATCGCGGACAACCACATCCTCAGCAAGCATCCCGGCTGTGTGCAGGACCTGCACTTCCGCTGCGAAGGTCCCATCGTGGACCAGCTGCGCCGGGCCTTTTTGCTGGACTGGGGTTTTGCCACCGGCAAATTCGACCAGCGCAGCCTGCTGCCCAGCAGCAACATCATGTCCGGGGACAGCCTGTGCCGCATGGTCCTGGACGGCCCCGGCACCGAGGCCGATCCGCTCAATGACCTGTATTGCGGGGTCATCGGCAGCGCCCAGCATACGGTGCGCATCATGACGCCCTATTTCCTGCCGTCGCACGAGCTCATCGCGGCGCTGCGCAGCGCCGCCCAGCGCGGGGTCAGCGTGCGTGTGGTGCTGCCCGGCAAGAACAACCTGCCCTTCGTCCACTGGGCCAGCTTCCGCCTGTTGCCCGTCCTGCTGGAAGCGGGCGTGCGCGTGTGGTTCCAGCCGCCGCCCTTTGCCCACACCAAACTGCTGGCCGTGGACGGCTATTACTGCCAGATCCGTGCATGGCTGACGGAGGACAGCAAATAAATTTCCACCGTCCCTGACAGACATACCTCCAAAATGTCTGTGAAACGGTGTTCATTATAGAAGGAGTATACACAAGGCGGCATCGACCGTCTATTTTTTATGCCCGGATTGGGCAGGAAAGGACAAGATTATGCAGAATGTGATCGACAAGATTGAATGGATGTTCGCAGGTCTGGGTGGTTTCCTGGGCTGGTTCTTTGGCGGGTTTGACGGATTCCTGTATGCACTTGTAGTGTTCGTGGTCTGTGACTACTTCACCGGAGTGCTGGCGGCAGCGATCAAGCATGAGCTTTCTTCTGAAGTTGGCTTTAAGGGCATCGCCAAGAAGGTGTGCATCTTCGTACTGGTCGGCATTGCCAACATCATTGACACACAGATCCTCCAGAATGGAGCGGCCATCCGTACAGCAGTGGTGTTTTTCTATCTGGCGAATGAGGGCCTGAGCTGCCTCGAAAACGCAGCCGTTATCGGTCTTCCGGTGCCGGAGAAGCTCAAGGAGATGCTGGCACAGTTGAAGGAAGAAAAGGAGAATAAGGACGAGTAATCAATGGGGAGAGGTGTAACAGCCTCTCCCTAAATTTTTAGGAGGAAAGCAATATGAGTAAGAAAGAGTATCCCGCAAAACTGACGACCGGTTATTACCGTGTGCGTGAAGTCTGGAAAGATGAGGCATCCCAGTTTGGCGCGTACCGTCTGCTGGCGAATGCAAAAGCCAAGTGCGATGAGAACCCCGGCAGCCGAGTGTTCGACAATGACGGCAACGTGATCTATCCGGAAGAGGCTGTCCCGGATACCGGCGCAGATGAGAGTGAGGAGAAAGCAGTCGTGGACGATATCCCGGAAGATAAGCCGGAAACCACAACCCCTGTGGAAGATACCCCGGCGGAAAAGGAAGCAGAGGATGAAGTTGATAAGAATGAGGAGTCCGCTGTGGATGAGAATGAGTTCCCGACTGCGGAGGAGCTTCCGGCGACCATTGCCTACGGCAAGCTCAAGACCCTCATGAACATCCGCAAAAAGCCGAGTCTGGAAGCGGAGGTCGTAGCGGTCTATAAGAAGAATGCCCTTGTGGAAGTGGTGCAGTTCTGTGATGGCTGGCTGAAGATCAAGTGTGCCGAGGCAGAGGACGGTGTGGCATATGTCCTGAACAGTGCGGATACCTATGCGTTCACAGCAGGCAGGATCTATACCGTTGTTCCCGGTGATAATCTCTGGAAGATCGCAGATAAGGAACTGGGAAGCGGCAGCCGCTGTGCAGATATCCGTGTGCTGAATGGGCTGACTTCCAACGCCATCCGGGTCGGCATGAAACTGCTGATCCCGTAACAACAGAATAACCACAGCACGAGGTTCAGAGTGATCTGGGCCTCAATTTTTTTTAGCAGGAGGAAATCATTATGGGATATACCAATAGTCCACTCGTTGTTTACACTAAGCTCTCCCCGAACCATTCCGGGCAGAGGACACACAGCATCGACCGTATCACACCGCATTGCGTGGTCGGTCAGCTTTCTGCGGAGAGCATCTGCGGCTGCTTTACCAGCACGAGCCGTCAGGCAAGCTGCAACTACGGCATCGGTACGGATGGGCGGGTGTCACTTTGTGTCGAGGAAAAGAACCGCAGCTGGTGTTCGTCCAGCAATGCCAATGACCAGAGGGCGGTCACCATCGAATGCGCCAGCGACATGAATGAGCCGTATGCCATGAACAGTGCCGTATATGACTCTCTGGTCAAGCTCTGCATTGATATCTGCAAGCGTAACGGGAAGAAGAAGCTCCTGTGGCTGGGTGATAAAAATAAGACACTCAACTATGCTCCGGCGGCAGATGAAATGGTGCTGACCGTTCACCGCTGGTTTGCGAATAAAAGCTGCCCTGGAAACTGGCTGTATGCCCGCCTGGGTGATCTGGCCGCAAGGGTAACTGCAGCACTGGGCGGTTCATCCTCATCCGGCATGCAGGCTTCTTCGCTGAAAAATCTCTCGGAAGCAGAGGCAGTGGCAAAGATCGGTCCGCTGTTTACTGCGAACCAGAAAACTACTGGCATCCTTGCCTGCGTGTCGATGGCACAGTTCATTCTGGAATCCGGCTACGGTAAATCTGAGCTGGCACAAAATGCCAATAACTGCTTCGGCATGAAGACCTCGCTTTCCGGGAACAGCTGGAGCGGCAGCAGTTGGGATGGCAAGTCCGTCTATACCAAGAAAACGCAGGAGCAGAACGATGACGGTTCGATGGTCACGATCACCGCTGACTTCCGCAAGTACGCCTGTGTGGAAGACTCCATTGCCGACCATGCGGCATATCTGCTCGGTGCGATGAACGGCAGCAGAAAACGCTATGAGGGTCTGGCGGGTTGTACCGATTACAAGAAAGCGGCACAGATCATCAAGGATGGTGGTTATGCTACCAGCCACGCCTATGTGCAGGATCTCTGCAATATCATCGAGCGTTGGAACCTGACGCAGTACAATGCGGCCTCCGGCAGCAATACCACCATTCCCGGCTGGTACCGTGTCCGTAAGAGCTGGCAGAATGCCGCTTCCCAGAAAGGTGCGTTCCACGACCTCACCTATGCAAAACAGTGTGCAGATAAGAATCCGGGCTATTATGTTTTTGACCCGGCGGGTAAGGCCGTCTACCCGGAACCGAAGTCTTCAGTCCCGTATATTGTGCGTGTATCCATTAAAGACCTCAACATCCGCAAGGGACCGGGCACGAATTACGGTAAGACCGGTTATTACACCGGGAAAGGCGTGTTTACTATCGTGGCAGAATCTGCCGGTGCTGGTTCTGCGAAGGGCTGGGGCAAGCTGAAATCCGGTGCAGGGTGGATCGCACTTGACTTTGCGGCCCGTATCTAAAAACACTCCCCGTCCTTACCGGGCGGGGCGTACATATCGTGCAGATAAGACAATAATCTCCCAGATTATTCTCCGTCTTTCTGCGCCGAAATTACTTGATAATATCACGAAACAGAGGGAATATGTGACTGCCCAAAGAGAAGAAAACGGGCAGGAAAGGAGCGAAAACTATGAGTACTGGTACGGATTTCCTTGCAAATCTGCAGAAAAAGACTGTGAAGAATACAGTACAGCAGAAACAGCAGAAGAGAGTAAATGCATCTGCTGTGGATGTCTCGGCTTTACTGGAAGCCGCTCTTGGGAAAAAGAAACCTGTGGAAGCTGTGGCAGATGTTCGTCAAAGTACGGATGCTGCCACAGCTTCTTTTTTACCACTGGCTGATACGCACCAAGGCAGGTCTACTCAACAAATACCAAAAAACGCATCAGATAAAAAACAGACACCCCAAAAATCAAAAGACATCGTGGACGCCGGTATCACAGCTCTTATCCAGAAAGCTCTGGATGCCAAAAAGGTCATGGCAGAGCCGGACATTGCAGAACGGCTGCAGAGCAGTATGGAGAGTGAGTTTATGAAGCTCTTCACACCGGAAGAACCGCAGGATAACAAGTTCGTTTCGACGGCGACCTTCCGGGCTACCAAAAAGAAAGCCGGAACCCTTAATGTGGCAGCTTACATCCGCGTTTCTACGGACATGAGCGACCAGGAGAACTCCTATGAAACGCAGGAAAAATACTTTAACCAGCTGATTGAAAATAATCCGGCATGGAATGCAGTCGGTGTGTACTCCGATTACGGCATCTCCGGCACTTCCAAGGAAAAGAGAACCGGATTCCGCCGACTGATGCGCCATTGTAAGGACGGGAAGATCGACCGCATTGTGTGCAAGTCCATATCACGATTTGCCCGAAACACGGCTGACTTTATGAGTGCACTGGATGTCCTGCATGACTGCGGGGTAACGATTCTGTTCGAGAAAGAAAATCTGGATACGGCAGACCCGACCAGCGACTTCATCCTTACGACACTGGCAGCCATTGCACAGGAAGAAAGCCGCAGCATTTCCAGTAACATCCGGCTGGGGCAGAAGATGCGCTTTCCGAAGGGGGATGTTCCAAACAAGATCATGTACGGATACCGCTACAATGGGAAGATGGTTACCTCCGAGAGCGGATATGAGTATAAAGATATTGAGATCGTTGAGGAAGAAGCCAGGGTCGTCCGGCGCATTTTCCATGAAGTTGTGGAAGGGAAAGCCTATACGGAGATTGCAAGGGGACTGAACATGGACAAGATTCCGGCTCCTGTCACCGACGCAGTGAGAGTAAGAAAGAAAAAATCCAAGAAAGGGCAGTTAAACAGTGATCTGCTGGATGGATGGACAGGCGGGAATATCACGCGGATCGTCCGTGCCGAGCGGTACATGGGTGCAGTCCTTATCCAGAAGAAGTTCACATCGGATTACCTGACACATGAAGTCCGGGACAACAAAGGCGAAGTTCCTCAGTATTTTGTCCGGAACCATCATCCGGCAATCGTTGACGAGGACCTGTTTGAAAAGGCACAGGAAGTTGTAAAAGTAAACAGCGATTTATATAACAGGACAAGATCCGGCAAGAAGCCGAGAGCGTTTTCCCAAAGACTAATCTGCGGGGAGTGCGGCCGCTTTTTCCATGTGACAAACGGAAATGGGAACTATCCCATCTGGCGGTGCCCGACGAGCAGCCGGACGACAGGAAAACGTATCTGCCATGCAGAAAAAGTATACGAGGAACAGGTTGTCCGAGCCTTCCGTAAAGCAGTTCTGGAGCGGTTCCGGCTGACGCTTAAGCCCATCCATGACAACGTGGCTGTGGCAGACATCATGAGCGGCCGGTTCAAAGAGCAGTATGACAACTTCACCCCGGAAGCAGATTCTTTTGTAAGCCAGATGCTTGCACGGCTGGAGAGCATTCAGAAGCTGGATTTTATGGAACGCGACCGTGCTTTTTATAAAAAGCAGATAGCGGCCGCACACACCAGTGTGGAAAGCACCAGTAAGAAGATCCGGCTCCTGAAAAGTCAGGTGGATGTGATGCAGACCCGTCTGGAACTTCTCGGTGACGAGATGATTGACCCTGCTTCTATTGAGGAGAAGAAAAAGCTCATTGAGAAACTGGAGTGTGATATTCAGAAGGACACGGACACTGAGCAGAAACTGACCGAACAGCTCGACTATATGGAAGACTACTGGGAAGAACTGGAGGGCGACTATGAACGAAGGGAAAAGGCAATCGAGTGGATGAAGAACCTCCCGGCGGGGCGGGATGGTACGGTGGCCTTTCTGAATGAAGTGACCGAAGAACACTGCAAGGCATTCCTCCTCTCCATCACGATCCATTCACCGCTGAAGTTTACGGTCCACTGGTTCGATGACACCAAGACCGAGGTAGAGATGGATTCCAATATCGAAGATTACCGCAATACCGCAAGCTATTATGACGGGCATACGATGCGCGACGGCAACCAGCGGAAGAGGTATGTAAGATAAGACCAGTTGCAAGGCTGGAAGAAAGGAGCAGATTATGACAAGACAAAAAGTGGATGTGATCCCCGCCAGTGTGCGCTCGGTACAGAACGGCGGGCAG
>ERZ827088.1863-NODE-1863-length-24044-cov-9.045729_pt1 | contig 24044 bp, 15 predicted proteins | sample MGYA00519922_ERZ827088 | MGnify/ENA primary metagenome ERZ827088 (study PRJEB31778, sample SAMEA3449254) | human gut metagenome | biome: human gut; feature: human-associated habitat; material: faeces | place: United Kingdom | collected 2010/2012 ...
CGGTACTTCTAGTATGAAGATAATCCTTATTTTGTGAATTAATTTCTATTTCAATCTTTTTATTACCAGTATGAACTATTGCATCTACTCTTTTATCTTTAATATTTACGTTACCACTTAATAATTCTGTTTTTTTAATTTCTAATTCATCAATTTTTATTTTAAGAATAAATTCAAGTAATGCTTTTAATAAATCACCATTATTTGGATTTAAAAATACTTCTTTAAATGCTCGATCATTTTTACATGTATAAAATGTTTCCATATTTTCCTCCTTTCATTAGGATAAGAATATTTTTTAAATTTCTGTACTCCTTTACCTAAAAATATCCTCTCATATGTTTTATTCTCTTTTTCTAGTTAAAACTCCCCTAAAAAAAGAAAAAAATTGATATTTCTATCAATTTTTATAAACTCATTTTATATTGTTTTTTTCTTTCATTAAAAATTTGAGATGTTTCTAAATCTTTTTCATTCCAATTTTGTTCAATTTGTTCTGAAACTATATGACTCATTAATTTTAATTTTCTTTCTAATTCTTCAGGTAATATTGGATAATAATCTTTGCCTTGTTTAACCAAATTTGTTAAATCCTCTTGATTATTAATTTGCATTTGATTCATATAATTTGCAACTCTATTATGATATGACTGTTCCAAATTTTTTTCATTAACATTTACGTCTATTGACTTTAAAATTGGATTTAAAAACAATAAATCACTTTTTACTTCATTCCAACCAATTAATTCTAAAGGAGCATATTGTCTAAGTTGTTTTCTATCACATTTTTTATTAAATGTTTTTTCATTAGAATTATCAATAACCCATCCATCATGAATTGTAGATAAAACTCCTAATTGTTTTTCTTCTGAGAAATCTTTAGATTTAGCCTTAACAGTATTAAATATTTCAGCATTTTCTGGTCCATTTATAACTGCATCAAAAAACTTTGTTGTTTCTTCTTCACTTAATCCTATCTGTTTAGAAATTCCAATAACTGCATATTTCATTGAACTCATTGCATATACTTGACTTTCAAGTTCAGAAATAGACTCATTATTAATTTTTGAAATTGCTTCATCTTCGCTTAATCCATTCCAATTTATTAATGCTGCTTTAGCAACATTTTGATATGGTGTAGCCATATATCATCACCTCCCTTCTTTTACATTATAACAAAAAAAGAAGGATGAAACAATTCATCCTCTATAAAATATTATAAAATGCATTAATACTGTAAGACCACTTAATTTAACATTTAATTTAAGTTTTTTACAAAATTCTACAGTACCAACAACTTTATCAACTATTGATACTATATAACTCTCTTTATATCTTGGTAACTTCAAAGTTAAAGGAAACATATGCTTATATATAATGTCTTTTTCTTTAAAGTTTAAACCAACATATTTTTCTGAATTTTTTACAGCTATTTTATTATGTGTAAATGTAGATTTTATTCCATCAATAGTTGCTCCACCATTTTCATTATAGAAAAAGTCATGCATAATTCCTCCTCTAGCAGTACTTTCATAATCTAGATTTAATTTTCTTGCTATTTTATATGAATAGTACGATACTCTCATTAAATGATAAAGCCTTGTTGTACCATGATGAATGCATCCACCAATTCTCTGAAATTCTTTATTTTCTAATATAGGATTTACAATTGTTAAATATTCTGCGTCATCCATTATTTCATCTTCTATATTATCAAACATTTATGTACTCCTTCTTATTCTTCATCTTCCTCATCATTATCTACTAATACTTCTCTTGGTTTTGATCCATTTGCAGGTCCAATAATACCTCTTTCTTCAAGTAAATCGATTATTCTTGCTGCTCTGTTATACCCAAGTTTAAATCTTCTTTGAAGTAATGATGCACTTGCTTTTCTAGTTGATATAACAAACTCAACTATATCATTATATAAAGGGTCATCATTATCAACATCATCTTTATCAATACTTGTTTTACCTCCAACTTCATCAAGTTTCATAAAATTTTCATCATATACTGCTTTTTGTTGTTCAATTGTTTTATTTGCAATCTTTTCAACATCTTCTTCTGAAATAAATGCTCCTTGTATTCTTGTTGGAGAAGTTGCTCCCATTGGTGCATAAAGCATATCACCTTTACCTAGTAATTTTTCAGCACCAGGATGATCTAGTATTGTTCTTGAATCTATTTGTGATGATACCGCAAATGATATACGAGATGGTATATTTGCTTTTACAACACCTGTAATTACATCTGTTGATGGTCTTTGAGTTGCTACTATTAAATGTATACCTGCAGCTCTTGCCATTTGTGTAATTCTCATTATTGATTGTTCTACTTCTTTTGATGCAACTAACATTAAATCAGCAAGTTCATCAATTAATACTACAATATAAGGTAATAATGGTTTTTGTGATTCAACTGGTAATAACTCATTTTGTGATCTTAATTTAGCATTATAACCTTCTATATTTTTAGTTTTTGTATCACTAAATAATTCATATCTTTTTTCCATTTCATCAACAACTTTTTGAAGTGCTGCTGATGCTTTTTTTGGATCTGTTATAACTGGCATTAATAAATGTGGGATACAGTTATACATAGTAAGTTCAACCTTTTTAGGGTCAACCATTATTAATTTAACTTCATCTGGTTTTGCTCTCATAAGTATTGAACTTATAATACAGTTAACACATACTGATTTACCTGAACCAGTTGATCCTGCGATTAAAAGGTGTGGTGTTTTATTAATATCCATAAATATAGGTTGTCCCATTATATCTTTACCAAGTGCAACACGAAGTTTATTATCAGAATTTTCTTTTAAAAGTTCTTGCATCATTTCATAGAATGATACACCTGTAGATATTTTATTAGGTAGTTCAACACCAACAGTACTCTTACCTGGAATAGGTGCTTGTATTCTTACATCTGTTGCTGCTAGTGCAAGAGCAATCTCACTACTTAATGCTTTAATTTTACTTATTTTTGTTCCTGATTTAACTTCTAATTCATACTGTGTAATTGATGGTCCAACGTGGGCAGTTTTAACTTTTGCTGTTATACCAAAGTCTCTAAGTACACCATCTAATCTTTTAGCATTATCTAAAATCAAAGCCTCATTTTTTGCTTGACCTTTTTTCTTAGAATTATTATCACCAGCATCTAGTATGCTAAGATCTGGAAGTACATAATTTAAATATTTATTAGAAGCAGGAGTTTCTTCTTTTCTCTCTTCTTCTTGTTTTTTAGGAATGACTTCTTCTCTTTCTTCTTCGTCATCCTCTTCTATATAAGAAAGTCGTTTTGCTTTAGCAAGTTTTAACTTTTCCTTTTCTTCTTTTCTTTTTGCTTTTTTATCTATTACTTCACCAGTTTCTTCATCATAGTCTTCTTCCTCATACTCATATTCATCATCATCTTCTTTATCTTTAGATTTTTTTTCTTTTCTTTTAAACTTACTAAATAAATTAGTAATTGCATCTCCAATTGATAAATCAGAAACTAAAATAACACCAATAAGCATAAGTACACTAATAACTATAATGCTTCCCATTTTACCAAGTAAAATATTAAATATAGATATAAAGAATGCACCTATTACTCCACCACCTGCAAAACTTACCTTTGTATTAATACATTTAATTACTTCATCAATAGTACTTTTCATTGTTTCAAAAAAACCAGCATTTTCATTTATATAATTTAAATGTGCAAGTGATAAAAGTCCAATTAAGAATATATATATTCCTATCATCCTAGATGAAAAATACTTAGGATTTTCTCTTTTAACAAGCATATAAGAACCAAATATTAATAAAAATGCTAAAACTATAAAATCAAATGATCCCATTAAAAACATTGCAAATCCCTTAATAATAGTTCCAAGAATATTTGCTTTAAATCCTAAAAAACCAATAATTGATATAACGATAAAAATAATACCTTTAATCTCTATTGGATATTTAAAACCAGATTTATTTTGATTTTTCTTTTGCTTCTTTTTTGCCATATTATACGCCTCATCTACTCTTTAATAATTATATCATAGAAAAGAAAAATAGAAAAGCATTTATTACTTTTCTATATCTCTGTTATTACTGTAATTATCATTGGTTTACATTCTGTTTCACTAAATAAATATTTACCTAATTCTTCACGAATACCATTTTTTATTTTATTAAATTCAACATAGTTATCACTAATATTTGAATTAATAACTTCAAGAGAAATTTCTTTCATTTTTTCAATTATTTCATTATTTTCTTTTACGTAAATAAATCCTCTTGTTAATATTTCTGGTCCAGCTTCTATTTCTTTAGTCTTTCTATTTAATGTAGCACATATTATAACTATACCATTATCACTTAAAAGTTCTCTATCTTTAAGTACAAGTTCACCAATATCTTGAGTTGAGTTACCATCTATTAATAATTCATCAATCTTAACGATTTCTTTATCTTCTGTTAATTTTCCATCTACAAATGTAGCAACCTCACCATTAAGTTTAAGTATTATATTATTTTTATCCATACCTATACTAGATGCTATATTAGCATTTTCTACTTGATGACGATATTCACCAATTACTGGAAAATAATATTTTGGATTCATTAAGTTAAGCATTAACATTAAATCTTCTTGTGATGCATGATTTAATAAATGATTCTTACTTGATAATGTTATAACATTTGCTCCTATTTTGCTTATTTCATCTGTTATTTTAGCAGCCTTTTTCTCCATACCTACTTGAACAGGCTCTAGGAAAAAGATTGTATCACTAGGATTTATTTTAACATATTTATCATATCCGTTTACAATTCTATCTAAATTTACATATGGTTTTTCGTTTTCATTAGATATTAATATAATTGCATCTCTATCATTTAGATTATTTAAATTACCAATTTGTTCTTTATCAAAATTTACATATTCTTCATCAATTACATAATTAATTAATGTTTGCATTCTTTTTCCCATAACTACTACTTTTCTATGAGTTTTAGCTACTTCATTAAATAATTCTTGAAGTCTTGATATGTGATTTGTAAATACAGTAAATATTATTCTACCTTCGTTATGTAAAAGTGCATCTCTTACATCGCTTGCAATTCTATTATTTGGTGTTGTATATCCTGGTCTATCAGCATATTCTGATTCACTTAAAAGACATAATACTCCTTGTTTACCAATATAAGCAAGTTTACCAATATCTGTTTTATATGAACCAGTCATACTAGAATCAAATACAAAGTTACCAGTATAACAAATAGCGCCATCAGATGTATTTAAAACATATCCAACAGTATCTGGTACTGAATGTGTTAAACTAACTGGAAAAATACTATTTTTACCAAATTTAATATTTTTATGAGCACTTATTAAATGTAAGTTATTATATTTAATATTGTTATCTTCAAATTCTTTTTTTAAAATATCCACAGTAAATTTAGTTGCATAAACTTTTATACTAGGAATATTTTTAACAATATCACTTACTGCACCCATATATTTTTCATGTGCATGTGTTATAAATATACCTTTTATTCTTTTTAAATTATCTTTCAAAAACTTTAAATCAGGTATTATATAATCAACACCAAGCATTTTATCATCAGCATACTTAAGTCCTGCATCAAAAATAAATAAGTCATTATCAACATCAACAACATACATATTTTTTCCGCTTTCATTAAGTCCGCCTAAACTAAAAATTTTAATTTTACTCATTATTTTCTCCTTTCATTTTTTTACTAAAGAAATAAGCATTAATATTATAACAAAAAAAGACAAATTTTAAAAGCATTTGTCTTTAATTTTTTATTCATGTATTTTTTCTAAAACTAAATTTGTATCTGAGACTTTTACATTAGATGTACCTTTATCACCAATTAATACCACTGATACACTTAATATAGTTGTTTTTTCAAATCTGAATAGTATTACTCTTGAATAGTTCATTTGACTAAGCGTACCTTGTTCTAACTTATAGTCAAAATCTTTAATAGCCGCTCCTGTATCATCCATCAAATAAACTTCTATACCATGATCAGCATCAACACCTGTTATATAGCAAGAAAATGATATTTTATAAATACCAGGTTCAACTTCTATATGTGAATTATCTAATAATTTAAAATATTCTGATGGATTAGGTACAAACCAGGTATTATCAAATTCCATAACACCAGTATCTTCATTTTCAAGAAAACTTGCATGAACTATTCCCTCATTTGATGAAAGTGGCGTTGTTCCACTAGGACCTGTTGGTCCTGTTTCACCTTGAATACCTTGAGCACCTGTTGGTCCTGTAGGACCAGTTGCTCCTGTAGGACCGATTTCTCCTTGTGGACCAATTGGACCTTGAAGACCTCTTTCTCCTTGAGGACCTGTCATACCAGTTGGACCTGTTGCTCCAGTAGGTCCCGTTGGGCCTGTTGGTCCTGTCGCACCTGCTCCGCTTCCTGATGGACCTGTTGGACCCGTCGGTCCTGTTGGGCCAATAACTACTGAACAAATTCCGAGTTTTCTCAAATTTTTGCTTAATTCTAGATTTTTCTTTATTTCTTCAAAATTTTGACAAGACATAAAAAGTTACCTCCTCACATATAATATATGAAAAAGTAACTTACACGCTTAAATAAAATAACTTATATTATTACTCATTAATACATTCTTCATAATTTTCTTTATCATTTGATAACTGTTTTAAAGTATATTTATATTTTCCATTTTCATTTGACACAATTATATAATAATCTTCTTCACTAATACTTTTATTTGTTAAAGGATTAATTGTTCCTTCATCCATAAGATTATTTTTAACAAGTTCATTATAAGAAAATTTACATATATCACTATTTTCTGTAGTTGTTTTACTTGCAATACCTTTATATAAATCATCATTTTCACTAACAAGTAATTTAGCATTTTCTTCTATAATTTCTTTTAAATTATCAAATTCTTTTTTCTTTTCATCGTTACTCATCTCAATTGATTTAATAACTCCAATGCTTGAAACAACACCCAGAATAAGAATAACCGCAAGTAATTCAATTAAGCTAAAACCATTTTTCTTCATATCATTTTCCTCTAACAAAATTATAATATATTTTCTTTTATTTTTAAAGCACTTATAATTAATTTTATTTCTTCTATGTTTTCTCTATCAAGTATTATCTTATAATTAGTAACTCCAATACTTTGTAACTTATCTATTTTATCTAAATAATTAATATCTTTATAATTAAGTATTTTCATATAACAATTTTCGCTTCTAATAGGAAATTTTTTATTATATTTATCTACTAAATAATAATCTTTAGCGCACTCATTACATACTTTTTCTTTATTTACATATGTATTTAAAAGACAATACTTGCTTATCATAAGTTCTGGTTTTCCATAAATAACCACTTCTAAATTAGGTTCTTCATTATATTTATTTTTATAATTTTTAATAAGATTTTCAATATTTTCTATTGTAAGTTCATATGAAAGTGTTACCTTTTTTACACCTTTATTATAAAGAAAATTTACATAATATGAATTAACAACATTAAAATATGTGTCAGTAGTTGTATTTTTTGTTATTTCACCTATTTCTGAAATCAAAGTATTTTCTTTTATCATGTTTGAATTATTAATTCTTGGCATTTTAAATATTACTCTATCATTATTTTTATATTGTGAGTATAGTAGTGCATTATTTACATAACACTTATAATCAGTATTATCTAAAATATATTCTAATTGTTCTTTATTTTGTACTTCAAAAAATATATCATTTGTAATTTTTATTCCTGATTTATTTAATATTACATTATTCTTTTGATAATTATTTTTTACTCTAATTCTATCATCTGTTAATTTTTTTATAATATCTCTTCTAAGATTATTAATAGTAGTCATTGGTATAAATATATCAGAAGGAATATCTATTTTTAAATTATCAAATACATAAATATCATTACCAAGTTTGTTTAATTTTTCTTTTATATCACTTTCTAAAGTAGGTTTATTTTTTGCTTTAAAAACAGAATCATTAAGAATAATTTTTTCTGTATTTTCTTTATCTGTAATAGTAAATATAATTTTATTATTTTGTACTTTAAATTCTCCATCTATTAATACTTTTCTTAAATTAATACTTGTTTCATTTATATAATTATTTAATTTTATATCTATTGTTTTATAAACATTAGTTCCTTTTTTTATTTCTTCTTTTGAATCTAATTCTACAATTTCACCTTTTTTAGCGCCATTAACAAGTAAGTCATTTTTATATATTCTATTTAAATAAAATCCTATTTCATTATTTTGAATAAATCTAACTGCATCACCTTGATTTATATAATCAGATAGTTTTATTTTTACTCTTCCTTTTTTATAATCAATTACTTCACCAATCAATACACCTAAATGATTAGGTCTAAATCCATTAATAAATTCTTTTGCTCTTTTACTATATAGATTACCTAAAGTAAAACCTCTATTAAATACTTTTTTCATATTAGTAATATCTTCATCACTTACTTTATCATAATCTATTTTATTTCTATAACATCTAGTAACTAGCCCAACATATTCTTTACTTTTCATTCTTCCTTCTATTTTAAAACTATCTACACCTATTTTAATTAAATCATCTAAATTATTTATAGTACATAAATCTTTTGGACTAAGTAAATATTTATCTTCTAATTCTACCTTTTTATCACCATTTAATAATGTATATGGTTGCCTGCAAACCTGAGCACATTTTCCTCTATTGCCACTTCTATTACATTCAAAATAACTAAAGTAGCATTCTCCAGAACAAGATATACATAAAGCACCATGAACAAATACTTCAAGTTCTATATCAACTTCTTCTTTCATTTTTTTAATAGTTTCTATAGGAACTTCTCTAGCAAGTACTACCCTCTTAAAGCCCATTTCTTTTAGAAATTTAAGCCCATTAATATTATGAACATTCATCTGTGTTGAAGCATGCATTTCTAAATTTGGAAATGTTTTATGTATTAAATCTGCCATACCTAAGTCTTGAATTATAACAGCATCTACTCCATTTTTATATATAAAATCCACATAGTTAATAAAGTCTTCTACTTCATCATCATAAACAATTGTATTAATAGTTATATAAATTTTAACACCATATAAATGACAATAATTAATTGCTTCTATTATTTCATCATCATTAAAGTTTTCTGAAAATGCTCTCGCACCAAATTTCTTACCTGCCATATAAATAGCGTCCGCACCATTTTGAACTGCGACCATTAATGTTTCTAAATTACCCGCAGGAGACAATAATTCTATTTTTTTCATAAGTAATCACCAAGAAAAGTATACCACAAAAAGCATTTATAATAAAACAAAAAGAACATTTCTGTTCTTTAAATCTTTTACCAAGATCTTCCGCCTCCACCACCGGAACCTCCTCCTGAATATCCAGAAGAGGAAGATGATGAAGATGATGATGATGACGAATAACCAGAATTTTCAGTAGGTTTATATTCAAAATCACGTGCTGTAATAATTCTATTTATTCTATACATATTATCATCTATCAAACGGCTCATTTGATTAAAATCAAGGGTATCATTACTATAGAAATTTTCATTTTTTAATGCAATACCTTCAAATTTTTTAATATATTTGTTTGTTATACCAAGTACATAAGCATATGGTAATATATCATAAAAATAATAAGGATTCTCATCTACTAATGCTTCTAATTTATCTTTTTCAACTGCTATAAGAAATTTTCTAAAACCTTTTATTTTATTTAATAATTCATTTCCATATTCGGTTCTTTTCTTTATATTTTTTAGACATAAATACATTATTAGTAAACATACTAATTCAACATATATAACGTTTATATTTTCCATTAATATAAATGCCGCACCTAATAAAAATACAAAGCAAAATACGCCCATACAAATCTTAATACTTGTATATTTCTTAGTGAATAGAAAAGGAACTTGTGTTAAGGTTAATAATAACCAAATAAGTAATATCAATTGAGCATTTTCTAAATATGCCTCTAATAATAAAGAAACAACAAAACTTAATATCATATTTATTAATATTACTATTTTATATTTCTTATTATTTTTTTCAAAATATCTATTTTGAGTTGTTTTATTTAATTTTATTTTTCTTATTTCATCAATAGTACGATAGAATCTCCTTTTTAATGAAGATATATAAACACTATCTTTACCTAAAAATAATCCCTCAAAGAAAATTCTTTCACATCTATTTCGTTCATTATATTCTTTTAATTTTTGAAGTTTAATATCCTTCCCATCTTCAATTATTTTTATATATCCCTTACCTGCAAGACATATAAGTAATGAAACTACAGCTTTATTACTTATTTTTCCTTTATATATATAAGATACATCTAAACTGTTTAATCCTTTAGGCGGCAAATATTCAACCGGATATTCTTTTCTTTTATTTATGCCTTTTATTAAGAATATTATAATTGATATTAAAGTCAAAATTATTGGTATTATAAAAGGTAAATTACCAATAAATCCAAGACTAAAATATTTATTTGGGAGATTAATTTTAACAGTTATAGCATTATAAGAATCAAGTATACCAATATAACTACCTTCTATTACATTTTTATTTACTGTATATTTTATTAATTCACTATCAGTTGATCCATATCTTCCATATGTAAAATATATCTCATTTTTATCAAAATCTTTTGGCATTGTTATTTTAAATGTTATATTATCAATTGTTGTATCCCAGTCATCCCCAATTATGTTAAAATAAAATTCATCATTATATTCGTCTTTATTAATTGGTAATTTATAATTATATTTTATAATATATTCTTTTTCTCCAATAAATTTTTTATTTTCATCACCAATTTTTAATTGTAATTCTTTATTTTCTTCACTTTTAGTATAATTTTCATTTATTTTTAGATTTGATATTTTAGCACTATCATGATATTCATTTTGTAATGGGATTTTTCTTATAATACCATGTTTTTCATTTTTAAAATCAACTGTAATTTTTTCGGTTATATCAAATGAATTATTTTCATTAACATTTATATTAACATCGTACTTTGATATTACATAATCATCAGAATACGCATATGCTTTTGTTGAAAATAAAGAAAAGAAGAAGAAAAGAAATATTATTTTACTTAATTTTTTCATTATATACATCTCCTAATTTAATACATATGGTTTTAACTGTGTTCCATTACCGCCACTTACAGTAACATTTCCATTTAATTTTAAAACAATATATGTTTTGGCGCTATCAACACTTGTAAATTCATTATTCATAGTCATAACTTTATATTCATTATTATCTTTAATCCAATCATTATTATCCATATTTATATATGAAGCATTATTAAGTATAGTTTGATTATAAAGTTCTAATGAAATAATGGATGCATCACTAAATAATTTATTTCTTACTTCTTCATCAAAATTATCATTTGTGTATGACTTTTCATATTCTTCTATATTTTGTTTATCTATTTTTTCATCTGTTTCTTTAACTAAATATGCACATCTATACATATCTACTTTAACTAATCTATAAATTTCTTTATTAAAAGAAACATAATTTAAACTATCTTTACCTTTATATATAAATTCATTATTCACTTTATAAACATTTTCTTTTTCACTCTTTGTACTTACATAATCATACAATGTTTTTCCTTCAATATATTCATACTTAATAACACCATTATTATTTGTTATTAAAACTTTTGTATTATTATCATATTCTTCATCTGTTAAAGGATTTTTAGTACCTTTTTTTATATAGCCTGTATCTATTAAGTCTTGAACTGTATATTCAGTTATAGAAGTAGAATTTACATCTGCTAAATACTTTAATTTTGCAGCATCTACAATATTTGATTTTGATACATTATACGCTGTTAATCTTGATGCACCTATTGTATCTATAACTTTTGGATAAGCAATTACACTTATAACCGCAAGTATTGCAATAACTGCTAGTAATTCAATTAATGTAAATCCTTTCTTCATATTATCCTCCTACCGTATAAATAACTTCTCCATTATAATTATAATAACTATTATTACTTATAATATAGTTTTCATAAACTTGTATTTTTTTTGGAGACTTTATACTTAAATCTTTAAACGTTTCTAAATTTATAATAACATTTTCTCCATTATATTTTCCCTTTATAATAGGATATTTTGTAGTTATTATATCAAAACTATCATAAATTGGTTTAATAAGTTCTTTACCATCAGAATCAATTATACCATATTTGCCATTTTCTTCGAAAATAAATAGCTCTTTATTTGTAAGTTTCTTTATATTTTTAAATAGTGAATCATTTAAGAATTTTATTCCATCATATTTAAGTGAAATTACTTCTTTACCTTTTCCATCAATTACTCCATATGAATTATCATTTGAAACAATTGCATAACCATATTTATTAAAGTTTGATGCAGTTTCATATTCTTTTCCTGTTATTTTACTTCCTTTTTTATTTATAAAACTATATTTATTATTTTCTGTTTTTATTATCATATAATCATTTTCATATGTATTATCAAGTGGTTTAATATCACTAAATGATCCTAGTTCTTTCTTTGGAGTATATATAGTATATATTTCTTTTTTTGCAGTAAAATTATATTTCTTTTGAAGTACAACGCCATCAGAATATGTATAATCTACTCCTTCACTATTATTGATTACATCTTTAGTTAATAAATTTATATAATCAATACTTGCATCTTCTTTTATACCAATAGCAATATCTGAATCAAGTGATTCAATTCTAAGTCTTTTATAATCTTGAGTTTCATATACTACTTTATCATTTTTTATAACAAAATATCTATTATTTCCTGTTTTATTTTTAATATAAAATACATTATTATCAAGTACATTAATTTCATCTAATGTATACTTATATACTTCATTACCTGTTTTTGTATTTATTATTGTTGAAGATGAGTTAATTTTTATTTTAGCATACACATCTGATGTACTATCATCTATTATATTAGATACCTCAACTGATATATTTCTATCGTCTACTTCATCAACTTTATAAGTATATATTTCTTTACCTTCATTATTCATGACACCCATTGTTTCATCTCTTGTAAAAATAAATACACCTGATTTAGAATATGTAATATTATCATATTTAAATCTAGTAAGTTCTTCAAGATTTTCATTCATAAGTCCCATTTTTAACCCTTCATTTGTAAATTTACTTACTGCATATCTATTACCATAAAGAGTTGCTGAAAATATATTTCCAAATGCTATTTTATTTTTTCCTTTTCCATCTATTATTCCATATAAACTATTATAATTTTTTACAACTGCATATCCTTTATAAAAATCTGTTCCATATAAATATTTTGGCTTAACAATTACCTCACCAGAATTATCTATGTAACCTGTTTTTGAATTTTCTTCTATTTTAATTAGGTTAATTGAATCAGCATTTGCCTTATTAACAAAGACATAAACTCCGATTAGAGAAACAAATAAAAATGCGACTACTGGTAAAACTCTAGATGTTTTTTTAACAAACTCAGTATATTCTTTTGTGTTCTTATATGCTTTTTTCTTTTTAGGTTCTTCCTTAACATCTGGTTTAAATAAATCTTTTGCTTTTATATTTTCATCACTATCATCTAAGTTAAGGCTAAATAAATCTTCTTTATTTAGATTTTCATTATGATCTGGAATATTTATTTCATTATCAACTTTATTTAAATCATTATTTATAAATGGATTGCTATCTTGATAATTATCTTCAGTATTATTTTCTAAATTTACATTTAATGATTCTTCCTTTATAGAATCATCTTTTATTTCTTCTTTAACATTTTCATTAGAAAGAAAATTTAATACATCTTCACTACTTACTTTGCTTTCATTTTCTTTATTTTCTTTTTCTTTATTATTGTCATCATCTTCATAGGCGGGAGAAAATGGTAAATCATCATCAAAATCAAAGTTATTCATAATTTTCCCTCCTATTATTATTCTTAATAATATAATACCATAATTTTAAAACAAAAAAAAGTAATAATTAAAAAAGTGTTATAATAAATAACACTTTGGAACTAATTTTTTATAATCATTAATTAAGACCTCTTTGATCAGATTTGTCAATTCCATCTGATATAGATTTAAGTATTTCCTTTTCTTTCATCAATAAATCTTTTTTTCTATTTAAATAAGTATTCTTATTTATAACAATATTTTCAATTTTTGATTTCAATGGTAGATACATTCTTGAAGACGCAAATAAAATAATTCTAACTAATTTTTCATTGTCAATTGTATTATTTAATTTATCAGAAATTGTTTGAATATAATCTTTAATATATGAATTTTCTAAAGGATTATTTCCTTTATCTAACTCTTCTAAATATTTTTCTGCAAATACTATATCAGGATGTTTATTTCCATCTTTCATATTACCATTTTCATCTACACAGAAAGCATTATACCCTTCTTCATCATATAATGTACCTGTTCTTGTATTAATTCCATTTATATCAAAATGAAATCCATCTGCTACACTATTCCAATATCTTATAGAAGGATTAAATAATTGCAACTCTCCTCTTCTATAATAATACTCAGGATATCCTGTTTTTCCATGAACATTAAAACCACGTATATCTAAATTTGTACCTGTTATTATGTTTGTATATGATGTGTCAGAAAAATCACCATTTTTATAATAAAATTCAGGATCTTCATTCACTGCAAAATAATTATTATTATATATTTCTCCAGTATCTTTACTTATACCATCAGCATCAAATCCTTCATTATTATAAAATACATTATCTCTATTTAAATACTCTTTCTTTTTATTAAATCCATGCTTATCCAATCCTGAAATATTATATCCATCATCACCATACCTACTACCTGTAGGTTTTCTAGTACCATTTTCTAACTTTTCCCAGTAGTATCCCACTGAATCTAAACCATTTTCATTATATTTTACTTCACTTTTTACCCTTGTACCATCTTCAGATTCTGCATAATAATAACCATCTCTTCCAAAATATCTTTCATTATATGGTGCCTTTGTTTTTTTATGATAGCCTTTATAATCAAAGCCATAATCGTCATAATCACGTTCTGTAAATCCACCACTAGATGACATATAATGTAAATATTTATGATAGCAATTAAAACCATTTTCATCTTTTTTTCTGTCGGTCTTTATTCTCTCTCCATCTTTTTTCTCATAATAATAACCATCTACATCAAAATAACCATCATCATATTTTTGTTCTGTTTTAATTCTGTTACCATTTTTATCTTCTTTCCAATAGAAACCATCTCTATCAAATCCTCTATCATCCCATAAATTTCCATCTAAATGTTTTCCATTTATATCAAAACCTCTATCTGAATATATTCTATTAGTTTTTTTAATTTTTCCATTTCCGGTTCTTACCCAATAATAACCATCAGAACTAAAGAAATACTTATTTACAATAGGTCGAATAATTTTTCCATCACTATTTCTTTTTAATGGTCTAGTTTTGCCTAAATAATCGAAGCCATTTCTATCATATTTTGTTTCTGTATCTTTATGTAAATGATTTCTATCAAATCCTCTTTTATCATAACCATCTATGTCATATCCTTCTAAATCATATTCTGACGAATAATTTTTATATATCAATTCATGAGTTATTGGATCATGTGCTTTACCATCTATAGTAAAACCTCTTTCATCATATTTAGATTCAGTAGATATTAATTTACCATCTATTAAATTATACCAAATACCATTTATATCAAAACCATGTTTATCAACTATAGTACCAGTCTTTTTATTAATTCCTAAATAATTAAACCCATATTCATCTACTATCGTTCTTGTTTTTTTATTGATAAATTTTCTATCAAAATCATGCTTGTCATAACCTTCTATATTATAACCATCTTTATCATACATATTACCTGTTTTTATATTGTATCTTCTAAAATCACTAGGTCCTTTAACAATAAAATCATTATCAACAAACGATTTTGTTTCATCATTTTCTATGAAACTATCATATAAACCATATCTAATCGCAGTTTCTATATCTAAACCATCTATAGGTATATTTCTACTATGGAATAATAATTTTTTTATTTCATTATATTCAAATCCAATTTGATAATCATCATCTAGTCCTAAATCATCAATTAAATCTATTGCATATTGTGGTAATATTTCTTTAAGATCCGATAATGTCATATCTAATTTTAAGGTATCACTATTAATTGGTATTGCATATTCATCAAGTATATCAAGTACAGACATACACATAATAGCTCTAATTTTAGGAGATTGATTTCTCACACCACCAACTTTTCTTGATTTTTTAACTAAATCAATTAATTCACTTTGTGCTGCAGTAAGTTCAAATGTTCCTACATGATCAATATCTTTTTCATTTGGTGGAATTACTCTATCAGGAATATCAATATCAAATAAATTTAAATCTTGTGCTATTTCTAATATTCCTTCTACCATCATTTTTTTCTTTTCATCTAAATTATCTAATAATTTTGAATCTAAATATTTTTCATATTTAATTTTAATTTTTTTCAATATTTTTGCTTTACTTGCTTCATTAACATTTACACTATTTATATCTGGATAGCAGCCATGTTTATAAATCCAACTTTTAACTCTAATTAATCTTTCCAAATCATCTTCTGAATTTGTTTTATTTATTTTTCTATCCATATTTAAGCAAAAATAGTTATTATATAAATCAAAAACTACAGGAATTTCAGCATCAGTATAAATATGTCCAGGTTCTTTAGCATAAACCGTTCTTCCAAACTCTTGTAAAAACTTAATATAACTTGAACTAATTGGTTTAAGCATAAAAGACCCACTGATACCATCAACGTGTATTCCCTCATCTAGCATATCAATTGCATATAATAATTTCATATGTTCTGATAATTTAGATTCAAACTCTGATATTATTCTATCATTTTCTCTGGATGATAATCCACTATAAACAAAGTTTTGTTCAGGATTTTCATCAATATTAACTAAATTATTTTTCATTTCTAACATTTTCGAATTAAAATAACTTTCATAATCATTATTTTGTTCTTTACTCATTCTAGGTAAAAATACAATATATTTACCATTTTTATTAACAATATTTTTATCTTTTATAGGTATAGTATCCGCTAGTAGTACAGGAACAGTATACTGTCCAGATAATGATGAACCGGTAAACCTAAGACCAAGTGTTACAAGTCCTGCTAATAACTCATTAGTTTGTAATAGTACAGTTGAAGTATTAGATACCAATGCCGGTACAAATCCAAGTTCCGGTTGTACAACATCGTTCTATAAAGTAAGACAAGGAGTATTAACAGGCTATGCCTGTGGGGACTTTATAAAATTAAATACACCAAGTACTACTGAAAAAGGAAAAGTATTATGTATCGAAGATACTTCTCCATTAGGAGTCTATTCTGATTTAAGTAGAAAAAACAAAATAACTGGTTTAAGCTGTGATACTGAAGTAGAAGTATTAGATAAAAATGCTGGTAAAGATGGTAAAGGAACTTGTCCTACAAGTTTATATAAAATAAAATATGGTAGTACTACAGGTTATGTATGTGGTAAATACATAGGTTCTTCTGACAGTAATATTGATTTAGATACAACAGATTTAAAAGAATATCGAGCTAACCTAAAAAAGAGTGGTTTTCCAGAAAGCTATTTAGATGACTTAGTAAAACTACATGCCCTATATCCTAAATGGAAATTTATTCCCTTTAATACTAATCTAGATTTTAATTATATCGTTAATCTAGAACATAAATCATCAGGACGAAGTCTAATCGAAGATTATTATGGTAATCTAGATGGCTTAAAATCAACAGCTAGTTGGTCATATAACTATTTCACTAATGTCTTTAGTACCAACTTTACTGGAGGAGGTTCTAGATGGTATGCCGCAAGTACTAGTACTATAGCATATTATATAGATCCAAGAAACTTCTTTAATGAAAGAAATATCTTTATGTTTGAAGACTTATCATATAACCCATCATTCCATACTAGAGAAGGAATAGAAAATATGTTAAAAGGAACTTTCATGAGTGGTAAGACTGCTAGTAGTGATGGTAAGACTTATGTAGATGCCTTCATAGAAGCTGCTAATACTTATCATATAAGTCCATATGTATTAATATCAAGAGTAATTCAAGAAGTAGGAGCATCAGGAAGTACTATCGTAAGTGGTACAGTAGCAGGTTATGAAGGCTATTATAACTTCTATAACATTGGAGCCACTGCCGCAGGTGGAGATAAAAATCAAACTATTATCAATGGTCTAATATATGCCAAAAACCAAGGCTGGAATAGCCCATATAAAGCCGTAGTAGGAGGAGCATCCTTCCTAAGCAATAACTATGTAAATGTTGGACAAAAAACAGAATACTTACAAAAATGGGATTTAATAGGACCATCATATGCTGATCATCAGTATATGCAAAATATCCAAGCCCCATATTCTCAAAGTTATAAAACATATAATGGCTATAATAGTACTAATCTGTTAAATAGTAGCTTTGCCTTCTATATACCAATATTTAATAATATGCCCGATAAAGTTGCTTTCCCAAATACAGGAAATCCTAATAACTATTTATCTAGCCTAACAGTAAACAAAACAAGACTATTTAGTAGTCCTACTAATGACACTAACTTCAGTATTGAAGTAGAAAGTGATGTCTCATCAGTAACAGTAGATGCAACCAAAGTCTATAATGGTGCTACTATAAGTGGTTTAGGAACAGTAGCTCTAAATAGTGAGAAGACCAATATAAACTTAACAGTAACCGCCGCTAACGGTGATACTAGAAAATATACCATTAATGTAACAAGAAAGAAAGCTCCAGAACCAACTCCTGATCCAAAGCCAACTCCTGATCCTGGAGATAATACCAAAGTAACAACTAAAGAAGTACTAGATAAAGCTGGTATCAAATATAAAGATAACTATCTATATGGTTTTACCTTAGGTAAAGATATCAATGATACCATTAGTAAATTAAAGAGTACTAACTTAGAAATAACCATAACATCATCAAAAGAATCAGGTCTAATAGCTAGTGGAGATAAAATAAAAATAAAAACCAATAGTGAAGAAAAAGAATATATAGTAATAATCTATGGTGATGTAAATGGTGATGGTAAAATATCATCAGCAGACTATATCAAAATAAAAAATCATATCATGGAAACAAATAAATTAACTGATCTAGAAAAAGAATATGCTGATGCCAATAAAGATGGAAAAGTCTCATCAGCAGACTATATTGCTATAAAAAATCATATAATGGAAGTAAGTAAAATAATTCAGTAGGAGGAAATATGAAAAAAGTAGTAAAATATTTAAGTATAATAATATGTACATTCATAATATCAATAAGTTATGTAAAGGCCGCTAGTTACGATGTATCAGTAACAAGTAATACCGTAACCGTAGGAAATAGCATAACCCTAACCATTAAAGGAAATGATTTAGCAGGTAAATTTACCTTATCATCCTCTAATTCAGGTGTTGCATCACTATCCGGTAGTAGTCTTTGGATAGATAATAACAGTCAAAGTGTAACCATATCGACAAGTAATGCCGGAACTGCCGTAATAACAATTACTCCAACAGATGTAACATCTTATGATGGCAATACCATAACCGGAAATAAAACCGTAACCATAACCGTAAATAGTAAGCCAACATCAAATCCTAATAATGGTGGTAATAAAACCGGAACAACAACTACTCCTAAACCAACCAAGAAAAAAAGTAGTAATAATAATTTATCTAGTCTAACTATCGAAGGCTATAACTTAGATAAAGAATTCAAAAAGGATGTAACTGAATACTCTGTAGTAGTAGAAAACGATGTCAAAAAAATAAAAATAAATGCCCAATTAGATGACTCTAGTGCCAAAGTAGAAGGAACCGGCGAAGTAGAAGTAAAAGAAGGCAATAACAAAATAGAAATAAAAGTAACCGCCGAAGATGGAAGTACTAAGACTTATGTTATCAATGTAACCGTAAAAGAACTAAATCCTGTTGAAGTAACAATAGGCAAAAAGAAATACACTATCGTAAGAAAAGAAGATGAAAACATAACTATACCAAGTAATTATGAAAAATCCACTATCACAATAGGAGAAGAAGAAGTACTATGTTATAAAAATAGTAAAACAAAAAATATCTTAGTTCTATTAAAAGATGAAAAAGGAAATACCAAACTATATAGCTATAATGAAAAGACTAAAAAATATACCCTATATAATAGCCTATCAGTCGGAAATATTACCTTTAATATAATAGATATGCCTAGTAATCTAGTACCAAAAGGTTATAGCAAAGTATCATTTACTTATGACAATAGCAAACTAGAAGGATATCAATTAATAGAAAAAAATAAAACATATGCCGCTGACGACAAAGTAAAAGGAAGTGACTTCTACTTATTCTATGCCATAAACGAAAAGACAGGAGAAAAAGCTTTATATGTTTATGATAAACTAGAAGGAACAATCCAAAGATTTAATAGTGACTTAGTAAATGCCTACAAAGACGAAAACAATAAATACTTCATGTATATGTTAATATCCTTAGGTTTACTCGCAGTATCAATAATTACACTAGCAATAGTCCTAATAAAACAAAAAAAACATAAAACCAAATTTGCTTAATATAATGTAGTATCATTATATATAATGACAGAGAGAAATATGAGGATTCATGTTTCTTTCTTTTTCTTTCATATTTTATATATAAGATAATATAATTAATTAGAAAGAAGAGGAATAAATATGATAAATAAGAAGAATTTATGGTTTTTAACATTATTTAGTTTAGTATTAGTATTATCTATCTACTATGTAACAATGCCTAATGAAATATTTGATAAAAATATCAAAGAGACTACTACTGATAATAGTACTACCAAAGTAGAAGAAACAAGTATAATATCAGCCTTAAAAGTAGAAGATGATAATAATGTTATGGATAAGATAAATAGTCTAAAAGAAAAACTAACTAGTACTGATATAAGTACAGAAGAAAAAAATAGTGTCTTTGAAGAATTAAAATTATTAAATAAAAATTCTTCTAAAGAAGAAACAATAGAATTAAAAATAAAAGAATTATGTAATTGTGAAAACTTTGTAAAAATAGATGGTGATAATATAAGAGTAGTATTAGATAGTAAAGATTCAAATACTAGTAGTGCTAATAATATTATGCGTTTAGTACAAAACGAATTTGAAGATAAGATGTATATCTCTGTTAAATATAATTAGTAGATGCCTCTAAAGCCTCAGGTCTTTAGAGGTATTTTTATGCCTAAGGTCATAAAAATAATAATTTTTTTAAAGATAATAAAAGTATTTTATGTATATTGTCCAATTGCGACAACAATGTTGTCGCAATTGATATAATTACCTATCTAAGTTAATAAAATAATCATGAGTAAAGATAAAAGTGATAGAATATTATATAAGAATTATCAATAATATTAATATCTAAGCATGAGAGAGTATTCTCCAAGAGGAAAATAGGGAAAATGAGAAGGTTTTATATATGTTATCCAATTGCGACAACATTGTTGTCACAATTGATATAGCTATACTACTTAAAAAGTAATTAACTAGGTATTTTGATTATAGAACAAAAAAGTAGTAGTAATTTTACTTAATTTATGATAGAATTATATTGATGAGGTGTAATTATGAATAATAAACAAAATAATAAAATAACAAGTAGAGATGTAGATTTTGCTAAGTGGTATACTGATATAGTAAGTGCTGCTCATCTAGCGGCTTATTCTAATACTAAAGGTTGTACAGTATTTGAACCAAATGGTTATGCTATATGGGAGCAAATGCAGAAAATATTAGATGAAAAATTTAAAGAAACAGGACATGTTAATGTCTATATGCCATTATTAATACCAGAAAATTTACTTAAAAAAGAAGGAGAGTTAGTGGAAGGCTTTGCTCCAGAAGTAGCATGGGTTACTAGAGGTGGAAGTAAAGAATTAGAAGAACGTTTATGTATTAGACCAACTTCAGAGACATTATTTTCAGATTACTATAGAACAGTAGTAAGTTCATATCGTGATTTACCAAAATTATATAATCAGTGGTGTAGTGTATTAAGATGGGAAAAAGAAACAAGACCATTCTTAAGAAGCCGTGAATTCTTATGGCAAGAAGGACATACTATTCATGAAACAAGTAAAGAAGCAGAAGCAGAGACATTAAATATGTTAAATATATATAATAATTTCTTTCATGATTATTTAGCTATACCTAGTATTGTAGGAAGAAAAACAGAAAAAGAAAAATTTGCTGGAGCAGAATATACTTATACCGTAGAATCACTTATGTATAACGGTATCGCACTGCAGTCTGCGACTAGCCATTATTTTGGACAAAAGTTTTCTAAAGCTTATGATATCAAATTCACTAGTAGAGAAAATAAACTAGAATATCCATATCAAACTTCATGGGGAGCTACTACTAGAATGATAGGAGCCCTTATAATGGTACATTCTGATGATTATGGTTTAGTATTGCCACCTAAGATAGCTCCTAAAAAAGTAGTTATTATTCCAATAGGAAATGACTTAGAAGTAGTTAGTTTAGCTAATGATTATCTTGATAAATTAAAGAAAGAAGGAATTGAAGCCTATATTGATAATAGTGATAAGAGTCCAGGATTTAAATTTGCTGAAGCTGAAGTAAATGGTATTCCTGTTAGAATAGAAATAGGTAAGAGAGATTTAGAGAATAATATGATTACTTTAGTAAGAAGAGATACTAGAGAGAAAAGAGAGGTATTTACTAATACCGATATTATTCATGATGTTAAGTTGTTACTTGAAGATATTCAAAGAGATATGTATGATAGAGCCTTAAGAAGAAGAGAAGAAATGACTTATACATGTACCGATATAGAAGAATTTAAAGATATAATAAATAACCGCCCAGGCTTTATTAAAGCTATGTGGTGTGGAAACGCTGAGTGCGAAGCCAAGATTAAAGAGATAAGAGGATGCAAATCTAGATGTATTCCATTTAATGAAGAAAAAGTAGATGATAAATGTATTGTCTGTGGTAAACCTGCTAAAGATGTAGTTATTTGGGGTATTCAGTATTAAAAAATATTTACAAAGAAAAAGTTATTTGTTATAATATATAAGTGTGAAAGGATTGATTACTATGGAAATAGCATTACTTATTGTATCAATATTATTAATCGCAGTAGTTTTACTTCAAAGTGGTAAGGCTGAGTCTGCATCACAAATAATTCAGGGTGGAACATCTGATTTGTTTGCAAATAGGAAAGAAAGAGGATTTGAACTATTTGTTACAAGAATAACATATATTTTAGGTTTTACTTTCTTTGTATTATGTTTAATAATATCATTATAAGACTTAAAATATAATTTTAAGTCTTTTTGAGTATAAAGAGGAGGTTAGCATGAATATGAAAGATATAATTATAGATAAATTAAAAGAGAATACATCACTTACTATTATGGAAATTAATGATTTACTAGGACTAACTAGCATAGAAGAATATCAAAGTTTAGAGAATGCTTTAGATAGTTTAGTTAGTGATGGTATACTATATTATAGTGAGAAAAAAAAGAAATATCTATTACTAGAAAATAGTCATTTAGTTAAAGGTAATTTAATACTTAATGATAAAGGTTTTGGTTTTATAAATATCGGTAAAGATAGTAAAGATGTATATGTTAGTAGAGATAATATAAATGGAGCAATAGATGGTGATTTAGTATTATTTGAATATTTAAATAAAGATATGAATAGACCTGAAGGTAAGATAATTAAAGTTATTAAAAGAAACTATGATCCATTAGTAGGAGAAGTAATAAAAATAGATAAAGAAAAAAAGAAATTACAAATAAAAAAGCTGCTCCAA
>ERZ827088.1864-NODE-1864-length-24036-cov-7.593261_pt1 | contig 24036 bp, 19 predicted proteins | sample MGYA00519922_ERZ827088 | MGnify/ENA primary metagenome ERZ827088 (study PRJEB31778, sample SAMEA3449254) | human gut metagenome | biome: human gut; feature: human-associated habitat; material: faeces | place: United Kingdom | collected 2010/2012 ...
AGTTGTAATATTATTCTCTCACGTATTAAAGATATTAAAGGATTACGTTTATAATAAAATGGACATGGGGTCCACTTTTGTTTCATTTTCATCCTTATTTAAAATAACAAAGAATTATTAAAAAGAAGGGAAGAAAATTCTTAATATTTTTTAAAGAATATATTCGCCAGATTCACCTATTTTGTAAAGTTTTGCGATTTCAAACCGCAAAACTTTTTATTTTCTTATACTTTTGCGATTAAAAACACAAAAAAGCGATAGAAAAACTACCACTTTTAAATTATTCTTCAAAATATTCTTTTTCTATTTTTAGCTGTTTATTTTATTTTGTTACAGCCTCTTCTATTTTTCCTTCTTTAATTCTTAAAGATACATCACACATCTTTGCTAGAGTAGGTGAATGGGTTACCAAAATAACACATTTATGATGAATATGTGCTAAATCTAAGAAAGTATTCATGATCTCTATTGAATTCTTTTCATCAAGGTTACCTGTGGGTTCATCACAAAGGATCAAATCGACTTCTCTTGCAATAGCACGTGCAATCGCAACTCTTTGCTGTTGTCCTCCAGATAGTTGTCGAATATCTCTTTTACATTCATCTTTGGAAAGTCCAAGTTGTTCAAGAATAGATAAACAATATTCTTTTTTATCTTTTCTTTTGATCCCTGCAATTTCTAAAGCAGACATAACATTTTCTAAAGCATTCATATAGTAAATGAGGTTATATGATTGAAAGACAATAGAGATATCTTCTCGACGATATTTATTTAAACCTATTTCTTGAATATCTTTTCCTTTGAATAAGACTTTTCCCTCATCTGGTTTATCTAAACCAGATGAAAGGGAAAGAGTTGTTGTTTTCCCACTTCCACTCGCACCAACAACAGCATATATTTTACCTTTTTCAAATGAATAAGAAACATGTTCTAAAATTTTATTTTTTTCTTTACCATCTTGATAACTATAGCTTACATTTTCTAATTCTAATAACTTTTCCATCTTAACCTTCCTTTCTAGATAAGATTTGTCTAGGTGTAAGTCTTAATACATAGGCTGCAGGTACAGCAATAGAAACAATACAGATTGCTGCTGTAACACCGGCAAGTTGAACGACATTTTCACCTGTAATTGAAACATCTAATTCTTGATTTGATGGTCCTTCCATCATATTTCCTAGGAAATTTTCTTTTGTTTGTGTATTATTTTTTTGTTGATTATCATTTGACTGATCACCTTTTTGATCCATTTGCATGACATTTGAAGAAGAACTACTTTCTAACATATTACCAATATAATGAGACGTTAATTGTCCTGTACCTAAAGAAATCACAAAAGCAACTACTGCAATTAACCCTATTTCAATAAGTTGTTGAGCAATAATTTTAACTTTACTTTGTCCAAGTGATAAAAGAACACCAATTTCATAATATCTATTTCTAATTGTTAGAGCTAAAATTAAACAAAGAATTGCACTACCAGCAATCACTACGATCCATACAAACATCTTTGCGAATGATTGCATACTTTCAAGAGAAGAAGCATTTTGTTGATAAAGACGATCATTGGCATCTAATGAGAATGTATCAAAATCAATATCACTTTTCTTTTTCGCAAGTTCTACAAAATCTTCTGCATTTTCTGGATCATCTAAATAATAAATTGCTGATGTAATGTTTTCACTACTTCCAGTAAGTGTTTGCCCAACTGATAAATCAGTATAAATCGTGTTTACTGGATTATTGAAATGGGCAGCACCAATTTCATTTGTTGATTGAATTTCATAAATACCTACAATTGTAAGTTCTTGAATAATTGTTTCATCATTAACTGTGGTTGTAATAGTAAAAGTATCACCAACACTTAAATCATTATCACTTGCAAGATTGGTTTCAATGACACAGTTATTTGTATTTGCATCATCACTTGTAAGCAAACGACCATCTGTTAAGGTATAATTACTGTTTGTAAATGAATCTAAATATTCCATTGTAGTATTAGCACTGATTGTAAAATCGCCTTGATTTGAAGCTTGTTCTGGTTGATCATTTGGTTTCTTTGTATCTTGTTGATTATTACTATTATCCGATTCATTTTCTACTGCTGAAATAGAATCACTATCAGCTGATGTAGATATTTGATAATTATAACTTTCTACATACTTTAAATTTTTTAAACTATCTGCCATGGTTGTTGTTAATGATGTCTCATTACTTACGGCTGCACCTGGTTCTCTATTTTTCATCATGTTTCTAAAATCAACAGAAAGAGTTACATCGTTTCCTAAACTACTACGAATTTGATCCATTGATTTTTGTGTTGCTGATTGAATGGATAAACCAGCAATGACGAGATTGGTAATAACAACAATTATTACAAATAATAAAATCGTTTTTCCTATGTTTTTCTTTAAACTTAAAAGTGCGTTTTTTATCATACTTTCTACCTCCATCTTCAATATAAAGAAAAAGTAAATCTATAAAATGGAATAATTATGTAAAAAAAAGGGGTATACATTATATATTTTATTGCTTTTCTTATTATTTAAAGTTACCCTTATAAAGAAAGAGAAGGGATAAAATATGAAATTAGATAATTTGGCTATAGGAAAAAGTGCTGTAATTGTCTCTGTAGGAGGAACAGGAGCATTAAGACAACACTTTTTAGATATGGGACTTATCCAAGGTGTAGAAGTAACTATGGTAAAATATGCACCAATGGGGGATCCTATTGAAATTAAAATACATGATTTTGAGCTTACTTTAAGGAAAGAAGATGCTCAAAAAATAGAAGTTAAAGAAATTACTAAAAAAGAAGAGTAAAAAAATGAAAACATTATTTTTAAAAATAAAAACCATCCAGGGTATGGTGAATCAAGTTACGATAAAATCAATAATCACCAAATCTATCATGAAAGTGATCTACTTACTTTTGCCTTAGTTGGTAATCAAAACTGTGGTAAAACAACTTTATTTAATCAACTAACTGGTTCTAATCAACATGTTGGTAATTTTCCAGGAGTCACTGTTGATCGTAAAGATGGTGTAATTAAAGGCTATAAAAATACCCTTATAACGGATCTACCAGGAATTTATTCGATGTCACCTTATAGTAGTGAAGAAATCGTGACTAGAAATTTCTTATTAAAAGAAAAACCAAAAGCAATTATTAATATTGTTGATGCAACAAATATTGAAAGAAATCTTTATTTAACAATGCAACTATTAGAACTCAATATGCCTATGGTTGTTGCTTTAAATATGATGGATGAAATGTCAGGAAATGGGGGAACCGTTCTTATTAATGAATTAGAAGCACATTTAGGAGTTCCTGTCGTTCCTATTTCAGCCGCTAAAGGAGAAGGTATTGATGAATTGGTCAGTCATGTTTTACATGTTGCTTATTATCAAGAAAAACCTCAATTTTTACAATATTTTGATAATCAAGCTCTTGATCGTTGTATTAATGCAATTGAACATCTTATTGAAGATCATGCAAAAAAAGCAAGAATTCCTTTACGTTTTGCAGCAAGTAAACTTGCAGAAAATGATTCTCTTTTATTAGAACAACTTGATTTAAGTCAAAATGAAAAGGAAATTTTAGAACACATTCGCAAACAGCTTGAAGAAGAAAGTAGTCTTGATTGTTCAGCAGCTATTGCTAGTGATCGTTTTCATTCAATCATTAATATTTGTAGACAAACTGTGAAGAAACCTCATGAAAGTAAAGAAAGATTAAGAAGTCAAAAAATTGATCAATTTTTAACTGGAAAATATACAGGTATTCCCGCCTTTATTGGAATTATGGGTATCGTTTTCTTTTTGACCTTTAATGTTATTGGTTCTTTTTTACAAGGCATCTTAGAAAATGGTGTATCTGTTGTAACAAATTATGTTGATACTCTTCTAACCCAAGCACAAATCAATGTAGCTTTACATTCTTTGATTATTGATGGGATTTTTAATGGGGTAGGAACTGTTTTAAGTTTCTTACCAATTATTGTTACTTTATTTTTCTTCTTATCTATATTAGAAGATAGTGGTTATATGGCTCGTGTTGCTTTTATTATGGATAAACTCCTTAGAAAAATTGGTCTTTCAGGAAGAAGTATTGTTCCAATGTTGATTGGCTTTGGTTGTACTGTTCCTGGTGTTATGGCTAGTCGAACTCTTTCATCAAGAAGAGATCGACAAATGACAATTATTCTTACACCATTTATGTCATGTTCAGCAAAACTACCAATTTATGCTTTCTTTACCTCTGTCTTTTTTCCAGGCAAAGGTGCTTTGGTAATGATTTTCTTATATGTTTTTGGTATTTTAACAGGTATTATCTTTGCTTTGATTTTAAAAGGATCCCTTTTTAAAGGTGAACCTGTTCCTTTTGTCATGGAACTTCCAAACTACCGTATGCCAGGTGCTAAAAACGTCTGTCAATTATTATGGGAAAAAGCTAAAGATTTCTTACAACGCGCTTTTACTGTCATCTTTGTCGCAACCATCGTTATTTGGTTCTTACAAACATTTGATTTAAGATTTAATATTGTAACTGAATCTAAAGATAGTATTCTTGCTATTCTTGCAGGATATATTGCTCCAATCTTTAATCCATTAGGATTTGGTGACTGGCGCATTTCAACAGCCCTTATTTCAGGATTTATGGCAAAGGAAAGTGTTGTTTCGACATTATCTATTCTTTATGGTTCAACCCAATCATTGTTGATGTCACTTACAACACCAGCTGCTTTATCTTTACTTATTTTCTGTTTACTTTATACACCTTGTATTGCAGCGATTGCTGCAATCAAAAGAGAACTTAATGGTAAATGGGCATTGATTGTTGTCTTTGGACAATGCCTTATCGCCTGGCTTGCCTCTTTTGTTGTGTATCATTTGATTTTATTGGTATTTTAGTATTGTAACATCAGTTTTTTCATTGTAACAATTAGATTGTTACAATGAAATTTTTATTGTTACAACAAAAAAACAGATCCAAGGGAAGGGAAAAGATCTGCTTATTACTATTATCTATTATTATTTTTTAAAAAGGAAATTGATAATTAAGTTTTGAGTTTAAGTAAGTTCTTGTTCCTCCTTTCGGGTATTATCATAGATAAGTTTTATGAATTTTATTTAACTTTTTCATGTTTCTTTCTTGTTTGTTTTGTCAAAAATTATGGGATTTAAAAATGCAACGTTAAATAACATTGCATTTTTAAATTGCTTTAATATTTTGGTGTTAATTCTACATACATATCTTTGTATTGTTTTGCACTTTGTTGCCAAGAGACATCTTTATTCATATCGCGAACAACCATTTCATCCCAAGATTTTCTATTTTCAAAATAAAGTGTTTTAGCACGATTGATTGCATCATAAAGAAGTCCACTTTCATAACGATCAAAGGTAAAGCCATTACCTGTATTATCAAATAGATTATAAGGTTGAACAGTATCTTTAAGTCCACCTGTTTCTCTTACAATTGGGATAGAACCATATCTCATACTAATAAGTTGTGTAAGTCCACAAGGTTCAAATCTTGATGGTACTAATAATGCATCGCATCCTGCATAAATATTGTGAGCGACATTTTCATTGTAGGCAATATATGCACAGAAGTTTCCTTTATATTTATTTTCATAATAACGGAAAGCATCTTCATACATCGCATCCCCTGTACCTAAAACAACAACTTGTGTATGTTCATCCATAATACTTGGAATAACATCATTAACAAGATCAAGGCCTTTTTGATTTGTAAGACGCGAAATAAGTCCAATAACAATTTTATGATCATCAACTTCTAATCCTAAGGATTCTTGAAGTGCTTTTTTATTCGCTTTTTTATTCTTGATAACAGATTGGCTATCATATTGAGAAGCTAAAAGTTTATCTGTGGCTGGATTCCAAATATCCGTGTCAATACCATTAACAATTCCTAAAATCTTACTACTATGATATCTTAAATGTTCTTCAAGACCTTCACCATACTCTTCTGTTTGAATTTCTCCAGCATACGTATTACTTACTGTTGTTAATTTATTACAATAAGTGATACCACCTTTTAACATATTCGCATCTAACCAATTTTGTGTCATACAATCTTTATTGAAGACATAATCAGGAAGATCTGACCAATATTGAATTGTTTTTCGATCATAGATACCTTGGAATCTTAAGTTATGAATTGTAAGAACAGCACCTGCACGTCCTACATTTGTATCTTTAAAGCTTGTTCTTAAATAAAGAGGAACTAAAGCTGCTTGCCAATCATGACAATGTACAATATCTGGTGTCCAATTTAAATAATTAAGTGCCGCAAGAGCTGCTTTACTAAAATAACAGAACTTAGGAATATCATCGATTAGATTCGTATATGGATTTCCCCATGAGAAGAATTCATCATTATCGATAAAATCATAAACAACACCATCTTCTTGATATTCCATAATACCTACATAATATTGTTTTCCATCTGCACATAGATCCATATAAAATGATCCTTTATATTCCATCTTTTCTTGGAACTTTTGAGGAATACATTTATATCTAGGAATAATAACTTTAACATCCATATTTAATTTAGCTAAACTCTTTGGAAGAGCTGACATAACATCCCCTAATCCACCCGTTTTTACAAATGGATAACATTCTGAACCAATAAAAGCAACACTTCTACGAGGTCCTAAATCAATTGGTTGTGATTTTTCAACAGGAACTTCTTGAATAACTTCTGTTGGTTTAGGCTCAACAGGTGTTTCACTTTTTACAGATTTTGGTTTAGCAGTAGTTGTTTTTTTTCTTGTAGCTGTTGTTGATTTAGCAGTTGTTGTCTTTTTAGTAGTTGCTTTCTTAGTAGAAGCTGTTTTTTTAGTTGATGTTGTTTTGGCAGCAACTTTTTCAGTTGTGGTTTCTGATTTTGCAGTAGCTGTCTTTTTACTTGTAGCTGTTGTTGATTTAGCAGCTGTAGCCTTTTTAGTAGTCGCTTTCTTAGCAGGCGCTGTTTTTACAGCTGGTGCTGATTCAGCAGCAACAACTTTTTCACTTGTTTCTTTTGGTTGAACAGTTGTCTTTGGTGTTGATTCAACAGTATCAACTTTTTTTGGTACTTCTACTGGTTTGACTTCAGTTACCTTTTCACTGGTAACTGGTGCCGATTTAACAACCGTATTGGCCTTTACACCCGTTGTTCTTTTTTTATTGGCTCTTGTTGTTCTTTTCTTACTTTTTTGAACTGTTTTTTTACTCATACTTTCTTCTCCCATCTTTAAAATAATATCATGTTTAAAACTCTAACTTCATCATTTTTTCTTATTAACATCTCCTATTATAGTCATTAGAATTTGCGATTTTTGTATCTTTTTAAAACTTTATTCATACAAAAATTATTTCATTTTAATTTACTTTTATATTCAAAATGTTCTTTTATTTATTGTACCATAATCAATGAATGTTGTTTATATATTCTGCACAAAAAAACAGATTCAAAAGGGAGGGGGAGAATCTGTTTTTTAATCTATTATTATCTTTTTTAAAAAGGGAAGTTTATAATTAAGTTTTGTTTAAGTAAGTTCTTGTTCCTCCTTTCGTGTATTATCATAAAGAAGAAATATGAACTTTATTTTACTTTTTCATGTTTTCTCTTTGGTTGTTTTGTCAAAAATTATGGGATTAAAAAAGAAGTTCATTACAAACTTCTTATTATGTCTAAAATATCTTCTCCATACCAATCACATTTCTTTGGTCCAAATCCTTTTATTGCAAGGAGTTCTTCTATTGTTGTTGGTTTATAAGCAATGATTTCATTTAAAGTAATATCATTAAATATATAATAAGGTGGTAAATTCTTTTCTTGAGCTTTATTCATACGATATTTTTTTTAAGACTCAATTAATTGATCATCATTATTAGCTTCTACACTTTCAAATGTATTTTCTTCTTGAATTGGTGGTATTTCTTGTTTTTGATGATACGATAAAAGTCCATCTGCCATAGCAATCATATCTTTTTGATTTCTAAAAGCACTTTGTTCATGTTTCTTTATATAATCTATAAGCTGGTCTGCTTTAATGACTTTTTCTTTTATTTCTTTAGGAGCATAACGGCTTTTTAAGATAGACTTTGGATTTGCAAGGACAACAAGTGATTTAAAACCACTTGAAAAGGTCTTATCATAAAGAAATTTCATTACTGATCCTTTATCCTTTTCACGTAACATTTTATATAACTCTAAATGTCTTTGATTTTGTGTTATGGGTGAATAAATACCTTCTTTAATTGTTTTTCCATTATATGTGTACTCTCTTGTAAAATTTCCCATAGAATCGATCATGATTGTCCCAATAAGATTTTTACATTCAATAAAATAAACCATTGATGACGTAATAATAATGTAATCAATTTGTGCACTTAAATCATGATCTACCATATAAATATCATGTAAAACATACATTGGAAAATGACTATTCTTTAATTCAAATAAAATATTCTCTTCTCCTTCAATACCATACTGAATAAGTCTTGCTTTCTTTTCTAATTCTTTACTTGTATGTGTTTTTAAATATTCTTGTATTTGATTTAGTTCATTTATTGCCTTATTACTCCCTTTATAAATAACAGGTTCTTTTAATTTATCTTTAAATAACATAGATTTGTACCTCTCTCTATCTACCTTATCATTTTCATTATATAGAAACAACAAAAAACAGATTCAAAAGGGAGGGGGAGAATCTGTTTTTTAATCTATTATTATCTTTTTTTAAAAAGAGAAATTTATGATTGAGTTTTGTTTAAGTAATTTCTTGTTCCTCCTTTCGTCTATATCATAAAGAAGAAATATGAACTTTATTTTACTTTTTCATGTTCCTTCTTTGGTTGTTTTGTCAAAAATTATGTGATACCATTATTCCAAGTGATGCACCTTTTGGTGTTTTTTATTATAGGAGGGGAATCTATGAATAAAACACAAGATTTTACTAAGGGAGTTATTTGGAAACAATTACTTTTTTTCTTTTTTCCAATATTAATTGGGAGCTTTTTTCAACAACTATATAATACCGTTGATACCATTATTGTTGGTCAAGCTTGTGGGACAAATGCTCTTGCTGCTGTTGGTTCAACAGGGAATTTGACAAACTTAGTTGTTAACTTCTATGTTGGTTTATCAACTGGAGCTTCTGTTGTTATTGCTCAATATTATGGAGCTCATAATAAAGATAAGATACATCAAGCAGTCCATACTTCATATATGCTTGCTATTGTTAGTGGAATTATCATGATGCTTTTTGGTTTATTCTTTTCTTATCAATGTTTAGATGCAATAGGTGTTCCTCATGATATTTTAAATGATGCCAGTCTTTATATGAGACTTTACTTTTTAGGGATGATTCCCGGAGCTATTTATAATATTGGTTCAGGAATTTTAAGAGCCGTAGGAGATAGTAAAAGACCACTTTATTATTTAATTATTTGTAGTATTGTTAATGTTGTTTTTGATTTTGTTTTAGTTGTTATTTTACATAAAGGTATTGCTGGGGCAGCGATTGCGACTTTTATTGCTCAAACAGTATGTGCTATTTTAGTCACAATTCAACTAATGTTTTCTAAAGATGTTTATCAACTTACATTATCAAAAATTAAATTTCATTTACATGTATTAAAGAAAATTGTTAAAATTGGTGCTCCTGCTGGAATTCAATCAACAATGTATAGTATCGCCAATATCGTCTTACAAACACATATTAATGCCTTTGGAACTCAAACCATTGCTTCATGGTCAGTCTATGTAAAGATTGATGCTTTATTTTGGATGGCTATGGCAGCCATTGGTGCCGCAATTACAACTTTTGTAGGACAAAACTATGGTGCTCATCTTTATGATCGTATTCAAAAAGGAGCGAAAACAGCTTTAGCGATTGCCTTAACAATGGCAGTTTCTTTAAGTGTGATCTTATGTTTTGGGGGAAGTTATATTACAAAACTCTTTTCATCTGATCCAGCCATCATTAATCAATGTCAAAGTTTAATACTCTTTTTAATGCCTTTCTATTTTTCTTACTGTTGTGTAGAAATTTTTTCTGGAACAATGAGAGGTTGTGGGGAATCTTTTAAACCAATGCTTCTTGTCTGTATTGGTATTTGTGTTTTGCGTGTTGCTTGGGTAACCTTTATTTCTCCTCATTATCCAACATTAAAAGGTGTTGTTATTTCTTATCCAATCACTTGGTTTACAACTTCCTTTCTCTTTATTATTTATTATAAACATTTTAAAAAAGATCATTTTGGAGCATAGTTATGCGACGAACAGAACGAGAAATTACAGATTTAAATAAAAGAAATCATTGAAAATAATTAATGTTGCCGTTTATGTTTTATAGATCAAGGCAGTGTTTTGTTCATTTAAATTATTGTTATACTTATAATAATAAACATTCATGTTGCAAAAGTAGGAAAGAAACTCGATTTAATATATTTTGTTGAAAGAAGAACATCTTGTCAATATTCTATGAAATATCAAAATATTATGGGAAAAGGGCATATTGAATTGATAGAAGATAAGGAAAAAAGAAGTTAGAATTACAATTAATCATGAAAAATGTAGCGGATAAAGAAGTCGTATTTAATGATCAAAAGGTAAGTCATGTTGCTATTATGAAATTAATTATAGATACATTAACTTGTATTCTGCTCTAGGAAGGGTAATGGCATACCCCCATCTTACACTACAACCTATCAGAAATGAACTGGTCTGCCAACAATGTTGGCAGGTAACAATAATCCCCTGTCTTTAGACATGAGGAGAACATTCATACAATGATTAAAAAACAAATCAATTAAAAACCGCACATTGTGCGGTTTCACATATTATAAATCTACTCCATAATCACTTACAACAACTTGTCCTGTAAGTGGTGCTGCATCATCACTTGCTAAGAAAAGTGCTACTTTTGCAACATCTAAAGGACTACAAGGTTGAAGTGTTAAATCACTATGAGCTGACATAGCACCCATCATTTTCATATCCATTGTATCAGGTGTTAATCCTGCTGCCATATCTGTTGTAATACTTCCTGGACAGATAACATTACATCTAATTTTTTCTTTAGCAAAACGCATTGCTGCATGTTTTGTTACCCCAATAATTGCTGCTTTAGTAGATACATAAACAGCACCACCAGCACCATATTGTCCAGCAACACTTGAGATATTAACAATAGAAGCTCCACTTTTCATCACTTTTAAAGCTTCTGACATACAATACATTGTTCCTTTTTGATTAATATCAATAACTCTATTTAAATCATCATAATCAATTTGATCAATCGCATTTAATCCTTTATCTAAAACACCTGCATTATTAATTAAAATATCTAATTGACCAAAAGTTTCAACTGTTTTACTTACTAAGTTTTTAACATCATCCACTTTAGAAATATCAGTAGGAACACATAAAACAGTTCCTCCTGCTGCTTCAATTTCTTTTGCTGCTTCTTCTAAGACTTGTTGACGTCTTGCTGAAATAACAACTTTTGCTCCTTCACTTGCAAACAATTTAGCGATTTCTTTACCTACGCCAGCATTTCCTCCTGTAATAATTGCCACTTTATTATCCAATTTTCCCATAAAAAATCCTCCTAGATATATAGTAACATATGTAAGCGCTTAACTCCATCTTTTTCATATCCAAAAATTGTATGTGAGTTTACCATATTTTTACACACTGTTCACACTTCCATATGTTAAAGAATGGGTACTATATAGGTGTCAGGAGGAGATAGACATGAAAAAGAAATTATCCGTTATAATCAGTGTAATTTGTATTATCGTTTCCTTAGGTTCTATTTCAGGAACTCTGTATTATGCTAAAAATCATAATACATCTTCTATGATGCAACAAACAGGAGGAACACCTCCTTCAATGCCTAGTCAAGGAGATAACCGTTCACAGGACAATAATCAAAGTGATTCTCAACAAAATAATGAATCTAATCAACAAGATTCATCTGAAAATAGTAACCAAAGTACAAACGATCAATCAAATTCAAATAAAAATTCAAATTCACAAGCTCCAACTCAAAATGGACAAGCACCTAATGGTATGCCGGGACAAGATTCAAATGGTAACCAACAAGGTATGTCTGGTCAAAATGAACAAAGCAATAATCAATCAGGTCAAATGAATCAAAATACTTCATCAAGTCAATCATTATCAGCATTACAAATTGTAATTATTGGTGCCAATGTTCTTGTTTTTATGCTTGCAATAACTTATTTAATTATGAGTAAATTTGGAAGCAAGACACTTGCTGAAACATTCTTTGGAGCAAAACCTACAGCTATCTATGCTGTTGTCAATGTTGTAGGAACAATCTTACTTGTTGCTGCTCTTGTGTTATCAAGCAATGCTTTATTATTCAATAATGCATCAGCAACAAGCAATACATCTCAAATAACAACCGAAAGTGTTGTTGATGTTTCTGATAGTCAAGAATTATCAAATAAAACATTATCAACTACTTCTTCAGATGAATCCGCCATTGTTGTAAACGATGGCGGTTCATTGAATGCAACAGGTTTAACAATTTCTAAATCAGGTGATTCTTCAAATACTGAAAACAGTGAATTTTATGGTTTAAATGCTGCTGTCCTTGTTCAAAAAGGAAGTGAAGCAACGATTAAAAATACAACAATTGAAACAAACGCCACAGGTGCTAATGCTATTTTCTCTACCGGAGAAAATGCAATAATCTATGTAAGTAATACAAAAATTACTACAACTGGAGATTCATCTCGTGGTTTAGATGCGACTTATGGTGGAACTATTAACGCTAATAAAGTAACTATTACTACGAGTGGTCAACACTGTGCTGCTGTTGCTACTGATCGTGGTGAAGGAACAGTTACTGTTAAAAATTCAACTTTAAATACAAATGGAAAAGATTCACCTTGTGTTTATTCAACAGGTACAATTTCTATTTCTGATTCTAAAGGAACGGCAACTGATTCTTCATGTGCCGTTATTGAAGGTAAAAACAGTATTACTTTAAATAATACAAATCTTACAAGTTATGGTGTAGGTCGTGTGGATAATGGTATTGATAATTGTGGTGTCATGATTTATCAAAGTATGTCTGGAGATGCTAGTGAAGGAACTGGAACATTCAATGCAACTGATTCAGCACTTACTATTTCAAAAAAATCAAAAGTTTATGAAACATCACCTATGTTTTTCATTACGAATACAGATGCAGTGATTAACTTAGAAAATACAAAATTAAATTATGGAAGTAATCAATTAGTTACTGTTTCTGGAAATGATGGTGAATGGGGTAGTCAAGGAAGTAATGGTGAAACTTAACATTTAATGCGACAAATCAAACATTAAATGGAAATATCAGTGTTGATAATATTTCTACCGCTTCATTTATTTTAAAAAGCTCAACTCTTACAAGTACAATCAATAGTGAAAACAACGCTAAAGAAGTTAACTTATCTTTAGATAGTTCTTCTAAATGGATCGTTACTGGAGATAGTTATGTTACTACTTTGACTTTAGAAAACAATGATTTATCTTTAATTGAAGATAATGATCATACAATTTATTATGATGCTTCTGCCAATAGTTGGTTAAATGGACAAACTATTACCTTATCTAAAGGTGGAACATTAACACCAATTAAATAAATACAAGACAGCACAAAATGTGCTATTGTTAATTTTAGAACAAGTAACTTTTAGAAAAAATTTCATAATATAAAAAATCAATAATAAATGCCGATAAAAATTCATCTAAATATTATTATCTAATGAATACCAATTAAAAATATGGTAGAAGAATTTAAATAAAGAAAGAGCTTGAATATGAATAAAATGAGTATTAATGATTTTCCTGGTTTAGATGGGATATCACTTATTCCAACAAAGACATTAAAATTAATGATTGATATTTATAATCAAGAGGTTGAAAAAGAAAGTATTCAATATAAAAATAAGGTAAAATATAAAGCTTCACTTGTAAAGAAAGGAAAATCTAAAGCTTATAACGAAGATGAGTTTCTTGAATTATTAGAAAGATAAAGGTTATAGATTAAAAATAGAGCTATACGAATTTCGTATAGCTCCTATTATTTTGAATAATGAATATGCATTAATTTCCATTGATTGTTTTTTTTTAATGACGATTTGTGTTTCTAAACCTTGGATACCACCAATTAAAAAATCTTGATAGATAGCATCCGTTCCAGTGAATTGATTTGTAATGGAAATCAAGATATTTTCTTTTGAAGACCATAAAACTTTAAATTTCTTAATTCCAGTTTCATCTTACAATACAGGACTCAATAAATCCAATACAATCATTTTTTCTCCTATCATTTTGTATAAAAAAAGTATATACTTTTACTGATATTTATATAAGTACGCACTTTGAAGTGATATAGTTTCTTCAAAGAAACCATGGGAAAGGAAATATATGAGAAAAAAAGTCTTTGGTGTTTTACAAAGAATAGGGCGTAGTTTTATGTTACCTATTGCTGTTCTTCCAATTGCAGGGATGTTTTTAGGAATTGGAAGTTCACTTACAAATGAAGCAACGATTGCCTCACTTGGTATGGAAAGTATTTTGGGATATGGAACAATTTTAAATCAAATATTAACGTTATTAATGGCTGTTGGACAAACTATTTTTGATAATCTACCGTTAATTTTTGCCGCTTCTGTTGCTTCAGGAATGGCTAAGAAATCAAAAGAAGTCGCTGTTTTATCTTCGATTATTGCTTTTTTTGTGATGCATTCAACAATTCATAGTTTACTTACTTTTAATGGTGTTATTAATGGTAATAAAGTTTTAGTTGATGCCGTAGATGGAACATTGATAAATGTATATGGACAAATGTCACTACAAATGGGAGTCTTTGGTGGGATTATTGTTGGTTTAGGTGTGAGTTATTTACATAACCATTTCTATCAAATTCAATTACCTAATTTTTTGTCTTTCTTTGAAGGGGAAAGATTTGTCCCAATTATTTCAACAATTGTTTATATTTTTATTGGTTTTTTAATGTTTTATATTTGGCCTAGTATTCAATCAAGTATCTTTAAGATTGGACAATTGATTGCCAGTAGTGGTTATGGAGGTACTTTTGTTTATGGAATTGTTAAACGAGCTCTTGTTCCTTTTGGTTTACACCATGTTTTCTATACGCCTTTTTATCAAACAGCTATTGGGGGATCAATGGAAATTAATGGGGTCTTAGTTCATGGTGCTCAAAATATTTTCTTTGCTCAATTAGCTGATCCAAACCTAAAACATTTCAGTGTTGAAGCAACAAAATATTTCTCTGGTGAATTTATGATTATGATTTTCGGTTTACCAGGTGCTGCTTTAGCGATGTATCAATGTGCTAAAGATGAATCAAAAAAAGTTGTAAGAAGTCTCTTTTTATCAGCGGCTCTTACCAGTATATTGACTGGAATTACTGAACCGATTGAATTTACCTTTATCTTTGTAGCACCTATGTTATTTGTAGTGGATGTCTTTTTAGCGGGTACGGCTTTTGTTTTAGCACAAGCTTTAAGAGTGACAATTGGCTTTACTTTTTCTTGTGGTTTGATTGATTTTCTTGTTTTTGGGGTATTACAAGGCAATAGTAAAACTCATTGGATTTTTATTGTAATCTTTGGGCTTATTTATTTCTTCCTATATTATTTTTCATTCCGTTTTTTAATTAAGAAATTTGATTTAAAAACTCCAGGAAGAGAAGATGATAATAAATTAACGATTTTTAATAAAAAGAAAATGGATTATTCTTTTGATCAATCCTTAATTGATCCTCAAGTTCAAATGATTCTTAAAGGATTAGGTGGTCGCCATAACTTTACAGATCTAGATTGTTGTATTACACGATTACGTGCAACCTTACAAGAACCTGAATTAGTAAGTGAAGCTTCTTTAAAACAAGCAGGGGCTGCAGCTGTATTATTACAAGGAAATGCAATTCAAATTATTTTTGGTCCTAAAGCTTCTTCTTTAAAAACAAAGATTGATGATTATCTTGAAAACGTCCCTGAAGCTTATGATGAAGAAAAAACAATTGTTTATCATACAACAGATTTAGAAATTGGGAATATTGTTGATGGCGAAGTTTTACCAATTGAAGATTGTAGTGATGATATCTTTGCCCATAAACTTCTAGGGGATGGTTTAATGATTCGCCCTCTTCATGGTGTAGTGGTTTCTCCTTGTGATGGAACGATTTCCATGCTTTATCCTACAAAACATGCTATTGGTATAGAATTGGATAATGGAATGGAATTATTGATTCATTTTGGTATTAATACCGTAAAATTAAATGGACAAGGGTTTGAACTTCTTGTTAAAATAAATCAAAGGGTCAAAAAAGGAGATCTTTTATGGAATGCAGATTTGCATTATATTAAAGAAAATGCGGTAGATGATTGTCTTTTAATGATCGTAACCAAAGGACAAGGGTCTCTTGAAAAGATTTATGGAAATAAAAAAAGTGGCGAAACAGTTTTAAAAATAAGAGAGTAGGTGAACAAAATGTATCAAGTCTTAAAAATATTAAATAATAATACCATTCTTGCTAAAGAAGGTAATAATGAAATTATTATTTTGGCTAAAGGAATTGGTTTTGGTAAAAAAGTAAATGATCATTTTGAAATTCCACCTCAAGCTAAAAAATATATGATGCAAAAAAACTATCAAGCCAAAGATAAGTTAAAGAAAGTTATTGATTATATTAATCCAGTTTATTTAGAAATTGCGGCTGAAATCATCAAAGAAGCAACTAATAAATTTCAAAAAGTAAATCATGATATTCTTATTCCACTTGCTGATCATATTCATTTTACAATCAAACGTATGGATGAAAATATCATGCCTAGTAATCCATTTACTTATGATATACGACTTCTTTTCCCTGATGAATATGAAGTTGCTTTAAAATCAAAAGAAATAATTAAATCTTTTATTAATAAAGAAATCAACAATGATGAAGTAAGTTTCATTACTTTACATATTCACTCGGCAATTTCTTCTAATAAAGTAGGAGAATCCATGGAAGCTGCTCGTATTGTTCATGAAAGTATCATTAAATTACAAACGGATTTAAATATAAAAATTGATATTGAATCTATTTCTTATGCCCGTTTAATGAATCATATTAAATTCCTAATCATTCGTTTAAATACTAATGAACAATTACAAATGGATATTAGTGAATTTACCAAAGATAAATTTCCTTTTGCTTATGAACAAGCAATAAGGATGTGTGATAATTTATCAAAGGTACTTCATAAAGAATTACCAGAATCAGAAGTTGGTTATCTTGCTTTACATTTGGAAAGAATTTTATCAAGTGCATTTCAAAATTAGGGGTCACTCCTTTTTTTATTTATTGATAAATTGTGATTGTTTTATATTATATTTTATTCTTTTCATTATTTTTTGTATGATAAAAAATAATGAAAGAACATAAAAATGCAAAAAAATGATTGACGCTTACATTTTTTGGTGTTAGTATACCACTGTAATTAAATTGAATATTCAATAGTGTGTAACTTTAAGTAGGCATTAACTATTTTAAAAAAGAGCAATAGCTTTATTGTATCTTCTTTTAAATAGTTGGCCTACTTTTTTTGTTATTCAATGTTAATTAAAGAGAGGGAGGAAAAATATGGTAGGAATTATTCTTGCAAGTCATGGTGAATTCGCTAATGGAATTTTACAATCTGGTTCTATGATTTTCGGTGAACAAAAAGATGTAAAAGCTGTGACTTTACAACCAAGTGAAGGTCCTGATGATTTAAGAGCAAAAATGGAAGAAGCTATTTCCACTTTTGAAAATCAAGACGAAGTTCTTTTCTTAGTTGATTTATGGAGTGGTACTCCTTTCAATCAAGCAAACTTATTACTTAACGGTCATGAAGATCATTGGGCAATCGTTACTGGGTTAAATTTACCAATGCTTATTGAAGCATATGCAATGCGTATGTCTACTGACAGCGCACATGAAATCGCAACTCATATCTGTGAAGTTGCTAGAGACGGAGTTAACATTCGTCCAGAAGAATTAGAACCTAAAAAGGAAGAAGCAGTAAAAGATGAACAACCAGCACCTGCTGGGGCTATTCCTGAAGGAACTGTTCTTGGAGATGGACATATTAAATATGTCTTAGCTCGTGTTGATACACGTTTATTACATGGTCAAGTAGCTACTACTTGGACAAAATCAACTCAACCAACTCGTATCATTGTTGTATCTGATGCAGTATCTCAAGATGCATTACGTAAACAAATGATTGAACAAGCTGCACCACCAGGTGTTAAAGCAAACGTTGTACCAGTCAAAAAGATGATTGAAGTCGCTAAAGATCCTCGTTTTGGTGCTACTAAAGCTTTATTGTTATTTGAAACTCCTCAAGATGCTTTAAGAGCTATTGAAGGTGGCGTTGATATTAAAGAATTAAATATTGGTTCTATGGCTCACTCAGTTGGTAAAGTAGTTGTTAATAAAGCCATTGCTATGGATCAAAAAGATGTTGAAACTTTAGAAAAATTAAAAGAAATGGGTGTTACTTTCGATGTTCGTAAAGTACCTGCTGATTCTAAAGAAAATATGGACAGTCTTCTTAAAAAAGCAAAGACTGAACTTCAAAATATGAAATAGGGGGAAAATTTAATGTCTGCAATTACTATTATGTTAATTATTTTAGTAGCATTATTAGCAGGTATGGAAGGGATTTTAGATGAATTCCAATTCCATCAACCACTAGTAGCGTGTACTTTAATTGGTTTAGTTTCAGGACATCTAAGTGAAGGTATTGTCTTAGGTGGTTCTTTACAAATGATTGCCTTAGGATGGGCAAACGTTGGTGCTGCTGTTGCTCCAGATGCTGCTTTAGCTTCTGTTGCTTCTGCAATTATCATGGTTTTAGGTTTAAATGGTGGTACTGTTAATACACAAACAGCTATCTCTACTTCAATTGCTGTTGCAATTCCTTTATCAGTAGCTGGTTTATTCTTAACTATGATTTGTCGTACAATCGCTATCCCATTAGTTCACTTAATGGATGGTGCTGCTGAAAAAGGTGATTACCGTAAAATTGAAATCTATCAAATTTTAGGTATCTTATTACAAGGTGTCAGAATCGCAGTTCCTGCTGCTGCACTATGTATCGTTCCTGCTGAAGCAGTAACTAGTGTTTTAAATCAAATGCCTGCTTGGTTATCAGGTGGTATGACTGTTGGTGGTGGAATGGTTGCCGCTGTAGGTTATGCAATGGTTATTAATATGATGTCAACTAAAGAAACTTGGCCATTCTTTGCTATCGGTTTCGTATTAGCTGCATTAAGCGAATTAACATTAATCGCTTTAGGTGCTTTAGGTGTTGCTATTGCTTTAATTTACTTAGGATTAAAAGAAAACGGTGGTTCTGGTAATGGTGGTTCTACTGGTTCTGGTGATCCATTAGGTGATATTTTAAATGACTATTAATCTTGAAGGAGGAAAGAAATATGGCAGAAAAAATTCAATTAAGTAAAAAAGATCGTTTATCAGTTGCTTGGCGTCATCAGTTCCTTCAAGGATCATGGAACTATGAACGTATGCAAAATGGTGGTTGGTGTTATTCAATTATCCCAGCTATCAAAAAATTATACAAAGATCCACAAGATAGAGCAGATGCTTTAAAAAGACATCTAGAATTCTATAATACACATCCTTATGTTTCAGCCCCAGTTATGGGTGTTACATTAGCCTTAGAAGAAGAAAGAGCTAATGGTGCTGAAATCAATAATCAAGCTATTCAAGGGGTTAAAGTTGGTATGATGGGACCTCTTGCAGGGGTTGGAGATCCAGTATTCTGGTTCACTTTAAGACCAATCTTAGGTGCTTTAGGTGCTTCTCTTGCTTTAGGTGGAAGTATTGTTGGTCCATTATTATTCTTCTTTGCTTGGAATATTATCCGTATGGCATTTATTTGGTATACTCAAGAATTTGGATATAAAGTTGGTACTTCTATCGCAAAAGATTTATCTGGTGGTTTATTAGGTAAAATTACTCAAGGTGCTTCTATTTTAGGTATGTTCATTATCGGTTCTTTAGTTCAACGTTGGGTAAGTATTTCATTTACTCCTGTTGTTTCTAGAGTTACTCAATCTGAAGGTGCTTATATTGATTGGAGTCAAATCAAAGGTGGGGCTGAAGGTATTAAATCAGCTTTATCTCAATATGCTTCCCTTGGAGCTACTGGATTAGATAAAATTAAAGTTACTACTTTACAACAAAACTTAGATCAATTAATTCCTGGTCTTGCAGCATTATTACTTACATTACTTTGCTGCTGGTTATTAAAGAAAAAAGTTTCACCAATCGTTATTATCGTTGCATTATTTATCGTTGGTATCTTAGCTCGTTTAGCTGGAATTATGTAATTTAAAAAGTTCAATATTTATGGAGGGAATATATGGTACAATCATTAAATAAAAAAGTCGATTTAACAATTAATGCTACTTCTTATTTAGGAATGGCAAACTATGGTAAAGTGTTAGTCGGGGATGAAGCTTTTGAATATTACAATGATAAAAACGTCAATGATTATATTCAAATTCCTTGGTCTGAAGTAACAGAAATCATGGCAAGTGTCATGTTTAAAGGAAAATGGATTCCTCGTTTTGCAGTTGTTACGAAAAACAACGGAAACTTTATCTTTTCGACAAGAGATAATAAAAAGACCTTAAGAGCTGTTAGAAATTATGTTGATCCAAATAATATGGTTCGTTCTCTTAGTTTCTTTCAAGTAATCTCTCGTGGTTTAAAATCATTATTCAAACGTAAATAAATATTGAGCAAAGGAGCTTCATTGCTCCTTTTTTTTGTTATAATGAAAGAGGTGATATTATGGATCTAAATAAAATACATTATTTCTTTAAAGCTGTTGAATATAAAAACTTTACGCAAGCAGCTAACGCTTGTCATATTGGACAAACAACCATGTCTAAATACATTGCTGTCTTAGAACAAGAACTCCGAACACAGCTATTTATAAGAGAACATAGAACATTAACTCTTACTAAACAAGGAAAACAGTTCTATGAAGGAATGAAAAACATTTATGCTTCTTATCAAACTTTATGTCAAAATATTCAACAAACGAATACTTTACATATAGGCATGAAAACAACAGATTTTACAGACTTTGAAATTCTTGAAAGCTTTGAAAAGAAATACCCACATCTTTCTATTTCTTATTCTTATCTTGAAGAAAATGAATTGATGGAAGGCCTAAAAGCGCATCAACTCGATGCGTTAATTTCTCCAAGCATGCTCTCTTTCTACAAAAACAATCCAATTGAAACAACAACCTTATCTAAAGAAAACGTTTCTCTTGTTTGTTCAAAAGAACTGATCCATAAATATCATACAATAGAAAAGGTCATTCAATCTGTTCCCTATATTACAAAAGCAACAGATCAAAATTATCATCAATTATGTAAAGATGAACTTTATAAAATTTATCATACAACTTTTAATAAAGTAGAATACGTTAAAGAATTTCCTAAACAACTTCTTTTACTTAATCTATCTAGAGGTTTTTCAATCCTTCCTACAAAAGAAGTAGAAAACAGAGATCAGTTCTATTTAGAGGATATTAGTAAATACTTTTCTGATCTTGAAAAAATAGATCTTATTTATTTAAAACAAAATAAATCAGAGAACTTAAATCTATTATTGCAACATATCCATGAAAAAAAGTGCTAGATTAAGCATTTTTTTTCGTTTTATCTTTTAACATTTATTCTATATAATACAAAGCAAGGAGTTGATGTTATGCAAAAAGATTTAACAAAAGGCAGTGCCTTAAAAAATATTATTACTTTCTCATTACCATTTTTACTTGCTAATTTCTTACAAACATTCTATGGCATGGCTGATTTATTTATTGTCGGTCAATACAATGGAGCTGCTTCTTTATCAGGGGTTTCTATTGGAAGTCAGGTCATGCATATGATTACTGTTATGCTTGTAGGAATTGCAATGGGTTCAACGGTCATGATTGGTCGTTATGTTGGTGAAAGAAAAGAAGAAGAAAAAAGGATGACTGTAGGAAATACAATCATTATCTTTATGATTTTATCTCTGATCGTTACTTTGATTTTATTATTCTTTATTAATCCGATTGTTTCTATTATGTCTACACCTGTAGAAGCGATTCAAGAAACAACGATTTATTTAAAAATATGTTTTATCGGTATTCCTTTTATTACTGCTTACAATATTATTAGTTCTATTTTTAGAGGATTAGGGGATTCTAAAAGTCCTATGTATTTTGTGGCAGTTGCTTGTTTTTTTAATATCGTGTTAGATTTTATTTTCATTGGTTATTTCAATATGCATGCCGTTGGAGCAGCATTTGGGACAGTGATTTCACAACTTATTAGTGTAATTGTTGCTTTATTTGCAATTATTAAAAGAAAATTGATTGTCATCCATAGACACCATTTTAAATTACATAAAAAGATTATTAAAGATATCTTTAAAATTGGTTTTCCTATTTCTATGCAAGATGGTTTGATTCAAATTTCATTTATCATTATTACGATTATTGCCAATAGCCGTGGCGTTGATATTGCTGCAGCAGTTGGTGTTGTAGAAAAAATCATTAGCTTTTTATTCTTAGTACCATCAAGTATGTTATCTGCCATCTCGGCAATCTGTGCACAATGTGTTGGAACAAAACAACATCAAAGAGCAAGACAAACTTTACGCTATGGATGCTTTATTGCTTTAGGATTTGGAATTTTCTTTGCGCTTACTTGTCAATTTATTTCCAAGGAAATTCTTTCGTTATTTACAAGTGAAGCTGCAGTTATTATGTATGGTAGTCAATATTTAAAAGGATATGTTTTAGATTGTGTCTTTGCTTCTATTCATTTTTGTTTTAGTGGATTCTTTACAGCTTATGGTTATTCCATTATTTCCTTTATTCATAATGTAATTTCCATAGCCCTTATAAGAGTTCCAGGAGCTTATATTACTTCTAAACTTTTCCCTGAAACATTACTACCAATGGGACTTACACCCGCTCTTGGTTCTATTTTATCTGCTCTTATTTGTATAACTGTCTTTATTGTTATGAAGAAAAAGAATAAATTTGATTTTTAAAAAACGTCATCCAAGTGATGACGTTTTTACTTAAACTTAATTGAAAGAATACATGTATAATCATTCTTTATCTTTTTGTTTGTTTCTAACCCTTTTATAGGAAGAGATGTGACATGATTTTTTCCATAAGATAATGCCACTAACATTTGTTTTTTACTATATTTAATAGATGTTTTTTCTTCAATTTTATCATAATCCCAAACATCATAGTTACTAATGTTTTCTAAAAATGAAATACCTTCAGCTACATAATACCCATCTTCAAAAGCATCTATAATCTTCAAAGTAGAAGCTTCATAATCAACTACTAAAGCAATATTTCCGGTATTTGTTCCTTTTGAAGGATTATTATAAAATGTACAGATTTCTTTATCAGATATCTTTTTACCTTTTTGATATTGGGTTAAATACATAGTTAATGAATCATAATTCTTTTTTGAATTATAATGAAATAACAAAATATTCCCTGGATGACTAGAAAGCATATTTGCCGTTTGCATTTCTGTGCTTTTTTCTAAATAAGGTTCTATATAGTTTTGTGGTTGTGTTAATTTTTTGTAGATAAATATGCTTGTAATAAATATGAAAACAACAAGCATAACTATTAATAATCTTATAATTTTCTTTAGATACTTTTGTTTGTTTTTATTATCTTTTGTAATCTGAATAATATTTTCTTCTGCTTTTTGTTCAATTGTTTCTTTAGGTATATCTTCGCCAGCCAGAAACTCATGAATACTTATATCTAGTATTTTACATAATTCTAGATAAACAGAGACATCCGGTAAACATATACCCGTTTCCCTTAATTAAAGATATTGTTGGGTAAAAAAGAAAGGTCAGTCGATTT
>ERZ827088.1870-NODE-1870-length-23976-cov-3.434890_pt1 | contig 23976 bp, 26 predicted proteins | sample MGYA00519922_ERZ827088 | MGnify/ENA primary metagenome ERZ827088 (study PRJEB31778, sample SAMEA3449254) | human gut metagenome | biome: human gut; feature: human-associated habitat; material: faeces | place: United Kingdom | collected 2010/2012 ...
ATAAAGACATTGAAAAATATCAGGAATCGGTAGTATGGGAGCTGACAGGAATGACGCCGAAGCAGTATCGGTTACGGCAAGGCTAATCGGCCTGAATTTCATTGCGATATGTGAAAGCAAGGGCTATAATGAAAGAAAATGCAAAAGAGGAGAGATTATGGCAGGAATCGAAAAAGCAGTCTTTATGAATATGTGCATGGTCTATGACGAATATGGACGGGTGCTGGCGCTGGATAAAGTAAGCAAAAGCTATGAGGGAACCACATTTCCGGGCGGTCATGTGGAGCCGGGCGAGACCTTTCGGGAATCGGTGATCCGGGAAATCCGGGAAGAGACCGGGCTGACCATTCAAAATCCGAGGCTGACGGGTATCTATCACTGGATGGAAGGCAATGTGCGGAATGTGGGGCTCCTTTATAAGACCAATGAATTTGAGGGCGAATTGATTTCCTCGGAGGAAGGGCGTGTGTACTGGATCTCCGGAGAGGAATTTCTGAAGAAGCCGCTGGCAGCCGGGATGGAACAGGTGTGGCAGATGATGCACGCCGATCATGCCATGGAATGCCTTCAGATTTTAACGGAAGATGGAATTCTTACAAAGATGCAATAGCAGTCAAACGTTTTTTTTACGCATTTTTTGAAAAGGTTGCGGAAGAACAGGAATAGAGAGGATAGAATATGAAGATAACCGTTTATCTGGGGGCAAATGAAGGAGATGATCCGGCTTTAAAAACGGCCGTACAGGAGCTGGGAAGCTGGATTGGGGAAAGCGGCAATACGCTGGTATATGGCGGTTCCAGAACCGGCCTGATGGGCGAGCTGGCAGACAGTACGCTTGCAGCAGGCGGAAGAGTGATCGGAATTGAAGCCCAGTGCTTTGTGGACGAGGACGTGCAGCATGAAGGCCTGACGGAGCTTCATGTGACGCCCACCATGGCGGAGCGGAAGGCGAAAATGATAGAGCTTGGAGATGCCTTTCTCGCCTTTCCGGGCGGCACCGGAACCCTGGAGGAGATTGCGGAGGTCATGTCAAAGGTATCCTTAAAGCAGCTTGACGCGCCCTGTATTCTCTACAACCTGAACGGGTACTATGACAGCCTGAAGGCGCTGCTGGAACATATGATTGCAAAGGGGCTTTCTTCCGGGGAACGGCAGCAGGGTATTTATTTTGCGGGGAATCTGTCAGAAATTCAAGAGATTCTGGGAACCACGTTTAAGCTGACGGTGAACGGGCGGAAGGTTTTGTAGGGGATAGCGTTGATTTCAAGACATGAAGGGGGATTGGAATGCAGGTTATCCTGAAAGATGAAATAATCCAAAAATTAAAAGAGGTTGGTTTGAAAAGCGGAGATACCGTAATGGTTCATACTTCCCTGGGAAAGATGGGGTATGTCTGCGGCGGCGCACAGGCTGTGATTGAGGCGCTAATGGAAGTGGTTGGAGATTCCGGAACAATTATGATGCCCACACAGTCATGGAAAAATCTGGATCCGGAGACAGGGGTTCATTGGGAGGCAGATCAAAAGGACTGGCAGCTCATTCGGGACAACTGGCCGGCTTATGACAAAAATCTGACCCCGACCAATACGATGGGTGCTGTTGCGGAAATGTTCCGGCAGGTGCCCGGCAGTGTCCGGAGCGACCACCCGGCTCGGTCTGTGTGCGCGTGGGGCAGATATGCGGAATATCCGGGCAAGCATACCTATGTGGAACACAGCGCAGTGTCAGAAGCGGGGAAAAGAGTCTGGAAAGCCTACGAAACCCTGTTTGTGGATGGCAATGATTTTGAAAAAATCGGAGAGGATTATGAGAAAGCGTATGCGTTTCCCGGGGTCCAGATTGGCAATGCCTTTGTCAGGCTGATGTATCAGAGAGAGCTTGTGGATTTTGCGGTGAAATGGATGGAGACAAACAGGGCGTGAAAACGTATATCAGTCAATTAAGGAGGAGTTATTCATGGAGGTATATAAGAAAAGCTACACCGGGTTTGTGATCTGGCTCATCGGATTCTGTGTGCTCACAGTAGGCGCGTGTTTTCTGCCAAATCTTAGCACACAGCTCACGCTGGCTGTCGTAGATAATGCGTGCACCATCGGTATCTTTATTCTGACCTTTCTGATTTATCAGACAGAGTATGTCTACTGGTACAACAGTACCAGCTACGAGGAAGCCAAAGCCGCAGGCAGTGAGCGGAGAAAGGCGTTCGCAATGGCGCACATGAAACGGTTCGGATACTTTGCGCTGGTGTTTCTGGCGTATACGGTAGTGTCGCTTACGCTTGGGATTCCCTATGGATTTGATATAGTGATTGCCTGTGTGGGGATTTTGATTGCGGCGCTCAGTACTCTGAAAATAAAGTTATAAAAGAGAGCATAGCTTTGGCAAGCTTTTTCCCGGAAAAGTGCAGAAACGGGAAGGGCTTAATGCAGGAAAGGATGAAACAAATGGCATCAAACTATGACAAACAGGTTGATATCGGAAAGAGTTATTTTTTGAAATACGATCAGGAAAAGTTAGCTGTGAAATTCCATCTGGAAATGGATGAACGGTATCTGTACCTGACCTATATCGGGACGCCCTGCCGCATCGAGCGGGCCACCGGTACGGTCTATGAGAAGAATGGGGAGGCATATACGGAGTGCCGTTCCTACGAGACCGTCATGACCATCTACGACATGCTCTGCCACAGTTCAGAGCCGGAGCTTCCGCCCCTCGGTGGAAAATGGACGCTGGTGGCGAATTTTGCAGCAGCAGGAGCAAGCCCCAGCGCGGATATTTTCTCACAGAAATACGCCGATTATTTTTCCGGAAAAGTGGAAGAATTAAAACAATCCTGTATCCGCCTGGGCGGTCAGATAAAGCCCAGGCTAGCAGGCGCGGACGTGACGGCAGAGATCTCTGCATTTCCCTTTTTCCCGGTTTTGATTCAATTCTGGGATGCTGACGACGAATTTCCGGCACAGATCAAAATCATGTGGGACGATCAGACCATGCGGTATCTGAATTTTGAGACGACATATTATTTACAGGGCGATCTGCTGGAACGGTTGAAAATGACTGTAGCAAAATTATGAAAGACAAAAATGCGAAGAAACGAGATGGTATGATGAATAACTGCACGCCACATTCTCGTTACTTCGGAATGGGAGGGGAGAATGCAGACGAAGGAAAATAAATTTACTGGTTTTTCCGGAAACCAGTTGAAAGTATTTGCCATCCTGGCCATGGCTCTTGACCATCTGGCCTGGACCCTTTGGCCGGGCTACGATAACAAGGTCTGGTGGCTTCTGGGCATTCATCTGATTGGCCGCCTGGCGGCTCCCACCATGTGGTTTATGATTGCCGAGGGCTATCATTATACGAAAAATCTGAAAAAGTATCTGGAGAGGCTGTTCGTTTTCGCAGTCATATCCCATTTTGCTTACACCTTTTGCTTCGGGATTTCCTGGATCCCATTCCGGAGTTCCGTGCTGAATCAGACCAGCGTAATCTGGGCTCTGTTCTGCGCGGCGCTGGCGTTGTATGTGAATGATAATGAACGCCGGAGCTTTGCCTTGACGGAGTGGCAGAAGAATTTGCTGATTCTTCTGCTATGCCTGTTGGCGTTTCCGTCCGATTGGTCCTGCTTTCCGGTCTTATGCTCCCTGCATATTTACAACAACCGGGGAAATCTGAGAAAACAGGTGCTTGGGATGCTGGCTTACATCTCCATGTATGTGCTGGTATGGTGTCTCTGCATCGACGTGGTATATGGTCTGCTGCAATATGGCATCATCCTTGTGTGGCCGTTTATGTATTACTATAACGGAACCAGGGGAAACTGGAAAGGCATGAAGTGGTTTTTCTACTGGTTTTATGTGGGGCATCTGGTATTGACGGGTCTGCTTCGCGTTTATCTCTATGGAAACGGTTCCACCATTATCGGATAAAAGGGGAAATAAATGAAAGAACTGCATACAGCGCCTGCGTGCATCCGGGTGCGTGGCGCAAGAGTACACAATTTGAAAAATATCGACGTGGACGTGCCTCTGAATAAAATCGTGGGAATCGCAGGTGTCTCCGGTTCAGGGAAATCTTCTCTGGCTCTGGGCGTTCTGTACGCGGAAGGCTCCAGGCGTTACCTGGAATCCCTGTCTACCTACACCAGGCGGCGTATGACAGGCGCAGCCAAGGCTCAGGTGGACGAGGTTCTGTATGTCCCTGCGGCATTGGCTCTTCATCAGCGGCCCGGCGTTCCGGGCATCCGAAGTACCTTCGGTACCGGAACAGAACTTCTGAATTCCTTAAGACTGATGTATTCGAGACTTGCAAGCCACCGCTGTCCGAATGGCCATTATGTGGCGCCAAGCCTTGCGGTAGCGGCCGGCTCTGAGCTGATTTGTCCGGAATGCGGCGAGCATTTCTATGCGCCGTCGGCGGAAGAGCTGGCCTTCAATTCCCAGGGGGCATGCCCGAAATGTGGCGGTACCGGAAGTGTTCGTACGGTAAATCTGGATACGCTGGTGCCCGATGAGTCCTTGACCATTGACGAGGGTGCGGTGGCTCCCTGGAATAGCCTCATGTGGTCCCTGATGACCGATGTGTGCCGGGAAATGGGCGTGCGTACCGATGTGCCTTTCCGGGATCTGACGGAAAGGGAAAAAGAGATTGTTTACCACGGTCCGGCGGAGAAAAAACACATTTTTTATAAAGCAAAGAAGACCAATCAGGCGGGAGAACTGGATTTTACTTATTTTAACGCAGTCTATACCGTAGAAAATGCTCTTGCGAAGGTAAAGGATGATAAGGGCATGAAGCGGGTAGAGCGTTTTCTAAAAGAAGAAATCTGTCCGGAATGCGGTGGAAGCAGACTTTCCGGACGGGCCAGAGCACCGAAGCTTCGCGGCATCGGGTTAGAGGCGGCCTGTCGGATGACCCTTGGGGAGCTGGCGGACTGGGTGGACGGTGTGCCTGCATCTCTGCCAAAAGAGATGCGCCCCATGGCCGAAAGCATCTGCGAGTCCTTCCGGAGCGCGGCGAGGCGTCTGATGGATCTGGGACTTTCTTACCTGTCACTGGATCGGGCGGCTTCGACGCTGTCTACCGGAGAGCGTCAGCGGATGCAGCTGGCCAGAGCCGTCCGGAACCGAACCACCGGCGTGCTCTACGTGCTGGACGAGCCATCTATCGGTCTGCATCCTTCCAATATCGTCGGACTGAATGCAGTGATGCAGGATCTGATCGCCGACGGTAATTCAGTCATTCTGGTGGACCATGATATCCAGATCCTTGCAGAATCCGACTGGATTATCGAGATGGGACCGGAGGCAGGCGCAGGTGGGGGACACGTGATTGCCGAGGGAAGTATCCCGGAGATTGTGGCAAATCCGGCTTCCATGATTGGTCCGTTTTTGTCAGGAAAGGCAGACAGCCGGATACGCTGCCAGGCGGCAGAAACAGACTTGTTTTCTTTGGGAAAGATCCATCTTTCCACGGCGCAGATTCATACGGTAAAACCATTGGAAACAGACATTCCCAAAGGCAGGCTGACAGTCGTAACCGGCGTATCCGGTTCCGGAAAAACTACCATGGTACTGGAAAGTCTGGTACCGGGTCTGCAGGCTGTGACAGCCGGAACCAAGCTGCCGGAGCATGTGAAAGGGATTTCAGCCGAAGGCATCTCCCATGTAAAGCTTATCGATGCCACGCCCATCGGGATCAATGTACGCTCTACCGTGGCCACCTATGCCAACGTCCATGATGAACTACGGAAGGTATTTGCCAGGACGGCAGACGCAAAAAGAGACGGTTATAAAGCAGGCGATTTCTCCTACAATACAGGGGCGCTGCGTTGTCCAATCTGCGATGGCACCGGAGAAATCAGCCTGGATGTGCAGTTCCTTCCGGATGTGGATATCCCCTGTACTGAGTGCGGTGGATCCCGGTACAGGAAAGAGACCTGGCAGATTCGGTATGAAACGAAATCAGGAAAGCAGTATTCCTTGCCGGAGCTTATGGAAATGGATGTGCATACGGCGCTGGAGGCCACGAAAGATCTGAAGACTGTTCATCAGCGCCTGGAGGTTCTGGAAAAGCTGGGGCTGGGCTATCTGACCCTGGGCGAGGAGACGCCAAGCCTGTCCGGCGGCGAAGCCCAGCGTCTGAAGCTGGCCAGTGAGATGGGGAAAGGACAGTCTGATTCGGTCTTTGTCTTCGATGAACCCACCATCGGCCTGCATCCGCTGGACGTCCGGATTCTGTTGCAGGTCTTCCAGACCCTGGTGGACAATGGCGCTACGGTGCTGGTTATCGAACACGATCTGGATGTGATCCGGAACGCCGATTATATCATTGATATGGGGCCGGGCGGTGGTGAAGCCGGAGGATGCATTGTAGCTGCCGGTACGCCCGCGCAGGTGGCAGCCAATCCGGAAAGTGTGACCGGAAAATATATGCAGGAAAAATAAAGCCAGAAAACGGCAGACATAAGAATACAAAAGCAGGGGACAATAGCTGTGTCACAGAAAATACAGCGGATTGTCCCTTTTTCATGATTTTTCTTATAGATAACAGGAGGTTCTGCCATGCGAAAACCGAACGAACAGCTCATTGATTCCTATGATTATCTGTCCAATGCCGCATCAGCCCAGGACTGTACGGGACTGATTCCAAGCGGGGTGAAGGATGTGGACGAGTTGGAGGCCTACAACGAGCTCTATCATTACCGCCCGCCGCAGATCAAAAAGCGACAGAAATAAGCAAAACATGTGTTCTCCATCTTTACAGGTATGCAAAATAGGTGTAACATAGAAGCCATGAAAATGAAAGTAAAGGCGGAGAATACACATGGATTATTCATTAAACACCAAATGCGTACAGGCCGGTTACACACCGGGAAACGGAGAACCGAGACAGATTCCGATTATTCAGTCTACCACTTATAAGTATGACACCAGCGAGGATATGGGAAAGCTTTTTGATCTGGAAGCAGAAGGCTATTTCTATTCCAGACTGCAGAACCCTACCAATGATTATGTGGCAGCGAAGATCACGGCCCTGGAGGGCGGTACGGCAGGTATGCTGACCTCATCCGGACAGGCGGCGAACTTTTTCGCCCTGTTTAATATCTGCGAGGCAGGCAGTCATATCGTAGCATCCTCTACCATTTACGGCGGCACCTACAATCTGATTGCCGTAACCTTGAAAAAAATGGGTGTGGACGCGACATTTGTAGATCAGGATTGCTCAGAGGAAGAATTGAATGCAGTGTTTCGGGATAACACCCGGGCTGTATTCGGAGAGTCCATTGCCAATCCGGCCCTGACAGTGCTGGATATCGAAAAATTCGCGAGGGTGACCCATGCCCACGGCGTACCGCTCATTGTGGACAATACCTTCCCGACGCCGGTAAATCTGCGGCCTTTTGCGTGGGGCGCGGATATCGTAACTCATTCTACTACAAAATATATGGACGGTCACGGCGCGGCCCTGGGCGGAGCCATCATCGACAGCGGTAAGTTTGACTGGATGGCCCATGCAGACAAGTTTCCCGGGCTCTGCACGCCGGACGAATCCTATCATGGTATCACCTATGCGGAAAAATTCGGTAAAGAGGGCGCCTTTATCACGAAATGTACTTCCCAGCTCATGCGGGATCTGGGCTGTGTCCAGTCTCCCCAGAACGCCTTTATCCTGAATCTGGGTCTGGAGTCCCTGCATGTGCGGATGCCCCGCCATGTGGAAAACGGCCAGGCTGTAGCGGAATTTCTGGATCAACACGAGAAGGTAGAGTTCGTCAATTATCCGACGCTGCCCTCCAACAAATATTATGAGCTGGCGAAGAAATATCTGCCCAACGGCGGCTGCGGCGTGGTTTCCTTCGAACTAAAGGGTGGAAGAGAAGCAGCGGAAAAATTTATGAAAAACCTGAAGCTGGCGGCCATCGAGACCCATGTGGCGGACGCCCGCACCTGCTGTCTGAATCCGGCCACATCCACCCACAGACAGATGAACGATGAGCAGCTGGCCGCTGCCGGGGTTCCGGCCGGACTCATCCGGATTTCCTGCGGACTGGAGGACAAAAAGGATCTGATCGCGGATATTGCCCAGGCGCTGGATGCGATTTAATGCAATAGAATTCAATTTTTGTGAAAAAATAGTCTGTATTTGCAACTGTTTCTCAGAAATGGTGCAGATACAGACTATTTTATGCAAGGGGAAAATCCTTTGGAATCCCATTCAATATCACTTATTTCTCCGGGAACACTTTCCGAAAAATCAGCCGGATAAACGGTCCGCAGTACATCAGCTGCCAGAAGAAAGCCACCGGAAAATTCATGAAAGTGGTCTGCAGCCAGACAGCGATAAACTGAGATCCGGCGTTTTTGAACAGCAGGGTTGCGATCAGACTCATGACCGGACACATGATGCAGATAATCATGACAGAGATAGCCAGCGTGATAACGATCGGGCGATCCTGCGGCGTTACCATGCGGAAAGCGAGCTTGTGAGCCAGGTTATCAACCACAAAGAACTCCAGGATAAAAGCTATCGGCCACATGATAACCATTTCATGAAAAGCCATCAGAAAGACCTGATTGCTCATTTCTCCGATATTCAGGGAAATGTTGTAGCAGATCATGGCATAGACCATGAGGAAAGCCATCATAAGAGTGAAAATGACATTTTGAAATTTTGTTTTTGGCATAAAATTGTTCTCCTTTTCGAAAAAATGGGTACAAAAAAGACACATGTGTTGTTCGTTATCAAGAGCGAAGCGCTTGTGTCGTTTCCAATTCTATACCAGTTCTGATTTGTTCTGTGAAATTGTCCGTCGCCTATTATACGGAAAAAGGGATTCAAATGTCAAGAAAAAATTATGACAAATTACTTTTACATGTTACACATTATACTTTGGAAAATAAATATGGAAGGTATAATAGAATTTACAAATTATCCATAAACTGGTAAAATAATAGCGCCGAACTGTGCCGAATGGTTGCAGTTGGCACTATTTTTAGCATTACTTTTGAGACATACAGTCCCAGATAATTTGGGCAGGATAGACAAAGGAGGGGAAGCTCATGTCAGAGGAAAGAATGAAATTCAGTGATATGTCGGCGAGCCTGAAGCTGCGCTACGTGATTTACCGGCTTCTGAGCCTGGCAGTGATCGTGGCCGGAGCCATGTTTATTGTGAAAGGCTATTACAGCAGGTTTTTCATCAGTGTAGGTGCGGTAATTCTGATTATCGGCGTCGCCATGTGGATGATGGCGTCACCGGACAGCTATAACTCGTCCACGGATATGGTACAGATGATTGCCATGGATCGTCCCCGGAAAATTGAAGAGTTTTACGAGGCCTATAAAGATGTGCCCACACCTCTGGGATCCTGCTATCTGGCAAAGTTCCTCACCATGAGACGGCCCGTATTGGCTTTTGGCCCCAGCAGCGAGGGAGATTACCTGTATTTCTGGCTGACCGGCGACGGCAATCTGGGTTATATCGGTTATTCGTTTCTGACAAGTATGATAAAAGAGAGAATCACGGAGCCCCTGCATCCATTAAATGAGGATTTCGGAACCAATGCTGCGGCCTATATCTGTTATCATTCGGATATTATGCTGATGCAGAAGGGACTTAAGAAAAGCATGGAGCATTTCGTAAAGACGGGAGAGGTACTTCCGGTGCTGGAGTCCAGGCCTTCCACAGTTTACACCTTTACTGAGGATTTCAAGCTCATGGGACAGCGCTTTGATCTGCGGGACGAAGATGGCGAACTGATTTACCATATCGAGGGAACCATGCCCCTGAAGCAGTTTTATATCTATGATGCCCAGAATACTGAGATTTTCCGGATCGAAAAACAAATTCTCCACGCCCTTCCCACCTACGATTTCTATTACCGGGGAGAGGAGTACGGCAGACTGGAAAAGAAGTTTCAGCTGATCAGGGATACCTTTACCATGAATGTCAAAGAGGGTAAGCTGGTGCTGCGGGAGTACGCAGGCTCCCTGGGGCATAATTTCTTCGTCCTGCTGAATGACCGGATGCTGGGCAGTATCATGGAGAATCTGGAGTTCACCCTGGAAAATGTAGTCTTTGACAATTCCGTGGTTATCTGCTATGAGGAGCAGTACCTGCCGCTGCTGACCGCCATGGCCATTATGGTGGCGCGAGAGATTGCGAGAGACGACGAGAAAGAGAATTCATAGTTCGGTATCATTTCCGAAAAAGGAGAATGTTATGAAAAGAAGGATAGAGATTGCAACTGCCCTGATTTCAGCGGCACTGCTTCTGGCCGTGGCAGGCTGCGGCAGTTCCGAGGAGGAGTTACCGCCCACAGAGGAAGGAAGGGCGGTGCTCGAAAATGCCAGCGTCCTTACCATGAAAGGCGATCTGGACGATATCGTGGCGGATTCAGATATCTGGGCGGACGGACAGGCAGCCGGACACATTCAGGAGCGGGGCTTCTGGAACAGCAAACATACCGTTAGCACCGGCGATAACGAGCCCTGGTTTTATCTGCGCTATGTGACCGACGAGCCCATCAATGATGTGGAGGGCGTCATCAGCGGCTCCACCTACGGCTACTATGACATGAATGATAATTGCCTCGGATACGCCCAGGAGCGGATCGTGGAAACAGATACCCTGGAAAGAGACTGGTACACGGTATTCATGGATGCAGATGGCAATCCCAAGGATTATCTGGCGGATGAGGATATCATGCGGATCTTTGATTACGATGGAAATGTGATTGCCACAGGCAGTTTTTCCTTTGGCGGATTCTTCCATTCTGATAAGTATACCATCGAGGTGAAGGAGGAAGAAGGAAGCGAACTGAGGATGGATTTTGAAGATAAGATGTGCGCGTTCCTGAAACTCGATTATAAGGTCAACAGTGATTATGGTGTCTAAGGCAGGAAAATCTTTCGGAAAATAAAAGTGAAATAAGAAAAACGGCTGAATGGATCTGATGCCGGATCCGGGCAGTCGTTTTTTTGATATAATACGGTGGAAATAAATTTTTTCCGGATGCATGCGACCAAACGCTGCTCCCATGCATCTAATCTATGTAAAGCAAAGAAAGCGCGCAACAAAATAATCAAAGCCGGCGGGGAAGGAACCTATGAAAAAAGAAGAACTGGGACAACTGATATTGGCGTCGCAGGACGCCATGTACCATGTGGCCAAGACCTTATTATACAGCGACGCGGACTGCGCCGACGCCATCCAGGAGGCTATCGTAAAGGCATTTTCCAAACGGGATACATTGAAAAAGGACGCTTACGCGAAGACCTGGCTCATGCGGATTCTAATTAACGAATGCTACGGCGTCATGCGGCGGGAAAAACGCGTCGTATCCCTGGAGGATTACCGGCAGGAAGAAAAGGCGGAGGAGCGGCAGGATTATTCCGAACTCTACGAAGCCATTTATCGCTTGCCGGAGGAGATGCGGTTAAGTGTAACTCTCTACTATCTGGAGGGCTACAACGTGCGGGAGATCGCGGCTATGATGGAGACCACCGAAAGCGCCGTGAAGAACCGCCTGGCCCGGGCCAGACAGCGGTTGAAAAGGGAACTGACAGAACGGGCCGCGCAGTAAAAAGGGATGGGATACAGAGCAAAGGTTCCGCACAGACAGAAAAAACGCGCGGAATTCATAGAATATTTGTCAATAAATTTTAGTAAAAGAAAAGGACGGAGCAGGGTATGAAATTAGAAAATATGAACCGTGATTTCCCGAACATGCCGGAGAGCATGCGGCAGATGATCGAACAGGAGATAGAAAAGCAGCTGGCAAAACCGGATGTGCTTCCCGGAAATCGAAAAGCCGGACGCCACATTCCGAAGAAACGGCTGGCCGTAGCGGTAGCCGCCGCTACACTGACCCTCGGAACCACCGTGTTTGCAGGCGTGCTCTACGGACTGAAAAATAACCAGGTGGGAAAATACGCTTACGAGACAAAGCAGGAGCGTCAGGACGGCACTCAGGACAGCGCAGTGTCCGCTGCAGACGAACAGCACTATGTGAAGATACAGGCATCTTACCTGCCTGATGGCATGGTACAGACGGAAGAGGGCAAATACAACTACCGGGGTGGCCGGGGCGGCGTGACCATGGGCTGCTACTATATGGACACCGGAGACACTTCCTTTGAAAAGTTCAGTTACAATGTGACGGAAAAAGAAGAACTGAAGGTGAACGGCCGCGACGGCGTCTACCTGAAAACTGCATTGGAGGCCTATAACCAGAGTCTGTATGTGACCTACCCGGAGGAGCATCTGGTACTGGAAATGCTGGCAAGCTCCGATATATCCAAGGAAGAGGCCCTGAAAATCGCCCAGGGTGTGACTGTGACGCCCACGGAAGAGACCGTCGGGGACGATGTGCTGCTCTGCTATAACTGGAGTAAGTACCTGGATGCGGAAAAGGAAAACGCACTGGCGGAAGAAAGCTCCGATTCGGTAGAAGTGACCTTTTCCCAAAAGCTGCTTGAGAAAGCGGAGCGTATCGGCAGGATCATGGATATGGAAAACAATGGTTTGGAGAAGCTGCCGGGACTGACCGCAAAAGTAACCGATGTACAGACGGCCGACAATCAGAGCATCCTGTCGGAGGGCATGCTGGACGCGGACGCAGCTACTGCCTTTGACGCAAATGGAAACCTGAAGAGCAGCACCATTTCTTATATTAAAAAAGGTGACGGTATCGATACGCTGGATCAGGTGGTGAAGACGGAAAAATCCGAAAATAAGCTGGTCTACGTGACCGTCGAATATACCAATACCGGAAGCGACACACTGACCGATATCATGTACAACGGTTCAATCCAGCTTCTGGAGACCAAAGGCGACCGGGCAAGCGTATGGCATCGGGAACTGGAAACACCCGCTGCAGGCGATGAGTGGGACTATGTCGTCGAGGAAGGCCTCATGCTGACTGCTGAAGTCGGCGCCTACGACGTTCACGGCGGCGAGCGGGGGAATAACTACATCGACACATTGAAGTCCGGCGAGACCGTTACGGTCCATGCGGCCTTCGCGGTTCCTGCCGACAAGCTGGGCGAGATGTATCTGAACCTGGACAATACAGGGGATACCGAGAGTGCGCTGGAGAATGGCTGGATGGTGGATATCCGGAAGTAAAACAGTTATAAGTAAAGATTGGGATATGAGAGAAAAAAGATCGGAATCCGTTTTTCCGGTCTTTTTCTCTTGCATTTATCGTTCTCTGTGCTATAATAGTTCAAAAACGAACTATTCAAAAAAGAATAAAAGGAGAATCAAATGGTTACGGAAATTGAATTTCCAAGGAAGCTTCTGTTGGCTTATAATGCCATGTGTAAGCCATTGTGCAGAAAGCTGGGATTGCCTCAGACGGCCTTCGATATTCTGATGTTTCTCGGCAATAACCCGGAATACAGGACAGCTCGTGATATCGTAGAGGTGCGGAATATCAAGGCTAATCTTGTTTCTGTCAATGTGGATCGGCTGGTGCAGGAGGGATATCTGGAGCGCCGGAGTGTGGCGATGGATCGTCGGAAGACGGAGCTCATTTGTACAGAAAAGGCGAAATCACTGATGGAAGAGGGCCGGGCAATGCAGCAGGCTTTTTGGGAAAAGCTGTTTGACGGAATGGATCAGGAAGCCCGGAAGGCTTTTATGAAGACTTTGGACAGCATTGGAAAAAACGCAGAAGAAATCCTGAAGGGAGAATATTAAAATGAAAATCTTACTTACTTTACTTGTGACTTTTTTTGCCGGCATGGGCGCAGGCCTGGGAACCGGCTTCGCCGGCATGAGCGCGGCGGCGGTCGTCAGCCCAATGCTGATTACATTCCTGGGAATGGAGCCCTATATGGCGGTAGGCATCGCCCTTTCCTCGGACGTGCTGGCCAGCGCCGTATCCGCTTATACCTATAAGAAAAATGGAAATCTGGATGTGAAAAACGGTCTGATTATGATGGTCAGTGTGCTGGTATTTACGGTGGTGGGAAGCTGGGTATCCAGTCTGGTGCCGTCCACGACCATGGGAACCTTTTCTGTCTTTATGACATTCCTGCTGGGCATCAAATTCATCGTGCGGCCGGTTATGACCACGAAGGAGGCCATGCAGGGCGTATCCGCGAAGAAGCGGGCGATTCAGTCCGTGGTCTGTGGTATCTTCATCGGCTTTATCTGCGGCTTCGTGGGCGCAGGCGGCGGTATGATGATGCTTCTTATCCTGACCTCGGTGCTGGGCTACGAGCTGAAGATGGCGGTGGGAACCAGCGTATTTATCATGGCCTTCACAGCATTTACCGGAGCGGTATCTCATTTCGCCATCGGTGGCGCGCCGGACTGGACGGCCTGGATTCTCTGTGTGATCTTCACCCTGCTCTGGGCGCGAATCGCGGCGGTGTTTGCCAATAAAGCGACCCCGAAGACCCTGAACCGGGTGACGGGTGTGATTCTGGTGATTCTCGGAATCGTGGTTATGGCATTTTCCATGTTTGCGTAAAAAAGAGAGTGAATTCGGTACAAAAAAGTCCTCGGAGCAGCTTCGGGGACTTTTTTGTGCTCTTTAGTGTATTTGTAAAATGAATTTACTTTTATCTTGACAAATAGTAAGAGCAATGTATTATATAAATAGAGATAAAGTAAAACTGTTTTATGAATACAGATAGAGAAAAGATATTTACTTGGGAGGCAGCTTTTATGCCGAAAACAGGAGTCAACAACACAAGACTGAAGCAGCAAAACCGGGGGCTGATTCTCCAGCTTATCGCCACGGGGGAATGCAGTTCGCGCATCGAGCTGGCGCAGCAAACCGGGTTGTCAAAAATGACAGTGACCTATATCGTCAATGAGTTTCTGGAGCAGGGAGTTCTGGAAGAACGGGAAAAAATGCAGGTGGATGGAAAGGGACGTAATCCGATTCAGCTTTGTATTTCCCACAGGGCGCCGAAGCTGATTGGTGTGCATATTCATCGGGAACGATGCAGTGTTTTTCTCTGTGATATGCATTTGCAGGTTCTGAAAAAACTGGAATACCAGATGAACGAAAACGTGGCGGAAGAGTTTTTCCCTCATATATTTCGGTCGATTGATGAGATATTGGATACATTTCCGGAGGAAAAGATTTTCGGGATTGGAATTGGCTCCATGGGACCGGTGGATACGCTTTATGGAGAAATTCTGACGCCCATCGATTTTTATGGACTTCATGATTTGGAAGTGAAACGAAAAATTCAGACGCGATATCATCTGCCGACATATTTTGACGGAGAATGTAATTGTGCCGCGATTGCGGAAAAGTATTACGGCAGTGGCAGCGACTGCGATGATTTCCTTTATGTGGGTCTGGGAAATGGCGTGGGCGTGGGAGTAATCGTAAATGGAGAGTTGTACAAAAACGGGACCGGTATGATTTGTGAACTGGGCCATACCAGCATTGACTGGAATGGGATTCCCTGCGACTGCGGAAACAGAGGCTGTCTGGAAAAATATATATCGAGTGATATCATAGAGAGAAGGCTTATGGAAGCTACGGGCGATGGGAAACCCTTTGCAGCCTTCTGCAGTGAGATGGAGGACGCGCTTGTAAAAAAAGAAAAGGGAATGGAATGGACAGAGCGGGAAAAAAAGATGGATGTCATCTTTTCGGATATGACAGAAAAGCTTGCATGTGGTCTTATCAGTTTTTGCAACAGTTTCAATCCGCAGAGGGTCATCATAGGACATGAGGGGTGGTGGATTCCGGATTATTATCTGCTGCAGGCAGAAGAGATTCTGAACTGTCGTCAGATATTTCGAAAATATCGTAAGATTCCGATTGTAAAGGCATTTTTCGGAACGGAATCTACAAGGATTGGCTGTACCGGCGCGTTGCTGACGGCAATTTTTAACGGAGAGTTAATTTGAATTTTTTATATAAGAGGAGGATTTTAACATGAGAAAAATCAAATGGGGCGTTATGAGACGAGATTTGTCAAGGGTATTTTTTCATAAAAGAACGCCCTATGCAAAATCTGAACCGAACAGTAAAAGCGGACAATAGGCAAAACGCCCCTATGTAGGAAAACAAACTACATAGGGGGTGTTAGAAGAAAAATGCAAGGTTCATCTTTGCCTTAATGCGATTGATTCACCCGATTTTGCTCCAGCTCGGCTCTGAGAATGATACCGAGGGTAAGGCAAAAGTCAGGGTCTTTCAAGTTGCAGCCGAGCATTTGTGTGATATGAGCGAGGCGGTCTAAGAGCGTCGAACGGTGCAGATAGAGCGCTGCCGCCGTTTTGGTAACGGAAAGATTGTTGTCAAGGTAGACGCGCAGCGTCTCCAGATACGAGACCTGCGAGCCCTCGTCGTGCGCCTTAAGCTTTTTCAGGCCGTCCGGGTAATAGACCCACGAGGGCCGGCCAGCCAACGCACCGGACAGGAGCTGGGGCAGCAGATAGTCCTGAAAATAGAATACAACGCTGCTCTCGTCCCGCGAAAGCCCGTTTTGCAGTGCGCTGGACGCCTGAAACCACGCCTGATTCGTCTCATACAAATTGGAAAACACGCTGGAAACACCACAGACCAGTCCCAGCCTGTCCAGCAGCGGCAAGAGCTGCGCCGTTGTTTCCCTTTCTGCCTGTTCAGCGGGCAAAAATGCAACGACAGCACGTTCATATTCAAACGCCATTGCGCCGGGATGCCGTTCCTCCAGAGCGGCGGAAAGATAAGCGCCGGGCAGGAAAGTTGCGCCGGCCTTCGGCTGGAGCCGGACACAGACCCAGTCCGTCTTCCCATTTTCCTGGCTGAGCGCCCGCCGCAGCTCAAAATCGACCGGCTGCCCGGCAATGACGCTGCGCAGCGCACGGCGGACGGCGGAACGGGTACTTGCCAGGACAGGATTCTGCTGGATGGCCTGCCGCAGGAACTTGGCAAAGAAGACAGCAAGCGACCGATCAGACTCCCGCAGCGGCCGGAACGCCTCAAACACCGTAAGACAGCCGAGGTATTCCTCCTGATCGAACACATTGACCGACAACGTTCGCGTATTTTGCAGTTCCAGCAGGAGCGGCTCGTGCACATGGGTAGAAAGATCATGCAGGGACAAAAATGTCGCCATTTTCTCTGCGTCGAAGGTTTCGGTGTCTAATCGGATGCCGAGATCCTTTTGAAAATATTCCTCATCCGTAACCGCTAGGTAACGGAAGTCTGAGCCAATGAGCAGCACTGGATTTTCAAAGACGCCCCGGCTAGCCGTCAGCATTTGCGGCAGACCCGCTCCATGGCGGAGGATGTGCCATAGTTGTTCTTCCCATGCTTCATACCGATCAAAAATGTGCTGCACTAGATTAAACACGCGGAAAATATCCGTGTCGGCTTCGATGACGATCACGCTGCACCGGTTATAAAATGTCGTCAGATTCCAGTGCTGCCCGAGGCAGACGAGGCACACATTCTCGTTCAGCGACGGATGCACGGGCAGATGATCGGCGGAACAGACGTAGACGCGGTTTTTCTCAAAGGTCTGTGATTGGTCGAGATAAAATTCCGGCCGGATCAGCTTTAATTCCTGGCTGCCAGCACCGTGCATCTCGACGGCTTTCAGTTCCTCCTTCAACTTCCAATAGAGAATATCCGCGCACAGCTTCATAAGCAGTCCCTCATTTCAAATTTTTGTTCATTTTATTATATTTCGACTGCTCCTGACTGTCAATGCATAACCGTACAATTTAAATGGTTATGCATGTGAATTCGCGTTAAAATTGCTGTTTTGCACAAAAATCACACCTGCAAATTGTATGACTTTCCAGTATACAAAGTGAACGATTGCAAGCTGCAAAAAACAAACTTTTTGTAGGATTTTCGCTGTGTGTCCAGCGGCTTATAATAGATGTATCGTAAAAACAAAATAGGAGGAATACCATGCTGAAAGAAAAACTGGATTCCAGGAAATGCTTCGCGACCGCGTGGGGCAAGCTCATCACAGAGGAGGAAGCCTACCGGCAGCTGAACCGCCAGATCGCCGCCATGACCGCCAACCTTTTCCAGGTCATGCGGATTTTCGAGCCAAGCTGGGAAAAACGCACAGAAGCCATCTGCGACATCGCCAACATGATGAATATGGCCGTCGCGGGAACCCCGGAGGAACAGAAGAACTATGTCAACGCTTCGCTCTATGAAGCCTTCAACATCCCGGAGCTGTGCGAAAAGTCGAGCTGGCTCGGCGGCATCACCGGCGACTCCGGCGATGAGTGGGAGAACATGGCGGGCCGCGTCGTGCAGTTCACGCGCAACCGTGTGGAAAAGGAGCTCGACACCTGTCCGTGGGACATCGTCGGCAGTGAGCTCTGCAACATGACGACCAGTATGTTCACGGCGAACTTCGACCTCGCGTCCTCCAAGGGCACGGAGAACGAGGTCGCGCTCAACATGTGTCAGGCCCGAGGCTGCGGCAACAAGCACTGCCGCGTCGTCGCGGAGCGCCGCGACGTGTACGGCCTTCCCAAGCAGGGATGGCTCGACCACATGCAGCAGCCCGTCGACCCCATCCACGACACCCCGCGCGAGCGTATGGTCAAGGAAGGCCAGTGCCTGCGCAACGGGCAGTACACGCAGAACTTCGGCGAGGAAACGTCGCTCGAAAAAGCGTACCACTGGGTCGCGCAGATGGGCTGGGTCTGGTCCATCCAGTTCCCGATGATGGCCATCAAGGACATGGCCCCCGATGAAGACGAGTTCCTGCGCGTGTTCCGTATCGTCTTTGCGACTGCCGGCAAGAACCAGTTCATCGATCCGTTCGCCAAAGAGGGCCTGCGCAGCTACCTCGGCGTGCCACACGAGATGGACGAGAACGACGGCCGGATCCTCGGCGGATATATCCGCTATATGCTCGACGTGCAGCAGGTGCCGTATGAGATGGTGCGCTTGACGAAGGACGAGACATGGATCAAGGTCAAATCAGAGGACTTCACTGCACGCTATGAGATGGCGCCGCTCGACGAGCTGGTCGACGCCTACGAAGCGCAGTGGAACGGCGCGGCAAAGACGCTCGTCAGTCCGGAATGGTCCTGCGTCATTGAGGACCGTGACGAGGAAGATATGCTCATCAAGGTTATCCGCAAGGAAGACCTGCGGATGCTGTAAGGAGGTGCGGGAATATGCTGTTTAAGGAAGACAAAGTTGCGCGCGCCGATGCCGAAGCCATCCGCAAAGGGGTCGGCTTCTACCGCTGGACGCACGATCTGGTGGAGATCACCGGCAAGGACGCACTGGAAGTCCTGCAAAAAATTTATATCAGCGACATTTCTAAGGTCGCCGTCGGGCGCTCGAAATACACCGCCTCGCTGGACGAAAACGGCGAGATCATCGACGACGTGATCGTCATGCACATGGCGGACGGCCTGTATTGGGTCTCCGACCTCTACGGCCCGCGCCTGCTGCCGTGGATCGAGCAGCACAAGGGAGAGGCTGATATTCACGCGAAGATCATCACCTACGACTGGGATATGTACGCCGTGCAGGGCCCGGACAGCCTCAAGGCGATGAACGCCATGCTGGACGCGCCGGTCGACGACCTGAAGCGCTTCGGCATCTGTGAGCGGAAGCTCGGCGATATCCCCGTTTATATCCACCGCTCCGGCTTCACCGGCGAAAACGGATATGAGATCTACTCCGCATTCGACAAGAGCGCGGAAGTTCACGACTTGGCGCTGAAGGCAGTCGCGTCCGTCGGCGGCCGCGAGCTGCAGACGCTCGAGGTCTACGTCCGTTCCATCCCGATGGAAAAGGGCTTTGCACTGAAGCAGGACTTCAAGCATTTAAGCCCGTATGAGTGCGGTCTCGGCTGGGCGGTCGCCGCCGACAAGGACTTTATCGGCAAAGAAGCGGCGCTGGCACGGAAAGAGCACCCGAAATACCGTATGGTCGGTCTGGAATTTTCCCGCGAATCGACGGAGGATATCTCCATTTGGGAGCGTGTGTACTGGTACGGCGTCGAGGTCGGCCGCTGCGCGCAGACCATCTACGGCTATACCGTGAACAAGAACATTGGCTTCGCCACCGTCTGCGCGGACGTGCCCGACGGCGCGGAGCTGACCGTCGGCTGCAACGATTCGCCCGCTGTTGTCGTAAACAAGGTTTTCTGCTGAGGAGGACATTATGGGAAGATTAGATGGTAAAGTCTGCATCGTGACCGGCGCTTCCGCCGGGATCGGGCGCGCCACGGCGGAGCTGTTCTGCCGCGAGGGCGCGAAGGTCGTGGCGGTCGCCCGCCGCGAAGAACGCCTGAAGGAGTTGGCCGAGGAATGCAAGGATGCTCCCAGTGAAATGACGTGGTACGCGGGCGACGGCGGCGACCCGGCGGTAGCCGTGGGCATGGTGAAAAAGGCAGTCGAGACGTTTGGACGACTGGACGTTGCCGTCAACTGCGCGGGCGTGATGGACGACAATACCGCCATTGCCGATATGTCGGATGAAATGCTGGAAAAGACGTTCCGCATCAACACGTTCGGCCTGATGTACGGCCTGCGCGAGGAATGCAAACAGTATCTGGCACAGGGCGACGGCGGTGTAATCGTCAACATCTGCTCCGTCGGCGCAACGCACCAGACCGCGGGCGCGGCCTACTGCGCGAGCAAGGGCGCGGTGCTGGCGGCGACGAAGAACACGGCGTTCATGTACATGGAGGAGGGCATCCGCTGCAACGCGCTCTCGCCCGGCGGCGTCGTGACCGATATTCCGCTGGTCATGCCGCCCGCCGACGAGTTCGGCTTCGGCAGGACCAGCAAGCTGCTGGAGTTCTCCGGCGAGCTGGCCATGCCGGAGGACTTGGCAGATGCGATTTTATTCCTTGCCAGCGACCAGTCCCGCTATGTGAACGGCGAAGAACTCAAATGCGACGGCGGCTGGACGTGCTTCTGAAAGAATACAAACGAAAACACAGCACAGGCGGCCTATACAGAGCCGCCTGTGCCGTATCCAAATCAGGGAGGTCACACATGAAGAAAACAATTACGGTCGTGACAGGCGGTCACGGCGGCATGGGAAAAGGCGATCTGTAAGGAACTCGGAAAAACGTCCGTGATCGTGCTGGCGGGGCGCAACCTCGCAAAGATGGAAGCGGCAAAAGTGGAGCTGGACGAGCTTGGCGTGGAGAGGCACCTTTGCAAAACGGACATCGCGGATCGCGCGCAGGTGCAGGCGTTGGCAGAGTTCGCCGCTTCCCTCGGTGACGTGACGCAGGTCATCCATACCTCCGGCGTCTCGCCGAGCGACACGGCGACGGAAAATATTATCCGTATCAACGCGGCCGGTACGGTCAATATGGTCGAGGCATTCTATCTGGTGCTGGCCGGGGGCGGCGTGATGATCAATTTCTCCTCCGTCGCTGCCTACACCATGCCGCAGACAGACGAGTGGTCGCAGGCGTTTGAAGCATGGAATGAGCCGGATTTCTATGACCGGCTGCTCACGCCCATGCACCAGAAGCTCATCGACAATCAGCCGGAGACGGCAGAAAACCAGCTCGAGCTGATCCCCGCCGGGCGCTGGGGGCATCCGTATGAGATGGGCGCACTGACGGCGTTCCTCTGCTCTTCCGGGGCCGGATACATCAACGGCGTGGACATTCTCGCCGACGGCGGTCAGAACGCCGGGGTTTTTGTCCCGCAGATTTGACAGGCACATAAAACGGGCGGCGCTCCAATCGGAGTGCCGCCCATTTTGAAGGGATGAACCGGGCAAAATCAGTTGGGTGCGGCGTCCAGCGCATCTGTTTCTCAGACGCTGCTCATGCCGTAGTCAAAATAAATGATCTGACCACTCATATAAGAGAAGATCTGACTGCCGATGGCGACCAGAGGATAGCCCATTTCCTCCGCGGTTGCCCAGCGACCGTTCCAGCTGTCCAGAAAAATCGCCTCAATGACGGCCTTTCCCTCGGCTGCGTCGCCGTTTGGCGAGGTGTTCCGGTTAAAATCATCGGTCAGTCCGGTGATCGTATTGCCGGGATTGATGGCATTCAGGCGAATTTTGCGGTCGATGTATTCCGGCGCGTGGACTTTCATTTTGACATACGTGCACAGGCACTGCTTGGAGAAGACATAGCCGTTCTGAATGACATCAGGGTGCGCGGCATACCAGTCGAGCGCAGCCTCATAGCTCGGGGCATTTACGACTGCTGCGCAGTCTGCAAAGGCATCCTGCCAGCCAAAGCCGCCGGTCGAGGCGATGATATTGACAGAGCCGTTCTCCGCAATTTTTGGCAGCGTCTTTTCTAGCAGATATTTGTGACTGAGGAAATTGACCTTCTGCACCTCCAGCGCATTGGAGGCATCCGCTTTCAGCGCGATACCGTGGCAGAGGAACATGGCATCGATCGTTTCCGGCAGCGCATCTGCAAGCGCATCCAGATCCGCCTTGACGCCGAAGTCGGCGTACAGCTCGCCTGCGACTGGAAAATCCAGCTTACTGTGCCGCCCGTTGCGGCGGCAGATCGTATAAACGTTTGCCCCGAGCTCCTGCAGCAGCCGTGCCGCAGCCAGTCCCATGCCGGAGTATGCTCCGGAAACGACAACCGTTTTTCCCTCATATCCAAACAGTTTTTTCAGATCCATATTGTTTTCCTTTCATGCAGCATACAAAAAGGAGCCTGTGGTCAGGCTCCTTTTTGGCTTCGGTAATTACTCGATCGCCTGAAGCTCCTTGTCCAGCTCCTCCAGATGGGGCTGCAGGAACGCCGACTGCGGGAAGCTGGCGAGTTTGCGCAGCGTCAGACCGCCGACGAGCTTCATCTGCGGGTTCTTGGAAGCATCAGGGCTGTACTTGTCCAGAACAGCTGCTGCCGCCGGATTCTTCAGAATGTCCTTTACCTTGCTGTCGAGAGAAAATGCCATAATGAGTACCTCCTTTTTCTTATTCATTGATAATATTATACAAAATATTTCAGAAAACAGCATCCCGCAAAGTGCAGGATTTACAGAGATGCCGTCCCGACAATTTGACGGGTGTCTACAACGAATCACCATCAGCGTTGATTTGACATTCATGGTCAGGTTCGCAAACATATCCCCACATAGGCTTCTGTGCGTTATCGTCGCACCATCTTGTGTAGGCTTCATAGATCGCCTTCGAGCTGGCTTCGCTGTCAGCCTTGAAACGGATGTAGCCCTCAGATTGCAGAAACTCGATCACATTGTTGCTGCTACGTTTGACCGTCTCCATGTTCTCTCTGGCCTTACCTGAAATGCTGAACCGATAGTTGTTCCCAATCAGCCGGTGCAGCCCCGCCAGACACCATATGAAAACGCGCTGGAAGAAAACCGCTGATTTCCGTGTTGGGTCAGGGATGTGGATACCGAGGTCAAGGCTGTCGGCAACACCCCGGAGATCGGCGAGAACGGGAACTGGTTTATCGACGGCGAGGATACGGGCTATCCGGCCGTGGCCAGGGACGGTGTCACGCCGACTGTCGGTGAGAACGGCAATTGGTGGCTGGGTGACCTGGACACCGGGGTTCCCGCCAAGGGCCAGGACGGCGAAAAGGGAGAAGACGGCAAGGACGGCACGGTTGCTGCCGGAATCGACGGCGCGCAGATCAATGAGGAGGGCGACCTGATCCTCACTCTGGCCGATGGTACCACCATCAATGCCGGACGTGTCCGGGACGATCAGGACAATTCCGAGCCGGAAAATACAGAAAGCACGCCGCCTGCCATCGGTGCAAGTACGGTCGTGGCCATCTGTCTGGCAGGTGCTTCTCTGCTGGGGATCGGGATCACGCTTACGATCCTCCTGATCCGGAAGCGCGGGCGTTAAGAAAATAAAACAGTAACATTCGGGGCGTTGCAGACGAACTGCAACGCCCCGCTTCTTTTATGCACTCATCCATTTTCCCTTCCAGGTATACAGAATCATCAGCACCATACCCAGCGCCCAGGAAAACGGGTACAGGATGTAGACGCCTTCGATCCCATGGAAGCCAGGCAGAATAAGCCGGATCCAGAGGATACGGAACA
>ERZ827088.1880-NODE-1880-length-23917-cov-4.173120_pt1 | contig 23917 bp, 34 predicted proteins | sample MGYA00519922_ERZ827088 | MGnify/ENA primary metagenome ERZ827088 (study PRJEB31778, sample SAMEA3449254) | human gut metagenome | biome: human gut; feature: human-associated habitat; material: faeces | place: United Kingdom | collected 2010/2012 ...
GATCAAGACAAGATGCACATCCATCTACCTGTTCCACCGGCTGTTAGTTACGCCGATTCCATCAGGAACTACAAGGAAGAAAAGCTCAACGATGGTGAGAGCTTGCCGGCTATAGGTTACACCAAGGTCTGAGAAAAACAAATTTGGGATTAAGACTGTCAATGAGATGTGCTTGACAGTCTTTCTTATACGAATAATCTAAGAGCCGCACTGAAGAATACGACTCTTTTACCAATCAGTCGCCAAACTGATCATAACTGTATATGTGAGTTATTCTTCGCCAACACTCACAGCAATGTCATATGTCCAATCAGACACAACACGGATATTCTCAAACCCGATTTCTTTATCTAATTCTTTGATCTTGTCCTGTAAAACAGTACGATCTTCAGTCTCAAATTCTTCAAAAGTTGTAGTAGTACCGGAAATAGTCGTCGTACCATACACTTCCCACTTATTTTTGAGAACGCTGTCTTTGCAGCGTAATAATATTTTGAATTTCATATGTACCTCCTTACATAATTATATATTATACCCCGTACAGGATTTGAACCTGTGCATATCCGATAGAAGGTCGGATGATTTAGACCGCTTATCAAACGGGGCTAGTAGGAGAGGAGCATAGCTACTCCTCAATTAACTTGTCGAATCGTCGTAAATCGTATTTATTTATAATTTGATTCACGCAGCTATAATAATTCCCAACCGGGACACAATATCCTCCAGCAAGAATCATATCAATCTGATATAACGGATCTTTAGCAAAAGGCGCACCTTTATAGCATCCATTATTAATCACTCTCAAATACGCATAAACTCCCTCTTCAAGACTGCCGTAGCTTACGGCACCGCTTTTAATCTGCCATAGATTATTAGGAGAACAGTATTTGCCTAGGGTACTTTCCTGCATAGCCTGTGCAATGCATACGGACGGAAGTACACCGTATTTTTTCCATTCTTTAATACAAATTTCAGCCATTGTATACGCTCGCTGCTTTTGCTGTTCAGATAATCCATGTAAAGTAACAGACCTTACATTGGTATATGCAGGCTTCTTCTTAGATAAATATTTTGAATTGATATATCTAATCTTTCCTTTATAAAAGATTTTCTGCCATTTATGATGTGATTTATCTAGAACAGTAATCGCTTTGCCGGCTTTTAGTAATTTAACGCTTTTACTTTTCGTAGTATTTTTCGTTCGTAAATTTACAGCCGTAGTTGTATACATACGTGTTTCGGTGTGAACAATTATCCCACTTTCAGTATCCTCTAGAACATTATATTGTTTCACCGGTGGGAGAGTAGTAACACTGGCGATGTATGTTTGTGGACACAAAAGATCTCGCATAGAAACATGTGTTTCATCAGCGTATATATGATTCGCCGACAAAGTACATGCTGCCACAGCACACATCAGTATTTTTTTATTTACCATATTTTCCTTTCTTTGCAGTTTTCTAGTTACACTATATTATTCTCTGTTTGGGATTGGATTATGATGGAAGCTGCCTATAGGAATTGAACCTACAACCTGCTGATTACAAATCAGCTGCTCTACCAATTGAGCTAAAACAGCGAATGGACGGTGACTAGCCGTCAAGATCACAAATGTCGTCATCATTTGTGGTGTATACGACGTAAGGTCGTAACAAAATATTATATTGCCGGCTTGAAGCGTTCAACTAACCGGCACTGTACTCCGGAAGTACAGTTATTTAACCTGTGATACGAACCACATAGTACGCCATTTGTCTTTCCAAATTGTCAGACCGGACACCAGTCATACGTAAAGGTTCTCATTGACGTAGAGAAGTACGATAGATATACCGCATTAAGGTTTCGTGCGCACTAGAATCGTTATATAGTCGGTTCTACCAAAATGCGGTAGTAAGACTTACAATACTATATGAATAGCAAAGCCGAAATGTGATATAGTGTGCCTCGAAGAGGGCTGCTTAGAATCTAGCTTCGATATTTGGACACTATATTATTCTCTGTTTATACAAAGATTTTTGTAAAACTCTATCAACAAATTGATAGAGCATACCTACTCTCGTCAAAGTGGAGGCAGCTTGTTATTATACTATCTACATTATCGTCACCCTTTTAACCTTTATGCCTGTTCATAAGGACTTTATTTGGATAATACAGTTCTATCGGTCTGTTAGTCCGTCTGATTTTCACAGAGCCTTGATGAGTTCTTATGGTTTCAGAGCATTCGGCTTATGTACATATTTTGGTTGCCCATTTAAGGGTTCTTTTATTTATTCGCTATTTTTGGAATATTTTGACATGAATTGTCGTGATATGATATAATATATCAGCACTATCTAAGACGGTGGAGCGGTTGTCTTCTATCAGAGAGTACAAGCTCTGTTCATATAGAAACCTTTCGAGGAATCTTGCGAAATGAGGACACTTGCAAATGATTACAATTTCACTACAAACTATTTATTATGCTTTAGGAATTGCTAGTATTTTATGTACATCAGCATATAAGATTGGATATGAAATTGGTAAGAACGCAAGAAAATAACCGCCCTGGTCTGGTAAACTGATAGCGGTTAGATTCATTCTTACTAATATTTGATTTCAAGACAACCGTTCTGCTATAGGTAGTGCCTTTTGCTTGTTATCTTTAATTCCTTCGTATTGTAACACATAAGAATATTGTTTGCAATAAAAAGTTTATCACTATTTAATATTTTGACAGAAAATATCAAATATGATATAGTCACATCAAGGTGCTACCTAAAGTGGTAGGCGGTTAGTCCTTCTCTCAGAGGGACTGATACCCTCTGTTTACATAGATATCTTCTCCGGGAAGAAATACTAGAGTGAAGGAGGGGATTGCAGTACATGGTCACTTTTGATTCGTTATTTAACTTTTCTTTAGTTCTTATTGCAATCGCTGGAGGTTCATATTCTCTTGGTTTTACCATGGGAAAACTTTCCAGTAAACGAAAATAACCGCCCCAGTCTACCAAACTAAGCGGTTATAATCTTTTTTATAATTCAATTATTTGGGGCTAACCGCTTGCTATACGGGTAGCACTTTTTAATTGTTCTTTACAAGACATATTCTACCACATAGATGTACGGTGTGCAAGTGGTTAATTTGGAATTAAATATTGCTACAAGTCCGAAAGTGATTTTTGTTCTACTTTTTTAATTTCACCGTCTGCAAAATATTTTCCAAATTGTTCATCAGGTGTCACGTCTTTATATACGCTGACCATATCAAGAGAAGACCACCCGATAAGCATTTGAATTACACTGTCCGGCAATCCGCTTCGTGAACATGCTGTGGTGAAGTAATGCCTCAAACTATGCCAGTAAAAGTCCACGTTGAGAATCTCGCTAAATGTCTCCGCCCAACTTTCAAGAGTTTTAGAGTTCATTGGCTCGTCCACATATTTTCCAACAACCTTTTTAGGAAATAACCATTCGGATTCAATTCCATTTTCTCTTCGATAATTCATCCACAAGTCAAAATATGGCTTAAATGGCTTAGAAAGTACATATAATGTAAGCATCTTCCCGCGACTTCCTCTGCCTTTTGTTTTGACTTGTTCCGGAGTCTTATATAGTGAACCATAAATAATATTCTCATCATCAAAATATGATACCTTAAATCTTGGCAGTTCACTTTTACGTCTACCACTATTCATAGCTAATGCAAGCATACAAGCTTGATCATATTTCTTTTTCTCAACAAGTATATTGAGTAACTTTTCTAATTGTTCGTCTTTGAGAACAGTCTTTGTAAACACTTTCTCATTTACAGGATTTTCAATTTTTTTAACAATCGGTCTAAAGTCTTCAAATTCGTCGTCCAACATATTTTCTACATAATTCGACATTGATGAGAGAGTAGCTTTTACTCTACGCATTCTTGCAGGACTCCATTTATATTCCGTAAGACAATAACTCTGATATTTGGAAATATCTCTTTTTGATAAATCTATAAAAAATTTGTTGCCGCAATACTGTAAAAGATATACCCAAAATATTTTTAGGTCATTTGCATATGCATCAATTGTACTAGGAGCTCTATCTATAGAACGAAGATAATCTAAAAAATCATTACCTAATTCAATATTCTCTTTATTACATTGTGACAATAACTCCTTAGTTACTATATTATTATGTTGCACTTTTCTTCCCAATACAATCACTTCCTTTCATTCTCGTGTTATATAGGCGACGTACAGGATTCGAACCCGATACAGCCAATCACGCCGCATAATAAGAGCGTGCAGTATATACTACACGCCCGGTTATAATTAAAAATAAATATCACGTACCATTGCCGCAATTTCATCATCCGATAGCTCTCTGTCAGAATAATAACTATATGCGATATAAGAATTATCATCGGAAATATGTGATGTAAACCCAGTATGGTCGCTTGTAATCTCTACAAGTACATGTGCATCATCTTCCTTCTCTTCCGAAAATTCCGCATCGTCATATCCAAATAACACGACATTTTTATCTTCATCAACACAGTAGTCAATTAAGCCCTGCATATCTTTTTGCTGCTCAACATCCATATCCATGTATACTTTGCCGATCTCATCATAAAATAATACATTCTCCGCCGGCACAATACTAACGTATCCATTACAATCTACATAGATCAAATATAAATCATTGATGCCTGTAAAATTAATGTAATACATACTGGTATGGTCGAGCTGCATTAACTCGTCGAAAAGATACTGTACAGTAAATTCATCAGATACAACGCCTACTGTCATAGTGTTATCAACAATATCAGCAATGAATAATTCACTAATTCGCTCCTGACTGTCAATATCTACGATATCTATATTTTCATACTTATTCAAATAATCAACTCCTTACAGATCCTTTGCACTAGCAGATGGAGTAAACTTCAAAATATAATGCTCTGGTTTTGTCCATGTCTTTCCGGCAGTTGTACCAAACTGACTCTTGCCGCTGCGAGCTGCCATCTTATGTGCCTCAAATCTACCTACGCCCGGTAAAGGCACCTTTTCATCAGACTCAGCCTTTACATTCTCTGCCACACAATCAGCATATGCTGCTAATACAGCATCAACCACTTTCTGTGATATCTGCTTCTCCATCTTATCTGTTGCACGCTCAGCAACCTCTTTGATCATTTCATTTTTCTTCATAATTAAATTTTCCTTTCTGTCATTACATTTTATTTGAACAGGTCGATGCTCCGGGGAGTCACCGCCTGTCAGTTGTTTAGTATAATTTTATAAGTTTCATTGTGTCCGTATTTCTCGTTATATCCATATATACAACACGAAGGCTTTGCACCTTTCATAAGTTTCTCACTATAAGGGCAACTTCCGACAAAACTTGGACATACGATTACTTCACAATCTGTATCAGCCAGTTCACCAACGGTACCCATTTTTGCTGCATGATAATGAGCTAAGAATACCGTAGAATAAAATGTCTTTTTATGATATGTAAGATCCTTTAATGCATTATCAATGTTTTTAATAGTATGACCATGCATCGCTATTGTCTTAAAATCAAAAATAGGAATCTCAATATATTCATAGCCAAAATTTGTATGTGGGATAATTCGAGAATTGTTTGCCAGCACGTCCTTGATATAATTACAAATAACGTATTCAACATCTTCAGATGCAATTTCGCTCGCTTTTGTTCCAAGTGGACGAGTCTGAGAATGATTTGACGTAGGACAATGATAATAGTCAATAAAACAATATTCAGATAAATCATTTAAGAATCTTGCAATTGTCTTTGCTACAAACACAGTAGCTTTTACGACCGAAGACTCATTCAACTGTAAATCACTGAGCCTGATAATACCTTGGATATCATCACCCAGACATAGGACTTTTAAGTTCGAAATATTTTTCTCTAGTATAAAATCAACGACGTCAGAATATAACTTATTAAATCTTCTCGTAATTTCTTCAAAAGAATATTTATTAGTTTCCGTTGTAAAATTCGCTCCGGCATGAATATCTGCAATAGATAAAACATATTCTTCTTCTTGTGATTCTGTAGGAATATGTCTAAAATCCGGAACTTCATATAGAGATATTTCCTTTGCTACGTTTTCATAAAACAATTCGAATCGACTCTGATGTCTGATCTGTCTCGTATATTCTGTTTTCGTAGCATACAATTTATTGCGCTCTTTTTGTAATTCAAGCTTTTGAGCTTCAATTTCTTTTAATTGAACATCAGCATCTACAAATTTTGCCTGATTTGCATTGAGCATTTTCTGAAATGATTGAAATTTCTTGCGGTATGTACTTTCACCGTAATCATTACCAGTTAAATTATTAATAACCGCCGCAACGTCAACCCAAGATCCAATCAGATCCTTATCTTTACATACCCTGTAAATTAACTCATCATCTGATTCATTTTCCAATCTCTTGTAAATTATCTGAACCACCTACTCTCTAACAGCGACTTCAATCGTTGCTTCGTCCGATTGTGGTAGGCTTAAATCGGTTTTATTCTTAACAGTAATGTTAAATTCTACCTCACTACCGTCAAAATCGGATAGAAGAGTAGATAACTCTTTTTCCTCACCATTAACTTCAATAGTCATTCGATCTGTATCAATGAACCCAATAACCTTCATATTTGTTGTAGTTTTACGTTCATATGTGTATTTCTTCATTTCCGTTCATTTCCTTTCATTTTAACCACGACACCCATATCTCTTATGAGGATTGACATATTTTTCTTTTTTGCCTTTTTGTTTGCGGGTGTCTATTATTTCCTGAATTTTTTTACGATATTCGCCATTATTACTTAATCGATACATACTTATAAGTGTATAATCTCGTGAATTTAATGGGATTTTACCGGCACACACATTGTGTATAACAACATTTGCTAATCTTTTTGATAACATATGTGTGTGGTAATCCCCAGCAATATCTGTTCTCGTTACTCGAAAACTACCATCTTGAATTTTTTCAATTTTGAAATCTTTTTCTGTCATAGATCTAACCTAATTTTTGACAATTTTTCTAATGTTATTCAAAGCATCTAAATTGTATTTTCTACTACAAAGATAATATTTTCGATTTTTCTTATACTTATTCGTAGATGATGTAGAAATTCCACCTTCAACCTTATATGGGATTCCATATTTCTGATTTAGAATTTTGGCTTCACTTTTGGTAATTAAAATTATATTGGTTCACCCTTTCATTTATTATTTCCCAATAGTGGGAGAGTAATTGCAGGTATCGGCTCTGCCCCGATGCTCTCCGGAATATGAGTCCGGCGACTTTAACTGACTTGTCCAACCTGCGCTAAATAGAAAGTGCCGGCGAAAACATCCATATACCACAGAATGTAACCGCCGGCGGGAGGTAACCATGAAAAAACAAAAACAAATAAACGCTTTATTATAAGCACAATGATCCCTTCGGATTGCCAATCATAGACCCATAATATTCTGTCACGATGTAGACAAAACTGAGCATATGAACCGTCGCTCATACGCTTTTTGCCCAGTGGATCACTCCACAACCATCGGCGAGATTCTTCACTCACAACTTTCACCCATCATTCAGTATGACCAATATTCTTGTACTTATAGACCATAGCTATAATTTGATTAGAATAATTAATTGTCTTGGGCTACTCGATCCAATAACCGGTCTTATACGATTCATTTCTAAATCATCACGACAAACAGCTTATGTTGGTATTACCTTACTTAACTCCTATAGAGTACCAAACTATAGGCATCAGGCTTCAGCACCGCAGAGCGGCTCTCTATTATTGCTGCGACCGGATTTGAACAATTTACTACATCTACAATTAGTACATACACTTATCTTTAGGACTTTGCCCGGTATTCTGATAGACCTCACGATCTTTCGAACCTTACTGCAAACCAGTATCCCAATTTACACAAGGCGATATCCATGTACTCTCAGCACGGTGACTAAACCGATCTGCACTGAGTTCATTGTGCGTATAGTAAAGCATTTACTTGTTTTGAAAATCATTATAATTTTTTATTATGTATTTTTCTTACTTTTTTCTTAAAATAATCACTTAATGTTGCCGACATAAAAAATGAATATTTAGAATTTATATCTAAATTTTTCGATACAGTTTGATCTGTTTGGATATATCGTGAGTTCAATTTTAATCCGGGAAATAGTTTGATTTCCACATTTTCATCCTGAACAAATGTATCAACTATAACATCTCCAACTGTATTCATAATAGAATAAATTTCTTTATATGGATAATTTGTACGTTCCATTACTTGTCGAATAACGCTATCCTGATTATAATATTTTTTATTACTTATGCCTCTCACTCCTCACACATTGGAATAAGGGATAATTATATGGAAATTACCCCTCTCCATTGTAAAATAAAAATAGCTCCTATTTAGGCGGTGAAATTAAGTCTCCTTGGTTGAATTTGCCTGTTTTTTTGCAATTTTATACCCTATTCCAAACAAATAAACATCTTTTCCATTATCTTCTAACTGTGTTATATTTTCACACGATTTAATAACGGCGTTATTAAAACTTTTATTTCCGCATAAATATAAAACTTCCAACAAAATATTCTTGATTTGTGAATTTTCCTTATACTCAATAGATGATAATAACTGATACATAGTAGAAAAACCTATTGTTTCAGATTCGATCTCAGAAATTAAATCAATTTTAAGTTTTGCTGCTTTTTCTTCTTTCTCATCTCTCGTATCAGAATCATATACATATATATTTTTCCGATCTTTAACATATTTTTTTAATATACTATATATTTTATTGATCTGCTTTTGATTGACATTTGGAGTATGGAACTTTGAATTGTCTAAAATAGATACGAACGGTAACCAATCTTTTTTGTAAGGATTTTTGATCTTAAACCCATTTACAATAGTTTGCAAATAATCCATAGTTGTATGATATTTACAATAATGTTTTTTCTCCGGATTATAATATCCCTTTTGTTTGGAAATGTGAGAAAAAAAGTGCGGCATACGTTTTTTGCCACGAACTAAATTCCCGCATTCATCAGTTTCATACTCTCTTACATGCTCATCATATTTGCAGCGCAATGCATCTAGCTCTTTGCCATTATTAATAATGAATTCTTTTTTTGCTTTATCAATTTCAATACCGGACATAACATCCAATTGGCATATGTCGTAATATAACTCTTTAATGTCATTATAAGTCGCTCCAGAATACATTTTATCCCATAATAGGGAATTTAACTCTTGTGATAAATTGACAATTTCACCTATTTTATTTACAGATGTTTTGATATCAAGATCGGCTTGTTGTTCAGGAGTATAATACCTTTTTACTTTCGTTGAACTAACAAATGAAGTTGGTGTCTTGAACAAATGATAATTTTTTTGTGCTGCACGAATTAGTTTACTATTGTCAGTAAGCATTACAGTATCGCTATCAAAATCTGCACCGGATAATCTTTGTAACACATTTTCTCCGATTGAATTGATGCATACGATTTCGTTGGTAAGATTGACGTATTTATCTATTAGATCATTTTGGGTATTATATGGGAGCCAAATATTACCTATAGTCACATGCGGTGATCTACTAGCTAGAAGAATTTGATTGTAATTAAATCGTGTACTGTGAATATTTCCAATTCCAATTTGACTTTCTCCGGTAAATGTTCCAATCGCTTGCTGCAACATTTCAATAGGATTCCCTAGCAGGGTAGAATAGTTTCCGTTTACATAAACATGTCCGTTTTTGAGATTTTTATAATATGAAGCTAAAAGGTCATGTAAAAAATCTTGATAATATTTAGTTTGTGCAAAATTATTATTAGTACACATTAAATTATAAACCACATCATTCTTAGCTCTCATTGGTTTATCCATTAATGTTATTTCATCAATGTCAGGATATTTTATGTAATATCTAACAACTTCTGGTTTGTCTCGTAGCATTTGCGCAAAGTCTAACGATTCTTGCAAAAATTCTGAAACTTCATCTTTTGACATCTGTAAGGTATTTAATAATTGATAATGTGTTTGAACTAAACGACCTCCAAAGAAATGTGTTTTTTTATCATGCTTAACCACGCCAAATTCAGGATATAGATGATCTAACCATTCATCCCAAGTTCCGAATTTCAAATATTTTATACTATTTGGCGTTGTAATCAATTTAACATCTTCGAGATTTTTTGCCCTTGTTTTACCATTAAGCTGAGAAATATCGGTGATATTATTATCTCGAAACCATTGCTGTATATTACAGTTAAAACAACATGACTTAAACATTAAATTGCGTAGCAGTAACATACCATATTGTTCATACTCTCCAAATAATGATTTATCCATCAATGATTGTCCATCCCAGATTGTATTCGTGATTTCACATCTTTTTTCCGTTGTTTTTAACCAGCCATCTTCATCATGTGTCTCGATTACATCATCAGTAAATACACTATCAAAGTCGTCTATCAATAAAATGTTTTCAGGTTTAATTGATATAGTATCAATAATACTACTAGATGGTAGAGCAATATATCCTTCATATGCTGCTAAATCGATAGGATCTCCTAAATTATATTTCAAACCACCAGAACTGTAACGAAGAATAGGTTCATAAAGATCTTCTCTAATAAATAGACATTTACCAACTCTTGCAGATCCTGTGGATCTTTTCATACGACAATATTTAATTCCATTGCACATAAATCCGTTCGTATACAAATCGGTTCGCAACTCAGCATTGGTTTTTAATGTTTTTGGTTCATTATTTTTGACATATTGAAACTGAGTGTCTTTAATTTTGCTTTTATTTTTTTTATCATAAATCTCTACGGTTTTCCCGTTAAAAGGCTTTGGAACATCTACAGGGTGATTTATTTTTTCATTTATTTTGATACCAACAATTTCTCCGGCAGCGTTTTTCGCTATTCCGTCATTAAATTCAAGTTTTCTATAGTCATATCCAAATTTTACATATACATTTTTACACATTTGATTCCATTCTTTGATAGAATATTTAAAGGTTAAATTAATAACATTAACGGAATAATCATGTTTTTTGATTCGAAATGAAAAATCTCTCCGTCTGTATTTTTTATAATATATTTTTTCCAACTCTATCAAATCTAAACTGTAATCTAAAGTATTCTTAAATTTTCTTAAATTATATTGACCGTCACTCATTTTGAGATTATATCCTTCATCATTACTATTAATGTAATGTGCTGATAGATAAATATCTTTGGCATCAATACTAGGAATATATACTGCTTTTGTTATCATTCATCTTTCCTCCATAATTCTTAAATCCATCATAATGTTCGAATCTTTTAATTTACCTATAAGAGATTTCATATTATATACAAATTGACCAACAATATATTCTTGTACAGAATTTTCGTCTAAATTACAAGACGGATTTATATGGAAAATCAAATTATCTCCAAATAACGAAATTTTAACAACGTCGTATAATTCTTGAGATCTCGTATATATTGCACTCCATTGACCATTCTTGCAATTATTTATTTTTGTAATATAATATTTCACAATGGGTTCATATACGGTTCGAAGAACTTTAATATGCTCTATATATTTTTTTTGATCCGAAGTTAAAGAGATCATATAATTACTAATATAATCATAAAAATAATCAAATACATCATTTGTCGTGGTTGACTCTTCAATCGAATAAAAAATAAATTGATTATCAAACATGTGAAATTTAACTCTATTAGCTTCCCTGCATAATACAGGACAACCATTGCCTTTTGATAATCCAAATTCCATATTTAATTGTCGAATAATTTTATCAATCCGTCTATGTTGAGAATCTTTACGCATTTGTATATTAGTGTAATGATTCTCTAATTCTATTCTTAAATTGCTATGTTTTCCTCTCATTTTGCTACATATGAATTTTTGATCTAACGGCTCTAAGGCAATGAATGATTCCAATACGTCATCAAGTGTACATTTTGATAAATAATAATATTGCACCTGTCTCCAAAACCAATCTAAACGTTCCCACTGTACTTTGCGGTTCATTATGTGCTGTCTAGTCCAATAATTCTTTCGTGCTGCTATAATTTGAATATACTCATCACTACAATAATGTCTTGAAAAACATTCCCCTGTCGTAGCTGAATATATTAGATTGAATTCTGGAATTCCGCTCGTCATAGTAGTTGTAAGTTGTTCATTAACATCTAATTCTAAAACATCACGTCCTAATTCATCCCATTTCCCAACATAATTATCCGTCTTTTTATTAGTATTTGCTATTTCAACATAAAATACTTTTCCGGTATTAACTTCAATAGTAATATCAGGACGGTAATTACCAAATTTTGTATGAAAAACCTTTTCGATGTCAACACTAGCAACTTCATATACAGTATCTTTAATTTTAATTTTACTCCCCTTTTTCAATAACCATGTTTTATAAGCAAAATGAATTCTCTTTTCATTCGAACACATTAGATCTATGTGATGAAAACATTTTTGCTTTTTGTAAATCTTATTTGGATTTTGACCATTCCAAAGTTTAACTCTTCCTAAACAAATAGGACAATATAGTACGTCATCACCGCTTACATTGTGAATATTCTTCCAATCAGCAAATTCACTTTTAGCATCCAATGCGAACATTAACTCTGGTTCATATTTTACCATTTATATACCTCTCTTTATCCTCACTCCACAAACCATACCGGCAGCTTTGTCCTACCGTTTCTTCTTAAAATCAAATAGCTGCAATAGCCGTCAATCAATTCTTGCTTCTGATTCAGTATAATTTTTCTTAATTTGCCGCTTTTTAGAAATTCATTTTCCTTTCGAAGTAATTTACTCCATCTTGGCGGCGCAAGCATAAACTCATGGCTAATTCGAATATCATTAACATGAAGTTTATACTCACGATCTGTACGCCATGTCTTTTTATTCATAATCCCCCTCCATTTCTTTATAACCAAGACCCATCCAGTCCAGCAATTCATCTACTGACTGGATGCAATCCCTATGAATACACTCATTCCAATCATTTTCTAGATATTTTTCACCCTCATATATACCCTCGCCGCAATATGTGCAGTATTTTTTGGCACGCCCCGGCTCGTACTCTGGGCATTGAATTAAGTGAAAACCTACACATCGACAATATGGACATGCCGTTCTATGCATCGAGCCACACCTCCCAGTAGCCATCACAGTATTTGCTGCACAACATATTTGGATAGAATTTCAGTAAATCTTGAATCTGATATATGTAATAGCAATAATCATGCAGTCCGGAGCGTAGGCTATCCAGCACATCATTAATAAATGCGCAATATTGCTGCCAATTTGTTGCTCCCTTATATTCGGTGATAGCACTTTCACTCCGAATACCAAGTTCACGACTATGCTTGCCGCCAAATCTATGTTTATCGGTTGGAACGGTTAAATATCTGTAAATTTCAAATTCTTTCTGCCATTTCTCATCTGTAAGAGTGGAAGATGGGCGTCCGTTTGTGTTTGAGATAAGGTTCATCTCTCGTAGTTCTTCAAGTGAATATTTCATTATTTTCTCCTTATTTTCTTGAAATTTTTTCAGTGATTCGCACTTAGATCTTAAATTATTTGCATCCTGATATTTATTTATTCTCGATTTATTTGGAACCTCGGTTGAAAAATCCTCGATATCAATAATGCCGCTATAGCTGTTTGTAAAATTTTCTTTCATATGTTTTCGTGTATCTCCTTTTCATTGTCATTTTTTTCGCTCCTTTCGGTGCTTAGTTAATAGTTATGGTGTTGGCTTGACGGTCGTTGTGTGATATAATACCTATATTGTGCCATGTTACCGTTGTTAATCGTATGTTCGTTATAAACGGATCTTATTCCTGCGAATTGATCACTCACAGGTATAAAGTACGATGCTTTAACAAAGGAGGACTGAAATATTTTTGTAATAATACTCAGTCCGGTTGCGATCATTACCTTATGTAATCTCGTAAAATTCTGTATTGGAAAATACACGGAGTATAAAGAATTACAACTCTTGATCGCAACCGGACAAGAAAAAGTAGCCATTACAAAAAATGGCATAGTGTACAAGCACTAGCTTGTACCGGCACAGGTAAACTTGTCACACCGGTGAATGATAAGCCTCACCGGAAATTGGGATGTTTAGTGCAACATCCGTTGCGCAATTTATGGGCTTGAGATATTGCCGTGAAGTGGTAATATCTCTTGTCTGCTTTATTATTCTCGATTTGCCGGCGAATTTTCTTCAATCCAACGCTGAAATAGCTGTCGCATTCTTATGCTTGGAATGTACACCCAGATTTCCTTGCCGTCTCGAATTGCTGATCTCCATATGAATTGCAGCATTTCGGACAGAGCATATCCATCTTCATCAACTTTAATGTTATTAATGGTGAAAAAATTCTTGACAAATGGATTTAAGTATAGATTTACGGGGTATGCGATTGAAGTGCGTTCTCGATACTCGTTAGTCGCACGTACATTTAATGGTAAAAAACCTTTTGTATAACCGGCACCTTTTAATATTGATCTAAAATCCTTAAACGTTGTCCAAATGTTATCAGAAGAACAATCATTTCTAATATTTCGGAAAAAATTTACCATATTCTTTTTCAAGACTTTTATAGATGAATTATCTTGATTCCGAATATACCATGATTTTGAAAGATCTGTGTTCCTGTCCCCAATCATATTAAGTTTCTCTAGGTCGCAAATATGAATAAGCTGAGAATAATCATATTTAATATACGATCTTGTGTTGTCATACGGCACTAATGTATATTCATCAACCGCATCACCATCAATCGACCAGTATGTATACTCTAAATTATAATAATCGTAATAATACTTTTGCAATTGTGATTGAAAGTCATATGTGAGTATATAAATACTCCGAAATGAATTAAAAGCTTCAATAGGAAATAACCATACCATTAAATTTTTACCATAACATACAAGACTCCCTAAGTCACATAATCTCTTTTCATCATCAAATTTTCCTTGATAATCAGCAAATTCGTCTTTCCAGATAAGCTGTTTTGTCTGTTGATCTATATCAACATAGGTATTAATCAACACATCCATATCTTGTTTTGTTAAATGATATTCAGATATGACATTAGCAACCTCGTCCATGACCAATGTATAATTTTGAGCACGGCAAATATCAATAAGCTCATTATCAAATTTTTGAAATAAAGCATGAGTAGATACGATGTTCTCGCCACGTTCGATTAAATATTTGAGTCCTTCCAACTTTGTATTACGTTTGTAGCTTGGAGATTTGAATTTCTTATCTGTACACGCATCTTTATATCTGTTTATTTCATCTAAATATGGTGTAATAACAAGAAATTTTTCAGATTCATCTGAATTATTGATACGATTAATGATAGCACTTGTTTTACCGGCACCCATAATAGCATCAACAATATTGACATCGCAATTAAATTTCATCTATTTCCTCCTTTTATTTGTATTCCTATTTTGTCATTCTCTATAATTCGGTATTTTTACATCAAATTTAAGAACTTTTCACTGTTACCTACCGTCTGGTTGATTTCTCTGTTTCATTATCATATTTTTTCTAATATTTCTGATACGTTTTTTACCTTAAAATATAAGGGTTTTCTGATGACTAACCCTTAAAATCGTTAAAATACCAAAAACTGATAAAATCGAAACAAACCCCCTGTTTATAAGGGTTTTATGATGGTTAGTCTTATAAAGAAATATTATAGAATTGATAAGAGAGTGATAATACTATTGTGGACAGCTTGCTGTACACAAAAGCATGAGCTGTTTACAGCGAAATGCTCAGTGCCACAGGCTAATAACAGTTAAAAATAGTCAACACTAAGAGCAACAGCAATTATCAACCCAATCATAAATAAAGCAATACTAAAACCAAATAACGCACCAGAACAAATATCTATTGATAAACCTATTAATGTTGATCCTATAAGTATTGCTATAATTGAAATAATTATAACTATAGTTTTATGTATTGTATTCATATTTAACTTCTTTCTGTATAACACATCAACGATTACAATATATTATTCTCGATTTAGAATTCTATTTTATATAATATATAGTCTATCCCAAAATCCTTATCCTGTTTGCTAACGCTGCACAGTCTAAGACCGACCCTTATCAAAGGGTCTATTTTTAAAATTCTGTTCTCTTATCTGTATAGTTTTGACATGCCCCGGTACAACGCAGCATAGTACGTCGTGGTAATCGCTGCACAGAATTTTGTGCAATAGTTACAAATTCTTGTTTCTTGTTTTGTGCAACTTGCACAATGGGTGTATATCTATGAACTCGTCTAATAGGGCTAGAATGGATTTTTATTTCTTTTTGGATAAGTTGGTAGCCTAAAATGAAAAACGTCTGTATGGAGCTGTGAAGGGGATTAGAATTGAAATGGCATTTTTAATATAAAAATAGGACAGCTTTTTACACTGTCCTGTGATGTATTAGATATTATATTATGTACTTTATGTTGGTATATTGTTTTGTCTACCCGTAAAATTCTTGCCGCAAGCGTCAAGACCGTCCCTAATCATAGGGACTATTTTTAATAAACGTATTTTTGATCTGGATCTAATTCGATTTCTGACAATATTTCTATCTTGTTTATTGTCATATTATTATGATAGTACTTGAAATCTGTTTCAATCATCTTTAATAACTCTTTCTTACAATATCTATTATTTACAAGTATAGTATCTATGTAGTTACAATTGTCTTCATATTTGATACGATATACGTACAAGATTTGGTTTGGCAGTATTTCAGCATCATCTTGTTTTAACTCTTCGTCAATTGGTTCAAATGCTTTGATTTCTAGATAATCCATAAATTCATCTTCCGGCACATCTATTTTGCGGCGTGCAATATCTAATACATCTATTGATGAAAGTGGGGTTGTTGTGTTGACTGTTTCTATGCCTCCACTCCATAGAGAGCCGACTTGATATTGATATTTTACATAATATCTCATGTACATGTTGTACCTCCTTTGGTGATATGTTGACGGTTACATTATATTGTTCTCGGTAAATTGATTTGTCTGACCTAAAATTCTTGCTAAAGCAAGACCGATCCTGATCACAGGATCTATTTTTAATGCGCCGGGATATTGTGGAAAGTCTGAAATCAGTGTTAAGTCTAAAAAACGACTTTTTTACTATTTTAGTGCGTAGTTTGATGACTTGACAAATAAAAAATATGGCAATGTAAACAAAATGAAATGCCATGTTTTTGTGCATCGTGCATAATTGATTCGTTTTTATTGGATTAATAGGAGTGATGTTTGTGTCAGGCGGCGGATTTGAATGCGGTGTGGTTGATTTTTGCTGTGCTGTGATTGGTAATTTTGGCGTAAATAAGGGGATTTTGCGATATATTTGACGATAAGTGAGCGGAGATGAGTCGGAGCGGGATATTGCGGTAGGAATTGGAGAATGTGGGGACGGGGATTTTTTTGGATTTGGGACGTGGAATTTTTAAGTTAGTGTGTGGAATTAACAGCTTATAGGAATATAGAAAATAGGGTAAAGGCGGCTAGTTTTTGATACCCCCTATGTACCAAAAAGCATTAAAATAATAGGGAATATTGCTATATTTCATAGTGATAACTTATGTAATAAAAAATATTGCACTACCGCCAGCGGATCGGTTTTTTGAACTAATGAAATGAAAACTATTAAAAGAATGCTTTTATTATCGTTTTGTGCAATGCGCACAAAATATGAACGATTTTTTATACACATTTCACAAAAATGAAAAAAACTTCAAAAAGTGATTGACTATAACCATAAATAGTGATAAGATTATACCTGTCAAAAGGAATTGACGGCGTAAAGCGAACCTTCCTTGTAAGGTCGCCAAAAATTTTTATTGACAAAAAACCATATGTAGTGATATACTATCACTATAGCAAGTGATTAGCCACTTGCAACGAACTTTGAAAACCGCATATAGAAAAACCCCCTTCGGGGCGTGTTGGTTGTTGCCGTTGTAGGTGCAACGTGAAAAGTCCAGCACTAGAAAGGGGGTTAAAATGTTAGCTGACTTGTTACGGTTGGCGGTCGATACCGCCATAATAACAACCGTATTTTTGCAAGTCCGCAACAACTTGCGAAAGTACCGCTAACATTGGAATGCTGACGAATAGCCAGCGTGGTAAAACCATTCGCAATTATGATTCTATCACATTCAAGGCTATTCGTCAAACATTCCCTATATGTTTTTGCCCTGTCTTAATTGACAGGGGCAACCTTAATTGGTTGCAACAACGTCAATAGTGCCGACGTTGTGAAAATAAAGCACCGCGTACATTGATAATTAAATAGCGGGGCGGGGATTCCCTGAAAAGTCTCAAATCGTTAGCGAAGGCTAGCGTTCCGCACCAATGCGGAAGGACTGAAAAGTCTGTGTGACTGTTTAGCAGTCAATGCGAACCATGGTAAAAGTGGCAAGCAATTCATGGCTACAAGTCCGCCTACTCATAAGGAGGTGATGAAAAGAATGATAGGCGGATACTATAGCGGTGATAGGTGATGGTCTGCGTCAGGTTAGGAAGGGTGTGACTCCCTTTCCACATTCAAAATCTCATCAGAACCTACGTTTGTAGGGAGTGGTGGCTGGAGGGATGAGTTTGAGACGTTGGCAACGCTACAACTGGGTTTTTAGCAAGGTTCGATTCCTTGCGTAGCGTTTAGGGTAAACAGTTACCCTCGTAACAAAAAAATATTTTATATTAAAATCCTACGCCATGCGTAGGTAGAAAGAAGGATACTATGATTATCAAAAATTATGCAAGCAATGACGCAACCGAAAAAATGCACGACGCAATCGCATGGGAACGGTGCGATATGCAATGCCAGCTTATAGACCGTGAGTTGGAAAAGTTGCAGAAAACTATTGACTCAGACGACGCCGAACCAGAAGCCATAGCTTTGGCAAAGGTGAAAAAGGCGAAGGCTGAAAAACGTCGTGCGGAAGTCGTTGCCGAAAAAACGGGATACGACGCTATCCATGCTGAAGTTGTCAGCACCATTGCTGGGGCTAGTAATGAACATACCAGTAATGATGAAACAGCAGTACGGAATTACTTGCGACTGTCAGCGTGCGATGAGTCGGGTGATTTCTTTTCCGTCGCTATTTTGACGGAAGTAAAATTTGCGGGGTTGTATGATGCCCTCACCGCTATCCATGATAAAGATAGTGATGAGATAGATGAAACAGGTATTCGTGTATATTCTAGCGATATACACGACTTGTCTAAAAAGACTGCGGAGAAATTACAGTCTATTATAAAGTCTATGTTTTCGATTCCGATCGAAAACGACATCACTAAAAAAATCAACTGCAAGTTGTCCAAATCGGACTTGAATGCAGTACATGAAACCTTCGTAACAGGTATGAAGGTTGATATTGCCCACACCAAAAAGGGCGGTACTGTAGTAAATGGCTTGCAGTTTAACTATGCCATTAAGCAGAAAACAAATAAGAAAACGGGTGATATTACCTACGAAGGAACCCGTTTCAAGTCCAACCTTGCAAAGCTGGCTTTCAATCGTATTTTCGGATAGGATTGAATTGAATAAGTGCACTATAGGGCGGAATTTCTCCGCCCTTTTTAGATTGGAGGAAAATCTATGTATAAAGTATATGTTAACGGCTTTTTCGTTGGCGTGGAAACACTCACTCCAGCGGAAATTACCGTATTAAACAAGCAGGGCGTTATTGTAATGCCTTGCTAGCCGTGATGGTGTAACCACGGTTCGAATCCGTGGCACGGTTTTAGACTAGCATGGTGCTAGTCTTTTATTTTGAGATTGGAGGGCTTGTTATGAAAACAATCATTGAAAGAAACAACGAAAGAAAAAATGACACGTGGTGCGTGTCAAAAAATATAGAAACTATACGCTTTGGCGTATATGACGTGCTTGTACGGTCGTACAAGTACGGATACGATATTGTAAAAATAACCGCAGCGTCCTGCATTGACGCTGAAAACATTGCACGTCGCAAGGGATATGAAGTGCTTGATAGCGATTTCAGTTGCGACAATTAAAAGGAGGAATTATCATGAAAAATTTATCAATGGAGCTTTGCAAGGCAAGGCACGAGACACCTGCAACTGATGGGGCTATTTTTGGAAACGAAGTAGACCCAACAGACACAACAGGACTAGAAAAGTGTGCATTGGAACGGTTATCAGAATTGCAGGCAGAGAAATTAGACTTGTATGTTACAGGTCTAACCGTGGCACTAATTGCGGTTCTCAACGCCGCAAGGGAACTTGGAATTGAGGTGACTCTATGGCATTTTGATAGGGAAACCGGGGGCTACTACAAACAGGAGGTGAAATAAAAAGTAGGACATAGTAGATTAAACAAAAATATTGCCGGAGGTGATATTATGTATAAAAATATGTTATACTCTATTGCACGGAGATAATCCGAGAATGGAGGTGACACTATGCAGAAGAAAGAGAAAAGCGAAGGTGCGAAGCTCATTTACGATATGATTGAGAAAATGGGTGGAACCGTACTTGATACACCCGAAAAGGTGCGAGAGTATGAGCGTAATCGTTATGACGAAGAAAACGATACGTGGGATACCGAAGGTTTGGTATAAAAAAGCTAAACCAAATGAACGGGCGTAGTGACTGTATATACAATCATTACGCCTTGTTTATTATTATTCTTCATTGCCTTTTGTTAGGCAAAATGGTAAAATGGAGGTGATAAAGGAGGTAGGCAAAAATGATAGTGTATTATAAATTAGCTAATATTCTTGCTGAACGCAAAATGAACTGGAAAGATTTGTGTAAAGCTGGAATAGGTGCAAATGTACCGCAAAATTTTTCGCACAATAAAAATACGAACACTGAAACTATAAATAAGGTATGTAGGTTTTTAGATGTTCAACCAGGGGATATTATGGAATATATTCCTGATGATGAAGAGCATACGGCAGAAATGAAAGCACAAATAGATGCGTTGCAAAAAGAACTGCAAGCGAAAATAGACGCTTTACAAAAACAAATAGGCAAAAAGGAGGTAAACCTAAACCATGACTAAAATAACAGGCAAATACTACACAGACCAGAACTTTATCAACGTCTGCACGAACAACACATTGTATACGATTGCTCGCAATACAGGCGATTGGGGTTGTCGTAAAGTCGGAGACAAAACCGGCTTTGGTGTATTCGACAGCAAAGCATATAAGGCAGAGCTGGAGCAATGCAATAAGACAGGTACATTCGAATTGAAATAAAGGAAAATAAGCACCCAAAACAGGGTGCTATTTTTATACTTGACAATACAACAAATTTGTCAAAATTTTGAAGGAGGAATAATCATGAGTAAATTTTTCGATGAAACAATGCAGGGATTGCTTGAAGCAGTGGCAATCGACCAACAACGAATTTCAAACTACAAGGAACGGAAAGAATATATTAGCTCTAGCGATATTGCGGAGCTGACATTACGCAACGAAGGCAAAACGCAACCGTTGCACTTTGGAGAGGATGGAAGTTATCACGCATATATTATATGCGGCGAGTATGATATACCATCACACTACACGGAGGTAGCACGGTTCAAAGGGAAAGTTGATATTCTCGATGATGATGGCTTCGTGGTATTCTATGAGGCAGAGGAAGTCGTTGTATACCGTGCAGGTGAGTTCGGCTGCATTATTCAGATGAAGGAGGCAGACTGATGAAACGGAAAATAATATACGGAGTATGTATGGTCGTAGCAATCGCTACGGCTTTTTTAATTGGAACGAAAACGGCACAACCAACGCAAAACAGCAAGGATATGTTAGATATGCGTACCGTTACGGATTTTAAGGCAACGGATACGGACTTGACACTGTATACGAAAGATGGTGATTGGTATTACTGGGAGCGATAAAGGGAAATATTTGCATAGTTAGAGGGCTGGATAATTCCAGCCTTTTATAGTGTGTAAATACTGTGCGGATAGGCGGTGTGATAATGACTGCCACAACTACGCACGGAAACTTAAATAACGCACTGGAAAGGCAGGTGTATGGCGATGAAAATTGTATGGATCACGGAAACAACAGGCAGAGCGTATGTGAACGGAAACCTTGTAGCATATGCTCACCGGGACAATCAGGGAAACGTAACGTACGATTCCCGGTTCTAAATGGAAACGGACGCCTTGCGAAAACAAGACGCCCATGCGAATCAAGGGCGGTTATAGGGTTGTAACCGTCCTAATAAGACAAATCAATTATAACAAATATCAGGAGGAAAAGCAAATGAGCAGGGAATTATATAATTACAAGAGAAAAGCAACCGTCGCCGCAAAGGATTTATGGTATGGCGATGATGTACTTGCGGCAATTGATAGTGCAACAACGGTAAATGAAGTAGCACGGATTATGAAGAAAGCGAGGGAAGATTATGTATACGAAGAGTGAGTTGCAACGTCTTTATGCGAAGGCAAAAGCGGCACGGTTATTCGGTGGCGTTGCCGCACTTGTTACAGGCGTGGCAAGTACATTACTAACAATGGATGGTACAGCATTGCTAATCTGTGTACCGCTTGGTATTGCGATGTTAGCAACGGAAAGCGAACAAGAAAAATGTGCAAAAAATGAATATATGGAGGTAGAGAGATGAGAGATTATGCTGATTTTTGGGAGTTAACAAACTACTTGAACGAAGTGTTCAAGGGTGGGCTGACAGCAAGGGAAGTTGCCTGTTATGCGAGTGTGTATTATCAGGATTACTTGCGGAGTCTTGAGCTGCACAAGCCACAGGCAATTCTAATTCTAGTCATTGAGAGATTGGAAGAGGATGGAACCGATGAGGCAGACAGTTGGCTTGAAAAGATATTAGTAGGATTGCGTTAGGAGGTAGGCAAAATGAAATGGATTGAGATTTTACGGAAAGATGACTATGCATTATTACAAAGCGAAAGTGATACGCAATATGTGGTGGCGAGTGGGTATAATCCAGATGCCGAAGAAGATCAATTGTGGACAAGCGGCACGTACTTTACGTACTGGGAAAGTGTGGAGTGTAAGGCAGAGTGCTTGCAGGCGGCGTTGGATTGCTTGAGAAGTAGAACGGAAGAGCATTACGTCACGAAGAAACAGAAGTATCTTGAAATCTACAGGGAAGATTACGGCGAAGGCACATTTGACGAAATCTTGAAGTCACTTGATTTAGATGATGATATGGTAGGTGATTCGTTTGGGTGCTACTGTATTGTGGACGAAGAGAGCTTGAAAAGGTAGGTGATTATATGCAACTTATAGCAAAAACTCAGAAAGGAACAGAATTTATGCACTCAAAAACAAATGCGTTCTTTGTTCCTGATTCAAGTGCAAATAAGATTTGCAAGATAATGAATAACACGAAGTTTATGCTAAAAAGCGAAAATGAAGTTTGGCATGTGTATGACTATGATTCTACGCAGGAGATGTATGTAACACATAGATTGAGTATATACAGAGGCGTTGTAAAGTTAAAACCACTGTAAATGGATATTTCATAAGGAAAGGTGATTATATGACAAGAGATATATCAAGTAAGGCAAAACCATGTCCGATGTGTGGCTCAAAAAGGATTTATATGGACGAACCGAATTATGATTTGATGTTTTCCGTAAAGATACAATGTGCTGATTGTGGGCTAAGTGGATATAAGAATTTTACTAATAAAGCTAAAAATCCGATAGAAAAAACTATTGATTATTGGAATACAAGAGCTTATGAAAAGTAAATAAATGCGTGTTTCATTTAAAGAAAGGAAGAAGAATAGCCATGACAGAAATGAATAAAGAAATGCAGAAGTGTTTTGATAAAATGAGC
>ERZ827088.1881-NODE-1881-length-23912-cov-3.262271_pt1 | contig 23912 bp, 20 predicted proteins | sample MGYA00519922_ERZ827088 | MGnify/ENA primary metagenome ERZ827088 (study PRJEB31778, sample SAMEA3449254) | human gut metagenome | biome: human gut; feature: human-associated habitat; material: faeces | place: United Kingdom | collected 2010/2012 ...
CGTGGCTTTTGACAAGAAGTGCACTGTTTACAACTTTTAAAGAAGAGTCAAAGCCAAAACCTGCAGACAAAAGCTTTGACAAAAGACCGGCACCCATTGCGCCGTCCAAAGCCGCACGGCTTCCTTTTCCCATTCCGTCGCTGATAATGAAAACCATATGGCCTCTTGAATCATTTATAGTTTTTATCGTATCGCCGCACAAATTGCCCTCTGCGCAGTATTGAGCAAATCCGAAACTCATTTTGAAATTAGGCTTTTCCATAAATGAAAGCAATGTTCCTGCCGAACTGACGTTTATTTTGCCACGTTCAAACTCTCTCTTGCATATTTTACATATTTCATTAGTCAGACGCATATTATCAAGCCCTTTTGTGTCGTTTGGGGCTAAAATCTCTATTCTCATTCTGTCATATTTATCAATTATCGCCGAAATATTTTCAGGAAAAATATCGTATTCGCCGAGCATTCTTCTAATCCTGCCTGCTGCCTTAAAATCAAAGCTTTCCGCCTCGTCAAATTCAAATGCCAAATCGCCGAGCATATCCGAAATGGAAAAGAATTGGTCTGCCGCAACCATTCGAATTTCACTTTCATTAGGGTCAACGGTTGAAAAAGAATTGATTTTTTCACGAACATCTCTTACGCTTTCACTAACCTGTGCGAGTGCGCTTGAAGCAAAACGCAGCCTGACAACAAGGCTCTGCCGCAAGCTTCCTTCAGGCGCAATATCTGCCCCGCTTTCCCACAATTCTGATAGCTTAAGCGTTAATTTTTCAGGCAAAATGCAAAGAATTGCAGAAGCAAGTACGCTCTCCAAAACCGTACAAAGCGAAAATGCACCCATTTTTGCCGCAACAGCAAAAAACGACATTGAAAGAGTAAAGCTAAGCCCTATCGCAAGGCTTGAAAACGAAGTGAAAAGACTGCATAAAAGCGACGAAAACGCATATGCGCCTATCAAAAAAAGTGCATTTTCCTTTGTTATACCGAGTGCGAAGCCCAGACACAGTGACACAATCAACGCAAAGCGCTGACTGCCGAAGCGAACGGTAGTCAAAATCAAAAGGCAAGCCAAAATTCTTGCAATTGAAACACCCTTAATTTCAATAAACGAAATAGATGAAAGCAAAATAGAAAAAGCCACAAAAATGCACGTCAAATCCGTCACGGGCAAGGCTTTAAGCTTAAGCCTTTTTAAGCTGCAATTTGCCGCACGGTAAAAGAAAAACGTACTGCCCAAAGCAAGGATTGACTCACCGAGAGTTATTGCGTATTCGCCGAGAGTCGAGCCTGATTTGACATTCATAACAATCCCTGTTGACAAAACAGACAAACATGAAATGAGCATAGAAAGATACGTTTCACGTCTGACCTTGAAAAATATCAAAGCCGCCGTGCCGAGAGTACAAATAACCACTGCACTTACATATCTTATTGCGTTTTCACTTGAGCAAAAAACAATATAGCCGAGCGACGCACCGACACAGGCAAAAAGAAAATTTTTCTTGCCCGACACCGATATAAGCGACACGGCAAACGGACAGCAGCCGCCCACGACGCTTGAAAAGCAAAGCAGAAAAGCAATTACACCCCAAAGCACACGCTTAGAATATAAAATTATATTTTTTAAATTCTTTTTAGGTATTTTGATTTTATTTTTAACATTTTTAACAATTGCCATTTTTACACATCCCAAAAGCATTATAACCAAACGCTTTTGAGAATTTTGTAAAAACAGGTAAGCAAAATAAAAAGACTTCACCCCAAATTGAACAAGTACATTTTTTACGGACTTGTTCAAATCAGATGAAGCCTTTAAATCACATAAATAAACTTTTAATTTTTGCAAGAAGATTTACAAAAATGCACCATGCTGCCTGAAAAAGCGCAACCTTGATTGCATCAAGCTGGTCAATTCCGCCGACAAATGCCAAAAGACCGACAACACCGAGCCCCAAAGCAGAGCCGAACGATATAAGAACGCTGATTAGTTTTCTTGTTTCCTGCAAATCCTCAGCCGCACTGAATGCCGAAACAAGGCCGAGAGCGGAGCCGTTATGAACAATGTAGGCAGGTGACTTTTGAGCAAAAAGGTTTGAATATTTTTCAAACGCTCTGCCGTTTGACGAATTCATAACTCTGATATATCCGTCCGGAAGCTCAAAAAGCTCGGCAATACTTTCGTCATTAATGAATGGGTCGGCACTGCGAACAAGAATTGTCATTCCGCTTTTTTCAAGCTTTCTAAGCGCTTTTTTAAGCTGAGGGTCGGCACTGTAAGACACAACAAACATTGCCATCAGCTTTCCCGCCTCTGCAAGATAAAGCACCCTTCTGCCCTTACGGGTATATTTTTTTTCAAAATCTTCCTTAAGCACGGGAACGCCGTGATGAATAAGCAAATCCCTTGTGCCTACAAGAATTTTTTTGCGATAAATCCAACCGGTCGTTCCGAGCCTGTCCTCATAAACAATATCGTCAACCTCAGGCAAAATTGCCTGTTTGCCGATAATCACATCGTCAAAAACAGAAGCAAGCGGACTTTTTGTATTAATAATAACCGAAGCGGTTTTTAAAATAACGTCATCAGCTTTAGCGCCGTTAAATGTTTTAATTCCGTGAATTTCACAGCTGCGAGGTCCGAAAAGATTTTGCGCCTCAATAACAATTGCATTGGCATCGCTTGTAACGCTTGCGCCCTCAAATCCATTCACCATAGCGCCACGGGTTCTAAGCTGCTTTGACACTCCCAAAAGTGTATTATTGGTACAAAACAGCGCATAGCAAGGAGTTGTGATACACATAGCGCAAACAAAAGCATTAACTCCCAAATGCCAATTTTGATTAATTAAGCCGACAACAACTGCCAAAATTGTATTAAGAAGAAGTGAAACCGAACCTACATATTTGCCGATTTTGTCCGCCGGCTCGTCCACACTTGAAATATCAAGAAACTTAGTTGCAAAATCCGTTTTAATGCTTGCCTTTAAATTAGGTTCTCCGGTTAAAAGCCCACGGCTTATAATTCCTGCGTCAACCTTATTAACAATCGGCTCAACGGTATATTTTTCCTTTTGATTTGCTATAAAATCAAAGTCTGTTCTTATTCTTGTAATAAATGTATATTTTCCAAGTCCGCTCAAAAGCAGAGCAAACGCACCTGCAAACGGATAAAGCGTACCGTCATCGAGAAGCAAGTTGCTGTCAATCAAAAGCAAAATTGTGTGAACAAAAACTATTATTTCCGCCACACATATTGGAAAATCACTGTTAATGCCGCCTTTGAGCTTAAAGCCGTGCATAAATATTCTCGCATTGACAACGCAAACAATAACAAATAAAACAAGAAGCGTTATTATGTAAGGCGTACTGTCAAGCAAAAGCGACGGTAAATAGGAGCTGTCCTTAAATCCTGTCAAAAGCCCTAAAACAAATGTTAAGGCAAATGTTATTTTTAAATTCAGCGAAGCTGACGAACGTGCGTCATCAAGCCTTTTTGAAAATGCCGATTGCTCATCTGCACTTTCATATTCCTTTTTAATCACGGTATCCTTGTCCGCTTTTGCCGCATCCTCAATATCTTCAGGTGAAAAAATGCGAAACTTATTGACCTTTTCTTTTCGCCTTTCCTTTAACTGCTTTTCGGCAAGTTCCTCGTCAATTTTATCTATCTGCTTTGTTTCGTCATCAAAGCCGTCAAGAACAATTTGAACTGCCTGTTCCTCTTCCCTTTGCTCCTGAGCCTTTTCTTCCTTCTCCTTAATTTCCTCTCGAGTAAGGGAAATTTTCGTTTTTTCAAGTTCCTCAACGGCTACAATGGTAGGTATTTCCTCAAGGTCACCCGTTTTGTCAAATCTTGACTTGCTCTTTATCGTGGCAGGCCTTTCAATAATTTCCGGCGGCTTTTTGGAATAAATCGGTTCTTTGGTACGGTTGCTTGTAAAAAAGCTTTTTTGTACGGTTTTTTGGCTTGCAAAATCGTCACTCTTTGACTTTGGCTTAAAATCAATATGCTTTGTTTTCCCGTCATCTTCAGCTTTTATGGCAGGGCCGACTTTCGTTTTATCCAAGGCAGTGCTTTTTTCATACGTCTTTACATTTTCACTTTTAGGTTGAATTTTTATATTTTCAATATCAGGCTTAGGCACCTCTATTTCACGCTTTGTTATCTCATTTGCAGATGTATTTACATCTTCCAAAGCCGATTGCGCCTGTTTTACCGTCTTTTTTCTTATTTCCTCAGCCTGCCTGATTATTTCATCAATAGATAAGCTTTCGTTCATAATTCTCCACTCTCAATATAATTATATTAAAGACCGAGCCTTTGCCTTGCGACCTCATACATAATAATACCTGCCGCAACAGAAGCGTTAAGCGAATTAACCTTTCCGCACATAGGAAGCGAAACAGTTACATCGCATTTTTCCTTAATGAGCCTGCCGACACCGCTTCCCTCATTGCCGACAACAAGTGCGCAGCCACCGGAAAAGTCTGTTTTGCACCAAGGCTGACCATCCATATCGGCACAGTAAACCCAAACATTCTGCTTTTTAAGTTCTTCAATAACAGAAACTAAATTACCTACCCTTGCAACTTTAACATATTCAAGTGCACCGCACGAGGTTTTTGCAACGATAAAATTAAGACCAACATTTCTTCTTTTCGGAATAATAATTCCGTGAGCGCCGCAAGCTTCGGCAGTTCTGATAATTGCGCCGAGATTATGGCTGTCCTCAATTTCATCGCAAATTATAATAAAAGGCGCTTCGCCTTTGCTTTTTGCATATTCCAAAATATCATCAACGCTTGAATAGCTGTGAGCCGGAACATTAGCCGCAACCCCCTGATGATTGCCGCCGGCACACATAAAATCAAGCTTTTTTCTGTCCACTGTCTTAACAACTATTTTATTTTCCCTGCACATTGCAATAATACGGTTAATCGAGCCTTCCCTCTCGCCCTTTGCAACAAGCACATTTTCAACCTCTCTGCCGCTTTTGAGAAGCTCTATAACGGCGTTTCTGCCTATTATCAAATTATCATTTGTTCTGTAATCTTTTTCTTCCTTTGGCATATTTTGTATCTCCATAAATTTATTCAGTTTAATTATAACATTATATAGTATCCATTTCAATTATTATTTAACATAAATCATAATAATTGACTAAGTGAAAAAACTAAAGTATAATAAAGAAAATAAAGGAGTGTTAAATATGGCTGAATATAATTGGGCAACTCTCGGTTGCGGCGTTATTGCGCACCAGCTTGCAGATGCTATGAAAGCAAAAGGCAGGACACTTTACAGCGTTGCCAACAGAACGTATGACAAAGCGATTTCCTTTGCCGAAGAATACGGCATTAAAAAGGTTTACGGCAATATTGAAGAAGTGTTTGAGGATGAAAATGTCGATATTATTTATATTTCCACTCCTCACAACACGCATATTGAATATTTAAGGAAAGCTCTCAGCCACGGCAAACACGTTATATGCGAAAAATCAATTACGTTAAACAGTGCCGAACTCAACGAAGCAATTGACCTTGCAGAGAAAAATCACGTTGTTTTGGCTGAGGCGATGACTATTTACCATATGCCGATTTACAAAAAGCTTGATGAAATAATAAAATCGGGTAAATTAGGCGAGCTTAGGCTTATTCAAATGAATTTCGGAAGTTACAAGCCCTACGATATGAGCAACAGATTTTTTAATCGTAATCTTGCCGGCGGCGCAATGCTCGATATCGGCGTTTACGCCCTTTCCCTCGTTCGCTTTTTTATGACGTCAAAGCCGCACAAAATTGCCACACAGGTTAAATATGCGCCGACAGGAGTTGACGAACAGGCAAGTATTCTTCTTCAAAACAAAGAAGATGAAATGGCAACTGTTATTCTTTCGCTCCACGCCAAGCAGCCAAAAAGAGCAACAATTGCTTTTGACAAGGGATATATAGAAATTTACGAATACCCAAGGGGTGACGAAGCTACAATCACCTACACCGAAACGCTCAAAAGCGAAAAAATAAGCGCAGGAGATACGGCAAAAGCGCTTGAATATGAAATTGACGATATGGAAAAGGCAGTAGCCGGCGAAAATGTAGATATGCATCTTGACTTCACACGTGATGTTATGGACATAATGACGTTTATAAGAAAAGAATGGGGTATGTTTTACCCCGAAGAAGAGGGCAAAGAAATTATTTGACATTAAAAGAAAGGTTAAAAAATATGAGCTATCAATATAACATTATCTATACCGCAGGCGGCAAGGTACACAAAACTCACCACAGCGAAACCGTAGATTTTGAAATAAGAGAAGAAATCAACGGTGATATTTTAACACTTACCCTTTTGCCAAAAACAGATATTACATTTCAAAAATTCGAGATTAAAGATAACATCTCATTTTCAAAAGAAAGCAAATTTTTTGTAAACGGATATCAAAGCTGGACTGTATCAAAAGAGTATGCACCGAATGACGATATGCGTGATGATTTCAATCCAAAACTTCTGTCTGTTTTAGATAAAAAAAGTTTTAACATCAGGGGCATTTGGGGCGCAGGTGATTTAACCTTCCACGAATATCCTGAGCAAAGCGGAATATTTTACGGATATTCTTACGCTTACATCAGAAATGCAAACGATATCCGCCTTTTTGCTTCCTTAAGCGAAAGAGCCGGATACACAATCATCACGTTTAATGCCAACGCTTCAACCGTTTCTATTGAAAAAGACCTTGAGGGCGTTACGTACAAAAAAGGTCAGGAAATTACACTTCTTGAACTTTGCGATATTATTGATAATATTGACAATGCATTTGATAAATATTTTGAAGAGGCAAAAATCGATAAGCCGAGAGCAAAAAGAATGTGCGGCTACACCACATGGTACAACTATTACACAAGCGTAACCGAGGAAATCGTTGAACGTGATCTTGAAGCGATTGCAAAATTAGGCTCAAAGATTGACATTTTTCAAGTCGATGACGGCTACGAAAGAACTGTCGGTGATTGGCTTTATCACGATGAGAAAAAATTCCCGTCAGGTATGAAGCTTATTGCGGATAATATTCACAAGCACGATATGCTTGCAGGCTTATGGCTTGCGCCGTTTGCCGCAACACCAAAATCATACATATATAACAAGCACAAGGATTGGTTTGTGAAAAATAAAAATGGCAAAATTCCGTTCGCTTCTCAAAATTGGGGCGGATTTTATGCGCTTGACATTTACAACAACGAGGTCAGGCAATATTTAAAAGAGGTTTTTGATACCGTCTTAAATGTTTGGGGCTACGATATGGTTAAGCTCGACTTTCTTTATGCTTGTTGCATTATTCCGTTTAACGGTAAAAGCCGAGGCGAGATTATGTGCGACGCTATGGACCTTATCAGAGAGCTTTGCGGCGATAAATTAATCTTAGGCTGCGGTGTTCCGCTTGTTCCCGCATTCGGAAAGGTTGATTTTTGCAGAATCGGCGCCGATATGGCTCTCAGTTGGGGTAAAAAGCCGTTTTCAAGAGAGGATGTTTCCACAAAACATGCACTTCTTAACACAATTTTCCGTCGTGAACTTGACGGCAGAGCTTTTTTAAACGACCCTGATGTATTTCTTTTGAGAGATAATAATATTAAAATGTCATTTGAACAAAGAAAATTAATCGCTGAAACCGCAAGCCTTTTTGGCAACTTGCTTTTTGTTAGCGATGATGTTTCAACGTACAATAACAATCAAAAGGATTGCTTTATCAACGTCACAACACGTAATAAAGCTGACATAAATTATGTAAATATGGACAGCGACGGTGATATTTCAATTAAATATACGCTCGACGGTGAGAAAAAAGGCTATTGCTTCAACATAAACAGCGGCGATAAAAAGGTCTTAATTTAGCAGTATTAAAAATTTTTATGTTTCGCTATTGAATACTTACAAAACCTATGGTATAATTAGGTTATGATTTAAAAGGAAGCGATAATTTGAAAATTTCAACTAAAGGACGATATGCATTAAGGCTTATGCTTGATCTTGCGCAAAATCGCAACGAAGGCTTCGTTGCGCTTAAGGACATTGCCGATAGGCAGGATATATCAAAAAAATATTTAGAGCAGATTGTGCCTATTCTCAACAGAGCAGGTCTTTTAAAAACAACACGTGGGTATCAAGGCGGATATATGCTTGCTAAATCCCCTTCAAGCTACACTGTCGGAGATATATTGAGAATAACCGAGGGCAGCCTTGCGCCTGTCGCCTGCTTAGAAGACGAAGTAAACCAATGTGACAAATACGAAACATGTATGACAGTCGGCGTTTGGCAGGGGCTTTACAAAGTCATTAATGAATACCTTGATTCAATCACTCTTCAAGATATTTTAGATAAAAACAGCACTCAGCTTATTGACGAGTACTATATTTAAAAGTTTTTTCAAAAAAAGCAAAATAAGACTTGACAAATCACGAATAATATATTAAAATGTCAAAGCGTTGAAAAAACAACGAGGTGTAACTCAGTTTGGCTAGAGTGCCTGCTTTGGGAGCAGGATGCCGCAGGTTCGAGTCCTGTCACCTCGACCAAATAATAAAAGACATCCTTTAGGGTGTCTTTTATTTTTTATATAATTTTAACAGGACTCGAACTTGCGGCGGAATTATCCAAATTTGGCGACTGCAAAGAGCAACAAATTTGGGAGAAACAGTCCGGTGGACTGTTTCGTAGAATTCCTGTTTCTTAAAAGAGTCCTGTCACCTCGACCATATCGAGTGTTCATAAGAGATTTGACTTATGAACACTCTTTTTGTTTTATCATATAATTTTTATGTACGGGCAAGGGTAACACCTTGCTCTTTTTTATGCCGTGAATTGCTCGGTTATATACTCTACGGCAACGCCTTTGCGTGTATCCGCAATGTGGGTTTGTTTTGTGGCGTTCGGCAATTCGATATATCCGATAAAATGGTAATATATAACGATTCGTTGCGTTCGACTTTTGCCTGTACCCTCTGTTTCAAAAATATCAATATGGTCAATCAGTTCTCGAAGCAGCGGTGATGTCAGATTATCCATTTGCATAAACCTGCGAATTGCCGATATGAATTTTCTATATTCCGAATTGTTGTTTTTCAACTCTTCGATTTTGTATCGAGTATCCGCAATTTTGGCTTTTAAGTCCATACGCTCTTTTTCGTATTTATGAGACAGCTCGATAAACCATTCATCGCTGACTTTTCCGATAACATTATCCTCATATAGCTTTTCATAAAGTTGCGATACCGTGTTGCTGCGTGCAATCGCTTTTTGCAGTTCCAACTCCAAAAATTTTTTGTCTTTTTCTCTTTCTTCGTCATTTTTCCGCAAAAGCAGTTGTGCAAAATATGACTCGTCAATTTCCAACATTTCAACAAGTCGCCTTAATTCGAGTTTTACAACTTCTTCAAGGGCGTCTGCTCTGACGTAATGTCTTCCCGGGCACTTTCCTCGATAATCAACTTTGTTGTCGGAACAAGTGAAATAGTGAATTTCTTTATTCGAGGTGCTTGTGTGGTATCTCATTTTACTGTGGCAATCTCCGCAATATACCAATCCGTTAAATATACTCCGTTCGCCGTTTTCTTTTTTCGGAGCCCGACGCTTTGTTTTTGAAATAAACTTCTGTACGGTTTCAAATGTTTCTCGGTCGATTATCGGCTCATTTACATTCTTGAATACAGCCCAATTTTCTTTGGAGTTTTCATATCTTGTTTTGTTTTTAAATGACTTGGAATATGTTTTGAAATTGATAATATCTCCGCAATACTCTTGTTGAGAAAGAATTTTTTGAACAGTTGTCTTACACCATTTGTACGGATTGGTTTGTGTTTTCTTTCCGCCTCGGTTCAGTCCTTTTGACCGCCAATAAGCCATAGGAATAAGCACTTTGTTTTCCTGCAATTCTCTTGCAATGGTTTCGTTGCCTTTACCGTCGAGGCACATTTTGAATATGCTTTTCACAACGGTTGCGGCTTCCGGGTCAATTATCCATTTCTTTTTGTTTTCAGCGGATTTCATATATCCGTAAGGCGGTTGTGATAACGGCTCTCCCATACTGCCTCTGAGCCTATGGGATGAACGAATCTTTTTTGAAATGTCTCTTGCATACATTTCGTTTAAGATATTCTTGAACGGTGCAATTTCGCTTTCTCCCTCATCGCTGTCAATGGCGTCGTTCACGGCAATAAAACGAATATTACATCGCTTGACAAGGGCACACAGCCCTTTGTCGTGTGCGATGGATAAGTAAAAGTCAAATTTTCCACTCAATCGAAACGTGTTCGTCGGTTGCGCGGATCTGTGAGATCAGGCCGTCGGCAACCTGCCGCCTGTCCTCGAAGTCAATTTCTTCCCATTGGTTCAGGTAGACCGACAACCGCTCAATCTGTTCCGGGGACATGGTTTCCGCTGACAGCGCCGAGATCTCTTTTGTCAGGGCTTGGCGGCGTGTGTCCAGCTCCTCGATTTTGCTGTTGGCATAGGACAGCAGCACCGCATTAGCCCCGGTCAGAGTATTCAGCAGCTTTTCAATCTCGTCCTCCACGCGGGCAAGCTCCATGTTCAGCGCGGTCAATTTGGGATTGACCGTTTCCCGCTTTGCCGTCAGCGTCTGGAACTCGGACAGCTTCTTGACCATCTCGCCGTACAGAAACCTTTCAAATTCCCGTGTGCGGAGTGTCCCGCAGCCGTCACAGCTTTTACTGTCGGCCCGCTTGGAGCAGCGGAGATATTGAACGCCTGTCGGATTGCCGACGCTCATAAGCGCGTACCCGCAGCGGCCACACTTGACCTTTCCGGCAAGCCATGTGTTCTTTGCCTTGCGCCCGCCTTGGAACGTCTTGTTTGCCATGAGCTTTTTCCGGCAGCGCAGCCATGTATCAGACGATACCAGCCCCTCGCTGGGAGCCAGAACAAGTATCTGATCTTTCAGGTGCTTGTTTTTTCTTTCCTGCACGTCCCGGCCCTGATAGAGATAGCAGCCGTTTGTCCCGGCAAAATCTGTGGCTTCATTGACTACCACCGTACCCTGGCTTTTGAAGAACTCGTACATATCGAGGTCGGCCTGTGCGTAAATGGGGTTTCTCAAAAGCTGGGAGATAAAGCCCCGTTTCATTTCCTTGCCGTAGATCAGGATGCCCTCGTCGGCAAAGTAGCGGGCGATGTCCCCGAAAGAGATTCCGGGCTGGGAGTACATTTCAAACATCAGCTTTGCAATATCTGCCGTTTCCGGGTCAGGCTTCATCATTTTTGTGCGGATGCCCTCAATGGTGGTCGGCTCCAGTTGGAAGCCGTAGGGGGCCGCGCCGCTCATGTGAAAACCGTGCTGGCAGCGGGAATAGTAGGCATCGGTCACGCGCTTTTGGATATTCTTAATAGAATTGCTTCCGACCATTCGGATTTGATTCTATGTATGATAAAAGGGTTTAAGCCAAGAGGTGAAGATAACCGACCTGATAGGGGAATTCTGCCTTTGGCTGCAATGCTTGCATCAACCGACATTGAAGTGATGACTTACATTTATGGTCCGGTTATTGAACGAAATTTCAATGCGCTGCTCACAAATCCTGGTCGTCTTGCGGCGTCCAATGGTTTCTGGCGAGCTATCCTCGCTTTGAGCGATTTCGTCGCTCTTGACGTTCCTGTACTCGCAGACCACTCTTATGATGAAGAGGTTCTTTTAGATACTTCCGCATTAAAAGAACATTATGTGGGACAACTGCCCAATGAAAATGGGCTAATACAGGATGACTTTTCCAGCATCCCGCAGTCTTTCCACGAAGATGATGTAGACACAGGAATTCATTTTCTGTTTTCGCACTTGCTTCACAAAGTTTGCTTTGAAGGTTTGTGTAATCCTCCCGGTGGCGATTGGAGTGGCCTGTCTGTTCTCTACGATAACCATGAAGTACGCTGGCTATCTTTGCCCCGTGTAAGCGAAGAAGTAGACGGAAAGCGTCCTGACCATGTTCTTGAGTTGTTTGGGGTGTTCGACCGTCCCGTTCTGCTGTCTATTGAGTCAAAGGAGCGATCCTTTGACTTGGAAGCCAATGTTGGAAAAGGGCTTGTAAACTACATCCACAATCTTATGAACTATGTTCCGAATGTGGAACGATTGGTTCATCCTCGCCTTGGAGCATGGACACAATCGGAACATCTGGTTGATTTTAATGCATTTGAAGTAATTTCCGCTGCAGCCTACCTTCGAGGATCTGCACAAGCAAATCGCACTGTCTTTGAACGCAGCAACTGTGATATGCTGTTTATTATGGAGCCAGTGGAACATGGCTGGGAGATAGAGATTGTTACAGCTACCCGTTCTGCCGAAATCTTGAAAGAGTTTATCTGTGAAAAGGTAGCCGAAACTGGATTCAACGACATAACCCTTTTCTAAATTACCAATTCAGATACAGGGATTCTAAAACTTGGATACTTTCTTTATCCATGACCTTTTTGAAGCTGGAGTTGCCTGAAGGGATAAATTCATGGCGCTTGTATAATTCCTTGGGCAACTCAACAGTAAAATCATCCTCTCCTCTGATACCGTCAAACGAAAGCATATATTTAATTCCTTTGCTATTCAACTGCTCAAGGTATGCGAGGAAAGCATCAAAGTCAATAGTACCATAATAACGACCCTTCGTATGAAAGTACGGAGGGTCTAAATATATCAGATCCCCCTCCTTGGCCGTTTCAGTAGTAATTGTGTAGTCTGCAGCAATAAACTCCGATCCCTGGATATGTTTAGACCAATCCATGATGATTTTTTCTAAGCTGTCGGGGGATATGCCTGGACGGGTATGATGTAAGGAGTTGTTAAAATCTCCGTTTGCATTGAAGCGAATTAAGCCATTAACACAGGTCCTGGACAAAAACAGAAGATCTTCAGGAGAACGATTTTTGTTGAAGTCATCTCTGATTTCGTAATATGCCTGATATCCTTCTGTTTGCAGCTTTGTCCAACGCAACTTGTATGCTTCAGATAATTTAACCGGATTATTTTTGATTTCATTCCACAAATCAATTAACGGTACACAAATATCTCCGCAAACAGCGTCGGTTGGATTTATTGCATACAGCATTGAACCACCACCAATGAAGGGTTCGTAGTACCTATTGAATTTGTCGGGTAAATATTCTTTTATTTTTGCGGATTGGCTGCGTTTGCTGCCGCTCCACTTAATAACTGGTTTGAACATTTTAGTCCTCCGTGGATGTTGTTTCAGTTTCAATCAAAATTTCATGAGGATCTACATTTAGATAGTCGCACAAACGAATAAATGCAGCTGAAAGCGGAGATTTACCGTTTATGTATTCATATATTGTAGGTTTGGATACTCCGGCTTTTGTAGCCAATTCGTTGATGGTTTTAATATCCAAATCAATCATCTTTTTGCGAAGTTCTTTTTCATTAAGTATCAAATTTTTCATTCGGTGGTCTCGCTTTCAAACAGACTTAAACTGAGTTGCCCCAGCTGTTCCTCATTTTCTTCGACATGATTCAAGCGATTGGCTGCGATTTCACAGTAAGAATTATCCAGTTCAATACCAATGTATTTTCTTCCTGTCATTTTTGCGGCGACACATTCGCTTCCAGAGCCTGAAAAAGGAGTGAGCATAATATCACCTTCTCTGGAAGCCAGTTTAATCATTCGCTTAAGAATTCTTATTGGCTTCTGTGTCGGGTGTTTGCCATAAGCAAGCTCGCTTTTTTCTTTATTATTTGATATATCCCATACGGTTCGCATTTGCTTTCCGGGGGTTTTTAGACCATCATAAGAAAAATCGCCACTTTTTGAATACTCATAATCAAAATAGTATTCTCTTTTCTTTCCACCCTTATTGCACCACAAAATAGTTTCGTGGCTGGCTGTCAATCTTCTTCCTGCCAAATTAGGGAAAGCGTTTCTTTTGTACCATATAACCTCATTGATGATCTCAATTCCGAGCATTTGGCAAATAACATTGATAACACCAATGTTATGATATGTACCAAAAATCCACATGGAGCCAGTTGGCTTAAGGATTCTCTTGGCTTCGGTAAGCCATGCTTTAGTAAATGTCATGTAGGATTCAAAAGTAAAATCATCCCACTCTTGCATGACCTTATTCCAACTGCCACCCATACCCTGTAGCTCAACACTATTATCCCATTTCCATTCGCCACCTTTAGAAAGGTTATACGGCGGGTCTGCAATAATTAAATCAATGCATGAGTCTGGCAATTTCTTCATTTCAGATATACACTCACCATTGATAATAGTGTTAATCGGCAATGTATTCATATACAATTCCTCCTTGCGTGATAAATATAGCACACCAAGCAGAAAAAGTCAATAAATATTAACTAATAGTTAATTATTTTTAACCATTTGAAAACTCTTTTATTGAGTATTTGTCACAATATAATAAATTTTAGACAGAAAAATAGTTTATATTTCATATATATTTATTAACAGAGATAAAAAATTATTGAATAAATGGAGTAAAAAACAGATATTATACTTGAGATGTAAGAATTCGTATATCAGGTCTTAGGGTGTCCCTAACGAGGTGTTTGGTAGTGTAGCCATCCGAACACACCGCTTGTTTCACAACGAAGCGAAAGCAACCGATTTGGACAATCTGTCTATAATTGGTCTGCTCGCTGAGATTGTGTGAAAAGCGGGGAAGCTACCGTTTGGATATCCAAATGGTCTGCTTGCTAAGATTATACATTTAATCGAACAAATGAAATTAAGGCACAGCCTACTGGATTTTTCTCCGTAAGTTGTGCCTTGTTTTTAGTTATATATTACTTGCTCGTTCACAATTTCCATTGCTCGATTGCGAATGTTATTCATCTTCCGCACCCACAATATTGGGCTATCCGATTTTAATTTTTCCGTAACATTTTCTTTTTCGGCAAGGTCTTTTACTAACCGAGAAAAAAGATTTTGAGCCTGTTCTTCGATGTCGGCAAGGTATGAATCGAGCTTACCGCTTGTCAGCAAATTGTAGTAATGCACTTTATGATTTTGCTTCAAATATCGTTTGTGTCGCATTCCCCAAACGCCGATATTTGTTTCTTTTTCTTCCGCCGGTAACGAAAGATTAGGCAATAAATAATCACCCGCCTGCATATAAGCACCGCCGTTATTTTCAAAAATTGTTTTCATATCTGATCCTCCTTGATTTTTAGTAAGTTCATTATACGAAAAACAAACCCAAATTGCGAATGTGCGGATTATTGTTTGAATATGATGTTCGACTATCGGTAAAACTGTATTTCGCCAAATCCCTTATGAACATCCGCACCAAAAGGGGTTAAGTTCTTATAGGACTTAACCCTTTTTTGTTTTTATTGTCGCTTTTTCCTGATCATTATGTTATCATTATGCCACTCTGAAGATGGGTGGTGGACAGCGTGAATCCAGACTCAAAGGCAGCTAAAAGGCCTTTTGCGGAAAAACATTCAAAGTTGAATTTCTTGTTTGGTTTGCTATTGCTATTGTTTCTTATTGTCACATTTGGTTTCGCAGTATATATCATTGTAAAATGCATTGCTACTGGCGTGACCGCTGCTGCAAATTGGTTAGCCTCCCTCGCTTCAAAACTTGACGCGGTTGTTATAGTGGCTTTAATTACTGGTTGTGTTTCCATTGTTGGTGTTTTGATAAGCTCAATTGTTGCAAAGCGCATTGAATATAAGCGAAGCCGGCAAGAATATCTTGCTAAAAAGCGTGAAGAACCCTATGGCCAGTTTGTTGATATGGTTTATAAAATTCAGCAGAACACTAAAAAAGGCGGTAGTTATACAGAAGTACAGATGTTGGAAGATTTGTCACAGTTTTCAAAACAAATCACCCTTTGGGGTTCTTCAAGGGTAGTAAATAAATGGGTGAAATTTCGTGAAAACGGTACAAATCCAGAATTAGCCCAAAAGAATCTCTTGTTACTAGAAGATATTATGAATGAAATGAGAAAGGATTTGGGTTTAAGAAAAACAAAAAAGGGAAATCTTCTTGCTTTCTTTGTCAACGATATTAAGAAGGCTATTAAATCAATGAAATAGCTTTCAATTGGGATGAATACCTCTTGCCAACTACCAGCAAACCGTTGATATTACTGCGTTTGTCAAAAAGTTCTGTATCACCACTCGCACCAACTCCATGAAAAACCGCCGGCACCGGCGGTTTTTCTGCATCTCCGACATAACAGATGCCGGAAAGAACCGCACTATCCGTATTATTGTACACCGCGCCTGCTATGATGGAACCATACCGGAAAGGCAGGTGCGGTTCATGTTTTATTACAGCAAACGAAGTCATCGCAGGATCGTCCACACGCAAGCGTGTTTTCTCGTCCGCGGCTTTGCCCCGGAGACGATCGGCACGTTCGAGACGTTGTCCGAGGCGCTTGATGCCGGGTACAGGCTCTGCAGACGCTGCAATCCCATCCTCCGTCAGTATCGAAAAGAGCAGATGGCTATCCTCGACTATTGCCGGGAAAACGGTCTGTCCTTTCATCTGAATGACCGGTATCTTTCGATCATCAGCCCGATCAGTCAGTGGCGCGTGACCGTCAGCCCGAGCGGGACGACCATGCTGTACCACAAAAACACAGAATTTCGTGCTTCTGACGCAGCGTCTGCAATTCGCGGCTATCACAACCAGCGTATCCGCTTTCAGAGCTTGCTGCAGCATTTCACCTACATAACGAGTCACGATGCATACCGGATGCATCACCCGGGAGCGCCCCGCGCTGCCCTTACGAAAAAGCCGCCGAAGCAAAAGGAACCGCCCAGAAAGGGCACAAAGCGCTGGCACAAGGAGCAGACGCGGCGCAGAGCGGCCGAACGCAGGCGCGCGATCCGCAATGTGCTGGCGCTCATCGATTCGCTCGATGTCGGTTACGCCGCGCACCCGGCAGTTTGAAGCTGCGCTTCCCACAACACAAAATGACAGAGCCAAGGGCGGATTGCCCTTGGCTCTGAAGTTTTTCCGCTCACCGCAGGCCGTGCATGAAGCCGTCCATAGCGGTCGCGTGGATGTCGCCGCCGATGACGCGGTTGCAGTAGACGAACAGCTGCGCGAGCACCGTGTCCGATGTTCCGGCATAGTTTGTCACGCGATAGGTGTAGACGCTGCATGTCTCGCCGGCGTAGATGGACAGGTCGAAGCCCTGCTGCTTTTGCAGGGCGTTGTAATCGCCGAACACGCCGTCAAATGTGCGCGGGAGCACGATCTCCTGCGCAGTTTCGGTCGCAGGATCAGCCTCCCAGCCGAGCGCGCGCAGATATGTGATGCGCCCCTCGGTCGTGGTGACGTTGTAGTGCGCCGAGAGTACGCCGTCGTTGCTGCGCCAGATAACCAGAAGCGTCAGCACCACCGCCAGCGCGATGAGCGCATAGACGGCCGTTCGTCTTGTCCAATGAAAGGATTTGAGCTTCATAACCACACCCCGGAACAAACCTATTCAAATTTGCCGCCGGATATGCTATACTATTGCTGTTTGACGATCGAGGAGGGGAGCGACATGATCCGTCTGGACAAATATCTGGCCGACACCGGCGCCGCTTCCCGGCGCGAGGCGAAGATGTATATCCGCCGTGGCGAGGTCACAGTCGACGGCGTACCTGCCGCTGCGCCGGAGCAGAAGGTCTCAGAGACGGCAGTCGTCTGTCTGCGCGGGCAGCCGCTGCACTATCAGACATGCCATTATTATATGCTCCACAAGCCGTCCGGTGTCCTCACGGCGACGAGCGACCGCAGTCAGCCGACCGTGCTGGATCTGTTCCCGCCGGAGCTGCAGCGCTTCGGTCTTGTTCCGGCCGGACGTCTGGATAAGGACACGACCGGGCTGCTGCTCATCACGGACGACGGGGACTATGTCCACCGCGTTATCACGCCGAAGAAGCACGTACCGAAGGTCTATTTTGCACGCACGGACGGGCTGCCGACGAGCGCGGATGCCGAGCGCTTCGCGCAGGGCGTTGTGCTCGGTGACGGGACGCAGTGTCTGCCCGCGCGGCTCGAATGCCTGCCGGAGCAGGGCGGCTGCCGCGTGACGGTCTATGAGGGGAAATACCACATGGTAAAGCGCATGCTCGCCAGCTGCGGGACGCCGGTTTCGCAGCTGCACCGGCTGTCGATCGGAGCGCTGACGCTCGATCCGACGCTGGCTCCAGGGGCTTATCGAGAGCTGAGCGCGGAGGAAGCAATGCTTGTTTTTGAAGAACCCGCTTCGTGATAGTTGACAAAACCTTGTAGAATTATCCGTCTATCTCACGAAATTTCGAAAATTATTCACAAAAAACGACCAATTCTCTATTGAAAAATGCACATAAATCGGCTATGATGTAAGGCAGGAAATTGGTAGGTGCTGTGGGCGACTGCGGCGGCCGTTCGTAGGAGGAAAAGATATGTCGAGCAGAATTTTTCAAGGCGTGATCGTTCAGATGAAGGATGCAACTACGCGCTGCATCGGTGTTGTGGACGAGCAGGGATTCGTGATCGCTTGCAGCGAGCTCTCGATGATCGGCTCTCGCCTGGATGATTTTCAGGCTGCAGTCGGAGAAGTGCAGGAGCAGCTGTTTTCGACCGACGCGCGCACGTATAAGATCCTTTCGGCCAGCACGGCGCGCTTTGAGTATGCCGTGTTCGTGGAGGGCAATGACCAGACGGCGCGCAGCATCTGCATTCTTGCAGCCGTCGGCATGACGGAGGCCAGCACGAACTTCGAGGAGAAGCACAACAAGGCTGCATTCGTCAAAAACATCATCTCGGACAATATCCTTCCGGGCGATGTGTACGTGCGCGCCAAGGAGCTGCACTTTACCACCGATGTCTCGCGCGCCGTGCTGCTGGTGCGGCAGGTGAACGTGACGGACATCGCCGTGCTTGAGCTGATCCAGAATATGTTCCCGGATCGGCAGCATGATTTCGTGCTCAGCGTGAGCGAGTCGGACATCGTTGTCATCAAGGAGATGGCGCCCGACGAGACGTCGGAGGATGTCTGTGCGCTGGCGGAGACGATCGAGCGCGCCGTGCAGACGGAGCTGCACGTGCAGACGGTCATCGGCATCGGTACGGCGGCAAACCACCTGCGCGAGCTGGCTGACCGCTACAAGGAGGCGCAGGTTGCCATCGAGGTCGGCAAGGTGTTTGAAAACGAGAAGCCGGTCATCCACTATGACAACCTCGGCATCGGCCGCATTATTTATCAGCTGCCGACGACACTGTGCGAGATGTTCCTGTCAGAAGCGTTTAAGAAAAACCCCATTGAGGCGCTCGACGAGGATACGCTCGACACGATCAATCGCTTCTTTGAAAACAACCTCAATGTTTCGGAGACGGCGCGCAAGCTCTACGTTCATCGAAACACTTTGGTATACCGGTTGGAAAAAGTCAAGAAGATCACGGGCCTGGATCTGCGCGAGTTTGAGGATGCCATTCTCTTCAAGGTCGCGGTCATGGTAAAGAAATACCTCGATTCTCAGAACACCGCCAAGTTCTGAGTTCGCATCCGGGCGGGCGCAAGCCCAACATATTGGAGGACATCTTATGGTTCAAATGAACGATGTGAGGATGGTCTACGGAAACACGGAAGCCGAGGCGCTCAGTGGCGTCAGCTTCACGATCAACGAAGGGGAATTCGTGTTTCTGGTCGGACCGTCGGGCTCCGGCAAGACGACGATCATTAAGCTGATCACCGGCGAGCTGAGTCCCACATCCGGACAGATCACGGTCAATGGCTTTGACATGCAGGGCATCAAGCGCCGCAAGCTGCCGAAGCTGCGCCGGACTCTGGGCGTCATTTTTCAGGATTTTCGCTTGATCGACAAAATGACGGTGTATGAAAACGTTGCGTTTGCCATGCGTGTGGTCGGAGCGTCCAATAAGGAGATCCGACGCCGTGTGCCGCAGGTGCTCGAGCTGGTCGGCCTTGTCGACCGGGAAAAACGCTATCCGGCAGAGCTGTCCGGCGGTGAGCAGCAGCGCGTGGCGATCGCCCGCGCGCTCGTGAACAATCCGCGCATGATCATTGCCGACGAGCCGACCGGGAACCTCGACCCGGTGCGCAGTCTGGAGCTGATGCTGCTGCTGGAGAAGATCAACGAGCTCGGCACCACAGTCCTTGTGGTGACGCACGAAAAGGAACTGGTCGACGCTTTTTCCAAGCGTGTCATCTCGATCGACACCGGAAGAGTCGTCAGCGACGGATTGGACGGGTACTACGGATATGAAGCTGAATAGATTCAACTACCTGATCGCGCAGGGCGTGAAGAACATCTTCACGCACGGCTTCATGTCTTTCGCGTCGATCACGATCATTATTGCGTGTCTGCTCATTATGGGCAGCTTCTCGATGCTGACGCTCAACATCGACAAGAATATTGACCGCCTGCAAAACCAGAACGAGGTCATCGCCTACGTCGATGAGACGCTCTCGGAAGATGAGGCGCGTGCCATTGAGCCGAAGATCGCTGCGCTCGACAATGTCGCCTCTGTCACGTTCGTCACGCGCGAGCAGGCGATGCAGACGTTTACGGCCGAGTATGACTCGGATCTCTTTGACAACATTGACGCGTCGGTTTTCCGGCATCGCTATGTTGTGACGCTCGATGACCTCTCACTCATGAAGGATATGCAGACCGCGCTCAAGAACATCGACGGCATTGCCGATGTCACGGCGCATCTGGATTACGCGGAAAACTTCATCACGTTCCGGAACATTGTGAGCGTTGTCTCCGTCGTTCTGATCGTGATCCTGATCGCGGTATCCCTGTTTATCATGACCAATACCATCAAGCTTGCCACGTTTGGCCGCCGCGAGGAGATCGCCATCATGAAGATGGTCGGCGCGACGAACCGGTTCATCCGTCTGCCGTTTGTGGTGGAGGGCTTGGTGCTCGGTCTGGTCGGCGGGCTGGTGGCGTTCCTGCTCCAGTTCGGGCTCTATAGTCTGATCGTCGGCAAGATCATGTCCACCATGGCGGCCGGTATCATCACGGTGCTCCCGTTTTCGTCTGTGGCGCTGCCGCTGCTGCTGGTGTTCCTTGGTGTGGGCGTGCTCGTCGGCGTCTTCGGCGGACTCACGGCCATTCGCAATTACCTGAAAGTCTAAGGAGGAAACGAATGAAAACAAATCGCAAAGTCGTTCGATCCGTTATTTGTGTGCTGCTGGCGCTGATCTTTGTCGTCTCGCTCATGACGGCGCTGATCCCGGTCAACGCATCGGCTGCGTCGCAGTCGGAGATCAATCAGCTCACGCAGCAGCGCAAAGAGCTGCAGGCCAAGCAGAAGGAGCAGCAGAAGACCATCAGCAACCTTCGCGCCAAAAAGGCCAGCATCGTTGAGCAAAAGGCCGCGCTGGATCAGGAGATGAACCTGGCGCAGCAGGAGATCGAGGTCGTTAAGGAGCAGATCACTGCCTATGACCAGCAGATCGAGGACAAGGGCGTCGAGCTTGAGGCCGCAAAGCAGGAGGAAGAGGCACAGACGGTGCGCTTCCGCGGCTGCGTGCGCCATCTCGAGGAGTACGGCCAGATGTCCTACATTGCCATCCTGCTCGAGGCGACCAGCCTCTCCGATCTTCTTGCCCGTATGGACATGGTCGGCGAGGTCATTGCATACAATAAACAGGTGCAGGCCGACATGACGGCTGCCCGTGAAAAGGTCGAGACCGTCAAGGCCGAGCTTGAGGACGCCCGTGTTGAGCTGCAGGATAAGCAGTCCGAGCTTGAGACCAAGCAGGTCGAACTGCAGCAGAAGTCCTCCGAGGCCGCCGCACTGCTGGCAAACCTCGAGTCTAATATTGATGCCTATAAGCAGGTGCAGGATCAGTACGCGCAGCAGGAGCAGGCCGTGCAGTCGCAGATCGACAAGCAGGTCGAGGAGCTGCGCCGTCAGGAAGAGCAAAACAAGAAAAACGACCCGAGCTATGATCCGGGCAAGGTCAACGGCGCAACCGGCTCCATGATGTGGCCGTGCCCGTCCTGCCACACGATCACGTCGCCCTTCGGCTGGCGTTATCACCCGATCTATCAGACGCAGAAGTATCACTCCGGCGTGGATATCGGCGCGAGCTACGGCGCGACGATCGTCGCGGCTGACGGCGGCACGATCATCACGGCGGGCAGCGTATCCGGCTACGGCAACTGCGTGGTCATCAACCACGGCAACGGCATCACCACGCTCTACGGCCATATGAGCTCCATCGCCGTGCGCGTCGGTCAGAAGGTCTCCAAGGGGCAGACGATCGGCTATGTCGGCTCGACCGGCAACTCCACCGGTCCGCATCTGCACTGGGAGGTCACGGTCAACGGTGTGCGCCAGAACCCGCTCAACTATGCGCGCTGATCGGACATATTTTGACGGAATGTAACTGCCGGGCAGCCGGAAAATGGCTGCCCGGCACATCTGCTGCATTGGGGGCTGCCCGATGCAGACGGAAAACAGATGCGGAGGGATCGTATGGACGAACACAAAACGCAGCAGCCGGAGCCGGAAATCGTGCCCGCACGCAGAAAAAGCGGCAGAATGCGCAGCTGGAAGGCGAGTATCCTGGCCTGTGTGATCTGCATTCTGGTCACGGCGCTGGTTACGTCGCTGATCTTTGTCGGCAAATTCGGCGGCAGCCGCAACTATAAGCTCGCGCTCAAATTCGCGCAGGTCAAGCAGGTTGTCGATAAAAACTACATTGGCGATGCCGACGACACGGCCATCAGCGATGCCGCGTCGAGCGCGATCATCAGTGCGATCGGCGATAAATGGAGCTATTACATGACGGCCGAGGAATATAAGGCCTATCAGATGTACTCAAACAATGAGTACGCAGGTATCGGCGTGACCATTCAGCTCGACGATAAGACGAAGGGCTTTCGCATCACTGCCGTGACGAGCGATTCGCCCGCGGCGAAGGCCGGCCTCAAGCAGGGCGACATCATCACGGCAATCGACGGGGAGGATGTCACGGGCAAGACGCTCTCGGACGTGCAGAGCACCATCCGCGCCAAGCTTAACAAGACGCTCAAGCTTACCGTGCAGGATACGGCTGGCAAGAGCCAGACGGTCACACTTGACTGTACGGTTATTTATACCGATCCTGTGACCTATAAGCTCATGGACAACGGCGTCGGCTATGTCCGCATCCGCAACTTTGAGACCGGCGGCGGCACGCGCGCCGTGCAGGCGGTCGACAAGCTGCTCGATCTCGGCGCAAAGTCGCTGGTGTTCGATCTGCGCGACAACCCCGGCGGTCTGCTCTCGGAGCTCATCACGATCCTCGACCACCTGCTGCCGCAGGGTGACCTGTTTGTGAGTGTTGACGGCAGCGGGAAAGAGACCGTTACGCAGAGCGACAGCGTCTGCGTCAAGGTGCCGATGGCGGTCATCGTCAACGGCAACACATACAGTGCGGCGGAGTTTTTCGCAGCCGCGCTGCGTGAATATGACTGGGCGACCATCGTCGGCCAGAATACGACCGGCAAGGGCCGCAGTCAGACGACCATCGCGCTTCCGGACGGCAGTGCCGTGCACATTTCGAGCCGCAAATACCTCACGCCCAATCGTGTGGATCTGTCCGAGCAGGGCGGTCTTGTGCCGGATGTGGTCGTGGCGCCGAGCGCGGACAGTGAGGTCGATGCACAGCTGGAGGCGGCGCTCTCCGCGGTGCGCTGAATGAAATCGTAACCACTGAAATTTCAATGATATAAGGAGACGGATTATGGCGATCGACAGCAGATATAGAATGAGTCAGGAGCGTCTGGACACGCTCAAGGAAGAACTGCACTACCTCGAGACGACCCGCGAGAAGGAAGTCGCGGAGCTCATCAAGGAAGCGCGCTCCTTCGGCGACCTGTCGGAAAACAGCGAGTACGACGAGGCCAAGAACACCCAGGGTCTG
>ERZ827088.1887-NODE-1887-length-23830-cov-51.368791_pt1 | contig 23830 bp, 18 predicted proteins | sample MGYA00519922_ERZ827088 | MGnify/ENA primary metagenome ERZ827088 (study PRJEB31778, sample SAMEA3449254) | human gut metagenome | biome: human gut; feature: human-associated habitat; material: faeces | place: United Kingdom | collected 2010/2012 ...
CCAGGTTCACTCCCTTTGCCTTCCAGTTGTCGCGTACGGCCTCGCACTCGGCGATCAGTGACTCCGGCGTCTGCGATGGCAGATGCTTCCATCCGAGGAAGTCGTTGCCCGCACCGCTCTCGCTTTCAAGTACATCGAAGGCCTCAAGAGCCTTGCCGACGTATTTCTTGTAATCTTCATCCTTGACAAAGGAGGCGCATCCTCCCAAATTGACTTTAACCATTTTCTTCCAAATTATTAAGGTTAACTAACTATGTATTCGTCTATGTATTCGTCTATGTATTCGTTAAACAAACCTGTTCAACCTGTTCAATCTGTTCAACCTCTCCAGCCTGTCCAAATCTTTTTGGTAGATAATCCTTAGCCGTCAATAATATGCCACCGGCACACTCTTTCTTACCCAAGGCATCTACCAACAAAAAAACATTTTGCAAAAAATAACCATTTTCGCAATAACAACTCCCACTTATCACGGATAATTTTAACGAATATGTTCGCCAAGGAATATTCATTCATGGGTACCGCCGCCAGTAACCACGACAGCACGCCAGTAAAGTAGGTCAGAAGTCGAATATGTACTAAGTGCCAAGCCCTTCGTGAGCAAAATAGCCGCTTTGGCTCACGAGCGTGACTCGCAGGCGGCCTTCGTGAGCGAACCAGGCGTTCCTGCTCACGAGCGTGACCCGCGGGCGCCCTTCGTGAGCAAAACAGGCGTTCCTGCTCACAAGCGTGACCCGCAGACGGCATTCAGACTCCTCATTGTGCGCATGGTTTTGAAAATAGCAGCGGCGGCCAAACTTTTGGCCGCCGCTGCCTATGGTATGGTCACCGGGTTGGGGCTAAAATACATGCTCCTTGTCCGGTGTCAAAGGAACACTATTTTTTGAAGTAATTGAAGTTGTTGTTGATGATGGCCTGAGGCAGGAGATCGCCATAGACCTCGTAGCGTCCGGACTTAAAGTTGCCTACCCAGTCCATCATGATCATTCCTGTTGCGGTGTTTAAAATAAGTGCACGCCAAATTCCCAATCAAAATAAAGCCAAATATCCAAATATAAATACGCCATTTTTCCAAAAAAAATATTCAAAATGAATTGAATTACAAAGGAATGTACTATCTTTGCACCAAAATATAATTCTATGGAATATAAGAATCGAATAGCAGATCAACTGCTACGTGATAAATTAGAGGCAATGGGTGCTGTCTTGATAGAAGGTCCCAAGGCTTGTGGCAAAACAACTACAGCAGAGCAACAGGCTAAAAGCATTATTTATATGGATGACCCTACCAAACAGCAGCAATACAAACAGATGGCGCAAACAAATATTAGCTTTTTGCTTGAGGGGGAAACTCCTCGTTTGATTGATGAATGGCAGGAAGTTCCCCAATTTTGGGATGCCATCCGATTTGAGGTAGACCATAGAGGCGAAGATGGACAATTTATGCTTACAGGTTCTGCGGTGCCTGCTGAAGCTAAAGATATTCATCATACAGGTACTGGAAGATACGGATGGCTTACCATGCGCCCTATGAGTTTGTGGGAATCCGGCGACTCTACTGGTGAGATAAGCCTATCGGATTTGTTTCTTACACCTGATAAAATAGGAGCTTTGAATAAACTTACATTGCCGATGCTTGCTTTTGTTGTTTGCCGTGGAGGGTGGCCTAAGGCTTTGCAAAAGAAAACAGAAAAGGCATCACTATTGCAGGCGACAGAATATTATAAAGCGATAACAAATAGCGATATATCACGAGTTGACAACGTAAAACGAGATGCCGAACGGGCAAAGAGAATTATGCGTTCTTATGCCAGACATCAAGGCTCTCAAGCAAGTATCGCGACAATCCTTGCCGATATATCAGCAAATGAACCGGAGGATGTAAGTGATGAAACAATAGATTCATACCTTACTGCCTTGCGGAAAATATTCATAATAGAGGATATGCCGGCGTGGAATCCCAACTTAAGAAGTAAAACCGCTGTTCGCACATCAGACACAAGGTACTATGTCGACCCGTCAGTTGGTGTGGCAGCTCTTGGACTAGGTCCTAATGATTTAATTAATGACCTGAATACATTTGGGTTGTTTTTTGAGGCAATGTGCATTCGAGATCTTAGGGTTTATGCCGATGCCTTGGATGGCTCTGTATATCATTATAGAGACAAGAATGGTTTGGAATGTGATGCTGTGGTACATTTGCGTAATGGCTCATATGGTCTTATTGAAATAAAGTTAGGTGGAGAAAAGTTGATTGAGGACGGTGCAAAAACCTTAATGGCACTTTCAAATATCATAGACACCTCCCGAATGAAAGCCCCTGCTTTTTGTATGGTGCTGACAGGTGTTGGTGACTTTGCCTATAAACGAACAGATGGAGTGTATGTTGTGCCGATTGGATGTTTGAGATCATAAGTTTTGACATTCAGAATAATAATAGTTAATGTAAGCAATGATGCATGGATAAAATCTGTAACTTCGATATTGTAATCAATACATGTCTTGCTGAGATCAATCCGACCTCGCTAATGCCGGATTTCGATAAGAACGGTTTTTTGTTATCGGTCATCAACGGATTTGCTTACACCCGCAGGCGGCCTTCGTGAGCAAAACGGGCGTTCCTGCTCACAAGCGTGACCCGCAGGCGGCCTTCGTGAGCAAAACAAGCGTTCTGGCTCACGAGCGTGACCCGCAGGCGCCCTTCGTGAGCGAAACAGGCGTTCCTGCTCACGAGCGAGACCCGCAGGCGCCCTTCGTGAGCGAAACAGGCGTTCCTGCTCACGAGCGAGACCCGCAGGCGGCCTTCGTGAGCGAAACGGGCGTTCCTGCTCACGAGCGTGACCCGCAGGCGGCCTTCGTGAGCAAACTGACAGTCGTACTTTATCGAATGCTTACACTCAGAGTTTACTGTTCCCTATAGTGGAGAAATGACTCTTCACAAAAGCGGTGAGAGGCCTGAGCAAGACCTCTCACCGGAACGCAAAATTAGCAAAATTGCCGTTAATAATCAAAGGGTAAGATCAGAAATTCATCGGTGTGGTGTGATCAGTCGTAAGCATTCGGTAAACCCCGTCTTTTCCGCATAACTCCACCGGAGTATCTTTGCGGTTCATAAATAAGGAACCGTATGCACATTGTTATTTCATATACTCGTAGATGAAAATAGGAAAAGAATTTAATACAGCAACACTTCTATTGGGTTTGACATGGAGCAAGAGTTGCCTTTCGAATATTGATAGCTGATTGACAACAGACTTCTCCTTTGGCATCGCATTTACTCCTGCTATAAGCAAGTTAGCTTTACTGACATTCATCTGCTTAAGAAATTGCCAGTTGTCTTTCACCTTCATATACTTTTCCTTGGTCGGCGTTTCGCCATCCTTGAGCAAGATGTGGTCGAGACTGTCATAAGCCGAAAAATTACGAGCCAGACGTTTGAAATCCTTACACTCTTCTCTGCTTACTACATAGTTGGCATAATCGTTGTCGGGAAGTTCCTTGGTATAGCGGATGGACTCAATCATCGGGTAGTTGATGTAGAGCTTTCCGTTCTCGGTTTCGTCTGCAAACAATGCCAGCATCTCTTCTACTCTTTGATTGATTTCTTCAAGCGAAAGGTGAGAGTGTTGGAAGTCATAGTCAAAGAATAGGAATATTTCCGAAATGTCTGAACTTCTGATACCGTTCAAGATGGAGTCACCTCTTGCTGCCAAGCGTTCTCGCATGACAGAAACAATATCTCCACCGTCTTCATATTCCTTCAGCTCATTGTAAAGGTCATATATGTTATTCCCGAAAGAACAAATGATATTGTCATTTACCTTCGGGAAATAGAGTCTTTCCAATGTTCTATACAGGCGAGGCTCACGCTCGTCGCCTTCAAATACAAACAGAATCATAGGCCAAAAGTTCCGCCTCTATATAGTTTCTCCAAGTTATGGGCAAAACGAAGTTCCTTGTCCGTCAAGTCACATATAGCCTTTATTTCGTTGTTCCTGAGGATAAAGAAACAATCAGGACGAAGCAAGTCATTGGAAAGAAGGAATGTGTCGTGGGTGGTTACGAACACCTGGTTGTCGCCTTCAAACAATCGCTTGCAAATCTTATATGATAGTTCGTGGTGGTAGAAAGCATCAAACTCGTCGATGAAGACGAACGAAGCGTTGTCCATCTCTTTCAGCCAATAATACTGCAACTCCAGATTCCTTGTGCCTGTGGATGCAACCCATTGGAACGGAATTCTCACACCGTTCATTATGCAGAAGAGAATGTTGTCGCCCTTCGTGTTAGGTGCAAACTCATACTCCTGACCACTTACTTCTTTCAAATAAGCTGCAAAGTCGTCAGCAAGGTTGTTCTTTATGATATACTCTTCCACGTTGCTGCCACCTTCCTTCAAGCCAATGAATTCACGGTAGTCGAGACTTCTGAAGAATAGCATATTCTCTACGAAATCGCGAAGTTGTAGCAGGGCATGGTCTTTGGGAAGTGGCACAGAACTCAATAGATAGTTTACTATAGAAATGTTGTTGGCACTATCTTTAAGATTCTGAATGGCAACGGCGGTCAAGCCAAATTCTTCGGAAATAGCCAATTCGTCTTTGTCTTTAACAAGAATCTCTTTTTTGTCAACTGTTAGCTTTTCGCTGATGATATCGCCTTTCAGTTCCGATGCTATTTTACTGTAACTGTATACTACCACATGACCGTCGAAAGAAAATGTGTAATCGAAATCAACCGGCTCGTTGTGGCATGACGCACATGCATAATTCAGATAGTAATCAGGCTTCTTCCACTTGTGAGAAAGATGGTTGGCAATGTCGAATATTGCCAATCCGAAGTTCGACTTACCGGCTCCATTCGGTCCGTAGATAATACCGTTCTTTACAATGCCATTACGTACTGCATCGTTATTGAACGTATAATTGCTCGGATGAGACAAGTCCCACTCGATACGATTCTTGAACCCTCTATAGTTCTTAACTGCAAATCTCGTTAACATGACAATATTGATTAGTGATATTTTGACTACAAAGGTACAAAAAAACAACGTATCCGTAAATAAATTACGGCATATACTGGATCAGGGATTATAGGTATATTAAATTGAATAACTCAGAGTTTACTGTTCCCTATAGTGGAGAAATGACTCTTCACAAAAGCGGTGAGAGGCCTGAGCAAGACCTCTCACCGGGACACAAAATCAGCAAAATTGCCGTTAATAATCAAAGGGTAAGATCAGAGATTCATCGGTGTGGTGTGATCAGTTCCACTTACCACTTACTAAGGTTGGTGATGGTGTTGTTGAGGTTCTCAAGACGCTTGTTGTAGCAGTACTTGAGGTTGTCCATCACATCGTCGAACTCCATATTCTCGTCACCGCACAGCCAATGCTCATCCAGATAATTACCGACCTTCCAAATCTTTCGGTTATACTCATCGGAAAGCCTGTTTGCGGCGCGCCTCTCCTCCACGACTCTGTTGGCGACATCAATCAAGTCTGGGTAGACATCCGCCCAGCGAGCCTTGACCCTATTGATGTAGTTCTGATCCTTCATCAACAGAGGCCACCACATATAGTACCTCCTTGGGTTCTCATTATTATTAATGGCCCTTTCGATGAGAAGTGAACTCCATGTGTGATAGTAGTACGCGTTCTTTTCCGTGTCCACATTCGTGAAGTTCTGGCTGTCAAAGTCCCACACCGGCCCGGCGCAGAGTTTTCCGTCCCCGTCCTTGTACATGTAGACACTCTTCGGATGCTGTATCTCGTCGTTCATCGCGATCTCGTAGACAAACCAGTAGTCGATCACTGAGTTGATGTCGAGACTCTTGTAGGCCTCTGTGTAATTACCATTAGTAAGGTTGCTCTCGATGGCGTTGATGTAGGTTTTCAGACTCTCGAAAATCGCGCTGCCATCATATGTGGTGCCATTCGTCGCTGTGACCGTGAAGTCATCCTTGAACAAGCAAGGCAATTCACGCGTTGAGGTTTTGAATCTCCAGGTCTCGTCGTAATTATTGTCGAACTCGATAAGGTAGCTGCAATCCTTCACGGTAGGGCTGGTGTTTGTCTCGACAACATCCTCAAATATCGGGTTTGTCATTTTCAGCCTGTTCTTATTGATCTTGATCTGCTCGCAGAAAAGATAGTTGCCGGCGTGGATGCCATTGATGACCAGCTCGACATTCTGCCCTGAAGGATTCCAGACCAGTCCCTTACCTAAGGTGCTTCCGTCTGTCGGCCCGTTGATGAAATGGTTCTGGATAGTCTGGGCGATGTTGAACGCCAGATAGTTACGAATGAGTGACATGTCCGTCCACGGAGAGAGCAGAATCCATCTCCTGTGCTCCTTCATCCCAAGGATGCCCGCCTTTTTGTTCAGCCTGATAGCCATCGGCCTCTTGTCGTAATTGGATGACGTGTTTCCTCTGAGCCTGATGCTGCAACCGGCCTTATTCAAGTCCGCCACACCGTTTTTGTAGACAGCGATGTCGTCGGCCTCGCTCCAGTCCGTGCCCTTTGCAGGGATGGCGAAGTCAAGGAAGCTGACTGTTCCCGGAGTGTTGACATTGACAACCACCACCGGCAGTCCGGTGTTCGTGACGGTAACGGTAAACACCTTTCTCTGCGTGCCGCTGACAAGGGTATATTCAACAGGAGTCCGGAAATCCTGGCTTGACACACCGCTTTCCTGAACCTCACCGTTGCAAAGAACCTTCACTCCTTCAGGTACCGTGAACGTCGGTACAAGCGTGAAGTTGTAAAGGTAAGGGATGCAGCAAGAGACCGTGCCGGCGTCCTTGTCGATCGCGCAGCTGAAATCCTCCGCGGCCTTGACTTCGGTCTTGGAGGTACTGGCGTTCAGAACCGCCGTCTTCTTCAGAAGGCTTGACTCGTTCTTGGCGATTTCGAACCCGAAACTCTTGAACTCCAGTGGAGTCGTGCTGATGTTTTCGACCGTGCAGTTGTTCTCCGGCTTCAGGTCATCAAGGTTCAGAGGGATGTCGTAGCATGCTCCGGCCTGGAAGTCTACGAGAGCATTGACCTCGAATGACACCTTGTGGGAGTCAGTCAATAATTGAATCTCGATCTTGTCACCTTTCTTGATGCCTGGCGCGATGGCGGCATACACGACAGCCTTCCTGCCAACCGAGATTCCACCTTCCTCATTCTTCGCCAGTTTCACAGTGATCTGGGATGAGGTCTTTCCGTCAACAGCGGCAAGACCCGAAGCCAGATTGGTTAGATCCATCGTGAAATCACCGGTCCAGGCGCGAGGCGCCGCGATCCCTTCAACTTTCTGTCTGAATATGATGGACTGGAGTCTCTCCGAGCTTGCGACCTCGTCAAGCTTGCTTCCGAATGTCACCTCCGCCTTCAGGAAGGACACCAGAGGCTTGAATATGAACCCATAGCCTCCATCTTTTTTGACGGGAGTGTCGCTGGCCTTCACATCGTTGGCGGCGATAGAAGCTTCGTCCGTGTAGTACTGCACTGAGGCCACATTGACCGGGATCGCTCTGCTGTCCGTCGCCCCTTCCACGTAAGGATAGTAGGCAAACCTTGGCGGGTCGCTTGTGTTCAGCGAGCCTTTGAACTCTCCGGAACTCACAGGAGTGGAGAATGTGCCGTCGAACGGGGCGTTAGTGGTGGTGTTTCCGAACACGCCGACTCTGTCTCCGACAGACCAGAGTATGCCTACCGATCCGTCTGCCGTCGGCTCGATGTCGATCTGGGTTCTTGTCACAGGAATCTGTCCTATTTCTCCGGTAAGGGAGATCGACTCCTGTCCCAGTACCTCCGTCTCGTTGTTGTCGGCGCAGGAGGCGGCCATCAGTGCCGCCAGCACCATCAGCACAGATGCTGAATATGTTCGCTTCATAACCTATGTGTTAAAGAGTTTAATCCATTTACCCATAGGTTAAGTCTTTAGGTCAGCCTCTACAGTCCGAAGCCCGTTCCTCCACTACTGTAGGAGGAGTCGTAGGATCTGGTACCCTGAGGCGCGTCACGAACGCATCGGATTGTAAAGTCCGCACCGGACTGTCCGTGACCGGTTGTTACGATCGGCGTACCTGACGATCCGTCTTTCTGAAGGTAGTAGATCATGAATGTATTACCTGGATTTGACGGGTCATGTATCAGGTTTCGATTGTATTTGGTCTTGGCTGCGTATCGCATGGTTCCGGTTTCGGTTTGGGCTCCAGAAGGCTTGTAACCGGCGAGATTGCCGGTAATCTCCTCACCACAGTACATTGGGATGAAGTAGAGCTCCTTCTCGTTCGGGATCCTCCACTTGCCCAGATCGTCGGTGCCTTCCTGGTAGTACTTCTCGCACCAGTCACCGTTCATGATCTCAGTGTACTTGAAGGTGTTTTTGGCTGGGGTTCCACCAGTAACTATTGTTTGTTGAGGCGTAGACTTGCTGTATGTGTATGTGTAATAATTCCCCAAATAGCTTGTTGTCAGTGTAACTGTCACATTGAATGATGTGAAATTGCCGTTGTCGCTCTTTATTTTAATTGTTGTCGATGCTGTCGCACCATTATTAGTTGATGAAAGGTTTATTGTAACCCTGACATTGAACACAGCTGACGTAACATTTACTTCGTTATCGGTTCCGATTTGATAGGTGTAGTTCTTAGAAGCATCGTATTTAGTGATCGTTATCGGGACAGTTATATTATGAGTCTTCTGGGAAGACCAACTCCCTGATGTTCCAGTAGGAATAAGCTCGCCAACTGTGATTTCAGGAGCATAGGTGTCTCCGCTTGCCGGAATGTTCAGATCCGCACTGGCGATCTTGAAAGCCTTAGGCAATGTACTCGCCGCATCGAAATTCTCGTGCTCAGGATACTCTCCGATCTGCATGTTGGTTCTCAAGGTCTCGTCCTTGAGGCCGTTCACTGTCACGACATAGTTCTCCTGGTCCCAGCTTGTGATGTCAGAGACTTCACCCGAGGTTGAGTTTGTGCCAAGATTCCTGACGCATCGTATCATAGGATTTGTCTCCATATTAGCCCAGGAACTGATTGCGGTACCCTCCAAAGCCCACCAGATACGGAAGCCCAGGTTTGTACTTGTCGCATAGTTCGTCGTCTCGAATGATATCTCTGTAGGCAGAGACTTCTTACCGCACCAGGCGAAGATGCATTGGCGGACGCTAGGAAGGTACCACCTTACCTCGTCCTCGTCAATTTTGCCGTCACCGTTGAGGTCTCTGTTTCTTGAGAGACATTCGAACATCGGATTGGCTCCGGTAGTGGTCATTATGTTGGCCGAGGTAGGAGGAGTCGCCCCTGTGAAGCCGTTTTGGGCAATGTTCACATAGTCGATCCACGTCTTGGTTGTTTTAGTGTTGATGATCTCCCAGGTGTTTTTCAATCCGTTCTGCAATTCCGTTCCCGGATAGTCGTCATCACCGGTGAAAGCGGCTGCCGGTGTCTCCTCCACAGATTCAAATCCGAATGGATTACCCACATTATCTTTATAGAATGTCTTGATTGACTCCTGCATGAGTGTAAAGCCACTGCCCTCGGTGTAGGTGCTGTGTCCGTCGGCGCTGATCTTGGCCTTGCCGATGGTGAATGACAAGATCCTGTCATCCGCGTTGACGAAATCCTTGTAAGGCTTGTCATTGTAGAAGTACTCGTCCACGTAGGCCTGCGTGTAGACATTGTCTCCGCTTATTATGCAGTGTGTCGTGGTGCCGACCTTTATCTCATCAATCAAGTCGTAGATGTTCACCAAGTTGGCGTCTCCAGGATAATTTGCGAATCTCGTCTGACTCTCAGGTTTGCCGAACTTCACCCAGGCGATGTCCTCAAAGTGCGGATCTGTTGATCCTTCATGAACGGTGAAGGATGTCATCTTTCCGTCTCCCGCAGGTACAGTGCCGCTGACAATGCATTGCTCGATGTTTGTCTTCGAGAATGTCAGCAGCACATTCTCGAAGTGTGCGTCAAGGTTGACGATGACGTGCGGGGACGGCTTGATGATCTGTCCCTCGGCTCCCGGCTGATTGTCGCTCTCCTGTTTTGCCTCGGCGATGATGTTCTTCACTCCGTTGACCGTTATCGTGTAGGTGTACCTTGCGTTACGTGTCACGGAGAAGTTGCCGAATTTCGTGTTTGACGCATCGGTGCTGTTGCCGAAGTCTCCGAGGTGGATGGTGTACTTCACGGTTCCTGTCACGTGGTCTGTCCCGCTCTCGCCCGGACCCTCGTAAGTACCCTCGATCACAACGTAGGTTGATTTGGCCGGAGCATAGGTGAATGTGCTGTAGTCACTCTCCCTTCTCTCGCGGTCGGCGTAAGACCATGAAGTCGGCGAGGCGGCCGGCTTCTGCACATTCTCCGGCATGTAGAATGAGAAAGAGTAATCGCCGCCGGCGGCCGGAGCCGCGATAGGAAGTTCCTCGAATTTGGTGAAGGTGTCGTCACCGGCATATTCATTCAGCTCATCCCTCTGGAGCAGGGTTGACGATGTGGAGTAGTTGTAGATGCTGTACTTCTTCGGAATGAAGGTCACCCCTGTCCCGCTCTTGAGAACGAAGATATTCTTGGAGACTATCCTCTTGAGGTGGAAGACCTTGTCGAAGGTGTTCTCGCCCGGTTGGAGAGTGATGGTGGCCGTGTTCTCTTTGTCGCCGTAGTGTCCCGACATCAGCACTGACGTGGAGGTGATGTCACGTCCAGAGGCGGTGATAGTGTGGTTCCTGAACTCGGCGAGCGTCTTCCCCGCCAGTTCATCCAGATTGACGACCGTGTACTTGTCGTAGTTGGCGATCGGGTACATGTACCATTCGCCGCTGGTCACCTTCCTGTCTCCGACGGTGAGCTGGTCCTCATTCAGTTCGATCTTGTAGAGCCAGTTGGTGTTGCTGTTCTTTCTTGTTGGCTCGCCAAGATTCCTGACCTTCACGATGATCGGTGTCGAGTTGGGTTGATTGGCGTTGTAGAAGAGGATAGCCATTTTCTCGACTTTTGTCTCCTGCTCCTCTGTTGCCCTTGTGACGGTTATCTCGTCCATTTCAGGCACCTCCATATTGAATGAAAGGCTTACAGGAAGCCCCTCCTTCACTTTATTCATAGGTTCCTCGTTCTGGCACCCGGCAAGAACGATAGCCGCCATGAATGCGGCCGCGAGTGTTCTGCTTGCTTTTCTCATTGTTTTTTCAGATTAATCAAAGGTTACTCCATTCTGGATCGAATCCCATTCGTCCACCTCGACGTTCTCCTTGGTGGATTTAATTTTAGTTACTTCGCTGCCGGCGCAGACGGTACTTTCCATGACCACTCTTTCCCTCCTTGAGTCTGGAGAGACATAGAATCGTTTGATGTTTTTCATTTTATTCATAAAACTTTATTTCAATTAGAATTCTGACATTACCAAATGTCTTCTCTTAAAACTGACTGAGACGGTAGCCGGCACTCTTGAGGTGCCATGCCGCCGTCTTGGTCAGTCAATCAGGTAGAGGCGGAACTACAATGCTTTAGTGATTGCCGCGCGGCTCAGTGCAGGGTCGTCGTAGAACATGTTCTCCACGCCACCCTTGTGGTCAATCTCAAGAAGTGACTCCGGAACTCCGAATTCCTTAGTGAGACATTCGTAAACGGCCTCGGCGCGTTTCCGGCTGAGTTTGTCATTGATCTTCTTGTTTCCGGTCGCGGCATCGGCGTAACCGGTCACGATGTACTTGATGTTGTTAGCCTTGATGATCTCGGCGAGCATTCCAAGGTTCACGCGTGAATCCTTGCTGAGCTTGCTCTTGTTGATCTCGAAGATCACGAAGTAAGGAGCGGCGATCGTGGTCTGCTTCTCGACAATCTGAGGCTGGGCTCTAAGTTCGCCGAGTTCCTTCTCGAGTCTGATCCTTTCAGCTTCGGACTCGCTGAGAGCCTTCTGGAAGTCGGCTATGTTGTTATTGACAGTCTTGACAACGGTCTTGCTCTTGTTCCATCCGCGTGGCGCGATGTTGTAGGTCAGACCAATCGTGGCGCTCAGCACACCTTCGCCCCAGCGATGACCCATCTCTCCGTCGAAGCGGTCATTGACAAACATTCCGCGAACATCGAGGTTTATCGCCCATGCGTCGCTCAAGCGGAAGTCATTGCTTGTTCCTATGCTGGCGGAAATCTCGTGGGATCTGGACTTGCCGTTGCCTGGCTCATCGTATGTCCAGGCGAATCCCAGACCTGCGTAGAGGCTTGGATTCCAGAAGCGGCCTTCCGCCTTGTAGCCGTGGAACGCATTGCAAAGATTGAGCATGGCATCCATCCTGACATCACCGAACGAGAATTTCTGCTTGTTCAGCCAGTAACCGCTTCCGCCCTTTCCGGGAACCTCCTTTCCTGTTGAGAACGCTTCGTCCGGACCTTGCTGGGTGGCTCCTCTCATGCTGAGTCCATTGTAGGCGATTCTCGCTCCGACAGCCGGGGTGAACCATTTACCTACGCTTATGTTCAATGCGGGAGCAAGCCTGTCTCCGAATTTTGCCTGCTTGTCGTGGTCTCCGAAATAAATCTGGGCTCCTCCTCCGACGTTGATGAACCAGTCATATTTGAAACGATTGGTCTCCACTTTGAATTTGTCTGCGGAATAGATGACGTTGACCGTTGTGTCCGTTTTCACTGACGGCTGGGCAAGTGCCGGGGTTACTGCCAGCACGGCTATAGCCGCTGTAATCAGATGTTTTTTCATATTGTCTTCTTATTAGTATTTTCTTGAAAACTAATTTATTATCATTGTTATGTTAATGTCTTGCAATGCTCTAAACCAATCAAAAGCAAAGATATAAATTATATTGGAAAAAATGCAACAAAAAAAGTATAAAATTCTCGTTATTCGTGATTTAAAAACATTTATTTGTATTCAGGACTATCCCCGAGCAGGAAGATGTTTCTCCCTACAAGATCAGCGGCTACTTTTTCCGTTTCTTTTTCTTGCCATCCACATAGCCGTAGCCATAACCATAGCCGTACCCGTAGCCATAACCATAGCCGTAGCCGTGATGGTGGTAGTCGGCGCCGTTGAGGATCAGCGACATGTTCGTGAGTTTCCGCTCCTGGTACATGGTCTCGATGTCAGGAAGCTGGCGACGGTCAAGGCGGCCGGCCCTCACCACGAAGAGCGTGATGTCGGCGACGCGGTTGGCGATCGTCGCGTCCGCCACAAGACCGACAGGGACGGAGTCTGTGATGATGATGTCGTAGCGGTTCCTCAGCTCGGCGAACATCTCGTCCAGCCTCTCGTCCATCAGGAGTTCGGCGGGGTTCGGCGCGATGGAGCCTGACGGGATGAGGTCAAGGCCTTCCACACCGGTCTCGTGGGTGATGATGTCGTCCAGCGCTATGTCAGAGTCGGCCAGGAAGTTTGTGATGCCTACGGTGTGGTGGTGGCTGTGCTTGCCGAACTGTGAGGTCAGGGTTCCCTTACGGATGTCAAGATCCACAAGGATCACCTTCTTCCTGGCGGAGATGAAACTTTTAGCCAGGTTGGCGGAGACGAAAGTCTTTCCGTCCCCGGAACTGAACGAGGTGCACATTATCACCTTGATCTTCTCTTTTCTTGAAAGGAAGGACATGTTCGTGCGGACAATCTTGAACGCCTCCGAGGCGAAACCCTCATTGTCCTTGTCCTGTTCCGGAATCACTCCGAGGAACGGTGCGGTGACTTTGCCCTGGATGTCTTTCCTGGTGTGGATCCTCGTGTCAAGGAACATGATCATCAGGAAGATGACTCCCGGCACGGCCAGTCCGAGCAGCAGCCCCAGAAGCAGGATCTTGTTCCTGCTCGGGGCGATCGGATCGCCTGGCCCGGAGGCTCCGTCGATCACCCTCGCGTTATTGTCCACCATCGCCTGGGAGAGGGCGTTCTCCTCGCGCTTGTTCAGGAGGAAGAGGTAAAGCGACTCCTTGATCTTCTGCTGGCGCTCGATCGAGAGCATCTGGCGTTCCTTGGTAGGGATGGACGAGACGCGGGACTGTGCCTGTGACTCACGCGACTGCGCGTCGTTGCGGCGGACATTGATGCTGACGATCATGTTGTCCACGGCCCTGATGATGGACTGTTTCATCGCCCTCAGCGAGGTGTTCAGCTCCTCCACGATCGGGTTCTTCTCGCTGCTGTCCTCGATGAGCTTGTCGCGGCGCAGCTTCACGGTGTTGTACTGGGCGATCTGGCTCTCGATGTTCATGTCGCTGATGCCCGTGTTGGCAGGGATCAGGTCGATCTCCCTTGTCGGATCCGTGAGGTAGTCCTTGATGTAGGTGGCCAGGCGGAGCTGGGTCTCAAGCTCCATCACGTTGGTGTTGTACTTCTGGGATTCACCGACATACATCCCGGCTGTCGTCGCGATGTCCACGATCCGGTTCTCGCGCTTGAAGGATTCCAGATGGGACTCCACGCCTCCCAGCTCGCTTTCGATGATGATGAGCCTCTCGTTGATGAACTCGGCGGTGTTGATGGCCACCTGGTTCTTGTCGTTGATGGCCTCCTCGTTGTAGACCGAGATCAGCATGTTCAGCACGTCTTCCGCCCTTGCGGAGGAGCGGTCCTTAAGGGAGAGGGTGAGAATCGAGGCCTCGTCCTCTTCCTGCCTGATGCCGAGACTGGAGACGAAGTAGCCGACCACCGACGAGAGGGGGTTCTTCGTCACTTGAATATGCTCGCCCATCCAGGAGGTCGTGTAGTAGTTGGTAGGGGCGATGATGAGCCGCACTCCCTCCACGCTGACCGTGTCCTTCATCCTGACCGACAATTTCTTGTCGCCGTCGACCGTACCGAAGTCGGAGACAATCACCTTGCCGCTGTCCACCGGGGTCACGACCATGCTCAGCCGCGTCTCGGGAGTCGTGTCCAGGAAGCGGACAGAGACCGGAGACTTCTTGTAGAGCTCCGTCATCTGGAGGCCGTCCTTGACTTTGTAGTCGATGTCGGCGTTGACGCGGCTCACAACCTCCCGCATCAGTTTCTTGGACCGGAACTGGAGGATCTCGTTGGCGACGTTCACCTTGTTGATGTAGTTGTCGTAGCGGTCAAGTCCCGCCGAGGAGATCTTGTTGGACGGATCCTTGATGATCACGGTGGCGGAGCGGAAATAGGTCTTCGGAGTCCTGGCGTACTGGAACCAGGCCAGGCTGCCGAACACTATCACGGAAACGACGAACCATTTCCATTTGGAGAGCAGGAAGAGCAGGATGTCGATGATGTTGACATCCTGATCGTTTCTGCCGGTGGTATTGTTTGTCTGCATATTCGTTGATTATAGGAGTGACGGGACTAGTCTTTTCTGAGTGTCGAGGTTGCCCAGATGACGGAGCTCGCGGCTGTGATGGCGCTCATGAACATTGTGGCGATCTGCATGCTCCTGTCCTCTCTGTCCTTCTTGCCGAACTTAGGCTGCACGTAGATGATGTCGTTCTGCTGCAGGAAGAAACAAGGCGACTGGAGGATGTTGCTGTTGCGGATGTCGTGGAAGTAGATCCGCTTGTCACCGTTCTCCTCCCGGATGACGGCCACCCTGTCGAGCCTTGCCTTGTTGGTCAGGTCGCCCGCGTTGGCGATCGCCTCCAGCAAGGTGATCCTGCCGCTCTCCACGGTGAACGTTCCGTTCTTGCTCACGGCTCCCCAGACGGTGTACTTGAAGTTGAGGAACTCCATGCTCACTATGGGAGCCTTGATGTAGTCGCCGTCGATGATCAGATTCTTGATCCTGTCCGAGGCCTGGCTCAAGGTGAGTCCTTCAAGATGGATGTTTCCAAGGATAGGAAACTCGATGTTTCCCTTGGCGTCGACCTTGTAGCCCGGCTCGTTGGCCGCCGGGGATGACGAGGCTGTTCCGTCCGAGGACATCTTGAACGAGCCGCTCTGGATGTTGAACGGGATGGCGAGCTCCGGCTGCTTGCAGCTGACCGTGATGCTGAGCCTGTCGTTGGCTTGGATGACGGCCTCGTGGGCGGAATCAAAAGGATACCCTGTGCCCGGGGTCATGTCGTTGAGGTAGACGTACTGCTTCGCCGATCCGCAGGAAACGGCCATGCCCAGAAGCGGGATCAGAAGCAGTTGTGACAAGCTAGTCTTCATTTTATGATCGATTTTATATTCTTATGACAAACAATGGCGGACTTATCGTCCGGAAGGCAAGTGAGCTCTCCGACCGGAACCCGTTCCGAAAGACTTGTGAGTGTGTCGTATAGCATCGACTGTAGGTTGGAGTCGCTGTGGATCACGGAGCAGCTCGGAAGCAGCGCGACGAAGGCGGCGACATCCTCTTTTTCCGTGAATATGTCGGTGTCTCCCTGCCTGAGGCGGACGAACCCTCCCACGGGGGCGGACTCGTCGCGGTAGCACGGGGTCTTCCCGCTCCAGGGGGTGCCGAACGCGACGGGCGATCCGTCGATCAGCCTGACGGCGGGATTGTCGTCGTTCAGCAGGTGTGATCCGGGAATATTCTTGAGCCACAGCCTTGCGTGGGTGCTTTTGCCCGTGCCGCTCTTCCCGAGGAAGAGATAAGCCTTTCCGTCCGACACGACGGCGGACGCATGGATCGACAGCCCCTCGCGGAGGATGACCGCCTGCGCGAACGCGATCCGGAGCATGGAGGAAAGGATGCTGCCGGCGGTGGCGGCATTAGTCTTGATTGATGCGTAAACACTTGAGAATAAAGCGTTTGCTATGAACGTACCCAAGACCTTTCCGTCCCGGCTGCCGCTTAGTTCGACGCAGTAGCGTCCGTCCTCTGTCCTCAGAAGCCTGGTGTGTCCCATGTCGTTGTCATCCGTTTCGACTTCCTTGGCATCTGACGGAATCTCAATGGGGTCCGCCTGTAGTGTGAGGCGGAGCAGCTCCCGGTGCGGCTCCGGCGCGGGCATCTCCCGCAAAGTGGCGCGGAAGTCCTTGAACGACGGCAGAAGCGCCTCGATGTCAATTCCTTCCGGAGCGATGACCGAAAAAGTCAGTCCCGCCACCTTGTATGAATATGTCCGTGTTTCCTCCATCATTTATCTTCTGAATCGGCCTTTGCTCAAGTCCATGACTGTACAAAAGTCGTTATTATTTTCTGAATTGTCCCTTGGCAAGGTCAAAAACTGTCCAAAACGCCTCTTTCGGAGCGAACCGCAAAGAGAATCCTGCCCTCCGCAGAAACATTCCCGCCGTCCCCAGCTTTCTCTTGAGCACACCGCTCTTTCCGCTCGCCGGGCCTGCCGAGGCACCCGTCTCCCGGTGCTGCCCGAAATTCCCGCCTTCCTCCACGATCCTCCAGAGCGCCCCGTAAGGCACAATCTTCTCTGAATATGGCAGTTCCGCCTCCGGCAGTCCAATTACTCCGACCAGGAACGAATGCAGCAACCTGCTCCATTTCACAATCCCGACACGGCGGTAGAACGCGAGGATCCGCCCGCCATATTCATCAATCTTTCCCCCCTCGCTGATCCTGTGGTATGCCATCGCGAGGTCGCACATCTGACGTAGTCCGATTCCTCTGCCGAGCGCGTGTTTAAGAATATGCGAGTTCAGCATCAAGGCGTTGAGGGCAGGGGAAGGCACCCTCAGGCCGTCCGCGATGTCCGTCGGGACGAATTCCCGTGTCTCGTCCAGCTCGCCGGACAGCCTGATGGCGGCAGGGGAGCGCAGGTCGATGATCGCAGAATGATGCTCGACATCGATGCCGTGCCATTCGTAGGTCTGGCTCCCGTCCGGCATCCGCGTCACCGTCACGCCGTGTCTCCTCACCAGCTCCACCGCCTTGTCATCCATTGTTTCCCCTGTCACCTTGGCGGGATCAGCGACCGGAAGAGGTGATTCTTTTCCCGGTCGCGGAGCCTGTCGAAGCGGCTGCCTTTCCGGAAAATAAAAATCAATGTCCCCGCACTCACGGTGCGAAGGATCAGGATAAAGCGCCGCGACCCCCTGGCCTTTCTGCAGCACCGGCCTAAGCCCTTCATTGACAAACAGTCCGGTGAGATCCTTAAGCGCGGCGTTCATCCGCCCGCTGAACTCCTCGATGGCATCCGCGATGACAATCCATTTGGCGAAAACCGCCGGTGAAGGCTGAAGCGTCTCGGGAAGAAGACAGATCCCGTCAAAGACCATTCCGGAGACCGACTGTCTTCTGGACATGGCGAACACCCGCTCCCATTCCTCCTCATTCAGCGGAAACAGTCCCCGGTTCTCAGGAAACTTTCCCCACAGACCCGCCCTCAGCAGGACGAGGAAAGCATCCCGCACTCTTTCCATTTCGCCAAAAGATTATGCACATCATTCCTCGCCGTCTGGATGTCAACCTCATACTCTCCGCAGAGACATTCCGCCATCTCCTCCTCCGTGAAGTCCATGTCTGAGAATCTCTCCCAGAGAAGGGCGGCCGTCTCGTTCAGGGTGATCACGTCGGTCATGTTGGCCTTGCCTCCGACAGCCTTGACGATCATGTACTTGCCGCCGATCCGGCGCAGGTTTAATGTGGAGTCCAGTCTCATTGTCTTAGAAGATCTTACCGCCAAGAATGGAGGTGACGGTCTTGAATATGATCTGTGTGTCCCTCCACAGCGACCTGTTCTCAAGGTAGTCCAGATCCATCTCAAGTCTTGTCAGCATTTTCTCAAGTGTGCCGGTGTAGCCGTTCGTAAGCGTGGCCTCGGAAAACAGCCCCGGACGAAGCTCGTAGAGACGCTCGTAGTCAGGGTTGACCTCCATTATCTTGTCGATGTAGTATTTTCTTTCCGGCCTCGGCCCGACGAAACTCATGTCCCCCCTGGCGACGCACCAAAGCTGAGGAAGCTCGTCCAGATGGTGATCCCTGAGGAACTTACCGACCTTGGTCAGCCGCTCGTCGTTCTTCTGGCAGAGTTTCGGCTTGCCGTCCGCCTCTGAGGAGTTGTTCATTGTCCTGAACTTGTACAGCGTGAAAGGCTTGCCTCCCTTCCCGATCCGTTCCTGCGAGAAAATCACAGGCCCCTTGCTGTCGCATTTGATGATGATCATGATGATAAGGAAAAGCGGGGAGAAGACAATCATTCCGCAAATGCTTGCGATGCAGTCAAAAAATCTTTTCAGGTTTTCGTCAATAGTACTCATACTTGTTCTAGGCAATGTCGCGGACATTTCGTTTGTTGTTGACATAGTATTTTCACTCATTTTGTCTGTTATGGCTCTTGGTAGGATCTACTGTTTAGTGCAAAGATAATGTTTCCGCATAAATATTCAAGCATTTTGAGATCATTTTTTCTTTTGTGAAGTTCTCCGCGAAGCGTTTTGCCGCCCCCGCGCTGAACTTTTTCCACGTCGCCTCGTTGTCTGTGATGGTGAGGATCGCCTCTGCGATGGCCTTGCTGTCCCGTGGTGCGACGTTTATTCCCGAGACCCCGTCCTCGTTTACCCAGGAGACTCCTGATTCCGGAATCTTTGTGGCGACCACCGGTCTTCCCGCAGACATCGCCTCGATCTGGACTATTCCGAAAGCCTCCGTCTTCATAACGCTGCTCATGCAGAACAGTTCGCAGGCTCCGTAGTAGGATGCCAGGTCTTCCTGCGGAACCTTGCCCAGCAGTTTGACCCGTCTTCCGACGCCAAGCTCGTCGATCTCTCGCTGGAGGCTCTCCCGCAGCGGGCCTCCACCTCCTATCAGGATCATGAAACTGTCATCGAGGTACTTTGCCGCCTCGATCAGATAGCGGTACCCCTTGTATTCCACAAGCCTCCCGAGCGAGAAGATGATCCGCCGCCCGGAATATTCATTTCTGATCTCCTGCTCCCTCGCGCTGTCGCTGATGACCGGCTCGATTCCGATAGGGATGCAGCGGCATTTCTCCTGTACTCCCTGAAGGTAAGGTGATTCCGCAAGGTAGACAGGAGTCGTCCCCACGATGGTGTCGGCTCTTTTGATGAGCCAATTCTGAATCGGCAGATAGAATCTCAAAAGCGCTTTTTGCGAGAGTATGTCGCTGTGCCAGTGAAGCACCACCTTCCCTTTGTAGCCCGACAGCCTGAGCGCCATCGCCGCCATCGGGTCCGGATGATGGATGTGGATGATGTCATAGTCCTTGGCGATCCGCCTGAGCCGCGTGGCCATCGACGGCGCGATCGTGGTTTTGGCCGCCTCGATCAAAGTCCTGTGGCAGAGTATCCTCCCGTGCGGATTAAGCCGGATGACCTCCGTCCTCCTCCCGTCGCTTCCCGCGCACATCATATCGCACTCCACTCCCTCCTCCGAAAGCCCCTCCTCCGAAAGCCCCTCCTCCGAAAGCCCCGTCTCCGAGAGCCCCACCTCCGAGAGCCCCGTCTCCGAGAGCCCCACCTCCGAGAGCCCCACAGTCAGATCAAACATCACCTTCTCCACTCCGCCCAGTACAGGGTAGAACTTCCCCAATTGTAGTATTTTCATTTCCGGTTCTATGTACTATTGAATAATCACTTCAGCCCCAAAGCCCCTAAACCCCTTCTTTGGCCGCAAACCCCTTTGGGGGCCTCCCTGCTGCTCTTTCGGTTGCCCTGCCGCTCCTTCGGCCTCCCTGCCGCTCCTTCGGTCGCCCCGCCGCTCCTTCGGTCGGCGAGCCTATTTTTCTGCACTCACATTCTTCGCTTGCCACACCCCTAGTAGCATATAGTGGAGCCCGTAGCGCTCGAAAAGCCTCCTCCCGTGCGCCAAACCACCTTATTTGCTCCCGAGACCCTCATCCAGCCCCCTCCCGTGCGCCAAACCGCCAGATTTGCTCCCGAGACCCTCATCCAGCCCCCTCCCGTGCGCCAAACCGCCAGATTTGCTCCCGAGACCCTCATCCAGCCCCCTCCCGTGCGCCAAACCGCCAGATTTGCTCCCGAGACCCTCATCCGGCTTCCTCCCGTGCGCCAAACCGCCAGATTTGCTCCCGAGACCCTCATCCAGCCCCCTCCCGTGCGCCAAACCGCCAGATTTGCTCCCGAGACCCTCATCCAGCCCCCTCCCGTGCGCCAAACCGCCAGATTTGCTCCCGATATGTAAAATAGTGCCGGTAGCATCATTGTCTCCCGTCATTTCCGTCACTCCTTCAAAAGCTGCCGGAAAAGCTCTTCCCAGGAATATGCCACCGGCGGTTCGATGGTCTTTTTCGGAACAGGCCGGAGTATTGACCCATCACCACCGGCAATCCTGGCCATTTTCTCCATAAGATCAGCCGGATCTTCAGGATTGAAGAAAGCCACCTTGCCGCATCCAGCTGATGTCTCATGAGCGAACGGAAGGTCTGACAGCAGCATCGGCTTCCCGGTGGCCGCAAACTCCGTGATCGGCAGCCCCCAAGTCTCCACCCGTGACGGAAAGACCAGGCAGTCGGCGCGGTCATAGAAGGAATATAACCTGTCTTTTGACATGAATCCTTCGAACCGGATTGATGGAATCTGACCATATTTCAAGAAAAGATTCCTTGAATACTTGTTCTCGTCCCCTTTGATTGTCAGAACAACTCTGAAAGTTCCGTTTCCCAACCGCTTCTCCAACCTTTTTGCCGCTTCGCACAAAGTCTCAAAATTCTTGTGGCAATCCGGTGTCGAGACAAAGAGGAACGTGAAAACTTCGCGGTCAATATTCAAGTTATTGTAAGCCGTCGTTTTCTTTTCAGGAGGGCAGACAACAAACAGCTTTTCAGGAATCCTGAGCATCTCTGAGAAACCCTTCCTTAGCCACTCCGCCTGAACAATAAGGTATTTGTTCCTATGAACATTTATTTGGTAGGCGAAACGAGTGAACAAGGAGAACAGAACAATCTTGGGATCGAATCTAAGATCCTCAATCTTCACTTTGAGAAACGGGAAAGATGTCTGGCAGTACACGGCCTGCCTTTTGGCGACCACTCTTGGGGTAGTGTCGTGTAGCGACAGCCACAGGTCTACTGGTTGCAGTTTCTTTGAGATACCATACATCGTGACATATTCACACCAAAGCCGTCTGAACCAACTTTTGACCGTCGTCGGTATCTCGATGTATTCAATGTTTCGAAAATCAGCCAATGATCGCTTGTGTACCAATGCGACGACGCGGTATTCCTCACATGGCAGCGATGACAAGTATTCCAAGCACCCTCTCAAAATGGTGAGAGTGCCTCCTTTCCTTATGTTGACAGCAGAGACAACTATTGTCTTTTTAGCCCGTTCCATAACTCATTAAACAAGCTGATCCATTGTTTCATAATCTCTTCTTCCGAATATCGGTTCGAAGCAACCAAAGCAGCCTTTCCCATTTCCCTCCTTAACGTGTCGCTTTTGATCAGCGCTACGATCCGCTCTGCCATGCCATCAATGTCGCCTTCTGCCACAAGATAGCCATCTTTGCCATCTGTTATGACATCTTGGGGGCCGCATTTGCATTTGAACGACACTATAGGCAGGCCGAAGGCCTGTGCTTCAAGCAGAATCATCGGTAAGCCTTCGTAACGTGATGACAGCACGACGATCGAGGCCTCTTGATATTCTTTAGCTATCTGTACCGTGGAATGCTTGAGGCAGACGTTTCCGTCAAGATCCATTTCTTCAATCATTTTTTGTAGTTTCTCCCGATCCTCTCCGTCTCCGACAATGTCCAGAGACCAGCCTGGGCATTGTTCATGAACCTCTTTCCATACCTTGATCAGCAAGTCATAACCTTTTTGATAGGAGTAGCGCCCCACGGTGATGACCTTCTTGTTGTCAAGTGTCGCAGGTAAAACATTCTCAAAAGTACGGGCGTTAGGAATATGCCGGATGTTGTCTGTCTCCCAGTACCCGGAGTCCTCTTTCGTCAGAACCACAAAGGCATCAAATCTCTTTGCCAGACTTACATCATTGTCGCTTCTCCATCTGTCCACGATTCCCCACAACCCTTTCCGTCCATATTGCAGTCTCTTGAACCGCGAGAAGTGAACTTCCAAAACCTTCCTGCTCCCATCCTTGATTCTTGGAATTAGTGACACATCGTTGCAGAACATTGAAATCGTGATGTCAGGGCGTTCTTTCATCAGCAGCGCCTTTAGCTTTTTAAAATGCCTGCGCTGCTTGATAGGATAATTGATCATCTTATTGAACAAAGACGCCCCGTTATTGTCCTCATACCCAATCCCAAGGTCGATGCACCTGATTGCCGGGTCAAGTTCGAAGTACGGTTTCCGCCCTTTCTGATCCGTAGTGACGATGACTACCTCATATCCGTGTGCCGCGAACCAGTTGGCCTTGTTCGTCAGCACCCTCTCCATCCCCGCGGGCCGATAGGTGCCTGCTATGTTGTATAGTAGTTTCATGTCTTCAAGTTGATTCTGCGATAGTACTCATAATTCTCTTCTGTCTCGATTGTAAGGAACAGTGAGGTTATCCATGTTGCTGTTCAAGTCTGTTAGGCATTGCGATATCATCAGAATCCATTCTGGCGATATATTTTCAAACCATGCAGAGTTATATTACCTTGTTTGTTATACTTATCGCTTCATCAATCGTCATGAACTTTCTTGCGAACCATCCATTTGATTTATTTAATACTTCAATATCATCTTTCGTTATCGGAAGTAATTCTCCATTAACCCAATTAATGTAACGTTTGCATCCATCGAACTCTTCTTCTACATTGCTATTATAGATTTTATCCTTAAATGTGGAGTTCCAGCAAATCGTGTGGATGAACATTTCATCAGGGCAAAATGTCCTTTTAAACATTCTTTCAACATCCACTTGATGATCCAGAAGAAAAGAAACAAAGTTATCGGTCAGGCTGCACCACTGTGAACCTTTCATTATTACGCAATCTTTGTTTCTGTCATAGCCGATCAAATGTAAGCATTCGAGGAAGTACGTGCGTCGATAAAGTTTGACTGCAACTTGCATCAG